>N._stephensi_703_cecum__coassemble_21_pt1 | contig 28852 bp, 24 predicted proteins | sample N__stephensi_703_cecum__metabat2_low_PE_004 | metagenome-assembled genome bin N | reverse complement strand
GTCCAAGACTGGAAAATAATGTATCTGCCTGTTTTTTTAATGTATCATCAATACTGATTTGTAATGTAGCCATATTGAACCTCCAACGTTTTTTATTATTGTATCATATGAATAATATGGAAGCAATGAAAAATTAGCAAATTAAAGGTTAGCGTTAGATACATAAAAATCCATAATAATACAGCTTATTCCTACTTCCACTTAAAAATTATAAATCCGATGATAGCAACCGCCATACCAATTAACTTAGACCACGAAAAATCCACCTTTTCCACTCCAAAAACACCAAATAATTCTATAAGATACGCAACCGCAAGCTGTGCTATCACTATCAGAAGCACTGCTTTTGCAGGTCCAAGTGAACCCATGCTTTTTATTACGGTAAATGTAATAAATGCTCCTATTATACCTCCTGTAAGCATATATTTGCTGTCTACCTGAAAAAGGTTTGAAAAGCTGTCTCTGCCTGAAAAGAACCATGCCACTATGCAGGCTAAGAATGCCGTTATCTGCACCCAGCTATTTGTAACCCACATTCCTGCCGCCTTTGTTACCTCTGTATTAAACACTCCCTGAACACTCATTAGCGTGCCTGATATTAATGCAATAATATATCCCATAAAAAAATCTCCCTTCCTAAAAAAAGTTTACCGTTTTAATAAACATTTTTTCCAGGTAAGGGAGAATTTATACTAATCCATTCTCTGTTTCAGCTCCTCTGTAAAGGAATCCAGTGTTTCCTGTACATTGCTGCCGTTCCATATTTTTTCCGTAACCATTGAAGCCTTTATCCAATAATCAGACAGGCACATAAGCTTTGGCATTCCCGCTGATTTCTCATATGACAGGGCAAAGCTGTTTATATATTTATCTTCATATGTTATTTTTCGTGCGGATATAAAGGTTTCTGTTATATCGTACATTTCATCTGCCATATCATAAGAGATAAATTCCGCAAAATTCTTTGCCTCTGCTTTCATATCACCAAAAGGATTTACAAAAAGCACATATGTGGAGGATATTTCTTTTGTATCAAGCTCCTCCGTAAGCTTTGGCAGTGTTATAAGCTCAACGTTGGCTTCACTTTCCCTAAGCTTTTTTATTATATCCGCATCTGCTATTGTGTAAACGATTTTTCCATTTAAAAAATCATCTAAAATGCTTTCGTAGCTTATGGTGTCTATATCCATATAAAAATATTGTGCAAGCGAATAAAAATAATTTCCTGCCTTTACGGCATTCTCACTGTTTACATCAAGAGCACCTGCGTCATCTCCATATTCTCCTCCTACACTTAGATATCCCCCTAGAAATCCATAGCTTAGGCCTATCTGCTTCATGTCCCATTTTAATATATTTTCCACATTTGCATGTGCTGGCGAGGACTCTGAGCCTTCGCTGTTAAAGCTGTCGGCAAATGATTTTATATCATCAAAGGTAGTGGGAAGCGTACCTGTATATTCCATATTAACTGCCATAACGGAGGTCTGAAATCCCAAAGGATATCCATACTGCTTTTGATTAAAGGTTATCGACCTTATTGACTTTTCAAAATAGTTTTCACCATTTACTATGCTGTCCTCATAATTTTCATCGGCAAGTCCCAAATATACTATCTTCTGTAGGTTTTCCTCCGACTCGATAAATAAATCGGGACCATTGCCGGCTTTGTTTGCCTCGCTTATATTTTCCAGATAGTCAATACCTGTACAATATACTAAATTTACTTTTATGCCTGTCTTTTCCTCATATCTCTTAGCGGCTTCATCCAGATAGGCTTCATAATCCTTCTCCGTATACCACAAATTAAACTCCTTAGGGGTATTATCTGTCTCTATATAATCCCCCTTTTTATTATCTCTCTCATAGGAGCCTGCAATTACAATAATAATAGCTGTTATAGCTGCAAGTATAACGGCCTGTGCCGCCAAACTTACTATTCTCTGTCTTGATTTCATTTTTCACCTATCGCCTTTACTTACAATGACCTTTTTAATATCTCTGTCATCTCATCTACATGCTCTCTTGTTATTATAAGAGGAGGCACCAGACGAAGAACATTTCCTCCTGCCGATATGGCTATAAGTCCGTTATCCATCGCCCTTTTTACGACTTCTCCCACAGGCCTTGCCTCGTCTAACACAAGCCCCTGCATAAGCCCCATACCACGTCTTTCTTTAATATAAGGACAGGCTGCCGCAATTTTATCAAGCTCCTCCTCAAGATATCCTGATATTTCATTTACATGGTTAAGTATATCATACTTTTCAAACATTTCATATACCTTTAGCACCGCTGCTGTGGCAAGGGGGTTTCCACCGTAGGTGGTGCCGTGATCGCCCGGCTTAAGTGCATCTGATACCTTTTTGTCTGCCACAAAGGCACCTACAGGCACGCCGCAGCCTAAAGCCTTTGCTGTTGTAAACACATCCGGCTTTATACCGTAATTTTCATATGCGTAAAGCTTTCCTGTCCTGCCCATTCCGCACTGTATCTCGTCTGAAATCATCACTATGTCATTGTCATCGCATAAGGCTCTCACGCCCCTTGTAAATTCTTTCGTCGCAGGATATATGCCTCCCTCACCCTGAACAGTCTCCATAATAATGGCACAGGTTTTATCGTTTACAAGCTCCTTAACGCTTTCAAGATTATTAAATTCGGCAAATTTCACTCCCGGCATAAGGGGCATAAAGGGCTCCTGATAATGTTCATTTCCCGTAACGGAAAGTGCCCCGATGGTTCTTCCGTGAAATGAATGCTTCATTGCAATTATCTCATATTCTCCCTTTCCACGCTTATCATAGGCATATCTCTTTGCCAACTTCAATGCTCCCTCTATAGCCTCCGCACCGCTGTTTGTGAAAAATACCTTGTCAAAGCCTGTTGCCTTTGTAATCCTGTCTGCCGCCAATGATGACGGAATGTTATAAAAAAGGTTTGAGGTGTGGATAACCTTGTCTATCTGTTCCTTTATGGCTTCATTAAATTCTTTATTATTGTAGCCAAATGCAAATACTGCTATACCTGAGCCAAAGTCAAGATATTTTCTGTCCTCAGTATCATAGAGATACACTCCGTCTCCCTTTTCCAATACAACCTGAAACCTGTTATAGGTATGTATAAAATTTTTGTCAGCAAGCTCTATATAATCCTTTGTCTCCATTTTAATCCTCTCCGTTAAATTTTGCGTCAATGTCGTTTAAAATCGCCGTTCCAATGCCTTTGTTGGTAAATATTTCAAGCAGAAGGCAGTGGGTAATTCGTCCGTCAAGTATATGCACCCTTGAAACTCCGTTCTCTATGGCATCAATACAGTTATTCAGCTTTGGAAGCATTCCTCCGCCTATATTTCCGCTTTCCATAAGCTTCCTTGCCTCGCCTATACGAAGCTCGGAGATAAGCGTTTTTTTGTCATCAGGATTTTTGTAAACCCCCTCAATATCCGTAAGAAAAGCAAGCTTTTCTGCCTTTACTGCCCTTGCTATGGCACATGCCGCATCGTCGGCATTGATATTATAGGTTTTAAACTCCTTATCCATTCCCACAGGGCTTACTATAGGAAGAAAATCCTTTTCTATAAGGTCAAGGAGAAGCTTTTCATTTACGTTTACTATCTCTCCCACATAGCCTATATCCTCACCGTTTGAGTATTTCTTTTCGCACTCTAAAATGTTGCCGTCCTTGCCGCTTATGCCGACAGCCTTTACGCCAAGCTCCTGAACCATTGAAACAAGCTGCTTTCCTACCTTTCCAAGAACCATTTCAGCTATCTCCATAGTAGGCTCATCTGTCACCCGCAGTCCGTTTACAAATCTCGGCTCCATTCCTGCCTTACTTATCCACCTGCTTATCTCCTTGCCGCCGCCATGTACGATTATAGGCTTAAAGCCTACAAGCTTCAAAAGTGTAACGTCCTTTATGACATTTTTCTGAAGCTCTCTGTCTACCATAGCACTTCCGCCGTATTTTACCACTATTATCTTCCGGTTAAACTTCTGTATATAAGGCAGGGCCTCAATTAAAACATTTGCCTTTTCCTGCCACATTTCCATTTCGCTTTCCATTGTATTTTCCTCCTAGCTTCTGTAATCAGCATTAATTTTTACATAATCGTATGTTAAATCACAGCCCCACGCCGTAGCCTCTGCACTTCCCATCTTCATATCGGCTATGGCTGTTACCTCATCCTCCGACAATATCCTTGTAGCCTCCTCCTCGCTGTAGTCTGTAGGCACACCGTTCTCCACTATCTTGATTTTTCCGGCACGGCTTTCGTAGAATAAATCCACCTTATCAGGGTCAAACTGTACACCTGAATATCCTATGGCACAAAGAATTCTTCCGCAGTTAGAATCGTGTCCGTAAATCATTGCCTTTACAAGGCTTGATGAAACTACCGATTTACTTATTTTAACTGCATTCTCCTTTGTATCTGCTCCTATCACCCTTACCTCAAGGAGTGCGGTGGCTCCCTCTCCGTCTCCTGCCATCCTTTTTGCAAGATACGTGTTTACCTCCCTTAAGGCATTTGCAAACGCCGCATAGTCGTCATTTTTTTCCTTTATCTCGGGATTTCCCGCAAGGCCGTTTGTCATGACAAGCATCGTATCGTTTGTGGAGGTATCTCCGTCAACGGATATCATGTTAAAGGTATCCTTTACGTCCTCCTTTACTATCTCAGTAAGCATTTCCTTTGATATATTTACGTCAGATGTAATGTATGCAAGCATTGTGCACATATTTGGATGTATCATGCCTGAGCCCTTGCACATTCCTCCGATTTTAACCGTCCTTCCTCCTATGGTTGTCTCAAATGCTATCTGCTTTGACACTGTGTCTGTGGTCATAATAGCCTCTGCCGCCTTCGTGCCGTCAGCCGGTGTATCTCCAAGTATAGCCGCAAGCTTTTCTATACCTGCCGTCATCTTTTCTGTAGGAAGCTGCATTCCGATAATGCCTGTTGAGCCTATAAGCACTGCTTTATCCGGTATATTTAAAGCCTTTCCTGCCGCCCTTGAAAGGGTTTTACAGTTATCCATGCCCTCCCTTCCTGTGCAGGCGTTCGCCACGCCGCTGTTTACTACTACCGCCTGTACATAAGGACTGTTTTCCACTATATCCATATCATACTTTACTGGGGCTGCCTTTACCACGTTTGTCGTAAAGGTTCCTGCCACCTTACACGGTACGGTGCAATAAATCATCGCCATATCCTTTTTTCCAATAGTATTTGATTTTATTCCAACCTCAAGACCTGATGCCTTAAAGCCCTCTGCTGCCACTACGCCGCCCTCTATCTGCTTCATTTTGTATCCCTCTTTTCCTTTTTGTCATTCTTATGGAAACATCGGAGCTCCCAAAAGTCCCTCTGTCTCATCAAAGCCAAACATAATATTCATATTCTGTACTGCCTGTCCTGCCGCACCCTTTACAAGATTATCCATAGCTCCCATCATAATAATTCTGTTTGTTCTCTCGTCAATTTTAAAATTCACATCCGTAAAATTGCTGCCCTCCACCCATCTCGTCTCCGGGCATATGCCATTGTCAAGCACTCTCACAAATTTTTCATTATTATAATATTTATCATATATTTCCTTTACCTCATCATATGTAACGCCCCTTGTGAGACTGGCATATGCTGTCACCAGTATGCCTCTGTTCATTGGAACAAGATGCGGCGTAAATATAATGGTGGTATCCTTTCCCGACGCATATGAAAGCTGCTCCTCTATCTCTGGCGTATGTCTGTGTGTCAATACTCCGTATGCCTTTATGTTTTCATTTACCTCACAGAACAGATTGTTTACCTTAGCTCCTCTGCCTGCCCCTGAGGTTCCCGACTTGGCATCTATGATAATTGACTTCATATCTATTATGCCCTCCTTTGCCAAAGGATATATTGACAGAAAGCTACATGTAGGATAACAGCCCGGATTTGCTACAAGCCTTGCACTCTTAATCCTCTCCCTGTTTATCTCCGGGAGTCCGTACACTGCCTCATTTATAAACTGCGGACTTTTGTGCTCTATGCCGTACCATTTTTCATATACGGACACATCCTTTATTCTAAAGTCAGCACTTAAATCTATTATTTTTACCTTATTTAATATATCTTCATTTACAAGTGATGCACAAAGTCCCTGAGGCGTTGCAGTAAATATAACGTCTGTCATATCTGCAAGCTCCTCCATATTGTCGTCAAGGCATTTGTCATCCACAAGCTGAAACATATTCTGAAACACTTCATAATATTTTTTATCTATATAGCTTCTTGAGCCATACCACTTTATTTCCACATCCCTATGCTGCAAAAGAAGTCTTACTGTCTCTGCCCCCGCATAGCCTGTAGAGCCGATAATTCCTACCCGTACCATTTTCATTCCTCCATTCATATTGAACACAATCACATCTACTATAAAGCCATAGTTATAAAATTACAAGCATTTTTTAGGAAATTCTGCCATTCCCTAAAGCCAAAGCCGTAATTTTCCCACAGAATATACAGATGTCCTGCAATTCCATATGGTTAATAATTATACATTTATTTTGTATAATATGCAATACTTAATTTTATTTTCTTTATTTTTTTATATTTTCTGTTGCATTTTTATAAACTATGATGTATATTAATAAGCGGATTGCATATCCATACCTGTATGACTGTAACAGTGTGGTTTATGCACAAAAAAGTGTCATTTTTAGCTGACACCTTACATATTGGAATAATTTACCGTAAGGTAAAAATTTAAAGCAGCGAAGGTCATCGCAGAAAAGAGGTTAATTTATGAAGGAAAAGGTTATACTTGCTTACTCAGGCGGTCTTGATACTACCGCTATCATTCCTTGGTTAAAGGAAAATTATGATTACGATGTTGTATGTGTCTGTGCCGATGTGGGACAGGGAAATGAAATTGACGGACTTGAGGAGAGAGCTAAGCTTTCAGGTGCCGAAAAGCTTTACATAGAAAATCTTACCGACGAGTTTGTTGACGATTATGTTATTCCCTGCGTTAAAGCAAATGCAGTATACGAAAATAAATATCTGCTTGGCACGTCTATGGCAAGACCTGTCATCGCAAAGCGTCTTGTGGAGATAGCAAGAAAAGAGGGTGCTGTAGCTATATGTCACGGTGCCACAGGCAAGGGCAATGACCAGGTTCGTTTTGAGCTTACCATTAAGGCACTTGCTCCTGACCTTAAGATTATCGCTCCTTGGAGATGCAACGATACATGGAAAATGCAGTCAAGGGAGGACGAGATTGAATATGTTCATGCACATGGCATTGAGCTTCCGTTTTCTACCGACTCAAGCTACAGCCGTGACCGCAACCTCTGGCATATAAGCCATGAGGGTCTTGAGCTTGAGGACCCTGCAAACGAGCCGAATTACGACCATCTCTTAGTTTTAGGCGTTTCTCCTGAGAAGGCTCCTGATGAGGGCGAGTATGTAACCCTTACCTTTGAAAAGGGTGCTCCTGTTGCCTTAAACGGAGAGAAAATGAAGGCTTCAAAGATAATTGAAAGGTTAAATGTTCTCGGCGGAAAGCATGGTATAGGTATTGTAGATATTGTGGAAAACCGTGTGGTTGGTATGAAGTCACGAGGCGTATATGAAACTCCGGGCGGAACTATCCTTATGGAGGCTCATACACAGCTTGAGGAGCTTATACTTGACAGAGATACCATTGCATATAAGAAGAATATCGGTGATAAGTTTGCTGATGTTGTCTATGAGGGAAAGTGGTTTACGCCGCTGCGTGAGGCACTTCAGGCTTTTGTGGAGTCTACGCAGGAGCAGGTGACAGGTGAGGTTAGAATGAAACTTTATAAGGGCAATATAATAAAGGCAGGCACTACCTCTCCGTACTCACTTTACAATGAGTCTATTGCAAGCTTTACAACAGGCGATCTGTATGACCACCATGACGCAGAGGGCTTTATTAATCTGTTCGGACTTTCTCTTAAGGTTCGTGCAATGAAGGAAGCTGAATTAAAGAAAGAGAAATAGTACTGTTAAATAATTTATAAACACAAAGAGGCTGATGCAACGAAATTCTATTGCATCAGCCTCTTTAAAACTGTAATCTGAAATATATTAATTACCTATTGAAATATAAAATCTCTGCTGTGACGCATGGCTGTCTTCCCTTGATAATCTGTAGGCGTTAATAAATGCGTTATTTTCCGCACCGGTCTGTGTCCTGTTATTTTTTCCGTTTGTCATATTTTCTACCGATGTCTTCATTGTCCTGCTTGCGTTACCTAAAACTGAGAATTGGGATGCCCTTGCTCTCTGCTCCTTTTTCTCCAGCTTTTCAAGCTCCTCACGTTTTTTCTCTGTGTCTGTGCCACGCATTTTGTCCTGATTGATTTCTCCCTTTAAAATAACAATGCCGTCTCTTATTCTGGCTATGACAGTTCCCTGACGTCCTGCCTGTCTTACGGAGGTGTCTGCCGATACAATCGCATTCATCTCCTTATCGGATAAACCTGCTCTTGTGTCTGTACCAATATCACTGTCTGCTGCCTTTGTTTCTTCTTCATCAGTGTCTTTCTCTTTGGCTTCATCTGTATCGTCTGACTTAATGCCGGAAGGCATATTATTTATATTTGTATCTGCCCTGTCTGTGGATGTGTTCTCCTTTAAGGCTTTATCCTCTGATTTTTCATCCTCCTCAGGTTTTTTATCCTCCTGCTTCCTAAGCTCTGCCAGCATAATTTCTCTTTTCCGGGACCTGCTAAGCTCCTCCTGATGCTGTTTCAGCTCTATATTCAGACTTGACATTTCCATCTTAAGCTTTTTGCGTTCATTTTCCTTTTCATCAACAGAAAGCTCCTCCCTTGAGGACAACTCCTGCATCTTCTGCTGTACTCCCGTAATTTCATTTTGAATATTTTTGCTTTCTGAGTCTGTCTGACGTGCCATAGTCATCTGCATGCCTGACATACTGCTGTTCATCGATGTTACACTGCCAATTCCCATAGTATAACCTCCTTTCCGTCAAAGGATGCCACACTTAGCTTATCCCTTAACATATTTTTTTCTTCCTGCTACTGTATTTATCTATATTATACTATTCATCACAGGTAAAAAGCAAGATTATTTTTTCTAATTTCTTTACTTATTTTACATTATGTTGTAAAATTACATCTATGTGTATAAACGCACAGATATATTTTTATACTTTCAGACAGCACAAAGGGGATTTTTTATGAAATCACTTGTAAATAAGCTTTTAAATAAGGAAACAATAGGGTACGTTATCTTTGGCGTCTTAACCACTCTTGTGGATTATGCGGCATTTTATATTTTTTATTATAAGGCCGGATGGTCTGAGGTGGTTTCAAACACTGTCGCATGGATAATTGCCGTTGCTTTTGCTTACATTACAAATAAATTGTTTGTTTTTGAGGCTAAGACTGACAATATCAAAGGGCTGCTTATGGAAATTATATCATTTGCAGGAGCTAGGGCCGCAACACTTATTTTAACTGACGTATTTTTACTTTTTGCAAGGAAAATAGGGCTGGAGGCTATGATTGCAAAAATTATTATTTCAGTAGCCGTTGTTATAATAAATTATTTTTTAAGTAAGCTGTTTATATTTAAAAAGAAAAACTAAGAGAGCATTTACATTTTTACAAAAACAAAGCAGGAGGATGAAAATGAATAGCAGATTTGTTACATGGTTAAGGAATAACTTAGGCTGTATACTTGGCTTTATTGTTCCTATGGTTATTTTGGGAGGTATATTTATAGGAAAGGAAATCATCCCATGGGGTGACAATATGTACCTTAGAAGTGACTGTTACCACCAGTATGCACCTTTCTATAAGGAATTGTACCGAAAACTTACGGAGGGTGGCAGCTTCCAGTTTTCATGGAATATCGGCATGGGTGTGAATTTCACTGCCGTATATGCGTATTATCTGGCAAGCCCTGTTAATCTTCTCTTGGGATTTCTCCCAGAGGGCGTGCTTCTCCATACTATGGATTTTCTTATCGTGTTTAAAACTGCACTTGCGGGACTTACCTGTGCCTATTATCTTTCAAGGCACTTTAAGACAAGGTCAGTGACAACAGGTGCCGTATCTGTATTTTATGCACTTTCCTCATATATGGCTGCATTTAGCTGGAACATTATGTGGCTTGACTGTATTGTCCTTCTTCCGCTGATTGTACTCGGACTTGAAAAGCTTGTCAATGAAGGCAAATACAGAATGTACACCATATCACTGGGAATAGCTGTATTTACAAATTATTATATAGCCATTATGATATGTATTTTTCTTGTAATATACTTCTTTTACCTTATATTTACGGGAAATGAATCACATAAGATAACATACTATATAAAGAAAATGCTTTCATTTGGCTTTTTCTCACTGATTGCAGGTGGCATAGGTGCAATTATGTTCATTCCTGAAATGTACGCACTTGGCTATACGGTATCGGGAGAATTCAGCTTTCCTGAGCTGTGGACAAATTATTTCTCTGTACTCGATATGCTGTCACGCTCACTTATCGACGTACCTGTGTCCATATTCTCGGCTCATGACCCAAACCTTTACTGTACCGTAGCCGTGTTTATCATGGTTCCTGTCTACTGTATGTGCAGCAGGGTGCCTTTAAAGGAGCGTATAGGCAAGATTGCTCTTTTAGCTGTATTCCTTATAAGCTTTAACACAAATATTCCAAACTATATATGGCATGGCTTTCATTTCCCAAACAGTCTGCCTGCCAGAGAGTCATTTATATATATTTTCCTTCTTGTAGCCATATGCTATGAGGCACTTATACATCTTAAGGATATGACTAAAAAACAGGTATACGGAGCCTTTGCCGGTGCCGTTGCAGTTATTCTGCTTATAGAAAAGCTGTATGTAGGTGATGATTATTCCTTTGAAATCATTTACATAAGCCTTTCCTTCCTTGTATTTTATATGGTGCTTATAGGAATTTACAAAAGCAGAAATAAGGGCAACAGCTTTCTTGTTTACCTGCTGTTTGTTGTATGTATAGCTGAGGCTACAATAAGCTCGGATCATGAGGAATCCTACAAGACCACATCATATTCCGCATACGTCGAGGATAATGAGGCTATTGAAAAGCTTGTTGACGGTGTTCGAAAATATGACGACGGCTTTTACAGAATAGAAAAGCTTGACAGAAAGACAAAAAATGATGCCGCATGGAATGATTATCACGGAATATCCATATTCTCGTCTATGACAAACGGACATTTTACTGATTATCTTGGCTCACTGGGATTTGAAAAGTCCACAAACGCCTATTCATACTATGGCTTTACGCCATTTACCTCTGCCCTGTTAAATGTAAAATATATTATCTCAAACAGCTTTATGGCAGACAGCAAGTGGTATACTATAAATGATTACGACGAGGAAGCCTCAAGATATATATACCGGGTAAACTACTGTCTCCCTCTTGGATTTATGCTTCCAAAGGACTTTGACAAGGAATTGTCTATGACGGGAAACAATCCTTTCGCCATTCAAAATGATTTTGCTTCATTAGCGACAGGCTATGAGGATATGTTTTCTTATATTCCTGCATCAAGCACAGGCACTACATGCTCCTTCACTGTCGAGGAGGACTCTGATGTTTACGTTTACGTAACCACATATGTGGAGCAGATAAGCTTTGTTGCATCTTCCCCTGACGGCATAACGGTGGCATCTGATTCCTTCAGCGGCTTAAACCACAGGCAGATTTGCCACTTTGGTGAGCTGCCGGCAGGCTCTACCGTCACCGTAAACACTTCAGATTCCAGTGCCCAGTCACTTCAGCTTTACGCCTACTCCTTTAACCCGGACACCTTTGAAAATGTGTATGACTCCTTAAATTCGCAGGGACTTAATGTTTTGGAGTATGATGACACCTATGTAAAGGGGGAAATCAAAGCCTACACGGACGGACTTATGTATCTTTCCATAGTATATGATAAGGGCTGGAGTGCATATGTAGACGGAAAAGAGGTTGAAATCACCTCTGTTAAGGACTCTCTCTTAGCAGTTCCCGTATCTGCCGGCACACATACTATTGAGCTTAAGTACCATACTGACGGACTTACTAAGGGTGCAGTGCTTACGGTACTTTCCATTGTTATTCTTGTATTGGTTATAGTATTTGAGCAGAGGCTTAAGCTGATGGCTGCCGTCACTTACAAAAATATATGCAGACATCTTCCTGCCGGAAGGAATACAGTTAAAAGCTGCGATAGTGCGGATGAAATCACTGACAACGCAGACAGTATTAATGATAATACAGGCAGTGTTGATAATAAAGACAGTATTGATAATACCGGCGATTTAAGTATTGATAAAACTTTAGAATCGGAAGATGCTTCTTTAGAGCTTACGGAAAATACTAAAGCAGCATTTGATGATAATGTAAATAATAGTGTAAATGATAGTAAAAATGAAGAAAATACTAACGTTTAAGCAGATATTCTCACTTTGCGAGACTGATTTTCGGTATACGGGCTTTTATTTTCAATGTCATTTTTGTAGAATGAGACTGAAAATAATACTATCAGGAGGACTAATATAATGAATAATTCCATAGGGCAGTTTATTGCTGCCTTAAGAAAAGCAAACGGTTTAACGCAGCAGGAGGTTGCCGACAGATTAAACATATCCAACAAATCAGTAAGCCGCTGGGAACGTGGGGAATGTGCTCCGGACCTTTCCTTAATACCTGCACTGGCTGAAATGTTCGATGTTACATGTGACGAGCTGCTTAAGGGCGAGAGAATTAACCAGAGCAGACAGCCTGAAAAAAGTGAGCAAAGGATAGCAAAGCAGATACAAACACTTGTCAGCCGTTCCATATCAGGCTTTAAAAATTTAATATTTATTTCCATTGCACTGTCAGTAACAGGTCTGATATGTATGTTTGGCATATCCTACGGATTTTACAGACCTGTTATCGGATTTTTTGTTATGCTTCTTTTTGAGACCTCAGCATTTATTATTGCTGTTATTTCCATAAACAAAATAAAGGAGACAATGGCAAACAATGAATTGCTTGAAAATGCTGATGATTTACCGACAGAAAAAGTTAACAAAAGTATTGGTACATACTCTTTTACCGCTTTCTTTTTAATATTTTCCGTAATACTTTTGTCGCTTCCTTTAGTAATTTTTACTTCGGAATATGTGAATGGCGTGTTATTTTTTGGAAGCTGGCTTCTTTTATTCCTTCCTCCGATTGCTCTAATGCTTGCATTAGTATTTATAAAGGCAAAAAAACCTTTTATTGCATGGATTACCGGGCAGTCCTATGCCAAAGCAAATGACGTCCGTAATTCCAAAGTCCGGCTTATGACCTCACTACAGCTTGGTATGCTTGTGCTTGCAGGAATTCTGTTTATAGCTGCACCGCATTTTGATACGGAATACTCGCTGACGCCATCGCCCTTATATATAGGATTGATAATTACAGGACTTGTTCTCATTATTGGAAACATTGCATGCTTTATAATATTTATGCTGAAATATAAGGAACTTAAGAAAAAGCTGCTTTTGCCCGGCATAAGAAATATGCTTATGATATCTTCCGTACTTTTTCTTTCTAATGCGTTTATTATACATTTTTATAATGACATAGAAATTACTGATTTAATTCCTTCTATTTGGCTAAGTATTGTGCTTGCTCTCCTTATAGCAGTAGTCTTTTCCGTAATTGAACACATAATGTCAAAAAAAGAGAAGAAGTAAAATCTTCACCTTACGGTAAAGCAATTTTTAAAAGGCTGCCGCACTAAAAATTCCATACAGGATATTATACCTATGAAAGTCAGATATTTATATATCCTGTATACATTTTTATTGCAGCAGCCTCTGCCTTACGCAAAAACTTTAAGTTGTGATTACTTAGAATTGTCTTCAAAATACCTATCATACACCTGAAACAATGTCATTGTGGTACACTGTTCATAATCAGACAGCTTAATCTTCTCCCACACCTTATCGTTAAAATCAAGGTCAAGCTCCTCCAAAAAAGGATTAAAGGTCTTTAAAAATTCTTCATTCTGCTTGCTTCTAAGAATGAGAGCTTTGTTGCTCTCGGTTTTATCCTTAAGGTAATTCTCGACACATTTAACTATATAATACCCCTTTTCCGTCTCAAGGACATTTGTATATTGGTCAGCCTTTAGCTCAAAGGCGGCTGCCTTTATTTCCTCCACAAACTCATCTTTTCCCAATTCTATCTGTATAATCTCATCATCCGAATACTCTGATGCTACCATATAAAAGTCGCCTCCTGCTGCAATCCTGTTATACGCCTCCGCAGCCTTCATGTGTGAGTTTTCATTTTTTCCTTCTATAAATATATACATGGCACTCATTACTCGTGCCTCCTCGTCGCTTACCTCATATTGTACCTTTTCTGCAATGCTGTCATATACCTTTTGGCTCATAAGACTTTTTCTGTATATCTCTGCTATGTCATCTGCGGTAACGTTAATTGCAGTTTTTTCTGCATCCGTAAGGGTATCAAAATATTCCCCTGCGGCTGCTTTTATCTTCTCCTCCTCCTCAGAGCTTAAGGTTATGTTTTTTTCCTTCGCAAGCATATACATTGCATCCACATATATCTGCTGCTCCTTTATTCCCTCCTTAACACTTTCCTCCATAGATATATCCCTGACATTTTTGCTCCAAATTCCCTGTCCGAAATCTCTTTCATATGTATTTTTCTCATTTATCAATACTATCATTATCTGTGAAAGGCTGCACTGACTGCCTGACAGCTTAAATATAACGTCATCCTTAAGACCTGTAGTTATTTTTATTGACTTATCACAGCCAAAAGCCGGCAACAGCAGCACTGTCACCACAGCAAACAATATTACCCTTTTGCTGTAATTACCCTTTATTCCCCTTAATATGCACATAATTTCACCCTTCCACTATCAAATATCTTCCGCTTGGAAGCTTAAACACCTCAAGCTCCTCCAAAAGCTCATCATCCGTAATATCTGACACATCCGTATTTTCTTCAAAATACCGTCTCACATCATTTATATTGTCAAATACCTGTGCCATGCAGTCCTCAAGAAACTCTCCCGCTTCCTCAAGTGTTTCCGCCACCGGCTCGTCAAAAAGCTTTCCCTGCTCCTTTAAAAATATTTCCATACATTCTCTATCATACATATTTTTCATCCTGCCATTCAAATAAATTTTTTTCCTGCCATTCCTTAAGTGTGCCTTCGACGGTTTCAGCTCTAAGCCTTGCTTTTTCCAAAACCTCCTTAGCCGAATGACACATGGCAAAGCTGTGATACACAGTCTCAAACATTTCTATATCGTTATAATTATCTCCAAAGCACATAGTCTCCTTTGGAGATATGTTAAATTTTTCCTGTATAAGATTAAGTGCTTTTCCCTTATGGACTCCCACTGGCACAAAATCCTGCCAGCAGTGACCTGACACCGTATCCTGCGTAATAGTGCTCCATCTGTCATGAAAATAGCCGCTGTGCAAACCTATACCCTCCTTGCAATATACCGATATCTTTATAAAGTCCTCCTTTACCTCATTAAAATCCTTAATGACAGTAACCTTGTTTTTTACTGAATTTATCATATAATCCACATATTCATCAGACTTTGGCAAAAGATATGATGTTTCCTCTCCCGAGAGAAGCACCTCGCAATCCTCCCTTTCATATATATCCTGCATAATATCAAGCCCAAGCTGCCTGTCAATGCTTGCCTTATACAGTGTTTCCCCCTTATACTTTACCAGTCCGCCATTTTCACATATGTATATAAGCTTATCCATAACAGGCTTAAAGTTATTTCTAAGGTTTGTATACTGTCTGCCGCTGGCAGGTGCAAAAAATATTCCCATATCAAGTAAATCCTCTATCACCGCAAGCTGCTCCTCTGTCACCTGTCTGTTCCCGTTTAACAAAAGCGTTCCGTCCATATCACTGGCAATAAGCTTAATTTTCATTTTCCACCTCAATCCGCAAATATTTTTCTTCCCAAGCCCATCCTGACAGACTTAATGTAAATATTTTGCTTTCTCACTTACATTCTTAAATGCTTTGAATGTATATCATAATATTATAGGCTCATTTACTATTAAAATTTAACATAGCCTTCAAGAATAGTCAACCATCAAATCTCTCCACCACTACTTCAAAAACGCATACTGCGACATATACAGCTTATGATACTGCCCATAAGGATTAGCCATAAGGCTTTCATGGTTCCCCATCTCCACTATATTCCCATTATCCACATACATTATACACGCAGCATTCTTTATGGTAGAAAGCCTGTGAGCTATAATAAATGAAGTCCTTCCCTTAAGCAGCTCGTTCAGGCCCTTCTGCAAAAGTATCTCCGTCTCCGTATCAATGCTTGAGGTAGCCTCGTCAAGTATAAGTATTTTAGGGTCCGCCAAAACTGCCCTTGCAAATGATATAAGCTGTCTCTGCCCTGCGGAAAGCCTGCTTCCCCTCTCATTTACCTGCGTGTTATAGCCCTCCTCAAGGCTCATAATAAAATCATGGGCACAGACAGTCTTTGCTGCCCTTACAACCTCCTCGTCAGTTGCCTCCATATTGCCATAGCGGATATTGTCCATAATGGTTCCCGCAAATATAAAGCTGTCCTGCATCATTACTCCCATCTGCCTGCGGAGAGATTTTATGGTAACAGTATTTATATCCACTCCGTCTATAAGTATCTTTCCTGAGTCTATATTGTAAAAGCGACTCAAAAGATTTACTATGGTGGATTTTCCGGCTCCCGTAGGCCCTACTATGGCGTAGGATTCTCCTACTCCCGTCTTAAAGCTTACGTCCTTTAATATCTTTACACCGTCCTCATAGCTGAATTCAACATTCTTAAACTCCACCTCTCCCTTTATTTCAGGCATTTCCACTGCTCCCGGTGCATCCTTTACGCTTACAGGCTCGTCAATGGTTTCAAATATACGCTCCAGATATGATACCGCCGTAATAAGTGAATTGTAAAAGCTTGCCAGCGTGGTGATAGGAGCCCAAAATCTTGAGATATATCCTATAAATGCGGTAAGCAGACCTACTGACATAACAGTGCTTCCGTCCATTATAAGATTTATTCCAAGCACATATATGATGGCTGTAGTTATTGATGTAATATTTTCAACAACAGGACCCAATATAAAATTATATTTTACCGCAGTAAGCCATGAGCTCTTTGCATCGCCATTCAGCCTGTTAAATATCTCCGTGTTTTCATTTTCCCGCACAAAGGACTGGGTTACCCTTATTCCGTTTATGCTTTCCGCTATATATGCGTTAAGATTTGACTGCTTATTGCTCTGCACCTGCCATGCCTTATGCTGTCTTGTCTTTACTATCCACACCACCGCAACAAGTATAGGCAGACCGCATAAGCATACAATGGTAAATGACGGACTTAGGTACAGCATAAAAAATATGATAAACACAAGACTGAACATATCTGTAATGGTATTTACTATACCGTTTGACAAAAGGTCACTTAGGTTGTTTACATAATTTACTACCCTTACCTGTATCTTTCCATGCGGCTTATCATCATAATAGGAAAACGGAAGCTCCTGAAGGTGTACAAACAGATCTGTTCTCAAATCCATTATTATATCCTGCCCCATCTTTGTGGTAAGCTTAATCTTTGCCTTTAATATAAGGACTACCGCCAGCACATCAGCTATCATAAGCCCGCTGTCTATGATAATACGCCTTATTGCCTCCCCCTGTGTAAACATTTCCTTATATAAGCAGCCCTCTATGGTTTCCATAGCATCCTTTAAAAATAACGGCTGGAGCATAGACAATGCACTTGATATAACCATTATCAACACCGTAAATGCCATTTTTCCCTTGTATGGCTTTACGTAGTGTGCCAGTCTTCTTAGCTGACCCGCATCAAATTTTTCTTCCAAATCCTCATCTATATCGTATTTATTTCTAGCCATAATTGTCACCTGCCTTCACTGTTAAATTCACCATACTGATGTGTAAATACCGTGTAGTAATAGCCCTTCATATCAACAAGCTCATCATGTGTACCCATCTCCACTATTCTTCCTCCGTCAAGAACAAGTATCACATCCGCATCCTTTATTGAAGATATTCTATGGGCAATAATAAATACTGTTTCCTTATTTTCAAGGGAGCTTAAAGCCTCCTGAATATGCTCCTCCGTCTCCATGTCTACCGCTGATGTGGTATCGTCAAGGATAATGATTGACGGGGATTTAAGGAGTGCTCTTGCCAATGATATTCTCTGCCTCTGTCCTCCCGAAAGTCCTACTCCTCTTTCTCCCACTATGGTATCGTAGCCATCAGGCATCTGCCTTATAAATTCATCGGCATTTGCCACCCTTGCCGCCCACTCTACCCTTTCAAAGGGACAATCCGGCTGACCGTATGCTATATTGCCCTCTATGGTATCTGAAAAGAGAAATACGTCCTGCATAGCCATTCCTATGCCGTCTCTTAAGGTATGCAAATCTATATTTTTTACATTGATATCAGACACAAGCCTTTCGTCTGTTGTGCCGTCCTCCTTATTTACCTTCTCTATGCCCTCCACCAGCACCTCCCCGCTTGTAGGGTCAAAAAACCTGCACATAAGATTCATGATGGTAGATTTTCCGGAGCCTGTGGCACCTATTATTCCCACTGTCTGCCCTGCCTCTACCTTAAAATTTATATCCTTTAGAATAACGTCGTCGTGAAGATTATAGGATACATTTTTAAATTCAACTCCTCCTGTTATCCTCATTACATCCTCAGGATATCGTGGCGTCATAATATCAGGCTCCTCGCTTATCGTGGCGTAAATCTTATCTACCGACGTTGAAAACCTGAATACGTCATTTACAATCCAGCCTGCCATACGAAGGGGATTGTTAAGCATCCAAAGGTAGCTGTTTATCATAACCATGTCGCCAAGTGACATATCACCCTTTATACACATAATACCGCCTAAAATCATAAGAATGAATACTAATGTTGAGGATAAAAATTCAAACAGAGGAACATACTTTACCCAGACATCCGCTGCCTCTATCTCTGAGTCCCTGTAGCCCTTGTTTTCCTTCTGAAACTTCTCAATCTCGTAATCCTCTTTGGCAAATGCCTTTACCACTCTGTTGCCGCTTATATTCTCCTGTGCAAAGGCGTTAAGGCTTGAAAATCTTTCCCTTACAGTGGCAAACTTTGGCTTTATGGCTTTAGACTGCAAATATGTAATAAGCCCTGATATAGGCAATGCAGCTATCATAGCCAGTGCTATCCTTACATCTACGGAAAAAATCATAAAAAGTGCTATACAAAACAACAATACCGACTCGTATACATTGTATATTACATATGCAACAAAATGCCTTATTGCCATCATATCACCTGTCTGACGGCTCATCAGGTCTCCTGTTCTGTTTTTATTATAAAACGCAAAATCCTTTTGAAGGAGGCTTCTGTACACGCCATCTCTCATATCATATAACATACCCTGAGATGCCGTTTCAAAAAGCCACTGAAAAATCACTCTTACCGCTGACCTTATAAGTGTAATGGCTAACATAAGGATAAGAAATTTCGGTAAAAGCTTTATCCTTATATTGCTTCCGTCGCCTATAATGTCATCTACGATATAGCCTGTTATCTTCGGATTAATTATGGCAAGCACTGACGCCACTGTTACAAGCACCATGCCAATAATCATATTCCACTTATATCTCCTAAGATATGAGTAGAACCAGCTCATTGCTGTCATTTTCTGTCTGCCTTTACTCATAACACTTCCTCCTTGTTTTTTATTTTAAATTTTTATTTATTCCACAGTCTCATTGGTTACCTTAGATATTATCAGCCTGTGAGTCTGTAAAGCTCCGTCCCTTGCAACGCATTTTGTTATATGTGATTATATTCTTCCGGGTTATTTTATCAATGATATTTGCTGTTTCATAATTGACATTTTCTGTTTTTTATGATAAGTTTTTTACAGTGTATTTTATATGGAGGAAATTGCATATCAGGGCTTGTCTTTTCACCCTAAAAGCCAGTAATATGCAGAAATTAACATGAAGAATTTATTTGATATTGTTTTTATGGGACGCAATTCCTATCATCCAAACGGCATATACATAGACCGTCCAAACGGTACGGATAACCATCTTTTTTTGTTTATAAAATCAAAATGCAGGCTTTTGGTTAATGGCGAGCTTACAGACATTACCGAGCCTTGCTTTATACTGTATGACCTGTACGCCCATCAGCTTTACTACAGTGAAAACGAGGCCTACAGCGATGACTGGATTCATTTTTGTTATGATAATTCACATTCCTTTTTTGCAGACCTTGACATTCCCTTTAACATACCTATGTTTATTATGGGAACAAAGGATATTTCAAATATGATTGCTGATTTGAATACGGAATATCTCCAAAGTGGTCCCCACCACAGTGAGATAATGGATATGAAGCTTAGAACTCTTTTTTATAAATTCAGCGACATTTACCACACAGAAAGCTCATTTTCCGATAAGCTGAACCGATACAGGCAGACGTTTAATGATGTAAGAAATAAAATTTATGACTATGGTTCCTTTGATAAATCATGCTCTGTGGGGGATATTGCTTCCGAGCTTAACCTTAGCACCTCGTATTTCCAGCACATATATAAGGAGCTTTTCGGGGTGTCGGTAATGCAGGATATAATAAAAAGCCGGATTGATTACGCCTGTTATCTTTTGCAGAATAATTACGACTCCATTACGGATATTGCATTTCGATGCGGATATGAAAATAAGGAGCATTTTACAAGGCAGTTTAAGCTGGTGACAGGATATACGCCTAAGAAGTATCGGGAGATCAGCGGGAATGTGATGTGATTGCAAAAATCTGTTATCAAAAGCTTTCACATAAATATATAAAAGCAATATAAATGTTGGAGGTAAATGCTTTGCTAAGACAGATAAAATATTTTCAGGCTGTTGTAAGACTAGGCAGCTTTTCGGAAGCCGCATACGAATGTCATATCTCACAGTCAGCTATATCACAGCAGTTACAGGCTTTGGAGAGAGAGTTGGGATTTCTGCTGCTGGAGAGAAAAAAACGTAAGTTTGTGCTGACGCCTGCAGGAGAATTTTTCTATAAAAAAAGTCTTGTGTTGGTTGCCGATTATGAACAGCTTGTCAGGGAGGCAACAAGATTGGCTGGCGGCGGGCAGGAGTGCTTGAAGGTGGGATTTTTGCGATGCTACAGTGGACAGGAATTTCATCTTGCATTGGAGGAATTTGTAAGTAAATATCCGGATATTCCTGTGGAGGTTTTCTATGGCAACCACGATGAACTGTATAATATGCTTTTAAAGAATGAAATAGATTTGGCATTCAACGACCAACGCAGGGCATTTTCAGATGAATTTATGAATATGCTCCTCACCTCCTCTGTGACACATATAGAGATTGCAGGGAGAAATCTGATGTCCTCGCTGGATAAGGTTACGGTTCAGGAATTAAAAAATATACCCTGTATACTTGTGTCATCGGAAACAGAAAAAGAAACGGAAGCAGAATATTACTGTAATATTGTCGGTTTGAAGGGAGAAAAGCTGTTTGCCGACAATATTGAGGAGGCAAGAATGCTCGTTATCAGCGGCAAGGGAGTTATGATAAGCGAGGGAACTCCCATAGAAGGCAGTCTTGGAACAAATATCGCAAGAATTCCTTTATATCGCGGAGATATGCCTATTAAGCGGAATTATTGTGCTTTTTGGAAGAAGGAAAATACAAAGAGATTGTCGGAGGAATTTGCCGGTATTTTGCAGAGCAAATTTGAAGCGTGAATATTATATAAGAAAAACTTATTATATTTCATTTAAAATCGAATTGATTGATAAGAATTACTAAGTTAGAATATAGCCATATCAAAATAAAAAATATATTTGACTGGAGGAAAACTATGAAGGAGCTTATTTTATATTTTTCAAGGGCAGATGAAAATTATTTCGGAGGGAGCCTGAAATACATTGAAAAGGGCAACACTGAGATTGTGGCAGAAAAGGCTGCCGCCTTAACAGGTGCAGACTTATTTAAGGTTGAGCCTGTAAAACCATATTCCGCAGATTACAATACCTGTATTGAACAGGCAAAGAAAGATTTGCAGAAGGGTGTGCGTCCTGAGGTTGCAGCAATGCCGGAAAATATGTCACAGTACGATTTAGTGACAATCATGTACCCAAATTATTGGGGAACAATGCCTATGTGCATGTTTACTGTTTTGGAACAGATTAATTTTGAGGGAAAAACAATCCGCCCTGTATGTACCCACGAAGGCAGCGGAATGGGAAACAGTGAGGCGGACCTAAAGAAATGCTGTCCCGGTGCAAGCTTTAAAAAAGGCTTGGCAATTCAGGGCAGCAGTGTTGGAAGATGTGATGCTGTTTTAAAGAAATGGCTGGAATCGTAATGATAATCTATTGAAAGGCTGGTGCAAAATGAAAAAGGAAGTTATGATTTTGACAGGTGCAGGCCAGATTGGAATGGCTATTGCAAGGCGTATGGGATATGGAAAAAAGATAGTTATAGGTGACAAGAGCCTTGAAAATGCAAAAACTATTGCAGGAATTATGAATAACGCAGGGTTTGATACAGAGCCTTTGGAAACGGATATCTCATCACGAGAGTCCATTTTAAACCTTATAGATAAGGCATTAAGCTATGGCGAGATTAAAATGCTTATCAATGCTGCCGGAGTATCTCCAAGCCAAGCACCCGTCTCTGCCATATTAAAGGTTGATTTATATGGAACTGCGGTATTATTGGAGGAAGTGGGAAAGGTGATTGCGGAAGGCGGCGTTGGTGTAACAATTTCAAGCCAGTCAGGTCATCGGATGAAACAGCTCACTCCTAAGGAGGATGAGCTTCTTGCCCTGACACCTACAGAAGAACTGCTGAAGCTGGAAATTTTAAAGCCGGAAAACATTAAGGATACGCTTCATGCTTACCAAATGGCAAAACGCTGTAATGAAAAGCGTGTCATGGCAGAATCCGTAAAATGGGGCGAAAGAGGTGCAAGGCTTAATTCCATTTCTCCGGGAATTATTGTAACACCTCTTGCTATTGACGAGTTTAACGGACCACGCGGAGATTTTTATAAAAATATGTTTGCAAAATGTCCTGCCGGCAGACCGGGTACGGCGGATGAGGTCGCAAATGTGGCAGAGCTTTTGATGAGCCCGGCAGGGGCTTTCATTACAGGAGCAGATTTTCTGATTGACGGCGGTGCAACAGCAAGTTATTTTTACGGTGCATTAAAGCCGGAAAAATAATCACAATGAAAGGAATAACAATATTATGGAACAGGATTTTGTAAAAAACAGCAAAAAATTCGGCTTTGGATGTATGCGTCTTCCAATGCAGGGAGGAAATATTGATTTTGGAGAATGTAACCGCATGGTGGATGCTTTCATGGAAGCAGGCTTTACTTACTTTGATACTGCAAAGGGATATCTTGGAGGCTTAAGTGAGGTAGCTGTCAGGGAATGTGTTGTAAAGCGTTATCCAAGAGAAAGCTTTACTATTACCGACAAGCTGACAATGAATTTTTTTAACAGTGAAGCAGATATAAGAAAGGTCTTTAACGAACAGCTTGAAACCTGTGGTGTAGCTTATTTTGATTATTATCTGATGCACGCACAGGGGAAGGTTAATTATGATAAATACAAAAAATTCCGTGCATATGAAGTGGCACAGGAATTAAAGGCAGAGGGGAAAATCAAACATGTTGGCTTATCCTTCCACGATAATGCTGAATTTCTGGATATGATTCTTACAGAGCACCCGGAGATTGAGCTTGTACAGATACAGCTTAACTATGTGGACTATGATGATCCCGGAGTACAGAGTAAAAAGTGTCTTGAGATATGTGAAAAGCATAACAAGCCTATTGTGGTTATGGAGCCTGTCAAAGGAGGAAGCCTTGTAAGCCTTCCATCTGATGCAGATAAAATTTTAAAAAACCTGAATGGCGGCAGCAATGCAAGCTACGCAATTCGCTTTGCTGCAAGCTGCAGACAGGTATTTATGGTGCTTTCGGGAATGAGCAGCTTAGAGCAGATGCAAGATAATATAAGTGCCATAAAAGATTTTAAACCGTTAAACGAAACAGAATATGCTGCCATAGAAAAGGTATGTTCAATTTTTAAAGCACAAAATCTGATTCCATGTACTGCCTGCCGGTATTGTGTAGACGGCTGCCCGAAAAGTATACTGATACCGGATTTGTTTGCAGATATGAATGCCAAGAAACAATACCATAACTGGAACAGTGATTACTATTACAATCAGGTACATACACAGGGACATGGAAAGGCAAGTGACTGTATTAAATGCGGAAAATGTGAACAGGCCTGTCCGCAGCATTTGGGAATAAGAGAACTCTTAGAACAGCTTGCAGAGGCTTTTGAAAAATAAAATGGACTATCCCGAGACTGTTTCAAGTTTTGTGTAAACTCAAAAATCGATATAAGATTTGTGAGATTTGTTTATAGTTGCAAACGGGCAGAGCTGATTTTCATAGTTCTGCCTTTCTCTGTATTATATAGGGATTTTCACATATATAAATCCCACTTTCTTCTCTCCTTTACAGATTTCTTCCCGAAAGGTGTTCCTCAAAATATATTTCATGCTTGGAATGTATCTGTCACCAGTCCTGACGGTGTCCTGTCCATTTTTTTGTGATATCCATCATCGCCGTATACAGCATTTTCAGAAGGCTGTCATCGGTTGGAAATACTGTTTTAGATTTTGTTACTTTCCGCAGCTGACGGTTAAATCCTTCTATTACATTTGTGGTGTATATAAGCCTTCTGACTGCTTTCGGATATTTGAAATATGTAGAGAGAGTCACTCAATTGTCATTCCATGACTTATATATTTTAGGATATTTCATACCCCACCTATCTTTGAATATAATTCATTTAAAGCAACTTCTTCAGTTGGTGCTTCATATACATGCTTTTAATCTGACATCAGACTTTTTATGTCTTTATATGAAACAAATTTTGTGGAATTTCGAATCTGATGTATGATGCACTGCTGTATCTCCATCTGTGTATATACTACCTTTATCGCCTGCAGAAAACCTGACAGACCATCTACACATGATAGAGTTTACATTGGTTCCGGTTTTAGTGGTGATATCGTTGTTTTTAAGATATTCTCGCATTATTTATCTCATTGCTGCTTTTTGTGGGCTGTCATTTTTCTTGTCATAATTTAACCTGCAAACTGTGCAATTATATCTTACATCAGTTTGGATGTTTACACAAATAAAAGCTGACTTTCATAGTTGGGACTATGTAAAATATAATTGCACAGTTTTGGATTTCTAGTTAGTTATATATAGTATCTAATTCTTGACAATATCCCATTACTACCTTTTTTTGTATCTTTTTTATCTAATAACATTGATGATATGTTATTAAACTGATAACACTCATTTCATTGCAAATGAGTAATTCATTAGTTAAAAATTTAAATGCTTAAATTATCATATGTTTTAATCTCCGCTGTTGCCTAAAGTGACAAGCAACATAACAAAACCACCATTTCTGCTAATTAAATTCTATTTCTCATCGTCATTTTTTCCTACTCTTTGTCACCTTTAAATCTATGATATATAATAACAACCTCTGAATCTGGTCTAAAAGATGAACTTTCCGAAAAATCCATTTTTCCATTTATGGAAACAGATTCAACAGAGTATTCCTTCTTTATCCATCCTGTTATTAAATCGTAATCCGCAGTTGTAGTTATATTTTCAAATCCAGCTTCTTTCATCAGAAACGAAAGTTCTTCATAATTCATGCCTTCAGCATCTTCTGCCGAAACAGGAACATATATGTTTTTTAAAACATGATATGTTATTACCACCTTTGCATCGAATGGATATTTCTCCTCAGCTTCAAAATACTCATTGCCTTTTATTGAAACCCGACTTACTGTATTTTCCTTATCTATATCCTTAAAATCAAGATCATACTTCGGATATGCGTGAATATTGGTAAATCCCACATCCTCAAAACTTTCTATCACCTGTTCATATTCCTGTCCAACTACTTGTGAAGACGATATACCAACCTCTATCCCCTTTTTGTATTCCCGAACTTCACGTCCAATTAAGACTGATATTACAACTATGACAATGACAATCAATCCTGTAAAAAAATGTTTTACCTTTTTCCTTCTTCGCTTTCTTTTCTTCTCTTTAAAAATCTTCGCTTGCTGCCTAGTCTTAGTATTCGAAAATCCTTTCTCAAATCCTTCTGGAAATTCTTTAACCATTAAATTTATATTGTCTGCCACATGTTTAGGAATATTCGAATCATCATTGTCCGAGAATAGCCAGTATTCTCCTGTAAGGTGTCCATAATCATTAAAGTCAATCCTAAAATTCCATTCAGAAAGCCCACTCTGTGCTCTTACAGTTCCATATACGGTAGTTCCGTCTACTGATAAATTAGCAATCCTCTTAATATGCTTACCAGACTTTTTAACGATTTCTTCAAACTGTTCTCTACTAATACCATCTGAGAATGTGCAAGGCTTGCTCGTCCTACGTCTCTCCTCCTCAGTTCTTTCCTCTGCATCCTTTCTGCCTCTATTAATTAACACACCAATAACACCAATTATGACAATTTCCCAAAAAGCCATACATTTCGCTCCTTTCTTCAGTAAATACTACTCTTTTTTGTTGAATCATAAATTTCTAACCTTAAGCTATCAATATCTATAAATCATCAATTCTTCTATCAAGGCTTTAAAATGATTTTCCAATTTTTCAAACCCGAATAGAGCCCTTAAATTCATAATATCATCTTCAATTATCTCGTTTTTATTAAAAAATCCTTTCCTTCCCATAAAAAATTTTATTCTATTTCTCTTTTATTCTAACCTTTTCAAATTTTTGACTCGCCAGTTCCTCCTCTGTCTTCTACTCTTGACATTCCTATTGCTTTTATTATCGTTTAACACTCTTCTGCTATACAGATTTTGTATTAATAACAATTTCCTTGACTTTATACTGCATATTCATTCTTTTCATAGCAATATCACTTTCTTTCAATCTCAAACTCTTTTGTTACTTAAACCAAAACCTTCTTAGAATTCTCTAGGAGTTTTATGAACATCATAAATAGTCCTCGTTTAAATACTGTAACTCTTAAAAAATTTCTACACTATGTAATCCTAAAATGATAAATGCTCAAACTAAATAAATTTAATATCAGCTAATATTACAGTTTTACAACATCAAACATTTCTATACATTAGCTATCACTCCTATTTATTTCTTTCTACCCATCAGAAAACAGAGTTTTATGGCTTTCTTGCAAGCTGCAAATCTATTGTATCGTAAATTGTTATTTCTCCGCCATATCTTTCAATCGCTTCCTCAATCCCGGAGAATAATTTCATTCTTACATTTTCCTCAATGGCAATATGGTCTGAATATGTTCCAAGCAATGTAACATACTCCCTTGCAGAAAAAGTCCGTGTTCTAAAGAACATTTTATAGGCAATATCAGTAAATCCATATTTTTCTGCAATTAATGACCTGCTTCTTGCCTGCTCCTCGTCATATTCCTTTGGAAATTCCTGCTCTCTGTTATAAAATTTATAATAATATTCACCATAAAGCCTTTCAATTTCTTCAGTAAGCTCCGGTCTGCCCTTGTCAGGGTAAGGATGATTGGCAAATCGTACAAAAGCTCCGCCGTTTTTTAACATAGAGAAAACCTTTTTATAGCCTGTTTCCTCCGGCACCCAGTGAAATGCACTTGCAGAAAAAACCAAATCACAGGCTCCTGCTTTAAAATCAATATTCTCAAATTTATCCGTAATAACTGAAAATTTAGGATAATCCTTAAATTTTTCCCTACACAGCTTAGAAAGATTTTCCCCACATTCAACAGCCGTAAGCCTGCATCCTGTCTGTAATATCGGCAGTGTTGCCTGTCCGCCGCCAATGCCAACCTCAACAGCGTTGCTTAATTCATTGATTGGAATGTAATCAAAAATAGCTTTATACAGCTTATCAACATATCCCGGACGCATTTTTTCATATAAAGGAGCTTCAGTATCAAATGTCCATTCCAAGCCTTTTATTATCGCCATACATTTTCCTCCAATTCATCAATGTCTATCAAGTATACTAGGCAATTATAACACCTGCCTTTTCTCTTGCAATCTCCCAAATTAAAGGAGCATTATTCCTGAGATACTTTTCAAGAAATAATAACTCATCCTGTGAAAATCCATAACTTTTATAAAACATATTATTAGGTAACTTCCCCTCTGCAAAGTCAAACCCATTTTCATTTGAGCGTTCAAAATAAACGGTAATTTCGTCAAACCCGTTTTTTTCTTCTATATCAGAAAATGTCATAACAACATCATCAACAGTACTATAATAATTTTTCATTATGTCCAACTCCTTTCATTTTGCTAATTATACCATTCACTGATTTTTATGACAAGGCTTTTTCCAATACACTTACCTATTTCCATAACACTTCATCCTTGCCTTGTATTATGCGGACAGCGTGCTTATCCTGCGTGGAGATTGCATATTCTGCGTGGAGCTTGCATATTCTGCGTGGAGCTTGCAGAAGGTATTTTCAGGCTTAAGCGTGGCGTGTGCTGACAGCTATATAATAATTCCCAAAGCATTGAGGAGGAGGTTAGAAATTTATCACCTGAAAACTTCTTTCACTTAGCAGAGGGCATCTGTTTGAGAAAGAGGCTGTTCTTTAGCCTCTTTCGAGT
>N._stephensi_703_cecum__coassemble_20_pt1 | contig 29728 bp, 31 predicted proteins | sample N__stephensi_703_cecum__metabat2_low_PE_004 | metagenome-assembled genome bin N | reverse complement strand
TCTGTGATATATGTTTGTTTCTTCATAACCGCTCCTCCTTTGACTTGCTTTGCAAATCATTGTAGTGGAGATTAGTAAAATCTTGTAGTGTGCAACAAAATACAACACGCAAAAAATAGAAAAAACCTTGAGAAGAATAATCCTCTCAAGGTCTGAATCTTAAAAAATTATGCGATTTTTCCGCCTCTGCACAAAACTCTGCATCATTTGATGTAAGTTTGATGTAAAGTTGTAAGGTTTCTCGATTTTTCGGTTTCGCAAACCCGCATAAATACTGGGTTTTTAGCCTTTCTCGTTCGGGAGGGACTTCATCGTCGGGAACAACAGCACATCCCGTATCGCTGGCGAGTTTGTCATCATCATCACCATACGGTCAATCCCATAACCAATTCCCCCCGTAGGCGGCATGCCGATACTCAACGCATTCAGGAAATCCTCATCCGTATGGTTTGCCTCGTCGTCACCTGCTGCAAACGCCTTTTCCTGAGCCTCAAACCTCTCTCTCTGGTCTATCGGGTCATTAAGCTCTGAGTAGGCATTTGCCATCTCCCAGCCGTTCATAAAGAATTCAAACCTCTCTACGTACTCTGAATTATCCGGCTTCTTCTTTGTGAGGGGCGAAATCTCTATAGGGTGGTCCATAACAAATGTAGGCTGTATAAGATGCTCCTCCACATATTCCTCAAAGAAAAGATTAAGTATATCTCCCTTTCCGTGTCTTTCCTCAAATTCTATATGATGCTCCTTAGCTGCAGCTCTTGCCTCCTCCAATGTGTGAATGTCATTAAAATCAACACCGGAATACTTTTTTACCGCATCTGACATAGTAATTCGCTCAAAGTGCTTTGATAAATCCATAGTATGCTCGCCATAGGTGATGACCTCTGAGCCTGTAACCTCTTTTGCGACATATCTGTAAAGTCTTTCCGTTAAATCCATCATTCCAAGATAATCTGTATATGCCTGATAAAGCTCCATAAGTGTAAATTCAGGATTGTGTCTTGTGTCAAGGCCTTCATTTCTAAATACCCTGCCTATCTCGTACACTCTCTCCATTCCGCCTACAATAAGCCTCTTTAAGTAAAGCTCAAGGGATATTCTAAGCTTTAAGTCCTCGTCAAGAGCATTAAAATGTGTCTCAAAAGGTCTTGCGGCTGCTCCTCCCGCATTTGACACAAGCATAGGCGTCTCTACCTCCATAAAGCCTTCTGCATCAAGGAATTTACGTATGCTTGAAAGCACCTTTGAACGCTTTATAAATGTATCCTTTACATCTGAATTCATTATGAGGTCTACGTATCTCTGACGGTATCTTGTGTCTGTATCTGTCAGGCCGTGATACTTCTCGGGAAGTATCTGGAGACTTTTTGAGAGGAGGGTAACTGACTCGGCATGTATTGATATTTCGCCTGTCTGTGTGGTAAATACCCTGCCTGTTACTCCCAGTATGTCGCCTGCATCATACTTTTTAAAATCCTTGTAATCGTCCTCTCCTATATCGTCCCTCGCTACGTAAACCTGTATATTTCCCTGTAAATCCTGAATATTGCAAAAGGATGCCTTTCCCATAACTCTCTTAAACATCATTCTGCCGGCTACCGACACTGTTCCTCCTTCAAGGTCTGCATAATTTTCCTTTATTTCCATGCTGTGATGTGTCACATCAAACCTTGTTATCTTAAAAGGGTCCTTACCTCTCTCCTGAAGGTCTGCTAACTTTTCTCTCCTTACCTTAAGAAGCTGGTTTAAATCCTGCTGTGCATTATTCTGCTGAGCCATATTTTCCTCCATTAATTTCAATATATTATATCTTATTTATTATTAGCTTCAACATAAGACACCCTGATTTTATCAGCGTGCCTATGTATTTTTAAGTATTCAGTGCTTGTTACAATCTGATTTTCTTTAATCCTCAATACTAAAGCTGAATTATTTTGCACCCTATGACAAAAATATAAATATTTATAAATATTGTCTTAAAAGCTAATTAATTCTGTGTATTGAAATTACCTTATATTTAATTTCACCGTCTACAGTTTCAACGGTCACTACATCATTTTTCTTTTTTCCTATAAGCTCCCGTCCCATAGGCGACTCATTTGAAATCTTATTCTCTAAGCTGTTTGTCTCTGTAGAGCCTACAATCTTAAACTCCAGCTCCTCGTCATACTCTAAGTCAAGCACCCTTACGCAGCAGCCTACATTAATCTTTTTTATGTCAATCTCGTCCTCGTCGACTACCTCTGCATTTTTAAGGATTTTTTCTATTTCCTCTATCCTTGCTTCAATGTCTCTCTGTTCATCCTTTGCAGCATCATATTCCGCATTTTCCGATAAGTCGCCCTGCTCCCTTGCTTCCTTAATTTTTCCGGCAACCTCTTTTCTCTTTACGAGCTTTAAGTCCTGCAGTTCCTTTTCAAGCTTTTGTAATCCTGCATATGTTAATATATTCTTTTTTGCTTCGGTCATTTTTAACGCTCCTTCCTGACTCTCAATCAGTGTATTATAACTACGAATTTATATTTTGTCAATGAAAAAATTATATCCCTCCATTTACTCCTACATTTACATTATCCCAACTTAGCTTTTGTATCATCAGCGTAAGCCATATCTTTGCCATAAACATAAGCGTCAGGCATGGATACTCCAAATAAATTGCTACCTGTGGTATCATTGCAATGAGGTGAAGCACTAAAAGTGCCAGAAATGCCTTGATAAAGCTCATCCTGCTTTTTCTAAGCCTGTCGGCGGCCTTTTCCCTGTCTGTCTCCTTATAGTACTTTACCGATTTATTCAATAAATCTCCGTACAGCAGAAGCTCCACCAGATAGAAGCAGATTGCTATTCCCTTTGAAAGAACCATTGAGTAGCCAAACAGGAAACCATATATCCAAAATAATCCTGACAGTATAACAAGCCTTAATGCGTCCTTCTTAAGCTTTTCCATATAGTCAAGACCTGCCTGCTCATAAAGCTCCTTTATGCCCATATAGAGAACTATGTACCCTGCAATGCTTGGGATAATCTGCACTGCAAATTTACTTATATCTATATTTATATGCAGTCCGCTTATCAATATCCCCCATATAATCTTTTTATATCCGCTGCTAACCATATATAACCTCCTTTTTTATACTTTTTCTTAAAATACGGATTTTTCATGCTGCTGCCTTAAATATCTGCGGAAAAATCATATATTTTTATTGCCTTTCATCTGTGCTTACCGAAGATCCTTCAAGCATTTCCCTAAGCTCCTCAATGGTTTCCACATAGTTTACCCTGTTTCTTATCTCTGTGGCATATGGAAGCCCCGCTACATACCATGCAGTATGCTTTCGCATTTCCCTTATGCCTGTAAACTCTCCCTTATATTCTGCGAGCATACGTGCATGCCTTAAAATCATATCAAAAATTTCTTTTCTGCCGGGCTTTGGCAGCAGACTGCCTGTGGAAAGATAATGACGGCAGCGTTTAAATATCCATGGATTTCCTCTGGCAGCCCTTCCTATCATTATGCCGTCTGCCCCTGTTTCCTCCATCATTCTCAATGCGTCCTCCGGCTCTCTTATGTCACCGTTTCCTATAACCGGAATATTTACCGCTTCCTTTACCTGCCTTATAATATCCCAGTCTGCCTTTCCTGAATAATACTGCTCTCTTGTTCTTCCATGTACTGCCAGCATTGCGGCTCCGGATGCCTCAAGCCTTTTTGAAAGCTCAACTGCATTTATGCTGTCATTGTCAAAGCCCTTTCTAAGCTTTACGGTGACGGGCTTTTTGCATTTGTCTGCCATTGCCTTTACAATGTCTGCCGCAAGCTTAGGATTTTTCATAAGTGCCGAGCCTTCATTATTGCCTGTTATCTTTGGCACGGGACAGCCCATATTTATATCTATAAAATCATATTGTCCCTCTGATACCTTAGCTGCAATTTCCGCCATAATCTGCGGCTCTGAGCCGAAAAGCTGAACGCCTATGGGATGCTCGCCCTTGTCAGTCTGCAAAAGCTCCTCTGTATTTTTATTATTGTAGAGAATTGCCTTTGCACTTATCATTTCCGTGTACATAATCCCACAGCCCTGCTCCTTGCAGAGCAATCTAAAAGGCAGGTCGGTTACTCCTGCCATCGGCCCCAGTGCTATTGTATTGTCTATATTCAAATTACCAAGCCTAATCATATTTCCTCGCCTAACACAAAAACCTTATAAAACATTTCCAAAGCCTTAAAAAGCTCTCTTTTTTCTGTCTGAAGCCTTTTTATCATAAGTCCGCAGCCGATTTCATCAAAGAGCAAATCTCCCTCGTCACACATTACATCAAAGCTTAAATCTCCGTTTTCATCATACACAAGGGATATAATTCCTCCTGCCTCCTCCGTAAAGAGGACACACATAATCTTAAGCTCCTGCTTTATCTCCTCCGGCAGTCTTTCAAAATCATCGTTAAAGAAATATTTCTGCTCATAGCTGTTTGCACAGCACAAAACTGTTTTTCCCTCCGTCTCGTCATACATAGCCGTAAACTCCTCTCACTGACACCTCTCCTGACAGCACGGTTTCCGTTTTTCCGTTTCTCTCTACCAAAAGCCTTCCGTCATCGTCAATTCCAAGTGATTTTGCCCTATAGCTTTCATTGTCCCTCACAATTTCCACTTCCTTATTCATATTTATAAGGTATCGGTTATACTCCTCTTTTATCGGCGACAGGCTTAGGGTGCTTATAAATTTTCTATAATAGTCACTAAACCATCTGCATACGCTTCCTATAATAAGACTTCTTGAATATACCTTTCCTGTGAGCATTCGTGCTGATACTGCCACGTTTTCTATATCCTTTGGCATTTTTTCGTTATTTACATTAATCCCTATGCCTACTGCCACATAATTTACCCTTGTAAGCTCTGCGCTCATCTCGGTAAGTATGCCGCATATCTTTTTTCCGTCTGCAACCACGTCATTTGGCCACTTTATATTTGTATCAATTTGGCATACCTCACTTAATGCACCTCTTACTGCCATAGCTGACAGTATGGTAATCATAGCCGCCTTTGCGGGAGAAATATCAGGCCTTAACAAAAAGGTCATATATACGCTTTGTCCGTTTGGCGACGAGAAGCTTTTTCCACGTCTTCCCTTTCCGCTGTTCTGGCAGTCTGCCACCACTAAGGTGCCGTCAGCCACACCTTCCTCTCCCAAAAGCTTTGCTCTTGTGTTTGTTGAGTCTGTCTCATCAAAATATATTACTCTGTTTACAATGCTGCCTTCTGCCATAACGCTTTCAATCTCGCTTTTTGACAATATATCAGGTGCTTTTATTATCCTGTAGCCCTTGTTTGTCACCGAGTCTATCTCATAGCCTTCAGCCTTGAGCCCATTGATAATCTTCCATACGGCTGTTCTTGATACATTGCACCTTTCGCATATATCCTGTCCCGATACGTAAGAGTCTGCACTCTTAAGCTCCATTAATACTCTTGTCTTTATATCCATCACAAAAGCCTCTTTCCCTACAATAACTAAAGTGTGACTATATACCCTACTATGCTCAGCACCACAAGCACTGCAAATGCAATAAGCAGAACCGTCATTCTTATCATCTCTGCCATCTTATAGCACTTAAACGCCATAAGTCCGTTAAGCAGGGCTGCCAGCGTAAATATAACCGGAAACATAAAGAGATATTTTTTTACATCTAATATAATAACTACTGCACATACTATAATGGCAGCACTCAATACAATATTTGCCCTGTCAATAACAGGTCCTATTCTTCTAAGGCTTATCCTTTTTTCATATATTGTCGCCATATTCTTTCCTTTCTCTGCCTGCCGCATATGGAAATTCTGTTTAGCCTTGCATTTCCATGCCCAGTGTGGCTGCCATTATTGCCTTGATTGAGTGCATTCTGTTTTCTGCTTCATCGAATACTACCGACCTGTCTGACTCAAATATATCGTCTGTAACCTCCATCTCTGTAAGCCCGTACTTTTTATGTACATCTTCGCCTATCCTTGTCTTAAGGTCATGAAATGCCGGCAGACAATGCATAAATATGGCGTCAGCCTTCGCATTTTCAAATGCAGCACTGTTTACCTGATACGGTGTAAGGTCCTTTATTCTCTCTGCCCAGACCTCGTCAGGCTCACCCATTGATACCCATACATCGGTATAGATTACGTCGGCGTCCTTTGTTCCTGCTTTTACGTCCTCCGTAAGTGTAATGTATGTGCCGCTTTCCTTTGCATACTCCCTGCACAGGTTTACAAGCTCCTCACTTGGAAAATATTTTTTATTTGTACATGCGGTAAAGTTTATTCCCATTTTTGAGCATGCTATCATAAGGGAGTTGCCCATATTGTATCTTGCGTCTCCCATATATACAAAATTAAGTCCCTTCAGGGTACCCTTATGCTCCTTTATTGTAAGAAGGTCTGCTATCATCTGCGTTGGATGATACTCGTTTGTAAGTCCGTTCCACACAGGCACACCTGCATACTTTGCAAGCTCCTCCACTATTTCCTGCCCAAAGCCTCTGTACTCAATGCCCTCATACATTCTTCCAAGCACTCTTGCGGTATCTGCAATGCTTTCCTTTTTTCCTATCTGTGAGCCGGCCGGGTCGAGATATGTGGTACCCATTCCCAAATCATGCGCTGCCACCTCAAAGGAGCATCTTGTTCTTGTGCTTGTTTTTTCAAATATAAGAGCCACATTTTTCCCTCTGAAGCAATCCACAGGCTCTCCCTTTTTTTTCTTGTCCTTAAGATATGCGGAGAAATCTATTAAGTATTGTATTTCATCAGGAGTAAAATCCTTTAGGGTTAAAAAATTGCGTCCTTTTAGCGATGTCATTTTTATGTACCAGCCTTTCCTTTTGTTTGGTAAATCTAATAAAACCTATTCTATATCAAATTTGGATTGTATGCAAGTAGGAATGTGTAAAAATGGGGGAATGTATTCCTCCCCCATTTCTTAACCTATATTTCATATTATAATTTACCTGTACAATTATACATTTTAAGTGTTTTAGCGTTATTAAACATTTTTATTGAGGTATTAAGCATTTCTTCTATATAATCCCCATCACTCATTGTTGCAAAGAATAAAATATCCTCTCGTTTAAAATTATTTTTCTGAAATATTTTATTCGGAATATTTCTAATATTTTTTTCTAATACGGAAAGTAACAGCTTTGCAAATTCCCATTTTTCATTTGAAGGATTACAAAAATCAATATCCTTGCAGGAATCAACGATATCTGCAAGAGGCTTATAAAGAAATTTCGGCTGTAGTCCATTTTTCCAATTATAATACTCTTTTAAAGTATCAGTATATTCCCAAGATAAATAAAAACCATAAAAATCATCGGTAGTTATAAAGCCAATAGCACATTGATTTTGTCCTTTCGCTTTTTTTAGTATTTTATTTATTTCTTTTGCTAATTTTGTCTGACATTCACTGTCAAATTTTTTAAAAATTGTAATGTCCATAACGGTCTCCTTTTGTAAACTTACAAGTTGCAGACTTATAAGTTTATTATACCCCTTGTTCATGCTTTGTTAATTCTTTTTTTAAATCTCTTATATATCTTTTTTGCTGACTTTTTAAATAAGCTTTTGCCAATAACCTCATCATAAAACTATTAGCTTCAATTTCCTCCGTAAAATCAAGCTCTACATTTCCGCCAGGTAATTCCTTAAACAAGCCTATCCATTTTCCTTTTATATTTGCATTTTCCATATCAAATTTATACTCTTTAAATTTCTTTTTTGAAGTAATTGTAAAATAAGTGGGAAAATTATTTTTTGCATATTCTATAAAATGTGTATTGTCTGTTATTTCTATTTTTGATAAATCACTTCTCCAGGTATATTTTGTATTATCTGTGATAATATCCCATAACCTTTCTATATTACAATTAAATTCTTTTTTTATATTTGACTTTACCATATTTTTACTCCTAAATCAAAAGTTGTCTGTGCCATTTCAATTCCCATAATAAGCTTTTTTGCAGACATCAATCCATTTTTTATACCCGGATGTTTTTTCTAATTCATCTAAAGTCAATTTGACTGCACTATTTGAGCTTCCACAGGCAGGATAAATAATTTCAAATCGTTTTAAAGAATTATCTAAATAAACATCAACATTTTCATTTATTCCAAATGGACAAACTCCGCCAACTGCGTGTCCTATCAATTCCTCAACACTATCAAAAGGAAGCATTTTTGCTTTTGTATGAAATTCTGTTTTAAATTTAGTATTATCTATTTTGGAATCACCTGCAACTACAATTAATATTGGTTTATCCTCTACAATAAATGATAATGTTTTTGCAATTTCTTCTTCCTTACAATTTATTGCTTTTGCTGCTTCCTCAACTGTGGCTGATGAAACAGAAAATTCCATAATTTTATTTTCTAATCCGAATTTTTGTAAATATTCTCTTGCTTTTACTAATGACATAATAATCCTCCTAATTTGCTTAAAACAACAGACAGATATATGATAATAAAAAATATCACCATATATCTGTCTTATTGTTGCCTTATAAACACCTTCCTACAGATACGTCAAAAACTGCGAAGCAAGCACCACTGCAATCAGTGCAATAGGGTATGTTGCCGCATATGCTGACGCTACATTAGATGTACCTGTAACATTTATCAACGCCCCAAGTGCCGGCGTACTTGTCATACCGCCTGTAAGTGAGCCAAGATTGTTGAAAAGGCTCATCTTTAATAAGTACTTTGCAACCACAAAGCCAAGAAGAAGCGGAACGATTGTCATTAATGCACCCCACAGGAACAGCAACGGTCCAAACTCGCTGAGTGTGGAAACAAATTCCCTGCCTCCGTCTACTCCGGCTCCAATAAGGAAAAGTATAAGTCCAAGCTCCTGGAATATAGAGAGTACCTCTTTCTTTACCTTAAGGCTGAGCTTTCCCATTCTTCCAAAATGACCAAATATAAGTCCCATAATAAGAGGTCCGCCTGTTGTGCCAAGACTGAAGGACTGATTATTTCCAAGCGGTATATTGATGCTTCCCAGTATAACACCCAGTATTATGGTGAGAGCCATTGCTCCAAAACCAAACTTATCCATCTCAAAAAGCTTCTTTTCCGTCTCTGTTTTTTCAGACATTTCTCCTGCGTCCAGCAGTGCTCTTTCCTTGTCCATATCTGCTTTCACAAGCTTTGGAACAATCTGTACAAACAATACAACACCGATAACGCCAAATGGATATGCAACACCATGTCCAACTGCTATCTGGTTGTAAAATTCCGTACCTGAAAGTGCCTCCTGTGCTGCCGCAAATGCAGGAGTACTTGTCAGTGAGCCTGAGAGAAGGCCTACGGACATAGCTGAATTCATACCCGGTACAAGTATTGTGATTAAGGCACATGTAACTGCTGCCGAGCCTATAATTATAATTCCCAACAGTACATATGACTTAAAATTCTTTTTCAGGTTTCTGAAAAATGTAGGTCCTGCTATAAGTCCTACCGATGTGACAAAAAGCAGCAGGCCTAAGTTTTGCGTCATTGAAAAATATGGCTTAATTGAATTCCAGTTACCCGCCTCATTCCAACTGTCTATATGGTTTAAGGCGTACTGGAGGAAATGTCCTGCTACCAATGCAACTATAAATATCGCTGCACTTCCAAGTGTAACACCCTTTATTGATATTTTGCCTAAAAGGTATCCTACTGCAATAATGGCAAAAACCAGAAACAGTACAAGTGCCATTGTTTTTACATTAAACAGGCTGACACCTGCCACCTCAAACAACTGAATGTTCATTTTCAAACTACTCCTTTTTCTTTTTTGTTTGTATTCAGAAAATTAAGCCTTATGCTCCTTAAGGTATGCTGCACGGCCGTCCTCGTAGAGGTTATTTCCCTCGCTGTCGATTATAACTACCAAAGGCATATCCTCCACATACAGCTTTCTTAAGGCCTCTGCTCCCAAGTCCTCGAATGCAATAAGCTCTGCCTTCTTTATACACTTAGCTAAAAGTGCTCCGGCTCCTCCTATTGCTCCGAAATATACTCCGCTGTACTTCTTCATGGCTTCCACAACCTCAGGAAGTCTGGCTCCCTTGCCTATCATGCCTCTTGCTCCCACTGACATCATGGTAGGAGCATATGCGTCCATACGTCCGCTTGTTGTGGGACCTGCGGAGCCTATAACCTGTCCCGGCTTGGCCGGGGTAGGGCCTACATAATATATAGTGGCATCCTTCGGGTCAAATGGAATTTCCTCTCCCTTTTCCAATGCCTCACACATTCTCTTGTGTCCTGCATCTCTTGATGTATATATGGTTCCTGTCAGAAGAACCCTGTCTCCTGCGTGCAGGGTCTTTGCCAATTCCTCTGTCAAAGGTAATGTAATTTTCTTTTCCATTCTAAATCACCTCCGTCTTATGGCGTGTAACATGGCAGTTAATATTGATAGCACATGGCATGCCTGCAATATGGGTAGGCATTGTTTCAATATTAAGTCCGATGGCTGTGGTCTTTCCGCCAAAGCCCTGCGGACCTATGCCAAGCTCATTTATCTTCTCAAGCATTTCCTTCTCCAGGTCTGCATAGAATGGGTCAGGATTTGATGAGTCGAGTGGTCTCATAAGTGCCTTCTTTGCAAGGAGAGCTGCCTTATCAAAGGTACCGCCTATACCTACGCCCACTACCATAGGAGGACATGGGTTTGGACCTGCCGTCTCTACGGTTTCAATAATGAAATCCTTTATTCCCTGAAGTCCGTGTGAAGGCTTAAACATACGGATTGCACTCATATTTTCGCTTCCAAAGCCCTTTGGACCTACCGTTATCTTTACATTTTCTCCCGGCACGATTTCCGTATAAATCATGGCAGGAGTATTATCTCCTGTGTTCCCTCTGCGTACAGGGTCCTTAACTACTGATTTTCTAAGGTAACCCTTGTCATAACCGCGACGTACGCCTTCATTTATGGCATCTGAAAGGTCTCCTCCCACAAGGTGTACATCCTGACCTATCTCAAGAAATACACATGCCATACCTGTATCCTGACAGATAGGTACATTTTCATTGTCTGCTATCTCAAAGTTTTCTATAATGTTGTCAAGGACTCCCTTTGCAATCTCTCCGTCCTCACATGCACGACAGCTTTTAATGGCACACTTCACATCCTCCGGAAGATGCTCATTTGCTGCAATACAAAGTTTTTCCACAACATCTGTAATACAGCTTACTTCTATCTCACGCATTATTGTATTCTCCTTTCTGTTACAATTCTGACAAAGCTAATTATATCCTACTTTTTCCAAACATTCAAGTGGCTGTCGCACTAAAGAAATGCTATACAGAATATAATATCTCCCAAAAGAAAATATTATCATATCCTGTATGCACTGCCCTTACTGCAACAGCCTCCTTTTTCATTATCAAAAAGTCTAAAGACTTAGCCAAACTTTTGGCTTGCCTGTAGGAATTTCCTATTTTGATACCTTTCTCAACCTCTCTCGTGACGGGCATACTTTGGAAGAAGAAGCGGAGACACATCACCGCTGTCAATTCCTGCTGCCTTAAGCTCATCAGCGTATTCCTCAATATGCTTCAACGAAGGAGTACCTATCTCAAGCTCCTTAGCCTTAGCTGCCGCTGCCTTACCTGCATTACGTCCGAATACAATAATATCAAGAAGCGAGTTTCCCATAAGACGGTTTCTTCCATGTATACCGCCTACTGCCTCTCCTGCTACCAGCAGATTATCTATAGCCTTTGTAAAGCCCTCGCCGCCTATCTCAAGACCGCCGTTCTGATAGTGAAGTGTAGGATATACAAGTATAGGAAGCTTTCTCATATCTATGCCGTAATTCATATACATACGAAGCATTGCAGGGATTCTCTTTTCGATTGTTCCCTCGCCGCCTATTCTCTCTATCATAGGGGTGTCAAGCCATACGCCGCTGCCAAGAGGGGTCTGTACACCCTTTCCCCTGTCTGAGCACTCCCTGATAATAGATGCCGCTGCCACATCTCTTGTTTCAAGAGGGTGCATAAATGCCTCGCCCTCTACATTGACAAGCATGGCACCAAGTGAACGTACCTTTTCAGTGACAAGCGCTCCGAATATCTGTGACGGGAATGCAACTCCCGTAGGATGATACTGGATGGTGTCCTGATAAAGAAGCGGTGCACCTGCACGGTATCCAAGTATAAGACCGTCTGCCGTAGCTCCGTAATGATTTGATGTAGGGAAGCCCTGATAGTGCATACGTCCTGCACCGCCTGTGGCTATGACAACTGTCTTTGCCCTTGCCACAAGGTAATCGCCTGTTTCCATATTTAACAAAACTGCTCCTGCCGTATGTCCGTTCTCATCCTTTAAAAGCTCTACTGCCGACGTAAACTCTACAACAGGTATCTTACGGTTTATTACCTCGTCTCTTAAGGTACGCATAATCTCTGCTCCGGAATAATCCTTGCAGGCGTGCATTCTCTTTCTTGAGGTACCGCCGCCGTGTGTTGTTATCATATTTCCCTCTGAGTCCTTATCAAACATAACGCCTAACTCATTAAGCCACTTTATGGCGTCAGGCGCCTCCATAACAAGTCTCCTTAAAAGCTCAGGCCTTGCAGCAAAATGACCGCCGCCAAATGCGTCTAAGTAATGCTGTACAGGTGAATCATTTTCTTTGTCTGCTGCCTGTATGCCGCCCTCTGCCATCATTGTGTTTGCATCACCGATACGGAGCTTTGTAACTATCATTACGTTTGCTCCTGCCTCGTGTGCCTCTATGGCTGCCGATGAGCCGGCGCCGCCGCCGCCGATAACGAGAACGTCAACATCATAATCTGTCCTGCTTAAATCAACCTTATCTGTCAAAAGACGGCTGTTTGAATGTAATAAATGTACAAGCTCCTTAGGTGCCTTCTGTCCCTTGTTTGGTCCGATTTTAATTTCCTCGAAGGCTTCCTCTCTGTAATCAGGATGATAAGCCTTGAGAAGCTCATCCTTCTCCTCAGCCGTCATACGTCTTGGCTCCATGCCCATACGCTCATCTCTGGTTGCTTCCACCTTTTTTACGGATTCCATCATTTCCGGTGTAAACATTGCTTATCTCCCTCCTTACTTCTCTATCTCTCTGGTGTTATATAATTCCTGCATCTCTGTGATTGGCTTCTCCATAATCTGCTCTATAAGCTCATCGTAGGCACCCTTGTTAATCTCCTCAACTCTGTCCTTAAGATGCTTTGTCTCCGGTGCTATGTATTTTCCCGTAAGTCTTCTTGCAAGAAGTCCCACCATAGGATGTGATATGCCTGCCGGACATCTTACCGAGCAGCAGCCGCAGCTTACACAGTCAAACGACTCCTCTGCACACTTCTCAAACTCGCCTCTCTGTGCATATGCAATATACTGCATTACGTTTAAGCTCTGTGTACAAGCCTTTGTACAGGCATTGCAGCCGATACAGCTGTAAATTTCAGGATACAGCTCCATCATGATTCTCTGGTCAGGACGGATATCCTCTATGTCATATGTTCTCTTGTCTGTAGGGAAGAACGGAATACTTGCTACACACATTCCCTCCTCTACCTGTGTCTGACATGCTAAGCATGTCTTTAATTCATTTTTACCTTTTATTCTGTAAATAGTAGCACAGGCTCCGCAAAAACCATGACGGCAGCCGCAGCCTCTTTTCAGAGTATATCCTGCATATTCCATTGCTGTCATAATTGTAAGGTCAGCCGGTACACTGTACTGCTTACCAAAAAAGTATACGTTTACCATTTTTTCCATCTATGAATACCATTCCTTTCTCTTAGTACTCGTTCGGCATCTCATCTATCTCGTCACAACGGAATACCGGACCGTCCTTGCAGACATATTTTGAACCAATATTACAACGACCGCATTTTCCTATTCCACACTTCATACGAAGCTCTAAGGTAGTATAAACCTGCTCCTTCTTAAAGCCTAATTCCTGAAGTCCCTGCAAAGTAAATTTAATCATGACTGGCGGTCCGCAGATAAGTGCTGTCTTGTTTACGTCAAAGCCAAGCTCCTTTACATAGTTTGGAACAAAGCCTACGTGACCGTCCCAGCCCTCCTGCTCTCGGTCTATGGTCAGATGTACGTTTACGTCCTTTGCGTTCATCCACACTTCCTTTATTTCCTTAAGCTGTACAAGGTCGTCTGCCGAACGTGAGCCGTATACTATATCCACCTTTCCGTAATCATCCCTGTTATCAAGCACATAGTTGATAACTGAACGGAGTGGTGCAAGACCGATACCTCCTGCTATAAACAGAAGGTCCTTTCCCTTAAGCTCCGTATCTACAGGGAAATTATTTCCGTATGGTCCCCTGACCGTTATCTCATCTCCGGCCTGTAAGCTGTGGAGATAATCTGTCAGCATTCCGCATTTTTTGATACTAAATTCCTGATATTCCTTGTTTGTAGGTGATGATGTTATGGAAAACATACCCTCGCTTATACCCGGTGCACATACCATAGCGCACTGTCCCGGCATATGCTCAAAAAGCTTTCCGCCATCAGGTGCATTTACACGAAAGGTTTTTACATCCGGTGTCTCCTGACGTATATCCGTAATCACGCCTACCATTGGAATCAAGGTATCTAATTTATAATTTGTGTTGCATGTACATTCTTCACTCATGCGTTATCACCTCCCTGATTCTGAAAAGCCTTGATTACCTTTACTATATTGAGAGCTGACGGACACTTCTCCACGCAGCGTCCACAGCCTGCACAGGAATACATTCCGTCGTTGTTTGCAGGGAAATATACAAGCTTGTGCATAAATCTCTGACGGAATCTCTGCATCTGGCTGTTACGGTTGTTGCCGTGAGCCATCATGGTAAAGTCAGAGTACATACATGAATCCCAGCAGCGATATCTCTGTATGCCGTGTCCCGTATCGTAATCCTTTATATCGTAGCACTGACAGGTAGGACATACAAATGTACATGTACCGCATGCCAGACATGGCTTATACAGCTCCTCCCATACAGGAGAATCAAATTTTTCCGCCAAAGCATCTCCGTTCCAGCCCTCAAGCGAAAGACCTGAATACGGCAGCTTTTCTATTATTTCTCTGATAGCAGACTTTTCAGCCTCTACCTTTTCACAGACAGCTTCATCGCTGTCAAGCAAATCCGACACTGCCCCTGTAAGTGCTTCACCCTTATCAGTGAGAGGCTTCCAGTACAGCTCACCGTCTATAAGCCATGTAGCTACATCTGCCGCAGGATTAGCTGCATCTATGCCAAACACCTTACAGAAGCATGTTTCCTCCGGCTCGTGGCAAGCGAGTGCAACTATGGTGCCATGCTGTCTTCTTGCTGCATAAAAGGTATCTACAGGCTCAGCAAGAAACACCTTATCCAATACCTGAACGCCCTGAATGTCGCATGCTCTCATTCCGAACACCACGAAATCCTGATTTTTAAGCTCCTCCGGTGTAATCTGTATCTTCTTTCCGTCACGGACACACGTATAAAGATTTTCACTCTGTGGAAAAAATGCGTCCTTTGGAGATTTTACGGACTTAAGTGTATCAATGTCAGGCTTTGCATCCTCTGTCCACACACCGAAATTTACCTGTCCGCAATTTTCCACAGGAAGAATTAACTCCTGTCCTTCGGCAATTTTTCGGAATAATGCCGGCAGATTTTCCTTTGCTATCTTATACATACATTATCCCCTTTCTGCCACTATACCCGGCTCAACATCATCGAATGTAAAGCTTGTCAATGGTTCTTTTACTGTAATGTCCTCACCTGCCTGGAAATCTCCGTAAAACTCATCTATATCCTTGATGAATTTTCTGTTAAACAGATGAAGCGGTATACCCTGCGGACATACTCTGCTGCACTCGCCGCAGTCCGTACATCTGCCTGCCACATGAAATGCCCTTATAATATGGAACATTTTTTCTTCAAATGAGTCCACGTTTGCCTTCTGTGAGCTGTCAAACTTGTTGCTGTCAAATACACACTTTCGGCAGCTGCATGCAGGACATGCGTTTCTGCAGGCATTGCAGCGGATACATTTGCTTAGCTCCTTCTGAAAGTATGCGAACTTCTCCTCCGGCTTCATTGCCTCTATACGCTCTACCTCATCAAATCTTTCTGCATCCTTTGTGTCCTTTGACTCACCTATAAGCTCGTCGTATATCTTATGCTCCTTGCCCTTGCATACGTGGCATCTCTCAAGCATGGCATCTGCATACATCATGGTCTTTTCACCATAGATGGTCTGTATGGTAAGCGTTTCGGCAGCATCTGCTATCTCGGCTCCCGATATGCTCTGAATACCCTTGATGCCGTTCTTTTTAACCTTTTCTATGTCCAGCTTGCCCTTACAGCCAACGCCTATAATGTAAGCCTTCTCTCTGTCCACACGGTGCTCCATAATAAGCTGGTTGAAGCTGTATGTATCACAAGGCTTTAAGCATACAAGTGTTTTACCCTCAAGCTTTGACGCCTCTATCATATACTTGCTAAGGTTTGCACCGCAAAATCCATTGTAGACAAAATCCTTAAAATCTTCTTCCTTTTCAAAGTAAGCCGGCTCCGGATTATATGGCAGGTCTCCGGCCTTCCAGCCGAGAACACGGGCTACCGTTCCGTTTGCCAACAATTCTTTTGCTCTGGCAATTAGTTCCTGCATCTTAAATCCCCCAATCTTACATTTTTTCCAAGTGAATGAATTTTTTCCACAAACTCATTCATAGTAGTTGAAAACTTAACACCCTCTGCTGCTGATACCCACTCCACACGGGTACGTCCATTCTCCACGCCTATATAGTCCAGCATAGAGAAAAGCAGTGTCATACGTCTTCTTGCATAGTAATTTCCTGTGCTGTAATGACAGTCTCCCGGATGGCAGCCGCACATGATAACACCGTCTGCACCCTTTTCAAATGCCCTGAGTATAAACATTGGGTTGACACGACATGAACAAGGTACACGGATAATCTTTACATCGGCAGGATAACCAAGACGGCTGCTTCCTGCTAAATCGGCTCCCGCATAACTGCACCAGTTACAGCAAAAAGCTACGATTTTAGGTCTGAATTCTTCATTTGCTTCTATCGACATATTGCATCTACCTCCGCTAGTATCTGTCTATTTGAAAATCCCTGTAAATCCATAGCTCCCGAAGGACATGTAACCGTACATGCACCACAGCCCTGACATAATGCACTGTTTACCTGTGCTATGCGGCGGACCTCACGCTTGCCATGATCATTAACCTCCTTATCCTCATAGGAGATAGCTCCGTAAGGACATACATTGGCACAATTTGAACAGCCGTTACACAAAAGCTCATCTGTGTGTGCCGTACATGGATTTGTCATAAGCTTATCCTTTGCCAAAAGACCGATTGCCTTAACTGCTGCCGCACCTGCCTGTGAAACCGTCTCCGGAATATCCTTTGGTCCCTGACATACCCCTGAGAGGAATATGCCTGCCGTCGGCGATTCTACAGGTCTTAGCTTTGCATGTGCCTCTGTAAGGAAATTGTTTGTGTCAATGCTGGCTGTAAGCATTGTAGCTATCCTTCTTACGTCAGGATTCGGCTCAATGGCTGCTGCCAGCACTACCATATCTGCTTCCTTTACAATCTGCTTCTGGTCAATCAGGTCAACTCCTCTTACAAGAAGCTTTCCGTTTGACTGCGGAACAACCTTTCCTACCTGACCCTTAATATAGTTTACTCCGTAATCCTCAACGGCTCTCCTGTAGAACTCGTCAAAGTTCTTTCCAGGAGTACGGACGTCAATATAAAATACCGTAACATTTACATCAGGATATTTATCACGTATAAGCATTGCATGCTTTGCCGTGTACATACAGCAGATTTTTGAGCAGTAGCTCTTTCCCCTGTCGTCTGAACACCGGCTTCCGACACACTGTATAAATACCATTTCCTTTGGAGCCTTGCCGTCTGACATTCTCTCCAGATGTCCCTTTGTAGGACCTGCGGCATTCATAATACGCTCAAGCTCAAGGGATGTGATTACATCCTTGCTCTGGCTGTATGCGTACTCGTCATACTTGTCAAGCTTTATCATATCAAAGCCGGTAGCTACTACAATAGCTCCATACTTTTCGGTTATTATCTCATCCTGCTGGCTGTAGTCTATGGCTCCTGCCTGACACACCTTTTCACAAAGTCCGCACTTGCCTGTCTTAAACTTTATACATGCGTCCCTGTCAATAACCGGAACGTTTGGTATTGCCTGTGCAAACGGTGTGTAAATGGCACTTCTGTTGTTTAAGCCCCGATTAAACTCGCTAGGCGTTTTCTTTGAAGGGCATTTTTCCTGACATACGCCGCAGCCTGTACATTTGGTCATATCTACGCTTCTTGCCTTCTTGCGGATATCTACCGTAAAATCTCCCACAAAGCCCGAAACATTTTCAACCTCACTGTAGGTGTATATGGTAATGTTTTCATGGGCATTTGCCTCCACCATCTTCGGCGTAAGGATACATGCAGAACAGTCAAGTGTAGGGAAGGTTTTGTCTACCTGCGACATTCTTCCTCCAATACTAGGCGTCTTTTCTACTATATCTACCTTGTAGCCTGCGTCCGCTATATCAAGTGCCGTCTGAATACCTGCTATACCGCCGCCGATAACAAGCGCTCTTTTTGTAACCCTGCTCTCTCCCGGCTTAAGGGGTGTATTTAAGTTGACCTTTGCAACTGCGGCTCTCATAAGTGTAACAGCCTTTTTGGTTGCTTCCTCCATATCCTTATGTATCCATGAGCAATGCTCACGAATGTTGGCAATCTCTACCATGTATGGGTTTAATCCTGCACGTTCTACTGCTTTACGGAATGTATTTTCATGCATACGCGGCGAGCAGGAACATACTACTACTCCGGTAAGGTTTTTTTCCTTAATGGCTTCCTGTATCCTTGCCTGGCCTGCCTCAGAGCACATATACTGGTAATCCTCTGAGTGTACGACTCCCGGCTCCATAAGCGCCATCTCGGCTACCTTTTTTACGTCTACCGTAGCTGCGATATTGCTTCCGCAGTGGCAGACAAAAACTCCTATCCTTTGCATGATTTACCTCCTGTATCTTCTAAATGCACTGACTAAAAGCTGCTGCGGAACATCCGGGTCAAGTAACTCCGGTATCTCATCAGCTAAGAGATAATCCTGTCCCTTCTGTCTTACAACCACCTGTCTTGCTGCGTCAATCAGCTTGCCCGGCTTAACATCTCTGGGACATCTCTCCACACATGCAAAGCATGACAGACACTTCCAAAGTGATTCTGAATTAACCAGTGACTCTATGTCTTCATTTTGTACGTATGATACAAACTGATGAGGCTTAATATCCATCTCATTGTAGGAAGGGCATGATGCTGAGCACTTTCCGCATTTCATACACTTAAGCGGGTTTACTCCGCTGATTTCCTTTATCTGCTCTGCCTGTTTATTCTCCGTACTCATTTACATGCCACCTCCTCTTTTACTCCAAGCGCCTCTGCCAAAAGCTCTGTAAAATATACTACAGGAAGCCCGTCAGCCGTGCTCTTGTTTAAATTGTACATACACAGCGGACATGCCGTGATAAGCATCTCTGCTCCCATATCCTTAGCATTTGCGACTATATTATCGCACATATTTTTTGACATTTCCTTTTCCTTAAGAGATATGTAGCCTCCGCAGCACTCGTTTCTATATCCGTAAATAACAGGCGTTGCTCCGATTGCCTTTATAAAATCCTCAAGTATCTTTGGATTTTCAGGATTGTCAAGCTGTAGTATCTTTCCGGGTCTAAGCAAAAGGCAGCCGTAATATGCACCAATCTTTTTTCCCGTAAGGGGATTTACCACCTTTTCCTTTAATTTATCAAAGCCTACCCTGTCACGAAGCACCTCAAGATAGTGAAGCACCGTAGTCTCGCCTTCATACGGCTCATCTAACTGCATATAATTGTTTGCACGTTTTCTTATATCCTCAACGTTCTTCATGTCGTCATTGACACGCTTGATAACGTGGTGGCATGCAGAGCATAAGGTTACAAGGTCCTGTCCCTTTTCCTTTGCATCATTGAGCGCCCTGACTGATGACAGCTTAGTTGCTATTTCATCACTGCCAAGCGGATATACACCGCCGCAGCACTGCCAGTTCTCAATTTCTTCCAGTTCAAACCCTAATGCCCTTGCAGACACTCTGGCATAAGCATCTAAATCCTGTGCCTTATTTTTAAGGGTACATCCCGGATAATAGCTGTACTTCATAACACACTCTGTCCTTTCTATTAACCTAAGTCAATCTGTGCAATAACTTCCTTTAATGTATTTGCACTCTTTTGAAGCTTTGCAATTTCTTCATCGCTGAGTCTCATCGGTATTTTTCCCTGCACGCCCTTTGGTCCTACCAGCGTCAGTGTGCTTAAGCACACATCATCAATGCCATACTCGCCGTGCATCATTGACGATACAGTGGTGATTGAGTCAGATGCTGCCACCAGCATGCCGCAGAGATTACATACTGAATTTGATACAGCGTAGAAGGTAGCTCCCTTGTTTGCTATAACCACTCCACCTGACTTATGTACATACTCTGTCATAGCTTCCTTGTCTAACGGTTTAATGTTATAGCTGCTGCCCTTCATAATCTCATGGTACTCGTCAATATTTACATTTGAAATGTTTGCCGCACTCCATGGTATAAATGAGGAGTCGCCATGCTCGCCAAACACATAGGCATGTATATTCTTCTGTGCCACCTGATAATGCTCTGACAATCCGCAGCGGAGCCTTGCACTGTCAAGAAGGGTTCCCGAGCCTATAATCTGATTTTCAGGAAGTCCTGAAATCTTTGTAAATACATATGTCATAATGTCTACAGGATTGCTTACTATGACATATAACGCATCAGGTGCTGCCTTTACTATCTCCGGCGTAATGCTCTTTAAAATATTTACATTTGTCTGTGTAAGCTCAATTCTTGTCTGTCCCGGCTTACGGGCTATTCCTGAGGTAATGATAACAATATCCGAGTCTTTGGCATCAGCATAGTCTCCTGCCACAACAGCTATGGAATCACGGAAGCAGGTTCCCTGTGCTATATCCATAACCTCTCCGTCAACCTTCTGCTTGTTAATGTCAATCATTACAATCTCAGAGGCAATATCATCAAGGGATAGTGCGTAGGCTATGGTCGCCCCTACGTTTCCCGCTCCAATAATAGTAATCTTACTGCTCATATATTCTCCTTTCTTTTTACGGCCTTAACCTGTGCTTAGCTTTTGCTTTTGTCGATTTGTCAAAATTGTCAAAAGCTGACACATATTGTATGGCTGTTTTTGTCTTTTTTTCTGTAATCAGCACACATACCCATATTTTATACTAATTGAGCATTTTTTTCAATAGCAGTATTTAAAATATTGATATTTTTTTGTCAAATTCAGTCGCTGCATTTTTTCAAAAAAAGCGTCGGAAACCCTTGCTTTTGTTGGTGCCGACGCTTTGATTTTTTAACAGCGGAAATGCTCTTACAGCATGTTCTACTATATAATATGTTACCGATATATAAAAATGATTATTTTGTGATATTATTTTCCTTTGCCATCTCCGTAACTGCCGTCACGGCTCCTGCAAGTCCCTGTATCTCTGACGGAATAATAATTTTCGTGGCCTTTCCGTCTGCCGCCTTCATAAACGCCTCAAGGCTCTTAAGCTGAATAACTGCCGCATCCGCCCCTGCTTCCTTTATGAACCGGATACCGTCTGCATTTGCCTGCTGGACTGCAAGTATAGCCTGTGCCTGACCCTCTGCCTCACGTATGGTGGCTTCCTTCTTTGCCTCTGCCCTCAGTATCTGTGCCTGCTTTTCTGCCTCAGCGTCAAGTATGGCTGACGCTTTCTTACCCTCTGCCACAAGGATGGTTGATTTCTTTTCACCCTCTGCAATAAGGATAGCCTCACGTCTCTCACGCTCTGCCTTCATCTGCTTCTCCATAGCATCCTGTATGGCTGCCGGCGGCATAATGTTCTTAAGCTCAACTCTGTTTATCTTAATGCCCCATGGGTCTGTAGCCACATCAAGTGAGGCACGCATTTTTGTGTTTATGGTTTCTCTTGAGGTAAGTGTCTCGTCAAGCTCCAAATCACCGATTATATTTCTTAGGGTGGTTGCCGTCAGGTTTTCGATAGCCATAATAGGATTTTCAACGCCGTATGCAAAAAGCTTCGGGTCCGTAATCTGGAAATATACCACAGTGTCTATTCTCATGGTAACATTATCCTTTGTGATAACAGGCTGCGGCGGGAAATCTACCACCTGCTCCTTTAAGAGTACTCTTTTTGCTACCTTATCAAGAAGCGGCATCTTAAAATGAAGTCCTACGGACCATGTCTCCTTGTAGCCTCCTAACCTCTCAATGACAAACGCCTGTGCCTGCGGTACAATCTTAATGCAGTTTGCTATAATGATAAGCAGGACAATTATAGCAATAATAACTGCAACTAAGCTTATAGGTATTTCACCTGTAGCCATTACTGAATTAATCATAATTTTCTTTCTCCTCCTTTAATTTAATTGTTTGTGTAATTTATAGGTTGAACCAGTGCCTTTACGCCTTGTATCCTTACTATCTGGACCATAGCATCCTTTGGAATGGTCATTCCGTCAGCTATTGTTCTTGCCATCCATTCGTTTCCGTTTATCTTTACCCTGCCCATATCATTATAATTGTCGATTGTCTCTGTACACCTTACTACCTTTCCTACAAGCTCCTCCACATTTGTCCTGACAGTGTTTTTGTTTATATACTGTCTTGCAAGGGGTCTTGTGAAAAACAGCAGCACAAGTGATACTAAGAGAAATACCAATATCTGAATAATGATATGTATATCTGCCAACGAAAGTACAAATGATACTATTGCTCCACCTGCAAACCATATGGTGGTAAGCCCCATAGTCGCAATTTCAAAAACTACGAACAATATAAATAATACCAGCCAAAATATTGACAACATATGCGTTCTCCTCCTATCTTTGATAAATCCATAATACATTATTTATGGGTGTATTTCAAGATATGGAGGGAAGATTTAATTTTTTCTTTATAAAAAAGTGTCGCACGGCAGCGGCACTTGTAAATTCAGCGGAGCTGAATTTTTGGTGGTTTGAGTGTTTTGTTGTCGCTTTATTGCGGCTGAAAGGGCGATTGTTGTGGGTGAAAAGGGACTTAGGGGTGGGAAGGTTCTGTGAATTAGGGGTTAAGAAGCCCTACAGAGAAATTTCTGCTGTGGATAAAAAAGGGAGAAGGTTTTGGCTTCTCCCTTGATTACTAGTATATTATTTATTACTTTGTTAGCGTCTGTAGAATACCTGGTTGCATATAATGCTGTATTCTGAATATAAGTCATAGTTTGCTGACCTTAATGCACAAAAGCCTGTGTATCTTGGCACATTGTTTTTTCCTGCAAGGGCGTCCTTTGCCGCCTGGAGTGATTCAGCATTCGGTCCGTTGTTTATTACTCTGTTTAACGCACCGTTTGTCACTACCGAAAACTGTCCTCTTGCATATACGACATCATATATTGTGCTGCCGTATGCTCCTCCGTTAAGCCTGTTTAAAATAATATTGGCTACTGCCAGCTTTCCGTCATAGCTTTCATAGCCTGCTTCTGCACAGACAGTACAAGCTAAGAGATATGCGTCCTCCTCAGATACGTTGTATGCTGATGTCTGAACCGTCTCGGTAAGTGAGCTGTTGGCTATGGCATTCTGTATCTTCTGCTGTCTTGCAGCTTCTTCTTCCTCTGCCTTTCTCTGCTCCTCAGCAAGTCTTTCCTGCTCAAGGCGTATAGCCTCCTGCTCCTCCTCTATTGTAACACCTGCTTCAATATAGTACTCTGTCTCAAGATATTCTGCGAAAATGTATGCTTCGGTTCCAATGTAGTTTACCTTTGCCCATTCGCCCTCAAAGCCTAAAACCTGTACCTCTGCTCCTGCATTGACTGTCGCTATAACCTTCCAGTCAGTGCCCGGACCCTTTCGTACCCTCAGGCTGTCGGCGTTTGAGATACCGTACATTGTGCAGACCTCAGGCATATGTGCCTCTGCGTCATGTCCAAACCATGCGTAGTCATTGTTAATGTAGCCTTCCATATTTCCTGATGCTATCTTTGACCACTGTGTACCCTTTTCAATAACCTGACCGCCGCCTCCGGCATATATCTTTCCGAGAACCTCGCCGTCTGTAGATGGTATGCTTCTTACATTAAGATACTCATTTACATTTACGATAAATGTATTCTCATATTTGTATGGCTCGACTGCTTCTGTCTCCTTCTCTGTTTCCGTTTCGGTTTCCTGCCTTGTTTCCTCTGCCTTTGCTTCGCTTTCAGCTTCGGCAAGCTTTGCAAAAGGACTTGCTACCATATAAGCATCTAAGCTTGATAAGCTGAGTATGGAATCAACACTGTCCGTGTCAATACCATTTACCTGAACTGCCGCTGACTGTTCAGTAGTCCTCTTTACGTTTTCCCCTAAATTGTTTTCCCCCAGACCATTTATAAGGAGCAGCACTGCTGACGTTCCGATTAAACCTGCTGTTATGCCTGCAATGATTTTCTCCTGTCTGTTAGCCTTCATAAAATCCTCCAATCCGCCGTTATCCGGCTTTTGACATCTGTTATATTAGCAGGTATATCTAAATATATGCTTTTTGCTAATATTCTGTGTCATTTTGTTACAATTTTATTAATTGCCTCTAGCCATGTCAGCATAATAACAAAGTTTTTTTTTTCTGTCAACACGGGAAATATTTACTGCGGTAAGAATTTTGTGTGGCTTTTCCTTTATTTGTTGGGATATGCTTTATATTGGAAAAAATAAATTCGCAATTTTTACTGAATTGTTGGTACAATTTGCTTTTCTTTGGTAAAGCTGTGAAGATGTGTGGGGGTGAATGGAGTGCATAAGGGAGTGGAGAGCTGTGGATTAGTTCAGGGAAGGAACAGCAAGGCAGACAGGTGTATAGTAATTTTGGAAAGCTTCGAAAGCAATAAGAAATTCTATTGACACAAAAATGCCACCTTCTAAGCTTCGTGCATAACTCGGAAAGGGTTAAAGAACAACCCTTTCCTCAGACAGATGCACTACGCTAAGAAGCCGGCATTTTCGTATCAAAGAATTTCTAATTGCTTTCTCAATGTTTTCCCAAATACTATATAGCTGTCTGCCCTGCCGCTCCTTTCCGAACCCTAATCCACAGCTCTCCACTTTCTCTGCAATATAATACATTACAGCTTTTACTATATCTTCCCCAGCTTTTTTGATGCCTCATACATAAGAACAGCCGCTGCCACAGACGCATTTAAGGACTCGAGCTGTCCGCACATTGGTATTTTTATAAGCTTATCAGCTAATGATGCTGTTTCCTCCGTCAGTCCGTTAGCCTCATTTCCTATGATAAATGCTGTTGAGCTGTTATAGTTTTCCTTATCATAATAGCTTTTTCCGTTTAAATGTGCAGCATAAACGGTTATACCGTACTTTTTCAGTTTCCCTGTCTCTGCTTTCAAATCGTCTGCTACTATATAAGGAACTCTGAAAACAGAGCCCATTGTTGAGCGTATTACCTTTGGGTTGTATATATCTACTGTTGATTTTCCTGCTATTATGGCACTTACTCCCGCACCCTCTGCTGTTCTTATTATTGTGCCGAGATTTCCCGGATCCTGAAGATTTTCAAGGAGGATAAAAAGCTGTTTTTCATCTTTTTTCAGAATATTTTCCAAACAAGCTTCTTTCTGTCTGACTACTGTCAGTATTCCCTGCGGAGTTACCGTATCAGACATCTGTTTGAATACATTTTCCGACACCACTGTGTATTCTTCGTCAATGTCTTTTCCATACAATTCTGAAAACTTTTCTTCTATATAAATGGCTTCTATTCTGTCCTTTGGTGTTTCCCGGTACAGCTTTATGCCCTCTGCCAGAAAAACGCCCTCTTTTCTCCTTGCAGAGGATTTATTTTTTAAATTTAAAATTCTCTTTACCTGACTGTTTGCTGTGGATGTAATTTTTTTTATTTCTCTACTCATGGAACGCCCTGTTTATCCTGTCATTGTCACCTATAACTATAAGTACCATATTTTCCGCAAGCGGCATATCGGGAGATATATTTACCTCTATGCTGTTATCTACTCTTAACCCGATTATATTTATGCCATATTTCCTTCTTACGTCAAGCTCCTTTAGATTTTTTCCTATCCAGCCTGTTGGCGTCTTTATCTCTATTATGCTGTACTTATCTGAAAGGTCAACCAAATCCATAAGAAGGTTTAGCTGAATGTTTTTTGCTATTCTTATGCCCATTTCCTTCTCTGGAAATATAAGCTTGTCTGCACCTACCTTTTTAAGCACCTTTGCGTGTACCTCGTTCTGTGCCTTTGCCATAACATATGGCACACCCTCCTCCTTTGAGAGTATTGTTGCCATAACTGACGCCTCCAGACTATCAGTAATAGCTACAACTGCCACATCTACATTTGACAGCCCAAGTGTCCTTACTACATCTGCATCCGTGACATCTGCTCTTACGGCATATGTTACAAAGGTGGATATTTCCTGTATTTTTTCTTCGTCATTATCTATGGCAAGTACATTTCCTCCTGCCTGTGCGTATGCCTTTGCCACGCTGCTTCCAAATTTGCCTAAGCCTATGACTGCTATTTCTTTCATTCTGCTTTTTGCCATAATTTTCTCCTTCTAGCCTATAATTATTCTTGCCTCTGCCAGCTCCCTCATATTTGTCATATTTTCTTTTTTTCTTCTTATATTAAATGCCATTACTAAGGAAATCGGCCCTATTCTTCCGGCAAACATTACAAGGCATATGATAATTTTTCCGGCTGTGGAAAGTATTGGCGTAATTCCTCTTGTAAGTCCTGACGTGCTCATTGCCGATATGGTTTCAAAGGCTATATCCTTTAGTCCGAATGGCTCTATTGCCGCTAGCATAACTATTGAGAGAAATATTATCGCAAAGATTATACTTAGTACTGCAAGTGCTGTTTTTATATTTTCAATGCTTATCTTTCTTCCAAATGCCTCCGTGTCTTTCTTTCCCTTTACAGTTGACTTTACGCTGAAGAAAATCAATGCAAGGGTGGTTGTCTTTATTCCGCCTGCCGTACCCATTGGCGAGCCGCCTATAAGCATAAGAATAAGGAGAACTATATAAGTGGTGTCCCTAAATAAATTCTGCGGTATTGCGGCAAAGCCTGCCGTTCTTGTGGTTACTGCTTCAAACATTGAGGACATCAGCTTATTTCCCGTATTAAGATTTCCTATGGTGTCAGGATTGTTAAACTCAAATAAAAATATCAATAATGTTCCCGATATTATACATATAAGTGTCATAATAATTGCTGCCTTTGAGTGGACTGAAAGGCGTTTAAAAAGCTGACCCCTGAACTTTTTGATTCTGATACTGTGGCAAGCCGTCTTTTTTATATCCCACCATACTATAAAGCCAATACCTCCTGTTATTATCAGCAGCATTGTCACCACATTTATAAGTATGTTATCTCTGTACATACACAGGCTTGAATCTCCCAGCAAATCTATTCCTGCATTACAAAATGCTGATACGGAATGAAATATGCTGTACCAGATTCCTTTCAGCCAGCCATACTCCGGCACAAATACAAAGGCATAAAAAACTGCTCCCAAGCCCTCCGCCGCAAAAGCTCCAAGTGATACATTTTTAATCACCCTTACCATTCCGTCTATATTTTCAAGATTGTAGGCTGTCTGTATGAGAAGTCTTTCCTTCATGGTTATTCTTTTTTTCATTATTATCATTACCCCTATGCCGGCACACACTACACCAAGTCCGCCCAACTGGATAAGCAAGAGTATAACAATCTTGCCAAACATACTCCAGTGAGCAGCCATAGTAACCGTAGTCAGTCCTGTCACACACACTGAGGTGGTTGCCGTAAACAATGCGTCTACAGGCGATGTAAACGTTCTTTCGGCAGACGAAACAGGAAGCCATAGCAATATGGCTCCCACTAAAATAACCATCAAAAACCCAAAAACAATTATCTGCACAGAGCTTATCCGCCTCTGCCCCTCTTTTTTCTCTTTCATTATTCTTCCAAAACCATTAAACCCTGCAATTATTATCCTGCCTATGCACAACAAGTTTTTCTAAAAACCAATCTGACAATTTGTTTCATCTCTCTAACCACCCTTGAAGCAACAAGTTTGGCTAAAAGCCAAACTTGCAATTGTCAGCTCCGCTGACAATTTGTTACCTCTCTAACCACCCTCGAAGCAACAAGTTTGGCCGAAAGCCAAACTTGCAATTGTCAGCTCTGCTGACAATTTGTTATCTGGAAAGTATCCTGCACACATTATACTGATATGTAGAAATATCCTTTTTCATTGCAAGTGCCTCGTCTATCTCAAAATCCACATAATCTCCGTTCTTATATGCAACAACTCTGTTGCTCTTTCCCTGACAGAGCAAATCTACCGCATATGAACCCATGATTGTAGCGTAAACCCTATCCTTACATGTAGGATTTCCTCCACGCTGCATATGTCCGAGAATGGTAGCTCTTGTCTCCATTCCTGTAGCTGCCTCAATACGCTTTGCCATACTGCTCGAATGGCCTATACCTTCGGCATTTACAATAATGTGATGCTTTTTTCCTTTCTTTCTTGAGTCTATAATATGGTTGATAATTCTCTGCTCATCATAATTATATCTCTCCGGAAGCAGAATATCCTCTGCACCGTTTGCTATACCGCACCACAATGCTATATATCCTGCGTGACGTCCCATAACCTCTATGATACTGCATCTGTCATGGGAGGTGGATGTATCCCTTATCTTATCTATAGCCTCCATAGCTGTGTTTACTGCCGTATCAAAGCCTATGGTAAACTCTGTACATGCTATGTCAAGGTCTATTGTTCCCGGAACGCCTATGGTATTTATGCCAAGATGGGAAAGCTTCTGTGCTCCTCTGAAAGAGCCGTCGCCGCCTATAACCACTAAGCCTTCTATACCATGCTTTTTACATATGGCGGCTCCTTTTTCCTGACCTTCCTTAGTGGTAAACTCCTCACACCTTGCCGTTCCAAGTATTGTACCGCCTCTCTGTATAATATCGGAAACGCTGCTTGCCTCCATGTCTGTAATTTTTTCATCAAGCAGTCCCTGATAGCCTCTCATTATGCCCTTTACCTTCTTGCCGTTTGCAAGTGCTGTCCTGACTACTGCTCTTATAGCTGCATTCATACCCGGTGCATCTCCGCCGCTGGTCAAAACTCCTATTGTATTTACATTTTCTGCCATAATATTCTACATCCTTTCCGTAAGAAATACTATCCATTTCAAATTCAGAATTAATTATATTACTTATCATAATTTATTTCAACCAATTTGTATATAAGATAAAATATTTTTTCATATATAGCCTATAGTCCGGGACTGTCGTATAAAGGGAATTTAAAGGAGCAGGGCGGTATTTTTATAATGTCAGTGAATTATATTTCTGTATAATCTTTTGCGTTGTCAAAGAATTATTCTGATGAATTAAAATGCAATACCAATTTCTTTCTTAAATACTATACGTAACACCTTTCATATGAGGGTATGTACCATTAACAGGATTTATGGCGACAGCTTGGGTGGGTGTCACAGGGG
>N._stephensi_703_cecum__coassemble_19_pt1 | contig 30853 bp, 25 predicted proteins | sample N__stephensi_703_cecum__metabat2_low_PE_004 | metagenome-assembled genome bin N | reverse complement strand
TCTGCTGCATCCCGGATTTATAAGATATCATATAAGATATCATCTTTGATGTCATCTTTACCCGTAAGCAGTTCATATGTTTTATAGAGTGCTTCACAATATATCTCCATACATGAAACTATCTCCTTTACGTTTGAATTGTTTTCTCCCTTTACGTTTTCAATCAGGGTTCCCAAATCAACTGCAAGCTGCTGACATTCAGGCAATATATCATGGTTCTTAATGCTCTTATTTTGAATTGCCTGCTGCTCAAAGGTATTCATAAGCTCATCTATTACATTCAGATATTCTTTTACAAATTCCTTTAGCCCCTTATTTTCACTTTTCTTTTTTTTAAGCATATCTATATTAAATTTAAATTCCGGGAGCTCAAAATCTGCCACTGCCTGCAAATTTTTCCGTTGCCCTTCAAAATATGGATATGAATGTCCGTTTCCTCCTTTATAAATATTCATATAATTTGAATACCTTTGCTTTATAACTCCATCATAATCAGCAGGAACAGGAATAGTAGTATTTTCAAATGGCAATCGTACCAAATGATTATAATATTCCTTTGAAATTCCCGGTTCTCCTCTTAAAATCCACGGAAAGATTTGTCCTACACAATCTGCTTCATCGCAGGATACCCTTGCCATCTGCTGCTCTGCAAGGCGGTAAAGCATGGTTCCTGTTTTTTTGGGTGAACTGATATCCGACAGCTTTACATTATACCGGATTTCAATACTTTTTAAGCCATACATATTAGCGTTATTAATACCTTTTTCTACAATGGCATCTGCCACAGATAAAATAAATTTTATTTCATTGCTGCGTTCTTTTTCTTTTTCATAATCCCTATATAAATAATCTAAAACAAATATGTCTATTGTGGCGATATATGGAAAATTGTGGTATTTTTTTAAGTGATCTTCTTCAAAGCAAATATAATTTCTGTTAACCACTCTCGACAAAAACAGCCAATGATTGTCCTTAGATTCATAATCATGTATGGCAAACTCTTTTGGAAGCTCTGTTGCTGCTGCTTTCTTAAAACGAATATAATCCTCTCTAAGCATCCCTATATCCATATCATCATCCCATGGAATAAACCCGCCATGTCGTATGGCTCCAAGCAGTGTTCCCCACTCAGCATAATATTTTATATTGTGTTTTCTGCAAATGCGGTCAATTTCTGCTAACACCATAAGCTCTGCTGCCCATGCCTGTTTAACTGCTGTAGGAACATAAAATCCACATCTTACCTCATCCCTGTAAAAATCTGCTAAAAAATCCATTTTCTTTCTCCCGGTTTATTAAAGTTTTTATTCATCCATTAACGCAATCATAAATTCCTCAAGTCCAAATGTCTCACATTCATTAATAACTCTCGTGTTTTGAATTTCTGTTGCTATATGCTCTCTGCTTCTTTTATTCTCTCCTTCAAAGAAAATAAAATCCTCTGCAGTTATCTCATTTGTGCTTTTTGAAATTTTGAAATTTTTTTTAAAGCCGTCATAATAAACTATGATGTAAATGAAGCTGTCTGTTTCAAAAAGATATCTGCATACTATGGCATTATTAAAAATGTTTTTATTAATCTCTGACATTATATTTTTATTAATGTCAAATTCAATCATCATATTTCCTCGTGCCGGAATAAAATAAATATAATTTCCTACAGAATATACTTTATTGAAATCCCATCCGATATGCTTATTATGTATATATCCCTTTGGATAATTTGAATATTCTTCCAGTGTATTATTTTTATAATTCCACTTTATTATTGGCCCCAAAATAGGTGCTAACCATATGTTTTTGCCATCTTTGGAATACATACAGCTAAAGCCCTTGTCGTTTTTGCCTACAAAGTTAATTTTTACACTGTTTAAGTTCATATCGATCTGAAGCACAGCATTACTAAAAGTATCCGGTAAAAATAATTTATCATTAATTCTGCATATTCCACTTACATAGAAACGACATTCCCTGTCAGGAACCCAATTATCAATAACCGTTATATCTTCTGTATCTATGTTCACTTTTAATACTCCCGGAAATGTAGCCGGAAGTATCCATAAGATGTTATCATATATGTAGGAACCGGCAAATTTACAATTCTTATTATAAACCCCTTTGTTTTCCGCAGGTGAAGGTATTGCAAGCTGATATATTTCTTTTGTCTGCAAATCTAAGATTGAAATATAATCGGCTGATTCCGGAATGAAATATACCTTGTTGTTGAAATACTCCGCTTTACAATGCAATTTATTTCCTCCTGCTTTTTCATTGGGAAACATAGAAATATAAGTACAGTTATTTGATTTTAAATTAACACGAAATAATCCATTAAGCTCGTCTAAGGATGCATATGCAATATCATTATCAATTATCGCAAAGGCGTTAAAAAAAATTTTTTTATGTTGTCCCGTCACCTTCATGTTGTCACCTCTCATTTTAAGCTGTATAAGCAATACACTTTAACCTGCATTACTCCTTTATTTTGCTATTGTTATTTATATACCAAAAAAATTCATTTGTCAAATTAAACTTAATCAATCGACTGGTGGCTTTTCTTGACTTTCATATTAATATTATGGTATACTTCAACCGATAAATATGTGAAAGGATTGATGGAATGAAGGTCGGTACAATAAATTTTCACCGCTCTTACAACTATGGGGCACTTATGGTAACATATTCATTGCTTACCTATTTGAAAAAAATAGGCGTTGCGGCACAGGCGATTGACTATTTTCCTGAACACCATACCTCAAGGTATCCCATCAGGAAATATGCCTTTGACCGGTTTATTGATGAATATCTTGCTCCGTTTGGCAGTGCTGATGAAGAATACGACTTAATTATATATGGAGCGGATACGATTTGGGAATATTATAAGGGCTATGGATATGACAGCACCTATTGGGGTTCCGACAGACTTAGGGCAAAAAGAAAAATCACTTTTTCAGCAAGCGGTACTATGAAAAATTTTTCAGATGAAAGTGATGCTTTGTTTTTGGCACTACTTAGACGATTTCAGGCGGTTTCTGTGAGAGAAGATGTTCTGGCAGATTATTTGAGAAGGTTTACATCAAAGCCTGTTGTACACACCTGTGATCCGACATTTTTACTTACGAAGGAGGATTATTCCGGGATTATGGCAGAACGCTTGATTTCTAACGAGTATGCTGTTATCTATAATCGTCAATTATCTGCAAAGCTGTTTGAGGCAGCAGATACTGTTTGTAAAAAAACAGGTATGCAGACGGTGGTAATGAAAGGTGATGGTTGTCTGTACAGCAGTGAAGGAGAATTGTTAAGAGAAGATATAGGACCTTCAGAATTTCTGTCATTGATGAGATATTCTTCTTATGTGTTGGCAGCCTCATTTCATGCAACGGTATTTTCCCTTATTTTTGGGAAACAGTTTCATGTAATTATGAGATCCGGAGCTGAGAGGGTAGAGTCCCTGCTTAGAAAGCTTGGATTAGAGGATAGGAGAATTGAACATTCGATGGAGATCGACCTTGATAGAAAAATCAATTATAATCAGATGAGCTCTCTTGATGAATATATAGAGAGTTCAAAAGCATACCTGAAAGAACAATGCTTGAAGTACATATAAATCATACGAAAGGAATAAAAAATGAAATCAATAGAACTAACAAATAAAAAAGTAGTTATTGCACCATTTAATACAGAATCTGTTTTTCTCTACCATCAATTAATTCATGATGGAATTGAAGTCATTGCATTTATGGATTCTGATCTTTCATTACATAACAGTATGTATATGGATACTATGATTATTCCTTATTTTCACTTTGAGGGGGGGGGGCGTGAGGGCAGTGATTTCAACACTTGGATATGTTTCTGATAAAGAAATATATGAAGAGCTTATTAAAAACAATTATAGTGACAGTGAGATTCTGAAACAAAAAGATATAGAGTTTTCCTGCCGCATTCAGGATATTGCAGACGATATTGATTTTCAAGGTTTGTCAAAGATAAGGAATTTATATTGGCTTTCCACACTAAAATCTAAATTTTTTAAATATACTGTAAAAGATGGATTAACTGTTCATGGACTTGCCTTGTTAATAACTACAAGGTGTACCTTGAAATGTAATGGTTGCAGTAACCTGATTAATTATTTTCGTCCCAGTGAGCAAAAAGACATGGACCTGAAAGACACAATACGAAGCTTTGATTTAATGATGGAGCATATAGATTTTGTAGACGAAGTTGTTCCGATTGGAGGAGAAACATTTTTATATAAAGATATTGATAAAATATTAATGCATATAGCTTTGAGCAGGTATACAAATAAAATAGGACGCATTGTATTAACTACTAATGGAACAATATTACCCTCAAAGTCAACGCTGGAGATAATCGGAGATAATAGGCACTTATTTGTGGTTTTGATATCTGATTATGGAAATTTATCATCCAAAAAATTAAAATTAGTTTCTCTTTTAAATCAGTATAATTGCTTATACGTAAATCATGTGCATGATACGTGGTATAAAAGCAATCAACCAATAGTTCCGTCATTATGTTTAATGGAGGATGATATACGAAAAAAATGCAGTGGCTGCAATTGTCGTAAGGGAGGACATTTAAGGATTAAGGGGAACAAAGTATACAGTTGTCATTTTGTTGCTTTTGCCGCTGAATGTCATGCTATTCCACAAGATAAAAGGGATTATCTTGATATTAATACCGACTATATTTCAAAGGAAACCTTGCGGCAATTTATAGATGCAGTACACCCTGGAATGGCATATTGTGACACTCCGGTTAATAAAGATAAAAATATTTTATTGTCGGTGGGAGAGCAGGTTACCACAGTACACGAGTGTGTAAGATATGATGAATAATATGAATAAACCAATTATATTATCTCCAAAGCAGCTTCACTCCGTACAAGCAGTTTTACTTGAACTCCTCTGTGAAGTACGTCGTATATGTGAGCTTGCAGATATCCATTATTCCATTATCGCAGGGACAATGCTGGGAGCAGTCCGGCATGGTGGATTTATTCCTTGGGATGATGATGCAGATGTAGCAATGCTCAGAAATGAGTACGAAGCATTTCGTAAAGCATGCGACAAGTATCTGGACACTTCACGCTTCTACTTTCAGGACCATATATGTACCAAAGGTTATCGTTGGGGATATGGTAAGCTTCGCCGCAAAAACAGTCAATATGTAGTATGTGGTACGGAAAAGCTTCCTTATGAACAGGGAATTTGGATTGATATTTTTCCGTTGGATTATGTTCCTAATAGCCGTATTAGACGTACATTATGTAATTTTCACTGCTTTTGTATACGAAAGCTGCTATATTCCGAATCAGGAAAATACCGTGAAAAGCACCTGATAAAACGGATAGTATATGCAGGACTGTCAAAAATTCCTCTTAAGTATATATTTTCACACTACGAGAAATATGAAAAACAAAGAAACAGAAAACAGACAGACTGGGTAAGGATTCTCACATTTCCGACACCAAATCGGGAATATGGCTATCGTTACAGATGGTATCAGGATACGGCAAAGATAACCTTTGAAGGTGAGGTTTTTGCAGGAATAAAGGATTATGACGAATACCTCTCTTTCAAATTTGGGAATTATATGGAGCTTCCGCCGATTGATAAACGTAAACAGCACCATGTCAGTAAATTGGAATTTCCGGTATAAAAGGAGAGTGTGCGATGAAAAAAGTAATTACATATGGTTCCTTTGATTTGTTTCATGAAGGTCATTACCGCCTGCTAAAACGTGCAAAGGCTTTAGGTGACTATCTGATTGTCGGAGTTACCACAGAGCACTATGACGAGTCACGGGGAAAAATGAATGTAATAGATTCACTAATGGATCGAATTGAAAATGTAAGAAAGACCGGTTTTGCCGATGAAATCATCATAGAGGATCATGAGGGACAAAAGGTTGAAGACATCATAAAATATGGAGTGGATATTTTCACGGTAGGCTCTGACTGGACAGGCTCATTTGACTATATGAAAAATTATTGTCAGGTTGTCTATTTGGAAAGAACCAAGGATATATCCAGTACTATGCTGCGCTCGAAAAAATATAATATCGTCCGGCTCGGAATTATTGGAACCGGTCGTATTGCAGCACGAATGGTTCCTGAGGTGAAATATGTCAGCGGAATTAATATAGATGCTGTTTACAATCCACATATAGAAAGTGCAAAAAGGTTTGCGGAACAATTTGAGATGAATAAATATATGGACAATCTTGAGGAATTTTATGAAGAGATTGATGCCGTATATATTGCCTCACCTCACGAAACACATTATGAATATATAAAAAGTGCCATTAAACATCATAAGCATGTCTTGTGTGAAAAACCAATGGTTTTGAAAAGAAAACAGGCAGAAGAGCTGTTTTTGTTAGCAGAAGAAAACAAGGTTGTTTTGATGGAGGCAATAAAAACAGCTTATTGTCCGGGCTTTAATCAGCTTCTTTCAATTGTCCGTAGTGGAGTTATCGGCAGTGTCCGTGATGTGGAAGCATGCTTTACAAAGCTGGAAAGTCCCTTGAACAGGGAATTGGCAGATACAATATATGGCGGCAGTTTTACCGAACTGGGCAGCTATACTGTGTTACCTGTTTTAAAAATTTTAGGAAAAAATTATCAGGCTTTGGAATTTAAGAGCCAAATAGCTGCCAATGGATTAGACATTTACACAAAGGCGTATTTTACATATGAGAATGCCTTTGCAACTTCAAAAAACGGGCTGGGTGTTAAGTCGGAGGGTCAGCTTATTATATCAGGAACAAGAGGATATATTGTTGCAGATGCTCCATGGTGGAAAACCACATCCTTTGAAATTCGCCGTGAGGACAGCAGCCAGAATGAAAAATATTTTTCAAAGTTTTTAAATGACGGACTGCGGTATGAAATCGGTGATTTTGTATCAGGGATTAATGGATTTGATGAGAAGCTTACCAAGCTGACTAATGGTGAGAGCATCATACTTGCTGAAATTATGGAGAAATTTTTAACTGAGAGAAATAATTTTAAGGAAAACAGAGGTGTTTCAGATGATTAATGTAATAGGACTAGGTTATATTGGTCTGCCAACAGCACTTATGCTTGCAGTGAGTGGCAACAAGGTAATTGGTACAGACAAAAATGAAAATGTGGTGGCGTCATTGAATCGCCGTGAGCTTACATTCCGTGAGGAAGGTCTGGACGATTTGTTCTGGCGTGCAATAGCTAATGGAATTCAATTTACTTCCGATTATCAGGAGGCTGACGTTTATATCATTTCGGTTCCCACACCCTATGATAAGGTCAGTAAGAAGGTTGATACCAGATATATTGAGTCTGCTGTAAGCAGTGTGCTGGAGGTCTGTCCAAAGAACAGTATTATAGTTGTTGAAAGCACCATTTCTCCCGGTGTTATTGATAAATATATACGGCCAATGATTAACGGCAAAGCAAAGGACATTAAGCTTGCCCATGCACCTGAGCGTATTATTCCCGGCTCTATGCTTTATGAGCTGGAGCATAATTCACGTACGATTGGCACCGATGACAGCGAGACAGGAAATAAACTGAAAGAAATTTATGGTTCATTCTGTAAGGGAGAAATTGTCCTGACAGATATCCGTTCTGCTGAAATGTCAAAGGTGGTTGAAAATACATTTCGCGACATTAATATAGCATTTGCAAATGAACTGGCAAAAATCTGCAGGTCAGACAATATGGATGTCTATGAGATAATCCGCATTGCCAATAAGCATCCTCGTGTAAATATACTGACGCCCGGTCCGGGTGTTGGAGGACATTGTATTTCCGTTGACCCGTGGTTTTTGGTAGGTGACTATCCGGGACTGGCTAATATTATCCTTGCTGCCCGGAAAATCAATGATTCGATGCCTGAATTTGTTCTGGAACGTATTGAGGAAATTATGCAGGAAAACAGCATTAGGGATACTTCACGTATTGGACTTTATGGTCTGACCTACAAAGAGAATGTGGATGATATACGTGAAAGTCCTACCTTACAGCTTTTAGAATGTATGAAAAAACACCTTGCTTCTCCGCTTCTGTGCTATGATCCGATGGTAAATGAAAAGATTGTGGAGCGTCAGGTGTTTAGCCTTAAAGAGTTTTTGGAGCAGACTGATTTTGTTGTTATTATGGTTGGCCACAATGAAGTTATTGATAATTTTGATAAGCTAAAAGGTAAAATAATACTGGATACACGTAAATGTGTATGTGGAGATGTTTATCATTTATAAGGAGGAAAATATGAAGGATTTGTTGTCATATAGGGAAACATTTAAGCCTGTCAGAATGGATTTTTATGTAGATAGAGGCTCATATAGTAATTTTATTATTGCAGATCAATGCACAAACGGTACGCTTGTTTTATGGAATACACTTTGTTTAAATATTAATGACTGCGAGGGAAATATATTCTGCCATCAATTTGATGGCAGTGATGTGAATTCAAAGAAAGAATACCTGTTTGCAATGGATTATTTAACAAATGTTCTTTCTGCATATAGAAGTACAGGCAAAGAAATTTATAAAGATACATTCATAAAAATAATTTGCGAATTTCATGAGTTTTTGGAAACAAATAATCCGGTTTATGATGAATTACCGATTTATGGTCAAAGCTTGCTCATAATTAAAGCACTTGATGTACTGGAAAACCTTCCGTTTCAAAATGATTTTCTCAGACTGCTATGGAAATATGCATGCTGGTTGATGAATGATGAGTACTACCAAAATAATGACAATCATGGCATGTTTCAAAATATTGCATTGCTGCACTTGAGCGTTCTGTTTGGAAACTATCCGGAATCTGTTGTTTGGCAGAATCATGCAATTAAACGAATTAATTGCTTATTTTCAAATGTATATTACAAAGATTATACAAATAATGAGAATAGCATATATTATTTTGAGCATAATAATAATTTATATGATAAAGCAATTCAATTTTGCATGCATTATAAAATAACCGGCATTACGGAAATCATGAATAAACTGAAGCAATCAAAAGAAGCTCTTGTAACCTTTGCACATCAGGATTGTTCGTTTCCTTTGATTGGTGATGGTAAAACTTTTTACGGAACAAAAAACAACAATTTTTCCCGGCTGTTTCCTGATATAGGAATTGCGGTTTTAAAAGTGGATGATATATATTTGAGTCTCAAGTTTAAGACTGTTTTTCAGCCACATGCACATCAGGATATTTCAAGTATTACAGCAAGGTATAAGAACATAGATTTCTTGGTCGATACTGGACAATACAATTATGACCGATATACGCCAATTAATCGCTATGTAAGATCAACTGCAGGTCACTCCGGCATATTTTCTCTTTTTGCAGATAATCTTTTTCAAAAGGATTTCTGTGCTTCTTTGCAGTATTCAGATATTACCGCATATGAGAATAACGGTAAAAGTGCATTTGTAAGGGGGGAATATGGACTGAAGGATGTATCTGTCTGTCGAGAGATTTCTGTTTCTTCTAAGGAGATAACAATCAGAGATAGCTGGTGCTGTCAGAGACCTACGGTGTTGAGACAAAGGTTTATAATACCTAAGGAATTTATTGAAAAATCAAATTTTTCAGTTTCAAAGAGAACGTTAGAATCAATAGTTGATAATACAAAAATTCGGTTTGAAATTATTTATGATATACCAGACATTCTGACCGTTGTACAATTTGGCATTGCTGCACCAAAGTATTATGAATATGAGGAAACGATGCTGCTTGATACATTTATAGAAAATGTAATGTCCGGTGAAATAACAGCAAAAATTACTTTTGAGGAGGAATAGTAAATGGAAAAACCAAGATGTATGTTGACAATTGATGTAGAAGCACTGCCAAAGAGAGCCAAGTCAAATCACGTAGATACGTTGATTTACGGAAAAATAGGCGGCATGGAATATGGTATTGGGAAAATGATGGATATTGCAGATAAGCACCATGTAAAAATGACATTTTTTCTTGATTTTGCGGAATGTGAGTTATATGGTGATGAGATTATTAATGTTGGAAAATACATTATTTCACGTGGTCATGATTTGCAAGTACACTGCCACTATGATCTGTTGAAGGATATTGTTGGGAAGGAACCATGGAAAAGCATAGATGAGAACTATTATTCATGGTATAAAAATGATAATGATTCAAAGAAAATAATTGATTATGTAACAGAGCAATATGTTAAATGTACCGGAAAAATGCCGGCTGCTTACAGAGGTGGTGCATATCGCTTTGGAATCCCTTTACTGAATGCCTTAAAGGAAAAGGGCTATAAGGCAGATTTAAGCTATAATTGTATAAGACCATTGATTTTACCTGAAAATAAGCAATTTTTATTTGAAAACGGACTGGTTGAGCTGCCTATTGGCATTTTGCCTAACAATAAACCGTTAAACTTTAATTACTATGACTTAGAACCAAAAAAACCGGATGATTTTGATAAGATTATTGAGGAATATCGTAAATTATTTGACGATTATTATGAGTATTATGGAAGCAATGCAGTTGCAACGGTTTTAATGCATAGCTGGTCCTTTCTTCACAATGAAAAGCGTTTTTCTTCTTCTGGTTTTATGGATGAGCCAAATGATACACTGGTTTCCTTTTTCGATTATTTTATTGAAAATCTTAAAGATAAGGTGGAATTTATTAGTATTTCGGAGGCATTGAACTATATACAGACTGAAGCTTTAAAAATAGTTGACTTCCGTTCTGTTTTCCGTGATGCTTCACTGCTTGCAAGAAAAAATCTTATGAAGATAAGCAAATTTATTAATGAACGTGCAAATGGAAGACGGATAATCGTCTGGGGGAAAGGCTGGATGGAATCTACCGTATTTCAGACAGTTAATATGCATAAATCCATGAATGTAGCATACTACATCTCAAATGATGCGGATTATTGCCTACAGTGGCGAGGAAAACCGGTTTATAAATATTCAGATGTTACTATTCATCCTGAAAATGATTTCATATTTGTGCTGGCACAGCCAATATTTCCTGAAATTCGCGATACCTTGCGAGAATTAGGCTTTAAAGAATTTCAGGACTATTATGACATTCAAAAGTCAGTGCCGGAAAATCAGACAAATGGTGTTAAATCCGCACTTTCGCATAGCTGTCCAATTTGCGGTGAAAATATTTTTGAGACATATAACTCTCAAGCTCCAAGAAGATGTTCATGCTGTGGTTCATTAGAGAGGACACGTACGCTATCTTCTTTGTTAAGTGAAAATATACAGATAGATTTTTCAAAATCAAAGGTGCTGCATATTTCTCCTACCAATCCTGAACGTATGTTCTTTAGAAATATTGGTGCTGACACGGTAACTGTTGACATTCGTCCTGAATGCAGGGTTGATATTGTTACAGATATCTGCAATATGCCTAATATTGAGACAGAATCCTTTGACGTGGTATTTGCAAACTGTGTGCTTAATCATGTATATGATGATGAAAAAGCATTAAAGGAGATATCAAGGGTGCTTCGGTTTGGAGGTATTGCACTTTTATTTGTGATGGAAAGCGGAACATTAAAAACAGTAGCTCATAAAGACCCTACCGGATGGTATGGAAAAGAGAATTTTGAAAAATATAAAATTGGCTGGTTTCGGAATTATGGAGAAACGGATTTTACCGGTCAGCTTTGCAGATATTTTTCTGATGTACGTTGTTATGAGAAATATGACAAGATTACGGACAGCTCTTGTAAGTGGTACTGCTGTCGGAAAGGTTAAGGAGCTTATGTATGATTAACAGACCTATATGTCTTTTGACAGTTGATGTGGAAGCCCTTCCTATGCGTGCTTCAGACAGCCATGTGGACAAGCTGATATATGGACGCACTGATAATAACGAATGGGGAATTGGCAGAATGATGGATATTGCAGACAGCCATAATATCAAAATGACATTCTTTCTTGATTTTGCAGAGGTAGAGCTTTATGGCGACAGAATTATAGAGACCGGAAAATACATCGCTTCAAGAGGTCATGATCTTCAAATCCACTGTCATTACAAGTTCCTTGAAGAGAAAGTGCGTAAGCACTTCCCCAATGCCGGAAGAAGTTATTATACATGGTATGAAGATGAAGAAATTTCCGGCTATATAGTTGATTATTGCCTTGAACAGTACTATAAATGCACAAAAAAAACTCCTGTCATCTTTCGTGGGGGAGAATATCGTTTTGAAAAAGCTATTCTTGAGAAACTAAAGGAAAAAGGAGTTACGGCAGATTCAAGCTATAATTGCGTTCGCCCTCTAAAAAAACCTATTCATAAGCAGTTTGTATTTGAAAACGGACTGATTGAGCTGCCCGTTGGAATAATTCCGCAGCAGGGAGATGTTCCTTTGAAGCCGTTGAACTTTAATGAAGCTTATTTATATCCTATACGGGAACATGATTTAGAGGATTGCTTGGGAAAGTATGAAAATCTGTTTTTAAGCTTTTATAATTATTATGGAAATGATGCTCTTGCAACAATGATTATGCATAGCTGGTCTTTTTGTTATGAGAAAAAACGCTTTGAGAAAACAGGCTTTTTTGATAAATCTAATCCATATGCAGCAGAGCTTTTTGACCGTTTTCTCGCATACTTTAAAAGGAGTATAGATTTTATCACTGTTTCACAAGCTGTTAAAACAGAAACAATAGATTTTAAGAATATCGTAAACTTTGATACAGTATTTTCTTTGCCTGAGCAGCGTGAAAGTAAAATAATGCTGGAACAAATGGAGAGCTTTATCAGAGCAAAGGCCGCCGGTCGAAAGATAGTTATTTGGGGTAAGGGCTGGATAGAGTCAAGGATAATGCGTGTTAGGGAGCTTTCGTTGCTTCTTGATGTGGAATTTTATATTTCACGAGATTCAGCCAATCTTAAGTCTTTTCGCGGTAAGCCTGTAAAGACCTTCGAGGAATCAGGAATATCTCCGGATAAGTATTATGTGTTCCTGATTGCAAATACGTGTTTTCCGGAGATTCGAGATACTTTACGAGAGAATGGTTTTAAGGAATATACAGATTATTATGATATTGCACAGATCTTGCCAGACTTAATAAAAGACTGACCGAGAACATAAGGACTATAAAATCATTACGAATCCATTGTATTTTCGTGGATAAAAGGAGCAGAAAATATGAATGAAATTAAAAAACTGAAAGTTGCCGCCATCATGGACGAATTTACATATAATTGCTATGCACCGGAATGTGAGATAATGCAGGTAACACCGGATGATTTCAAGGATGAGATAGATGGGTTTAACCCGGATATTCTTTTTATTGAATCAGTTTGGCGAGGCAAGGATAATCTTTGGCGTTTTAAACTTCATGACAATACTGAGGCAATATGTGCACTTACTGCATATTGCCGAAAGAAGCATATTCCGGTTATATTTTGGTCAAAAGAAGACCCTGTTCATTTTGGGGTATTTATCAGGACTGCTGCACTTGCGGATTATGTATTTACGACAGATGCAGATTGTATTGAACTATATAAGGCACACCTTGGACATGACAGAGTGTACTATTTACCTTTTGCAGCACAGCCGGCTATCCATAATCCGATTGAAGAATATGATCGCAAAGATAGGTTTTGCTTTGCCGGGTCATTTTATGTGAAATATAAGGAGCGCTCTAAGGTATTTATGGAGCTTGCCCCGTTATTTAAGGCACATGGACTGGATATTTATGACAGGAACTTTAAGAAGGAAGAAACTGATAATAATACCCAGTCTACTTCAGTAGCAAGTCCTATGGCAGAGAATTATTACTTTCCTGAGGAGTTAAGGGATTGTATACTTGGAGGTCTTCCCTACAGCGAAATCTCTCGTGCCTATAAAGGGTATCGTTACGGAATTAATATGACGTCCATGGTGCAGTCAGGATTTATGTTTGCAAGGCGTACCTTTGAGCTGCTTGCATGCAACACTGTAACCGTCAGCAATTATAGTCGTGGACTTGAAGTATTTTTTGGTGATTTGATTGCGGCAACAAATAACAGGGAAAGACTTAAAACGCAGTTAGAGACTTTTTGCAAAACAGAACTTGGATATCGCAAATATCGTCTGGCAGGTCTGCGGCATGTTCTTATGAACCACTTGTATGAGGACAGATTGGATTTAATTGCCCGTAAGGTGCTTGGATGCTCTATTAAAAGAAATTTGCCTGAAATTTTAGTGGTTTGTGTTGAGGATAATGAACACATTCGTCATATGTTTGAAGCACAGACTTATGAAAATAAGCGATTATTTATAGGAAGTCCGGATACATTGATTGATACATCTTCCTTTGAATATATTACGATTTTTTCGCCACAGGATTACTATGGCAAAAACTATCTGTTAGATATGGCATTGGCAACCCGTTTTGCTGAGGATTTGGTTATAGGAAAGGCTGCTTACTATTCTGACGGAAAATTATTGTATCGTGAAAAGGCTTATACACGTGTGAATGAACCACTAATGCTTACGCATCAGATGGCATCACATGCTATTTTTAATGGTACAGTAAAAATAGGAGAGCTTCTTTCTTATCATCCGCAGGAAACTATTTTGTCTTTAGATGAGTTTAATTATTGCGAGAATGTATATGTATGTGATGAGGTGAATGATATTGCTATAAACACAGGTGTTCCATTAGATAAAATATATGACTATACAGATAATATTCCGGCGGTAACACTCCATAAGGATGTTCCGTTCCCTATTGAGGAGCTTTATGATGAGGTTCGCATCCGGGATAAGGATTTTGTTTCAAAATTCTGTATAAACGGGACATTAAGACTTGAAAGAGATTCGGATGATGATGAAATTGTTTGGCTGAGAACAGATAAGAATTATGACATTTCCCAATTTACCAAAGGAAGCAGAATAGGGTTTTTCTCGGAGGTATCAGAGAAAACAGGAAATGTTCGCTGCCAGATTGAATACTATGATGAAAATAATATAAAGCTGGATTTCCTCAATTTTGCATTGGATGGTTTCAGCCTGCTAAGAATCAGTGATCGTGCGAAAACCTTTAAACTGATATTCAGAATGCGTGGAAAATCAAGCGTAACCCTGAAAAGTCTTTATGCCTCATCACCGGATTCACTTTTACCTGCACCATTTCCAATTAGGGAGTCGCTGTTGATTACTGAGCAGTATCCAAGCTATGAGGCACCTGAAACTGCAAAGAAACTTCATCTTTTTGCTAAGGATATCAATGCAGAAGTCATGCTGGTTGGTGAAATGGCTAAATATATTCCTTATTCCGAGTATGATGGCATTCAAATTATATCCGAACAGTATGGTGCAATCAAGGAATACCTTGCAGTTAAGACGTTCAAACATATATACATATATTCACCAACCGGACGTATATTAAATGAAATGGCGGAATATAAAGGGGAAACGGAGGTGGTATCACTATGAAAAAGGTATTGGCAGTCTTTGGTACGAGACCTGAGGCAATTAAAATGTGTCCGTTAATTTTGCAATTAAAAAAATCAAAGCAGTTGGAGTGTATTGTCTGCTTAACCGGCCAACATAAGGAAATGCTGTTGCAGGTAATGGAGGTATTTGAAATTTTCAGCGACTATAATTTGGACATTATGCAGCAAAATCAAACATTATCGTCTATTACAGTGAATGTGTTAAATAAATTGGAGTATGTGCTGGATAAGGAAAAGCCGGATTTAATTTTGGTACACGGAGATACGACAACTGCCTTTGCCGCTTCACTGGCAGGATTCTACAGAAACATTCCTATTGGACATGTTGAAGCAGGACTTAGAACTTATAATATGTATGCTCCCTATCCTGAGGAGTTTAACAGACAGGCAGTTGACATTGTGGCAGAATTATATTTTGCTCCAACGGAGCAGTCACGTCAAAATTTGTTAAAGGAAGGTAAGGATGATGATAAAATTTATGTGACCGGCAACACTGTAATAGATGCTCTTTCTCTTACCGTGAGAGATGACTATTATAATGAAAATCTGGATTGGTGCAGAGATTCACGATTGATACTCCTTACTGCACATAGGCGTGAAAATCTGGGCGAACCTATGCAACATATGTTTTGTGCAATCAAAAGAGTTATTGAAGAGTATCCGGATATAAAGGTTATCTATCCGATTCATAAAAACCCTAAGGTTCGTGAGGTTGCAGAGGAAATATTAGATGGAATAGAGCGTATTCGCTTAATCGAGCCATTGGATGTAGTAGATTTTCATAATTTTATGGCACATAGCTATATTATCCTGACAGACAGTGGTGGAATACAGGAAGAGGCACCATCGCTTGGAAAACCTGTATTAGTCATGCGTGATACTACTGAGCGACCGGAGGGAATTGAGGCCGGAACATTAAAGCTTGTGGGAACTACGGAGGAAAAAATTTATCAGGAGATAAAAGAACTGCTTGATAATCATAAAGCATATGAGCGTATGAGCAATGCGGTAAATCCATATGGCGATGGACATGCTTCATTGAAAATTGAAAAGGCAATACTTGAGTATTTATTATAAAGATTGCATAAGTATCTTTTGAGAAGGTAAGGTTTCAAAACAACCTTATCTTTCTCTATTTTACGGATTCTATAGGCGTAAAGCTTTCTATTTTGACTGCATCGGGTCACAGCAGAATACACGTATATACATTGTTCCATCAGAACCAATTTCTTATAAAAAACAGTTGAAAAATGTATTAAAATGATGTAAAATAAAACCAGTTGATAATTTAAAGTTATCCGTTGGAAATTGAATTAAGTAAGATAATTGAAAATTATCGAAAGAATTACAAAAAGTGTATTGTAAAAAATATGCTTTGAGAAAATTCTGTGCAAGATTATTCGTTGGGTATTCTTTAAAATAACAAAAAACATTTTTAACTAACCGATTTAAAGATTGCCATGTGAATAAAGGAAAAATCATAAAATTTATGGAGAATTAAAAAGTGAAAAAAATTTCAGTTTTAGAATTTGTATCAGAATTAAATACGATTGAAAAAGATAATTCCATTGGCCCGTGTTTGTTTTTAGGTGCAGGTGCAGATGTTTCAAGTGGAGGTGTTTTGTTTTCTGATTTAAAAAAATCAATTGTATCAAATGAACGTGAAAATTCAGTTTATGATCAAGAATCTTTTTCGTTAATCGATAAAGATTTTAATGAGATAATGGATGCTCTTGATGACGAAAGAAGATGCAGTATTATAGAGTATTTTATAAAAAATAGTCAAGAATGGATGCCTTCCGATGGGTACAAACTACTTGTCTTATTAGCAAAAGAAAAATGTATTTCTTCTGTAATAACAACAAACTTTGCGAATCTATTAGAGAAAACGCAAGAACAACTGGGAATCGATGCTTTTCAAATTTTTTCTCCTGCTACTGCAATTCCGGCTCAGTATTTCATCAATCGAAAGATGAACAAAGCAGTTTATTTAAAGATGCATGGTGATTTAAATGGAAAACTTATTACGCATCTTACTAATACAGAAATTGAAGGTAAACCATATCAGACAGAGTTTATCAAATTATTTGAGCATCTAATTTGTAATGAAGTTCTTGTGTTTTTAGGATACAGCGGTTGGGATACTAAAATTGCAGAAATATTTGAGACTAACATATCATCCATTAAAACCGTATATTGGTGTAACATAGTAGAACCAGATGAAAAGGCACCATTGATTAAACTATTTAAGGAAAATAATATATTAATCAAATTCATAAATTATAACTTTGATGAAACCCTTCAAACAATGGCAACAGAGTTATTTAAGGATAGATTATTTTTTCATGTTGATTCAATTTTCATTTGGGCTATGGTTAAATTTAAAATAGAAAGGGTACAAAAAGAATTTATCAAAAATATACAACAAGAGACAGAGGGACTTGTAGCAGTAAACCGTACAAAACAAGATCTTTTAGATGATTTTGTTCTAGATAGAAATAGAAATCTATGTATAATGACAGGAAATTCCGGTGTTGGCAAGAGTTTATTATTAGCAAAATTTTGTGAATCATATCAAAGTGATGGCCAAGTATTTCCTGTTCCCTTAAATTCAATGGTTACATATTCAAATAACTTGTTAGATTATATTGTAAAAAAATTAGGATATGTAGCAAAGGATCCTTTTACAGTATTATATCAATTTTCTAGTTGGGCAAGTGAACAGCAAAAGGATTTTATTTTTATTATTGATAATCTTGGAAATAAAGTCGGTACAGTGAAAGAACTTGCTGTTTTACTTAATAATTTGATTGAACTTGCATATGTTGTTCGTACATTTCGTCGAGTGAAATTTATTATAACATTACGTACCAATATATGGAATAATATTTATCAGTTTTTAGATGAAAACTATCTTCATTCTATAATATGGAATGATGAAAATAATAATATTAATGCATCTGTTCGATTAGGTAGCTTTGATGAATATGAAATAAAACAGGCAAAGAAAATTATTTTTTCCCTAACTAAACAACGGGAGTTTTCTAGTGAAATAATGCAATTAATAAAAGAACCGTCCCTTTATGGACTAATTCAAAAAAATGCTTATATTTTGGAAGATATCTCAAATTTAAATATTTACAAAGTGTTTGAACAAACCTTTTTTAATGGACCTTCCAAAAGAGTATTGGAGAAATTAGCTTATTCATATTTTTATAGATATATAAAATCGGCTCCTCAGAAAGCTCTTTCAATTGAGGCTGTAGAATATATGAAAAATAGTGAACAGCTTAAAAATATACTCAGCATTGAAGAGGAAGAAATAAGCTTTAAAAATGATTTGGTTTTTGAATATTCTTTGGCTAGTTATTTAAATAGTAAAAAATATATTGATATTTTTCTAAATGATTATGAAAACTTTGAACAAGAATATTTATTAAATCAGCTTCCATTAACAATGTATAATGGAATAGTAAGATATTGTGGGATAATTTGCGAAAATTTTGGCAAAGTTATAAGATTATTATATTTTCTTATAACTCATAAATCCTCTCCTTCTCAAATTGTAAAAAAATTTGTGAATGATGTTTTCAAATTTATGGCTTTATATAATGCAGAACAATATTCTAAAAACATTTGTAGGTTTGAAACAAATTGTGATGAATATCAAAAACTGCATTTGTTTATAATTCATTCCACAGGTTTTTTGAAAGATTGCTATGCATATTCTGTACTAGATTTTTTAAAAAAGAATTCCTCATCTGCTTCGACAGAATGTGTTATTTTGTTAAATGATCGGTTTTCGCATGGCTTACGTAATTTAAAAACAAAAGAAGAAATTAAAGCCTATTTTTTAAATTATGTGAGTATTGTTGTCGACAGAGACAATAAAGTAATTTCGTTATTTTTGCTTTTACTTATAATGGGAAGAATTGGAAAGGATAATATTTTTAAGGAAAATTATGAATATATTTCTCAATTAGTTGTTAAAGAAATCAAAAGCATTTCGGCACAGCCTAGTAAAAATGATATACAAGAAGCCAAAGATTTATTTTTGAAACATGCATATTTGATTTTTTTTAACGCAAGTGATGACTTAGAAGAAAAATATTATCACTATTCTCAAAAATCAGAAATGATAGCGATATTTGGTCAAATAAAAAAGCATAGGGATTTAACTGAAGAACAAATATCTACAATTTGTTTATTGACAAATCATTTTGCTACACTAGATTTTTTTGTATGCAATGTTATATTTATACATATGGCAACATACAGCTTAGAATATGCATTAAAAAATTTAGATGCAATATATAATAACTTTGATAACAACACTACCGTTTTGGAACTGGATTTTTATTTAAGTGCAGTCTTTTTAGCATGCTATGTAGATGATCCGTTAAATAGACAGCCTTACTTAATTCGATTTAAAAAAGTTATAAATGATTTTGAAACAAAATTATTTATTAGTCCATCATCAGAACGTTTATCATCAGTTCGCAAATTTGCAGAAAAATTTGAGTTGGAATTTGAAGATGGATTTAATCTGCTAACTAATTATACTTATACAGCACCAATGTATAAATATATAAAAGATGAAGCAGGGGAAAAGGTTGATGAATATTTATCACTTTTGTGGGAATTGGTCAATACGCTTGAGATAAATGGTATGTATAATGACATGGTACGTATTATACAAACGATTAATCAAATGACGGTAAATTGGCCGATAGAAGGATTAGAAGCATTAAATAAATTTAGTAATTACAAGCATTCAATTTTGCGAAAGGCAATTATACGTACTATAGGAGAAAATTATTTAAGATATCCTATTATTACTGAGAAATTTCTTGAACAAACAGGAGAGGCCTTTTCAGAGGATGAATTATTAGAAGTTTATTCAACTACCAATTCGCAAATTGAAAACCGTACCTTGGAACAATTAGTGTGGGCAAGAATAATACATTATATAAAAGAGTATCTTAATCCTCAAATTTTAGATGATATTATCAAGATATTTGAAGAAGCCGATACTCTAACTGATTTTTTTTGCATTTTGGTTAAATATTTACTTTTTTAAAATATATACGAATTAAATTATCAAATAAATTTAATTCATCGTCTGTTATAAATAAATTTGGAGCCAATGTAAAAGTGCTTTCGTAAATTCCAACACAAGGAAGAATTAAGCCGTAATCTCTATTACCAAAACGGGCAGGACAATGGAGAGCTTCTTCAGATATAGTATGTGCTAATTCGGGAAATGGCTTTTGCGTATCAGGATGTATAATATCTATGCCCACAGCCATACCAACCATACTGGTTCGTCCAATAAAATTAAAATCTTTTTTTAGGCCATTAATGATAGAATGAAATTTCTTTATTTGTTTATCTAACTGAACTTGAAAGGAAACATCCTTGACAATAGAAAATGCAGCATTTCCTAAAGCCATACCAAGTGGATTTCCGGCAAAAGTGGAATGTGCAGATCCGCTTGGCCAAATATCTGGCGAAATTAATTCTTCTCGTGCCCATATACCAGATAACGGCCATAATCCGTTTGTGATTGATTTTCCAAAGGTAAAAGCATCCGGAACAACATTATAGTTTTCAAATGACCACAATTTACCTGTTCGATACATTCCCATTTGAATTTCATCAGCCACAAATAATATATTGTACTTTTGCAAAATAGGTAACAATTCTTGATAATATATTGATGGTGGAGAAATATATCCTCCACGCCCTAAAATAGGTTCTGCAAGAAAAGCAGTATAGGCAGAACAATTATTTTTGGTATCATATATACCATAATATTCGCTATCAAATAGTTTTTCTATTCGTTTTAAACAAAACAATTGACAATTATTTTTCTCTTGACCATATGCACAATTTTCACAATTTGGAAAAGGAATTCTATAGACATCAATTATTGAGCCAAACTGACGCTTATAACGATAACTTGAACTAATACTTGAAGCAGCCATTGTTCTACCATGATAACTGCCTTCGAATGAAAAAATACTTTTACTTCCTGTAACATTAGCTATTAGTTTTAATACATCATCAATTGCCTGTGCACCTCCAACATTAAAATGAACTCTTCCTTTTGCACCATATTTTTTTTCCATATATGTACATATAGAAGTTGCAAGTTTTACTTTTTCTATAGATATAAATTCACTTGCTAATGTTGGTAAACTGTTCATTTGCTGTGTCATAGCATTATGAAATATAGAATTTTTATACCCAAAATTAGATGCACTATTATACATTTGCATATCCAAATAAGGTGTTAAATTTTCATCATATAAAAAAGAACCATTACAATCAATGAATACTTTTTTTGGATTATGCCTTCCAGATGTATCTCCCTGTGAACAGTATTTCTTTTCTAATTCCAATATGTTTTTATACATTATATCACCTCTATTATATAGTAGTAGTGTTTATAGTCCCTCTCCAAGGACAGTGTATATACTATTGGAGATACTGTGAATTGGTTTGTTTCACATATCACTTAATGGTTTGAAAGAGGTTCCAACCACAATATCTTTGTATAGTTGTTAATCAGTTAGCTACCGCATGACAATTTGTTTAGAATGAGGTTACAATCGCAAGGAGTACCTGTGATTCCAAACAGTATTAAATACATTTAAAGGAGATTTGTTATGATTTACGTAGCTAGACACTACAGCTGCAATCTATGGGGTTTCTTTGTTGACAAAGGGTTATCCACCTTTGTTATCCACCCGTTACATATTAATTTGTACAAAAAAAGTTTGAGCTTTAGACAGACTAAAACGGATGAGATTAATGCAAGGACCATTGCTTTCATGTTCGTGTTTGGCGTGAAATTAAAATGGGAACCTTCGTGTTGCTTACTTTACTAAAAAGAGGTTAGAAAGAAAGCATTACAATGTTGCTTACGTACTGCGAAAAAACTGGTGAATGCCATTTAACAGCTTAAAAAATCGGTTAGCAATACCGCAAGAAACTTGATTTTCGCAAATCAATAACTTCTTTTTGAACACTCGTAAAGATGTTCTGTTTGTCATGTAGTTTTCAAGGTTCAAATTTATTTGAATTGCATTTCTGCAATTCATCCAAAAAAATCATTTTAAGGCTTGACTTTTAATAGCCAGTCTCTTTATAATCATTTTAGCTCTGATTTATCCTGTATGGAATTTCAGCAAAGCCTGTTTTTTTAACATACCCTTTTTCAATCTGTCCAATAATTTTTTACTATCCTATATAATTTTAATTTCTAATGGATAACATCAATTACTTATTCTACTCTTAATAAACTAAAAAGTAACGGATAACTTTAAATTATCAATCAAAAATGGAATCGGCAGTTCCTTTCAGAACTGCCCTACACATTCACATTCTAAAATTATTTCTCGGATGCTTTGACGTCAATATATCCATCTGCTTAGTCATACTGACATGAGTATAAATCTGCGTAACACTAATTGAACTGTGCCCAAGCATTTCCTGGATGTACCTTATATCCACATCTGCATCCAGCAAGCCTGTTGCAAAGGTGTGCCTGAACATATGCGGTGTAATATGCAAATCAACGCCTGCAATAGAAGAGTAATATTTTATCATCCTTCGTACAGCCTGATCCGATAAAGGACGCCCGCACTGATTTACAAAGAAATACCCGCAGCCTGCGATTTCGCTTTGAAATTCGGAATAATACTCGTTTAAAACACATTGGACATCAGAATTACCAACCTGCAGACACCGTTCCTTAGAACCCTTTCCATAAATTAGAATATTAAATTCCGTCAAATTAACGCTTTCTTTTTTCAATGAGCATAGCTCGGAAATACGTATACCTGTGGCAAAAAGCAGCTCGATTACCGCAGCATCCCTCAAGGCGTTACGACGTCTGTAGAGAGTGTTTGCAGTTTTATGTTGTGTATATATAACAGCCAGAAGCTTCTCAATAATGGCAAGAGGAATTGTTTTTGGCAAGAGAACAGGCTCCCTGAACTTGACGTAAACCTTATTAAATGGCGTTACGGCGATATAATCTTTATATTCCATATACCGAAAGAGGGCTTTTACAGATGCAAGCTTTCTTTTAACCGTTTTAGGCTTATAGTTTTTATGCAGCTTAGAGACAAACTGCTCCAAAATATCCGCACCTATATCGGAAACATTTTCCTTACCTATCTGTAATGAAAATTGAGCCAGGTCAATTTTGTAGGCACGAAGAGTTTTAGAATTGAGCCTCTTTTGATTTTCGCAAAAATCCAAATAATCAGTAATTATCATTTGTAAATTGTCCATAAATTATTTCTCCTTTGTTTTTTGTAAACTATTTTATCAGATATTTTTCTGCATAAATAAAAATTTGGCACAACGTGGATATTTTAACTCAATTAAGAAGTTTGGCATTGACAATAAAGAACAGGTACAGCTTATGGAAAATTATTAAGCTATTAATATTATACTGAATTATGTGATAGTGATAGATGCTGAGGAGGCAGTTATAATATTTAAGGATAATATGCCTAAGTATATAAAAGGAATGATTAAATGAATAATTTGAAAAACAGATGCATGTCTGTTATATTTATAACTATATTATTTGATGCCATATTGGAGTTTAAAGGAAAGCGATATATTTTTCAAAAGGGATATAATGCGACTAAAAATATGCAGGAAAAATAATTATGTATTAGCAGATATTTGATAGTAATTATTATTATGTACCTGATATTGACTGAAAACAAATTAAAAATTATAGTAAAGCTTCAATTTTGCAAATTTTCTTTACCAATCATTTTTTTTATAGGGCTGTCATAAAATAAAATTTAAATACATCATAAATATATTGAAAAAATATAAAGCTATAGAACCTATCCAAATGAAAAATTAAAATTATTTTGACAGCCCTAAATGTGACAAATTTTTAATAAACTGCACAGAAGAAAATGCCCTTAAGCACTACCCAAACAGCACATTAACCTTCTGCTTTTCTTCCTCTGCCTGCTTTTTCTGCATAAACAGTACATATTCCTGAAGCGTTTCCTGCTTTTTCTTTTCAGATATAGCTTCAGCAAAATCCAAATCCTCAAGCCGGCTTTTAGAACCGGTTGAATAAAGAGCAGCACTTGTATTATAATTATATGCGTACTCTAAAGCATTACTCTTAGCACCGGCATCACTTCTTTGAGAGCTTACGCTGTCAATGGCTTTATCAATATCATCAATATTGAAATCACCTGTTAAATCAAAATCAGTTATACCGAGAGCGTCAAGGGTAGCATTTCCGCCATTAACGGTCATGGTATTTCCGTTGCTGTCGGTAGCTATGCTGAATGTAGGGTTTGAGCCGTCAAGCAAAGGCTTTGTGTTAAAGCTTGTATTTTTAGCTACATCAGTTATACCCTGCTTAAGCTGGTCTACCTCCTTCTGCATGTTTGCCCTGTCTGAATCTGATACGGTAGCGGTGTTTGACGCCTGTACTGCCAGCTCTCTTATACGCTGCAAATAATCAGAGATACTTCCAAGTGCTGCATCGGAAACATTTAGCATATCTCTTGCAGACTGTATATTATTTGCACCTGCGTTTAAGCCTCTTGACTGAGTGTCCTCTTTTTCAATAATAGAAAGCTCGGCAGCCCCATCAGCGGCACTGTTTATTTTTTTTCCTGAAGCAAAGCTTCCATAATCTGAATATGAAGCATTGCTTATACCTGATATGTTGCTCATAGCAATCCCTCCTTGGATAAAATGTTTGTCTTATATTTTTTTAAAAGACTATTTATCAGATATATTATAAACCAAAAAAAGGTATATTTCAAGGAAAATAATGTGAATAATGGAATATAATTTCAAGAGCTGAAAAGCCGAAAAATTTAAAAACTATATGCTGAAAATTAAATAAAAATTAATATTGTTGAAAAAGATGGGAAAAACGTGGTATGATTAGCATATGGAAATGACACAGGGCAGCATTAGCCTGCACAGCTTTTTAATTTAGGGAGGAAAGATATATGATAACGATAAGCCTATGTATGATAGTGAAAAATGAAGAACATGTTTTATCACGCTGTCTTGACAGTCTTAAAGGACTTATGGACGAAATTATCATAGTGGACACAGGCTCTACGGACAAGACTAAGGAAATTGCATTAAAATATACTGATAAGGTATATGATTTTAAGTGGTGTGACGATTTTTCGGCAGCCAGAAATTACGCCTCCTCCTTTGCCGTTTGTGACTACATTTACACAGCAGATGCCGACGAGGTGCTGGATGAAGAAAACCGTCAGGCATTTATGCAGCTAAAGCAGGTGCTTATGCCTGAAATAGATATAGTACAGATGTGCTACAGCGGACAGTATGAGTCAAATACGGTGTATAATTTTAACGAGGAATACAGGGCAAAGCTTTTTAAGCGGGTAAGAACCTTTGAATTTAAAAATCCCATTCATGAATGTCTTAGAACCGAGCCTATAGTATTTGACAGTGATATACGTATTTTTCATAAGCCTCACGGTATTCATACGGACAGAGATATAGCCATATTCGAAAAGCATTTTGGAAATGAAGACTCGCCTGTTATATCATATGATCTGGCACGTATGTATGCAAAGGAATTATATATATCGGGAACGGACGAGCAGTTTGCAGGTGCTATAGGAGCATTTGAAAGGCTGCTGAAAAGAGAGGGCGTTACACCTGACGAGCTGCAATATGCCTGTGTTATATTGTCTCGTGCCTATAGGGTAACGGGTCAGGCGGACAGGTTTTTTAAATATGCAGTGAAGGCACTGCTTTCAGAGAGCTGCAGCGAGATATGTATGGAGCTGGGAGATTACTATAGGGAAAAGGGGGATTTGGATGAGGCTCATTTGTGGTATTATAATGCAGCCTTTGAAACTACCCCTGTGTGCAATATACATACTGGCGGAGATAAGGCGTTAAATGCACTGGCAGAGGTGCTTGAAATGGCAGGCTGCAGCGAACAGGCAGATGAATACCGCAGGCAGGCAGATGAGTGGCAGAAAAATTTATTAAACAATAGTTTGACAAACAAGTAGTTTTGGGTATATACTATTATAAATAATCGGATAAGTATCTCTATGCAAGGATGCAGACGAAAGAGATAATAAGCATTTGAATACAAAAGGAGGTGATTCAGATGATTAGCAGTGCATATACGTACTATCTGTCTACATATGGCGGGCAGCAGGTATCAAAGTATGACACCCATAAAAGAAGCGAGCTTAGAAGCGTATATAACAATATGCTTAAGGTGAATAAAAAATCACCCTTGTATAAGCTTTTGGATACGGAAAATGTGCAGAAGTACGCTATAGACTTAAAGGAATCAGCACGTTCCCTCAAAAATGTGGCAGCATCGCTTACGGATATGAACGGAAGCATTTCAGGCTTTCTTAGAAAGAAAGCAGTGTCAGGAAATCCGTCTATAGTTGAGGTAAAGTATGTAGGGGAAGAAGATGGCACAGAGGATGCAGGACAGCTTGAGGTAAAGGTAAATTCCCTTGCAGCAGCCCAAGTGAATGAGGGAAATTATCTGAGTCCGGACAACAGGAATTTGTCAAAGGGTGAATATTTCTTTGATATGAATATCGGTGAGTACACCTATGAGTTTTCTTTTGCAGTCAGGGACGATGATGACAACAGCAGTATACAGGATAAGCTTGTCAGGCTTTTTAATAAGGCGAACATAGGCGTAACTGCCGGAAAGACCACAGACGAAAACGGAAATCAGGCGATTACCATAAAATCAAATTCAACTGGAGAATCCGGCAGCAGTGACGGACTTATATTTTCAATTAACGAAAATGAAAAGAGTGACGGGAATGTAGTTGCGGCACTTGGCCTGAATAATATTAAGCAGAGACCTGAAAATGCAAACTTTACCATAAACGGTGTAGAGCATACGGCATCTTCCAACACATTTTCAGTAAAGCATCAGTACCAGCTTACATTAAAAAATGTAAACCTGTCAGATGAGCCTGTTGTGATAGGTGTAAAACAGGATATAGATTCTATTTTGGAGAATGTTAATGAGCTTATTTCTTCCTATAACAGTATGGTGGATTTAGCGATAAAAAAAGCTGAAACTGTCGGAGGAAATGACGGAGGTAAGCTTATTGGCGATATAAATAATGTGGCAAAGTACTATAAAAACAATCTTGAATCCGCAGGCTTTAAGGTGGAGGAGGACGGACATATAACGGTGGAGGATTCACTGCTTATACAGTCAGCGTCAGAAGGAACATTAAACGACAGCCTTGAAAAGCTCAATGCCTTTAAAAAAGCCGCAGTGGCAAAGGCAGACGATATATCCATAGACCCTATGAAATATGTAAATAAAAAGCTTATTTCATATCCGCATCCTATGAGAAATTTTACAAATCCGTATGTTTCCTCTGTATATAGCGGCATGATGTTTAATGGATATGTATAAGATATATTTTTATTAAAAAACACTTGCAAAAGGCAACTTAATATTGCATAATGTTAATGTATAAGAAATACTAAATATACATAGAAACATTGAAAAAAACAAGCGAGAAAGAAGAGGAAAAGAGTTATGAAAAAGAAATTATTGGTTCTTGCTGCTGCTGTTACGGTTTTCGTAATGAGCATGACAGGATGCAAGAAGGAAGTTGAATGTTCAGGTTGCGGAGAAGTTAAAAAGTGTGATTCATATGAGATTTTAGGCGAAGAAGTATGGATGTGCGATGAGTGCCACGATGCAATCGAGGCACTGGGTGATTTGCTTAAATAGTTGCATTTGCAAATATTAAACAGCTTATTATCGTTTTTATAGATAAACTTCCCAAACTCCTACGTAAAAGGCAGCGTATATCTAAGTACGTTGCCTTTTACAATTTTTTAATAATACGGTTGACTTTATAAAATCTATGTGCTATATTATACTAGCTATGGAAGAAGCCTTTTTTTTATGCCCGTTTTTTCAAGGAGCAAAGCAATGCTAAATACTAAAAAGGTTAAAAGCGAAAAAAATTAGTGGAGGTGGAAGCTGTGCGAGTAAAAATAACATTGGCATGTACTGAGTGCAAGCAGCGTAATTACAATACTACAAAAGACAAAAAGACACACCCGGACAGGATGGAAACAAAAAAGTATTGCAGATTTTGCAGAACACACACATTACACAAGGAAACAAAGTAGGTTGGAGGTAAGACTATGGGAGATACTGAAAAGGCAAAAAAGCCTAGCTGGGTTGCAGGTCTTAAGGGAGAGTTTAAGAAAATTATCTGGCTTGACAAGAGAACTGCGGCAGGCAGAACAACAGCCGTTGTCCTTGCTTCTATATTTATAGGTGTAGTTATAAAGGTTGCAGATTTGTTAATCCAGGCTGCATTTAGTTTATTGTTTTAGTAATGTAAGGATTAGGGTGAATTTATGGCAGAAGCAAATTGGTATGTAGTCCATACCTATTCCGGATATGAGAATAAGGTAAAGGCTAACATTGAAAAAACAATTGAAAACAGAAAGCTTCAGGACCAAATCCTAGAGGTAACCGTTCCTATGCAGGATATGCTGGAAATGAAAAACGGTACTAAGAAGCAGGTATCAAAAAAGATGTTTCCCGGCTATGTTCTTATTCATATGTATATGAATGATGACACATGGTACGTGGTACGTAACACAAGAGGCGTTACGGGCTTTGTTGGTCCCGGCTCCAAACCGGTTCCGCTGACTGAGGAGGAAATGAGACCTTTGGGAATCAACATTCCGCAGGTGGTTATTGATTATACTGAGGGAGATACTGTTATAGTAACAGCAGGCGTATGGGAAAACACGGTAGGTGTTATCAGGGCAATTAATGAGCATAAGCAGACGGTTACTATCAGCGTAGATATGTTTGGTCGAGAGACACCTGTAGAGATAGGCTTTGCAGAGGTCAAAAAAGTTGAGTATTAGTATTAAGCATCTTGTCGAGGATGCACACTTATCAGAAAAGTCTGACAAAATTTAGAAAGGTGCCTGATGTGACGAATAATCACATTTAAAGGTAGGGCCAAGAATGGAGGATACACATGGCTAAGAAAGTAGAAGGATATATCAAGTTACAGATTGCTGCCGGCAAGGCGACACCGGCACCACCTGTTGGACCGGCATTAGGTCAGCATGGTGTAAATATTGCACAGTTTACAAAGGAGTTTAATGCAAGAACAGCAGACCAGGACGGTATGGTAATTCCTGTTGTTATCACTGTATATGCCGACAGAAGCTTCAGCTTCATAACAAAGACTCCGCCGGCAGCCGTATTGTTAAAGAAGGCTTGCAAGATTCAGTCAGGCTCAGGCGTGCCTAACAGAAATAAGGTTGCTAAGATTTCTAAGGCTGAAATTCAGAAGATAGCCGAGCTTAAGATGCCGGATTTAAATGCCGCATCACTTGAGGCTGCTATGAGCATGATAGCAGGCACTGCAAGAAGCATGGGAATCACGGTAGAGGATTAGTTTAAGACAGTTTGACGTATGTGACGTTAAAAACAGATGTAAATTAAAGTGGGAGGAGCACCAAAGTGCACTCCGATAACACCACAAGGAGGTTCATTTATAATGAAAAAAGGTAAGAAATATGCAGAGGCTGCAAAATTAATCGACAGGGCAGCTCTCTATGATACAGATAAGGCAATGGAGCTTGTAAAAAAGGTTTCTACTGCTAAATTTGATGAGACAATCGAAGTTCATATCAGAACAGGCTGTGACGGACGTCATGCAGACCAGCAGATTCGTGGTGCCGTTGTATTGCCACACGGTACAGGCAAGAGCGTTAGAGTATTAGTTTTCGCTAAGGGCGACAAAATAGCAGAGGCTGAGGCAGCCGGAGCAGAGTTTGTCGGCGGCGAGGAATTAATTCCTAAGATTCAGAATGAGGGCTGGTTTGATTTCGACGTAGTAGTTGCTACACCGGATATGATGGGTGTTGTCGGCCGTCTTGGTCGTGTACTTGGACCAAAGGGCCTGATGCCGAACCCAAAGGCCGGAACAGTTACAATGGACGTTACAAAGGCTGTCAATGATATTAAGGCTGGTAAGATTGAATACAGACTCGACAAGACAAATATCATCCATGTGCCAATCGGAAAGGCTTCTTTTACAGAGGAGCAGCTCGCAGACAACTTCCAAGCACTTATTGATGCTATAAATAAGGCAAAGCCTACTACACTTAAAGGTCAGTATTTAAGGAGCGTTACCATAGCTCCTACAATGGGACCGGGAATTAAGATAAACGTAGTTAAGCTTGCAAATTAGTTAGTGTCATTATATAAAAATGAGCAGGAGAAAAAACCTGCTCATTTTTTTAGATTTAGCTTGAAATTTTTTTAAATGCAGTGTACCATA
>N._stephensi_703_cecum__coassemble_17_pt1 | contig 30995 bp, 33 predicted proteins | sample N__stephensi_703_cecum__metabat2_low_PE_004 | metagenome-assembled genome bin N | reverse complement strand
CTTTCCGAGTTACGCACGAAGCTTAGAAGGCGGCGGTATCGCATTGATAGAATTTTTTACTCTCTTTCGACGCTTTCAAAAACTATATTTAACTGCCTAAAGCCAACCCCTGCCACCTTGCTGCCTGAAATTCTACCTTTATTGGTCAGCCTCCTCCATCTGACTTTATCTAACCATCCAACGCCTTCTTAAGCTTCTCCAAACATTTCTTCTCTATCCTGCTTACATAGCTTCTTGAAATCCCAAGCTCACTCGCAATTTCCCTCTGGGTAGTCTCCTTCTCTCCAAAAATACCGTATCTTTTTTTTATAATATTAAACTCAAAGGGAGTAAGAAGCTTTTCTATATTTTTAAACAGCCATGAAAGCTGTTCATTTGTAGCATATTCAACCAGCATATCCTTAGAGTCAGACTCTATAATATCCAAAAGACTTATGGAATTTCCGTCCTTGTCTGTGCCAAGCGGCTCATATAAACTTACCTCTCTGCTTTTCTTCTTTTCACTTCTAAAGTACATTAGTATTTCATTTTCAATACATTTACTTGCATAGGTCACCAGACGGTTTCCTTTAGAAGGGTCAAAGGTATTTATAGCCTTAATCAGTCCGATAGTACCTATGGATATAATATCATCAAAATCCTTGTCGGAAGAATGATATTTTTTTGCAATATGTGCCACAAGACGCATATTACATTCCACCAGTGTATTACGTGCCTCCATGTCACCACCCTTAAGGCGGCTTAAAAGCTTTTCTTCCTCAATGATGCTGGGGGGTTCTTTAAAGGTCTTCAATGATACCTCCTGACGGCACATAAACCGAAGTTAAAAGGTTACTATATAATATGAAGAAAAGATAATTTAGGTGCCTTTCCAAATAAAATATTGTTTACATTGATGAAACCTTGTGGTAAATTGTTATTAGCTTACACAAAAATATACATATGTGAAAGGAACCATGTGGCATATGAAACAGACAAATTGTGATTACTGCAGTAATTTTGTATATGATGACGAATACGAAAATTACATGTGTATGATAAATCTTGATGAGGATGAGGCAGTAAGACTTATGTGTGACGAATACTATAATTGTCCATATTTTCAAATGGATGATGAGTATAAGATAGTGAGAAAACAGATGTAGCCGAAGGCTTGAAAGGAGAAATTTATGAAAAGTCAGGTGAATTTTATATATGATATAAGTGACGACCCGCAGAATGAGATAAAGCATTGGCTTTTTCTTGAAAATGTGAGATTACAGCAGGAAAGACAGGAGCTTACAGAGGAGAGACAGCAGCTTACAAAGGAGAAAAGCTCCTTTGAGAGAGAAAAGAAAAGCTATCAGTCGGCACTTGATATACAGGAAAAAAGGCTTTTAAGGCAAAAGGAGCTTTTCGAGAAGCAGTGGCAGCTAATGGAAAACGAGCTTAGGCGGATAGCAAAGGATAAGGCAGCTATAGAGAGGGAAAAGGAAAATTTAAAAAAGCTGCAAAGTCAGGCAAAAACCACGACACATGTAGGAGAAAGCCGGTTTTTTGCAGGAATATCAGGCCCTATGGGACTTAAAAAAAGATACAGGGAGCTGTTGAAGATATATCATCCTGACAACGAGGGCGGAGATGATTCAACAGTTCTCATTATAAATCAGGAATATAAGACCTTAAAGAAAAAATATGGTATTGACTAAATTAATAATAAATGCTATGATGAAAAAAATCATCAATCAAAAGCAGGGCATAGCCCTGCTTTTTTCTATGAGCAGGAAAGCTGTATAAATTGAAATCTGACAAAAACTTATCAAATACAGAAAAGAGGTCTTAAATTATGTTTTGTAAAATTCATAGTGCAGCCATACGAGGAATAGAGATGCTGCCCGTCGAGATAGAGGTAGATGTAGGCACAGGCCTGCCGGCGCTTGATATGGTAGGTCTGTTAAGCTCAGAGGTAAAGGAGGCAAGGGAGAGGGTACGCACCGCCATTAAAAATATGGGAGAAACAATTCCTCCAAAGAGAATAACAATTAACCTGTCTCCGGCAGGAGTGAGAAAGGAGGGAAGTGCCTTTGATTTGCCGATAGGAATAGGTATTCTCACAGCCATAGGCATTATAACCCCTGTGTATAATATGGACAGGACAGTGATAGTGGGAGAGCTAAGCCTTGACGGAAAGTTAAGAGGAATAAGAGGAGCATTGGCAATAGCAGCCTCAGCAAGGGAAAAGGGCTATAAATATATTATTCTGCCAAAGGAAAACGCAAGGGAGGCAGCAGTGGTTGAGGGCATAGAGATTATTGGGGTAGAGAACTTAAGAGACTGCATGGATATATTAAAGGGCTTAAAAAAACCGGAAAAGGAGATAAATTCAATGAATTTATCAGACGAAAATCTATATAATGACTGTACAAGGGAGGATTTTTCCGATGTAAACGGTCAGGAGGTATTAAAGAGGGCGGCAGTTATAGCGGCGGCGGGAAAGCACAACATACTGTTTGTAGGACCTCCCGGCAGCGGAAAGACTATGGTTGCCTCACGTATTGCCACCATTCTGCCAAAGCCGGAGTTAAAGGAGTGTATAGAAATAACAAAGATACACAGCATAGCAGGGGAGCTTAAGGGCAGCAGCTTTATGAGGGAAAGACCCTTTAGAAGTCCCCACCACACCATAACGGCAAGGGCTATGGCAGGAGGAGGATTAAATGTAAAGCCGGGAGAGATTACCCTTGCACACAGGGGAGTCCTGTTTTTAGACGAGCTGGCGGAGTACAAAAGAGAAGCACTGGAGGTTCTAAGGCAGCCGATGGAGAGCAAAAGGCTTGTCATTACAAGAACAAGCGGAGTGTATGAATTTCCGGCGGATTTTATGCTGGTGGCGGCAACTAATCCATGTAAATGCGGTTATTATCCCGACAGAAGCAAATGCAGATGCACGGAATGGGAGGTAAATAAATATATTGGAAAAATAAGCGGACCTCTCTTAAGCCGGATAGACATAATGATAAGCTCACCGGTAATGAGCGTAAGTGAGCTGCAGAAAAAAAGAAGAAACGAAACATCTTATGATATGAGGAAAAGGGTGGAGGCAGTAAGGCTTATACAGTCAGAAAGATATAAGGGGACAGACATATGCTTTAATTCGGATTTATCTCCTGCGGATATAAAGAAGTACTGCTATCTCGGTGAGGAGGAAAAAATGTTTCTGAAAAATATATTGGAGGTGCTTAGTGTCAGTACAAGGACATATTATAAGATTATAAAGGTGTCAAGAACAATAGCTGATTTGGAGGGCACAATCAATATAGAAAAAAGACATCTGGCGGAGGCTGTAGGCTACAGACCGATATTTGACAGAGATTGAAATGGAGGATAAGAAAATTACGGAAAATAAAGAAAAATACAGTGAACAGAGAAAATATATGCTGTGGCTCCACTGTGTGGAGGGGCTGGCTGATATAAAGAAAAGAAGACTTATGGAATTTTTTAAGGCTTCAAGGGAAATATATGAATGTGACGAAAGAAAGCTTACTTTATCAGGCATATTGACAGAGAAGGATATACAGCTTATTTCAGCCTCAAGGAAGCATATTGATATGGAAGGACAGCTTGAATATATGGAAAAGCATAATATTTCTTTTGTCTTTGAAAATGACGCAGATTATCCTGAAAGACTGAAAAACCTTCAGGCTCCGCCCTTTTGTCTTTTTGTGAAGGGAAGTCTGCCAAAGGGGGAAAAGGCTGTGGCTGTCATAGGGGCGAGGGCATGCACTAATTACGGCAGACAGCTTGCAAGGAAAATAGGCAGTGAAATGGCAGCACACGGAGTAGATATAATAGGAGGCATGGCAAGAGGAATAGACACCTACGGCCACAGAGGTGCACTGGAGAACGGAGGAGCCTCCTATGGTATTATGGGCTGCGGAGTGGATGTATGCTATCCGTCAGAAAATATAGAGATATATGAGGACATGGCAGAAAGGGGAGGGATAATATCAGAGCTTCCCATAGGAAGCAAGCCCCTAAGTTGGAATTTTCCCAGAAGAAACAGGATAATAAGCGGACTGTCAGACTTAGTTATAGTGGTTGAGGCAAAGAAGAAAAGCGGCTCTCTTATTACGGCCGGGTACGCATTAAATCAGGGTATTGATGTTATGGCAGCTCCGGGAAGGGTGACAGATACCTTAAGTGAAGGCTGCAACAGCCTTATAAAGGATGGGGCATATGTTTTTACGGATATGGAGGACATAAGGGATATATTAAAAATTAAAAATGTGAAAAAAAATGAAATTTTAGACAAGGTACTTGAAAAAGATTTTGAGGTGGTGTATAGTAAAACAGATTTGGTTCCGATGTCCTTACAGGAGCTGGAGGATAAAACAGGCTTTGATACGGGAAAAATTCTTGAAATATTGTTAAAGCTTCAGCTTGACGGGCTTATATATGAGCCTTCAAAAAACTATTATGCAAGAAAAAGCATATAGACAAATAAGTTATTTTGCAGATGGAATGGAGAATATAAATGGCTAAGAATCTTGTTATACTGGAGTCGCCGGCAAAGGTTAAAACGGTAAAAAAAATATTAGGCTCAAACTATGAGGTGGTTGCATCAAACGGACATGTGAGAGATATGCCTAAAAGCAACATGGGCATTGACTTTGAAAATGATTATGAACCCAGATATATAACCATAAGAGGCAAGGGTGATAAGCTGGCAGAGCTCAGAAAATATGTAAAGAAGGCTGACAGGGTATATCTTGCAACGGACCCTGACCGTGAGGGTGAGGCTATAGCATGGCATTTGACAAAGGCATTAAAGCTTGATGATAAAAAGGCAGTCAGAATTACATTTAACGAGATTACAAAAAATGCCGTAAAGGAATCCCTTAAAAATCCAAGAGGAATAAATATGGATTTGGTAGACGCCCAGCAGGCAAGACGTGTTCTTGACAGAATGGTAGGCTACAGCATAAGTCCGGTGCTTTGGGCAAAGGTTAAGAGAGGCTTAAGCGCAGGACGTGTCCAGTCAGTTGCACTCCGCATGATATGTGACAGGGAGGACGAGATAAACGCCTTTATACCGGAGGAATATTGGACACTGGAGGCTTCCTTAAAGGTAAAGGGGGAGAGGAAGCCTTTAATAGCCAAATTTCACGGCGATAAATCAGGAAAAATAAATGTAGCCTCAAGGGAGCAGATGGATGAGATTACAGAAAAAGTAAAAAAGGGAAGGTTTTCTGTTGCAGATATAAAGACAGGAGAGAGAGCAAAGAAAGCGCCATTGCCCTTTACCACAAGTACATTGCAGCAGGAGGCGTCAAAGGCATTAAATTTTTCCACCCAGAAGACTATGCGTATAGCACAGCAGCTCTACGAGGGAGTCGATATAAAGGGAATGGGAACAATAGGTATAATCACATACCTAAGAACAGACTCCGTGAGAATATCAGAGGAGGCAGACACTCTGGCAAGGGCATATATAAAGGAAAGCTATGGAGAAGACTATATATCAGATACTTCCGCTGCCGGGAAAAATACGGGAAAGATACAGGATGCACATGAGGCTATAAGGCCTACTAATATAGAGCTTACGCCAACTGTCCTTAAAGAGGAATTATCAAGGGACCAGTTCAGGCTGTATCAGCTTATATGGAAAAGATTTATGGCAAGCAGGATGGCAGAGGCAAAATATGAGACTACCTCCATAAGGCTTAGCGTATCAGGCTATATATTTACGGTATCTACATCAAAGCTGTCCTTTGACGGCTTTATGTCAGTGTATGTGGAGGAGGACGATAAGGAAAAAGAGGCTGCCAATATGCTTTTAGGCAGGATAACAAAGGATACGGACCTCACGCTTGAGGAGCTTAGGGAAAGCCAGCACTTCACACAGCCGCCGGCACATTTTACGGAGGCAGCTATGGTAAAGGCACTGGAGGAGCAGGGGATAGGAAGACCAAGCACCTATGCCGCCACCATTACCACAATTATACAGAGACGGTATGTTGCAAAGGAGAATAAAAACCTGTACGTAACAGAACTTGGAGAGGCAGTAAACAACATAATGAAGGATGCCTTTGGAGTTATAGTGGATACAAGCTTTACCGCCAACTTAGAGTCACTACTTGATATGGTGGAGGAGGGAAGTGTTCAGTGGAAGACAGTAATAAGAAACTTTTATCCTGATTTGGATATTGCCGTTAAAAATGCGGAAAAGGAGCTTGAAAAAATTGAAATAAGGGATGAGGAAACTGATGTTGTCTGTGAGGTCTGCGGCAGAAATATGGTTATAAAATACGGACCGCACGGCAAGTTTCTGGCGTGTCCGGGCTTTCCTGACTGCAGAAATACAAAGCCGTATTATGAAAAAACAGGCATAAGCTGTCCTCTGTGCGGAAGTGACGTAGTGATAAAAAAGACTAAGAAGGGCAGAAAATATTTTGGGTGTGAGAACAATCCCGAATGTGAGTTTATGTCATGGCAGAGGCCGTCAGATAAAAAATGCCCTGAATGCGGAAAATATATGCTTGAGAAGGGAAATAAGCTGGTGTGTTCCGATGAACAGTGCGGATATGTAGAGACAAAAAGAGAAACTGTAAAAAATTGACACAATTTATTAGAAAAAGAAGAAAATTATTTGAATTGTATAAAATAATACTTGTTTGTTACGAAAAATTGTGTTAATATTGAGAACAACGTAAGAATAAGCACTATTTTGAAAGGGTTTTTATGGAGGTACCGCAATGAGTGTACAATTACTGGATAAGACAAGAAAGATTAACAAGCTTTTGCATAACAGCAGCAGCCAGAAGGTTGTTTTTAACGATATATGTAAGGTTTTAAGCGAAATTTTGGAATCAAACATTCTTGTTATCAGCAAAAAGGGAAAGGTATTGGGAGTAGGAAGAAAAACAGGCGTTGACGAGATTGAGGAAATGATAAAGGGTGAGATGGGCATGATGATAGATAAAATGCTTAACGAAAGACTTTTGAGTGTCCTGTCCACTAAGGAGAATGTCAATCTTGCAACACTGGGCTTCGAGTCGGAGGATATAAGAAAATTTCAGGCTATTATAGCACCTATTGACATAGCGGGAGAGAGGCTTGGCACACTGTTTATATATAAGTGCAGCGAGCAGTATGAGATAGATGATATTATTTTAAGCGAATACGGAACTACGGTGGTAGGCCTTGAAATGATGCGTTCCGTAAATGAGGAGAATGCAGAGGAGGAAAGAAAGGTACAGATAGTAAAATCAGCCATCAGCACCCTGTCTTTTTCAGAGCTTGAGGCCATCGTGCATATTTTTGATGAGCTTGACGGCTCAGAGGGAATACTTATTGCAAGCAAGATAGCTGACAGGGTAGGAATAACACGCTCGGTTATAGTAAACGCCTTAAGAAAATTTGAGAGTGCAGGAGTTATAGAATCAAGGTCATCAGGCATGAAAGGGACATATATTAAGGTTATTAATGACGTTGTGTTTGATGAGCTTGAGAAGCTCAAGGAAAAAGAAAAATAAAAAAATGACAATTTCTGCCGATAAAAAAAATATACTTGTCAATATAAGAAAAAAAATATATAATTATCTCATGACAATGTTTGAAAGGAGATACTATGATTAATTCAAACGCATTCAGTTACATAAATGTTTTGGAAAAGGCAGCAAATGCACAAAACACAAGGTTAACTGTTATTAACAACAATATAGCAAATGCCACCACCCCTAACTACAAAAGGCGAGATGTTTCCTTTGATAATTATCTGCTTGCAGAGCTTACAAGCGGCAGCACCAAAAGCCTTCGTGCTAAGGTCAGTGATGTGGATATAAATAATCTGTACCATACTACATATACAGATTTTTCAAACCTGTCATACAGGCTTGACGGTAACAATGTAGACATAGATGTGGAGGAGGTAGAGCTTGCATCCACACAGATAAAGTATGATGGAATTATAAGCTCCATTGATTATCAGTTTGATATGCTTAAGGCAGCCATGCAGAAATAGTGCTGTATCGGCAGACTGATAAAATAAAAAATACATAAAACAGGAAAGGAAGCTGAACATGGGTTTATTTACATCTTTTGATATAGCCGGCTCAGGTATGAGCGCACAGAGGCTCAGGTCGGATATTATTTCACAGAACATAGCAAATGTCACTTCTACACGCTCACAGAACGGCGGACCATACAGAAGAAAGACAGTAGTGTTTGCAGAGAAAAACGGCAACGCATTTGGTAAAATCCTTTTACAGGCAAGAGGGATTACAGGCTCAGGCGTAAAGGTGACAAGCATAGTTGAGGACCACGATGCAGAGATGAATATGGTATACGATCCGGGACATCCTGATGCAGACGAAAACGGATATGTCACATATCCAAATGTAAACATTGTAACGGAAATGACAAACATGATTGACTCATCAAGAGCCTATGAGGCAAATGCCACAGCCTTTGAAGCTGCAAAAGCTATGGCGACAAGAGGACTTCAGATTGGTCAGTAGTATATTGATTATAAATTTGAAAGGTATGATTTAAGATGGCAGATATAAGTTCATTATCAGGTGCCGCACTTGATTTATATACAGAGGCACTGAATAACATAAAAAGCAACAATACAGGAATATACAGCGAGGAAACATCGAAAAACAAATCATTTCAGTCTATATTCGATTCGGCATTGGGTATGATTACAGAGACAGATACACTTGCTGCCGAAGCAGAGGAGGCTGCGATGGATTTTACATTAGGCAACACGGAAAGCACACATGAATTGGGAATAATTCAGACGAAAGCATTGATGTCACTGCAGTATACTGTTGCGGTAAAGAACGGCTTGTTGGATGCCTACAAGGAAATTATGAATATGCAAATATAATAAAATCGTTAAATAAAGTAATGTAGCAGGTTGGAGAACATGAAAAATGAACGAGAAACTTAAAGGTGTACAGACTAAAGTTGTTGAAGTATGGAATAAATATGATAAAAAAAGAAAAGTCCAGATGATAAGCATTGTGGCGGCAGTTATCATAATGCTTATCATTCTGGCTGTTGTTGTGTCAAGACCTACATATGCAACACTGATAGAATGCAGCGATACGGCAACGGCAGCCTCAATCACTGAAACACTTACGGCAAACAGCATTAATTATGAGACTGAAAATAACGGCCTTATTATTATGGTAGAGGAAGACGATCTGGTAAATGCCACATATCTTATAGCTCAAAACGGCTACACTGCCAAAGGATATTCTATGGCAGATTATGTCAATGATGTAGGCATTGGCACAACATCATCTGACAGGGAAAGACTATACCAGAAATATCTTGAGGATAAGATGGTACAGACGTTGGAATCCTTTGATTATGTAAGAAGTGCCGATGTTAATTTTACTATGCCGTCAACGAACTATTCAGTGCTTCAGGATGAGGAGGATACATATGTAGGCGTAAAGCTTACCCTGAGCAAAAATATGCCGGAGGGTGCGGCGGACAATATGGCAAGATACATAGCTACTGCCGTTGGAAATAAGTCTACGGCAAGGGTAACAATAGTTGACTCAAGCGGAAACAGTCTTTTTATAAGCGATGAAATAGACGGAGAGCCGGCCGGCTCCATTTCATCAAATAAGGCAGAAACAATAAGAAACGAGTTTAGAAACATAGTTATAACAAATATAACTAAGCTGTTTACGGCTACGGGATATTCAAGCGTAACGGTTTCGCCTAATATTGATGTGGACTTTGCGGTTGTCAATACAGTAGACACTCAGTACTATAACCCTGATGCACTTAAGAAGGGTGATTACATATATGAGCAGGAGGGCTCAACAGGGGTGAGCGGTATTCCGGGAACCGATTCAAACGATGACGATACAGGATATTATATTGACACAGGTGATGGAACAACTACATCCGTAAACATACAGAAAAATGAATATGAAAACAGCAGTACAATAACAAGCACTACCACAGGTCAGCGTGGTACTGTGAATTATGAAAACTCATCAGTTGCGGTGGTGCTTAACAGATATCGTGTGTATGACGAGGAGACAGCAGACACGGGAGATTTAAGCTGGGAACAGTTCAAGGAGGCAAATTCAGAAATCCTTCCTATAGAAAATCTTGATACGGAGTCAATAATAGTTGCAATAAGTGCCGCAAGCGGAATCCCTCAGGCAAATATCAGCGTTATGGCATACACGGTTCCGATGTTTAACGATTATGTGTCAGGGACAGAATTTGTAAAGGATATACTTCCTATTATTATAGCCGGCATTATACTTGTGCTCCTTGCGTTTATAGTATGGAGAAGCCTGCGTCCTGTAAAGGTAACAGAGGTAGAGACAGAGCTTTCCGTAGACGAGCTTCTTGCAGCTACAAGAGATAATCAGAGGCCGGTTGAGGAAATTGATGCAGAGGAGAAATCCGAAGTCAGAAAGGCAATCGACAAGTTTGTTGATGAAAATCCGGAGGCAGTGGCAGTGCTGCTGCGTAACTGGTTAAGCGATGATTGGGATTAAGTGACAGAAAGGTAGGTGTATAATATGCCAAAGCAGTCTTCCACGTCAACTGAAGAAATGTCAGGACTTTCAAAGGCAGCGATACTGCTTATTTCGTTGGGACCTGAGAGATCTTCAAAAATTTTTCAGCATTTAAAAGAAGATGAGATAGAACAGCTTACACTTGAAATAGCAAATACGAGAAGCGTTTCTCCGCAGCTAAAGACAGAGGTTTTAAATGAATTTTATGAGGTATGCCTTGCCCAGCAGTATATTGCAGAGGGTGGTATCGGATATGCAAGAGACCTTTTGGAGAAAGCACTTGGAGAGGAGAAGGCAAAGGATGTTATAAGCAGGCTTACGGCATCATTACAGGTAAGGCCGTTTGAATTTATAAGAAAGGCTGATCCGGGACAGCTTTTGAATTTCATACAGGATGAGCATCCGCAGACTATAGCACTTATATTATCATATCTGCCATCTCATCAGTCATCACTTATTGTATCGGCGCTTCCCCTTGAAAAGCAGGCGGATGTAGCCAAGCGTATTGCCAAGATGGACAGAACCTCCCCTGATGTAATAAAGGAAGTGGAAAGAGTTTTGGAGAGAAAGCTGTCTTCACTTGTAAATCAGGATTACACCATTGTGGGCGGTGTAGATGCAATCGTAGAAATCTTAAACAACGTAGACAGAGGTACAGAGCGTCATATTATGGAGAATTTGGAAATCGAGGAGCCGGAGCTTGCTGATGAAATCAGGAAGAAGATGTTCGTATTTGAGGATATTCTTGCTCTTGATGACAGAACTATCCAGAGAGTTCTCAGGGATGTACAGAATGATGAGCTTGCCGTTGCCCTTAAGGGAGCTAATGAGGAAGTCCAGTCTGCCATATTTAACAACCTGTCAAAGCGTCTTGCTGCTATGATTAAGGAGGACATGGACTTTATGGGTCCTGTTCGTATGAAGGATGTTGAGGAGGCACAGCAGAAGATTGTTAATGTCATAAGGAAGCTTGAGGATACAGGCGAGATTGTTATTGCCAGAGGCGGAGGTGACGAGTTAATTGTCTAATTTATTAAAATCATTTTACTGCTCGGAAAATGATAATAAAATGATAATAGATTCAAATGAAGCAGTCACCTTGAAGCTTGAGGAGATCAGAAAAACCTTTGTCAGTAAAAATGTTGGAAAGGGAGATTTTTCCTTAGGCTTAAATCCCGAAAATGTAGAGGAGCTTTTGGAGGACGAGAATGGCGAAAATATTTTAAGCGGCATGGCGGCGGATGAACAGGCTGCATATACTATGGAAGTAAACGCCGATATGAGACAGATGGCTGACAATATTATTGCGGAAGCCAAGTCTCAGGCAAAGACCATCGTCCAGTCGGCAGAGATGGATGCGGCAAGGCTTGTAGCTGATGCCAGAAACGAAGCTGATGCAATAAAGAACAGTGCACATGAGGAGGGCTTTAATCAGGGAAAAAATGACGGCATAAAAAGTCTGGACGATGAAAAGGCAAAGCTTAAAAGCATGTATGACGAGGAGGTCAGCAGACTTTCGGAGGACTATGAAAAAAAGGTCAAGGAGATTGAGCCGGAGCTTGTTGATGTTATGATTGATGTTTTTTCAAGCCTTGCAAAGGAGCTGTCGTCAGACAGGAGAGATATGATACTTACCCTTATCGATAAGGTTATAAGCGGAACAGAGGCAAGCAGCAGCTATATTATTAAGTGCTGTAAGGAGGATGCGGAATTTCTTCGCAAGAACAGGGAATACATAATGGAAAGAATAGGCAGGGACGTTCATGTGGAGATAGTGGAGGATATATCCATGAAGCAGAACGAATGCCTTATTGATACGGATTTAGGCATATACGACTGCAGTCTTGACATACAGCTTGAAAATCTGGTGAAGTCCTTAAGAATATTGGCATGTGCCGCTGATAGAAGATAAAGATGGAGTAGAAATAAATGTCACATGTAAATAAAAATAAATATTTACAACTGAAAGAGCAGGATTTTTCAAAGAAATACGGAAAGGTCACAAAGATAGTGGGACTTACCATTGAGTCCATAGGACCTGACGCAAAGCTTAACGACGTATGCAGGATTTTGTCTAACGAGGAAGGGGCGCCTGATGTTATGGCAGAGGTGGTTGGCTTTAAGGATAAGAGGCTTTTACTTATGCCCTTTGAGACAGTGGAGGGCATCGGGCCGGACTGCATGGTGGAAAATACCGGTGACATATTGAGAGTTAAGGTTGGAGAAGGCCTTCTTGGAAAAATAGTGGATGGTCTTGGAAGATGTATTGACAATACAGAGATAGAGGACGGCGAGGCATATTCCGTAGAAGCGCCGCCGCCGGATCCTATGGAAAGAGTTATCATATCAGATATACTTTCACTGGGAGTAAAGGCTGTGGATGGTCTTATTACTGTAGGAAAGGGACAGAGAATAGGAATATTTGCAGGAAGCGGCGTCGGAAAAAGCACCCTGATGGGTATGTTTGCTAGAAACACAAAGGCGGACATAAATGTTATAGCTCTTATAGGAGAGCGGGGCAGAGAGGTAAGAGAATTTATAGAGAGAGATCTTGGCGAGGAGGGCATGAGGCGAAGCGTGGTGGTTGTTGCCACATCGGATAAGCCGGCACTTATAAGGAATAAGGCGGCAAAGACAGCCACAGCCATAGCGGAGTACTTTAGGGATAAGGGAAAGGATGTGCTTCTTATGATGGACTCCCTTACAAGATTTTCAATGGCACAAAGAGAGATAGGGCTTGCGTCAGGGGAACCTCCTGTTACAAGAGGCTATCCTCCAAGTGTATACAGTGAGATGCCAAAGCTTTTGGAGAGGGCAGGAAACGGAAATCAGGGCTCTATCACAGGTCTTTATACGGTTCTTGTGGACGGAGATGATTTCAATGAGCCTATCACCGACACTGCAAGAAGTATTCTTGACGGACATATAATGCTGTCAAGAAAAATAGCACATAAAAATCATTATCCTGCTATAGATGTACTTCAGAGTATTTCCAGAGTTATGAGCCAGATAGCTGAAAACGACCATAAAAGGATGGCAGGACAGATAAAAAATATTATGGCTACATATAATGAGGCAGAGGATTTGATAAACATTGGTGCATATAAGCGTGGCTCAAATAAGAACATTGATTTTGCTATGGATAAGATAGATAAGGTAAATGAATTTCTCATTCAGGGAGTAGATGAAAAGTTTGTCTTTGAGGATGAGCTGAAGCTTATGGAGGAAATATTTGACGAGCAGTAGTGCATATGCTTAGGAGAAAAGTATGGCAAAGTTTATTTACAGAATGGAAAATATACTTAATTTGCAGACAAAGCTGGAGAGTGAGGCTAAGATCCGGCTTACAATGGCAAATAATATCCTAAGAAATGAGCAGCAGAGGCTTATGCGTATAAATAAGGATATTGAAACCTACGAGGACAGGATAAGGGGCTACAGCATGGCAGTACTTGACGTGCAGGAGCTAAAGCGGTGCAACGATGCCATTGCCATTAAGAAAATGGAGGCGGAGGAGCAGAAAAAGACTATTGAGAGAGCAAGAAAAAATGTTGATAAGGCTATGCACAGGGTAAGAGAAGCCATGCTTAAAAGAAAAACACAGGAGATACTTAAGGAAAAAGCCTTTGAGGAATTTAAAAGGGAAGTTAATGAAGAAGAGAAAAAGGAAATAGATCAGGTGGTAAGCTACCAATACAACGGAAAACCAGAGGAAGGTGATTGATAATGGCTAAAAAGAAGAAGGGCGAGACTGTCGGAGAGGACGGAACAGTAATAGAGGAAAAAGGCGGAAAGCTGTCGTCTATATTTATAGGCATTATAATCGTTATAGTATGGCTTGCCATACTTTGTGCATTGATAAAATTTGATGTGGGAGGCTTTGGAAGCTCAGTTATGTATCCCATATTTAAGGATGTGCCTGTTATAAACAAAATTCTTCCTGATGTAAGCGAGACAAGTGAGGAGGATGCGGAAAAGTATCCATATAAGAGCCTTGCAGACGCCATAAAGTATATCAAGGAGCTTGAGGTAGAAATACAGGCTGACAAAGATAAAATAGCTGAGGATGAGGAGACAATAGCAGAGCTGCGGGCTGAAATAGAGAGATTAAAGCAGTTTGAGATGGAGCAGGAGGAGTTTAACAAGCTTAAGGAGCAGTTTTACAATGAGGTTGTGTTTGGAGACAATGCCTTAGATTATGATTACTACAAGCAGTATTACGAAGCAATAGACCCGGAATATGCAGAAAAGCTGTATAAGCAGGTGGTAGCGGAATATCTTAAGGATCAGAGGTATCAGGAGCTTGCTGATGCGTATTCTGCAATGAAGCCAAAGAAGGCAGCGGCGGCACTCTATGAGATGACAGGCGATTTGGATAAGGTGGTGGCTATTCTCCAATGTATGGAGGTAGAGCCTAGAGCAGCCATACTTGATGCCTTAAGTGATGTTGATGCAGTGTTCTGCGGAAAGATTACCGTACTGCTGTCACCGTAATAAACTGTCAAAACATAAGGGTAAATTGATATAAAAAGTTAAGTAATATGCTTAAAATGCCGAAAATATAGTATCGGTTAAAAATGCCGAAAATTCCTTTTAAAGGATTTTCTATATATTATTTTATTATAAAAGGAGGTGAAAAGAGAGATGACAAAAGCAAATGTACAGTCCATTTCAAAGGATTTTATTGCAGTCAGGGTAAGCATGTCCGATAACTCATCACAGGTAAAAAATACGTCAGGCGACAGCTTTGGCAAGCATCTTGACAGGACGTCAAAGGAAGGCTTTAAGGCGGAGGGAAAGCAGACAGAGACTTCTAAGAAATCTGATTTGAATGATGAAATCAGAAAAAATCAGAATATCAGCAAAAAACAGAAGGAACTTGAGGAGCAGGCAGTCTGTGATACGAAAGCAGCAGAAACGGTAACAGCTTCAGTAAACAGCAATGCAGCAGATGTTACAAAGGAGCTTAAGGAGGCAATAGCAGAGGAGCTTGACATGTCAGTTAAGGAGCTTGAAGGTCTTATGGGCACCATGAATTTTGACGATGCGGCTTTATTTGATGCAGAAAAGCTTGGAATGATAGTCCTTACGGCAAACGAGCTTACACAGACACAGGATTTGCTGTTTGACAGTGAGGCGGCGGCTCAGTTTAAAAATGCTATGGAGCTTCTTGACAATGCTGTTGTTAAGCTGGAGCAGTCAGGTGTCCGGGTATCAGAGGAGGGCTTTTCCGATATTGTTACAGGAGAAACAATTCAGCCGGACAATGTAAACGCAGATACGCCAAAGCCTAAGGCAGATACAGGCATGGAGGCAGAGCAGAATGTGCAGAAGGACATATTGTCAGCCGCAGATGACGGCGATGATAATGTGAAGAATGTAGTGGTAACCACAGCTGATAATGATAATGCACCAAAGGACAATGAGCCTGTAGCAGATGAAAAGGTACTTTCGCAAGAAAACCTTAAGACAGACATCAAGCCGCAGGAAAATGAGGACACTAAGCAGAATACCGGAAATGACGGCAAAAATCACAGGGAGCACAATGCTAAGGCAGATGACGGCGTGATAACCGATGCAAATGTAAGGTTTAACCCATTGGAGGAAATACAGGTTGAGCTTGCAGACAGAGTCGGAAGAAGTCAGGCGGAAAATATTGTCAATCAGATTATGGAGCAGATTAAATTCAATGTAAATGAAGAATTTAAGAGCATGGAGCTGCAGCTTTATCCTGAAAATTTAGGAAAGGTTGGCGTTCAGGTAGCCGTAAAGGATGGCATATTGACAGCACAGATTACTGCGGAGAATGAAACCGTAAAAAGAGCTATTGAGGCACAGCTTATAAACCTTAGGGAAAGCTTTAACAATCAGGGACTTAAGGTGGAAAACGTTGAGGTTACCATAGCAAGCCACAGCTTTGAGGAGAATAATATGCACAATCAGGACGGACAGTCAAATCAAGGCAGAGGCAGGAGAAGCAGACGGTTAAACTCGGCTCTTGTTAATGAGTTTGGCGGTATTTCTGATGAACAGTCAGAGGATGCAGTGATGGAAGCATTAGGAAATACTGTAAGCTACACAGCTTAAGGGAAAGGAGAAAATATGGCAGACGATTACATTAAAGTACCGGTGGTGGAAGGAAAGCCTGTTACAGGAACATCTGAAACCTATCAGGGAAAAAAGTCAAAGGGAGATGAGCTTGGAAAGGATGCGTTTTTGCAGCTTCTTGTAGCACAGATGCAGAATCAGGATCCGCTTGAGCCTACGGACAACTCACAGATGATAGCAGAGCTTGCACAGTTTACCACTATAGAGGAGCTTCAAAATCTCGGAACAACCCTGAACAATATGAGTGCATTCGGACTTGTAGGAAAGGCAGTTATCTTAGAGGTAGGAAAGTCTACAGAATCAACGACAACCACAACAGTAGGAGGCTATGTGGATTTTGTGCAGATTGTTGACGGCAAGGCTAAGCTTTCAATCGGAGGAGAAACCTACGATTATGATGACCTTGATATGGTAGTGGATGAGGAATATCTCAAGTATGTTTTAAATCAGCCGGGAAAGGACGACGGAACAGATAACAGCACAGATAATGATGCGGACAGCTCTGCTGATGGTGATACTGATAACAAGGTTGAAAATACTACAGAATAAAGAGGTATGGCTATGGATATCAGAAATAATTTTACGTCCATTGAGCAGATACAGGGTCAGTATTTAACAGGGAAGGCTGCATCAAATACAACACAGGGCAGCAAGAGTGCAAAGCCTGATGCGGAAAAGTTTTCAGATGTATTTGAGATGAAGCTTAGATTTTCAAAGCATGCAGATGAAAGGCTTAACACAAGAAATATAAGTCTTACGAGGGAGCAGATGCTAAGACTTAATGACGGCATGAAGAAAGCCGGTGAAAAGGGCATAAATGAATCATTGGTGCTTATGGATAATCTTGCATTTATAGTAAACGTAAAAAACAATACTGTAATAACTGCTATGGACAGCAGCAACACAGAGGAAAGAATATTTACAAAAATTGATGGAGCCGTAATAGTATAAATATGTTAAACATATAATTGTGTATAGCCGGACCGGTATGGAGGCTATTGATTTTCCGAATGACGGAGGAAAATCATACGGCAGATTAAGGAGGTCATTTAATTATGATGAGATCATTGTACTCTGGTGTATCAGGACTTAAGATTCACCAGACAAGAATGGATGTTATAGGTAATAACATCGCAAATGTAAACACTGTAGGCTTCAAGTCACAGAACGTAAATTTCAGCGAGCTTTTCTATCAGACTACACAGGCCGCTTCAGGTCCTAATGCTGAAACCCAGACCGGAGGTCAGAACGCAAAGCAGATAGGTCTTGGTGCAAGCGTGGCGGCAGTGACAACAAACATTATAAATGAGGGAGGCTCACAGTCTACAGGAAACGGCTTTGACCTTAAGATAAACGGACAGGAATTTTTTGTTATAAGAAAGGGCGGAACTGATTATTATTCTAAGGCAGGCAATTTTACAACAGACGGCTTTGGAAATCTTGTCACACCGTCAGGAGCATATGTTATGGGCTATGCGTCAGCAAGGGACGACACGACGGGAGACTATGTAATACAGAACGACCAGCTTAGGCCTATAGCAGTGTACGGCAGCCAGTATATGCGTACTGACCCGGCACAGACCACCGCAGCTACCATGTCAGGAAATATTAATGCTGCTGATGATAATTTTGCAAGCAACGGCTATATAACAACCACTCTTTCCGTATATGACAGTCTCGGAAACCTGTATTCAGTAATGTTCAGAATAAATAATACTGCAGGAGACGCAACTACATATACAATGCAGCCGATGGGAGTATACAGCGGAAATAAGCTTGTTGCCGATATCACGGCAGATATAGGGGGAACCGTTACTATGGAGTTCAGCGGTACCACAGGTAAGGTTGTGACAAACCCTGCCACCTTTAATTTGGAGTTTGCAGGAAACACAGAGGCTTTCCCTACACCGATTACAGTTGATTTCTCGGATTTAACCTGTGTTGCAGCAAAGAGCAGCGTTGAATGTGCGAGAGGTGATTCAAGCAGTGATCATTTGGGACGCGGAAAAGCAGTAGGAAACATGATAGAGGTAGGTATCCAGACAGACGGCAAGGTGGTTGCTTCATATGATAACGGAGATTCATATGTTATCGGACAGATTCTTGTGGCAAGCTTTATAAATCCTGCCGGACTTCAGAAGGAAGGAGATAACCTTTTCTCAGAGACACTTAACTCAGGTGAGGCAACGGTAAACGATATAACGGCAAGCGGCGACACCATGTCAAGCGGAGTCCTTGAAATGTCAAACGTTGACCTTGCAGATGAATTTACCAACATGATAGTTACGCAGCGTGGCTTCCAGTCAAACTCAAGAATTATCACTACATCAGATACTATGATTGAGGAGCTTTTGAGCCTTAAGAGATAGTGCAGATAATTTTATAAAATTTTATGCCGTGCCGTGCTGAAGCGGTGCGGCATTTTGTATGAAAACGCCTTAAACAGGCAGAAATTACTAATAAAAAATATGAAAAAATTTTTTTTAAAAATGTTTATTTTTTTGTTGGTAAATGTAATAAAATGTGGTAAAATGCTATTGAGTGCATTTATGGTATTATAAATGTACTTAAAAAAATAAAAAAATAAATATTTTACATATGTTGATTGCGACAGACACATAGACCATAAGTCTATGGCAGACAAGAAATTATAGGATGGTGAGAGTAAATGGATTTAGCGTCACTTATAGGTTTTGGTGCCGGTGTAGTTATGATTATATTTGGAATCGTAACAGGTTCAAACTTTGCTATGGATTTTAGTAAGCTTGGCAACTTTATCGATATTCCTTCGGTAATTATCACTATAGGAGGAACCATGACATGTCTTATAGGCTCCAACAGTATTAAGGAGTTTGTCGGCGGCTTTAAGGGCTTCACATTGGCGATTAAGGTACCTAAGTATGAGCCGTCAGAGACTATAAAACAGATTATAGACTTATCAAATACAGCCCGAAAGGAAGGCCTGCTTGCTTTGGAGGAGGCGGCGGCAAACCTTGAGGATCCGTTTATGAAAAAAGGAGTTTTGCTTATAGTCGACGGTACTGACCCGGATTTACTCAGGGCTATACTGGAGACAGAGCTTGTATGTATTGAGGACAGACATAAGAAGGTTATAGGCTTTTGGAGTACTATGGTTGACATGGCTCCTGCTTGGGGTATGATCGGTACCCTTATAGGACTTGTAAATATGCTTAAAAATCTGTCGGATTTCAATTCCATCGGTCCTAACATGGCGGTGGCACTCCTTACTACTCTCTACGGCTCTATCATTGCCAACTGGCTTGGCAACCCGGTAGTTAATAAGCTTACGGGAAATAACGCAAAGGAGATTATGCTTAAGGAGGTTATGGTAGAGGGACTCCTGTCCATACAGGCAGGTGAAAACCCTAGAGTTATCGAGGAAAAGCTTAAATCATTCCTTGCTCCGGCAGAGAGAGAAAGCATTAATGCTGTTGAAGGTGGTGAACAGTAATGGCAAAGAAAAAAGAAAGCCCGCCGAAAAAAGGGGCACCTGCATGGCAGACTACCTTCAGCGATCTTATGAATTTACTTCTTTGCTTTTTCGTTTTGCTTTTTGCCACGTCTACCATAGATGCGGAAGCCTTTGAGGAAATTGCAGCATCCTTCAGGCAGAGCTTCAGTATATTTGACGGAGGCTCAGCCTCCATAACGGAGGGAAATCTTATATCAAGCGGTGTAAGTCAGCTTTCCGAGCTGAACGATTATTTTAACACGATGGGAGCCAACCCGAAGCTTGATAAGGAGGAAAGCGACAGCCTTGAAGCCTATGAAAAGTATCAGTATGAGCAGCAGATGGAGGCGTCGGAGGAGATAGCCGATAACGTTGAAAATGAGCTGGAGAAGGCAGGCATAGGTGATGAGGTAGACATACATGTGGATTCCCAGTATGTGTCACTCACCTTAAACGGTGCATTGCTTTTTGACTCCGGCGTGGCTGAATTAAAGGGAGAAGCCATTGAATTTATAAGCAAGATAGGAGATGTGCTTCAGGCCTATGACGGAAACCAGATATGGATTATAGGACATACCGATACGGTCAAGATGAACCCTAACGGAAGATACAGTGATAATATGGAGCTTTCTCAGGGAAGGGCATATTCGGTATATAAATATCTGAGGGACAACAAGGGAATGGATGTGAAGACTATGGGCTGTATGGGACGAGGAGAGGAAGAACCTATTGCCTCAAATGACACGGCCGAAGGCAGAGCATTAAACAGGCGAGTTGAGATAAAGATATTTAATGAATATGCAACAACGCCATAAATAAACAGATAGGAGCAGTCAGATATGAAAAAGGGATTAATTAATGTCATATTGCTGGTACTGGCAATAACAAATATTGTTTTAACGGCTATTATGGTATTTGCCGTAGTGCCTGCCATGAACAGTGCCAATGATTTGGTGAGCAAGGTTTCATCAGCAATTAACCTTGAAAAGGAAAATCAGGATCAGTATACTGATACCATCAGTATAGATAATCTGGAGGTGTATAATTTTGAGAATAAGGTTACGGTAGCACTGAGCGGCAGTACAGATGACAATGTACACTATGCACAGTTTGGAGTTACCCTGTCGCTTGATAAGAAGGCGGAAGGCTATAGCGACTATAAGGGAAGGCTTACAACAGACGAGACACGTATGATTACAACCATTCAAAATGTTGTGAGCAAGTATACCATAACGGAAATACAAAACAACCAGTCGGCAATACTTGAGGAAATTACACTTAGACTTAGGGAGATGTACAATAACACAAGGTTTATATATGAGACAGCCTTTGTAAATATTGTATTCCAGTAAAGCTTATGAAGAAGAAAATGGGAATAAGGAGGTGAGGATGCTTTGAGTGAAACATTGTCACAGGAGGAAATTGATAAACTCCTAAAGGCGTTTAGCACGGGAGAACTTGATGCAGAGGATTATTCTGCTGAAAAAGAAAAGGAAGTCAAGGTATACGATTTTGCAAGACCTTCAAAGTTTTCCAAAGAACATCTTCGTACTCTGGAAAATATATTTGAACATTATGGAAGACTTCTATATACAAATCTTCCGGCATATCTTAGAAAAAACGTACAGGTTGATGTGATGAACGCAGAAGCGTTGGCATATTCGGAGTTTTCAAATGCCTTATCCAATCCTGTGCTTTTGGGAATAGTAAATTTCGCCCCCTTAAGAGGAAACGTTATAATGGAGCTTGGAACAAATCTCGGCTATGCCATTATAGACAGAATGCTCGGCGGAGAGGGTGTGGCGATAGAGAAAAAGAGAGATTTCACAGAGATTGAAATTATTATTATAGAAAGAATTTTAAACATATGTGTGGACCTTTTAAGAGAACCATGGAACAATGTAGTGAACCTGCATCCGAGACTTGAAAGGATAGAGACAAATCCACAGTTTGCACAGCTTATCTCTCCCACAGAGATGGTAGCCATAGTTACTATCAGCATTACCATAGGAGAGGTAAACGGACTTATGAATGTATGTCTGCCATTTATGACATTAGAGGATGTTATGGATAAGCTGAACATAAAGTTTTGGTTTTCATCTATGGAAAAGAGAGACGAGGAATCCTACGAGGAGGCCATCGAGATACTCATTCAAAGGTCAGATATACCTATCAGGGCTATTTTAGGTCACAGCACAATTTCTGTAAATGATTTTGCAAATTTGCAGAAAGGTGATATAATAAAGCTTGATACTACTATAAATAACGAGCTTGATGTATATGTAGGAGACATAAAGAAGTTTAAGGCTTTGCCGGGAACTACAAATGATGACTATGCAGTCAGAGTTACATCAATCGTAAGGGAGGATTAATTCAATGGATGGAATGGGACTTTCACAGGAAGAAATAAATGCACTGCTGAATAACATGGATTCCACAGAGGCTGAAGAAGCAGAAGACAAAAATGAGCTTTTAAGCAGCATGGAAAAGGATGCTATGGGAGAAATTTCCAACATAAGCATGGGAACAGCAGCTACGACATTATCTTCCCTGGTCAATCAAAAGGTTGATATCACGACGCCGACAGTAGCCATTGCAACATGGCCTGATTTGGTTGATGGATATGATGATAAGTCTTGTGTATTGCTTCAGATTTCATATAAAGAAGGATTAAACGGCAATAACATATTTGTTTTGGAAGAACATGATGTTAAGGTTATCGCAGACCTTATGATGGGCGGCGATGGCAGAGGTAGTATGGATGGAGAGCTGACAGAGCTTCACTTGAGTGCTATCAGTGAGGCCATGAACCAGATGATGGGTTCAGCCTCCACGTCATTGTCATCTATGCTTAACATGAAGATAGATATAAGCCCTCCGATAGCAAAAGCGATGGAGATGAGCGAGGTTAAGGATGACGAAAGCCTTGCAGAGTTTTTAAATGCAGACTTTGTAAAGATATCATTTAAAATGACTATCGGTGATTTTGTCGATAGTGCAATTATGCAGTTGTTCCCGGTAGAGTTTTGTAAAACTCTTTGTAATAAATTTGGCATTCAGAACGGAGACGAGACACCGTCCGCACCGGTACAGGAGACACCGGCAGCAAGTCAGCAGCCTGCAGCCGCAGCTCCCGAGCCACAGCCGGCACCGCAGCCACAGCCTGTACAGCAGCAGGCTATGCCGATGCAGGATATGTACGGTGCTCCTATGAACGGAGGCCAGCCTATGATGGGATATGGTCAGCCGATGATGGCTCCGATGCAGGGTATGCCTATGGGATACCAGCAGATGCCGATGCAGCAGATGCCAATGCAGAATATCAATGTTCAGCAGGCACAGTTTCAGGCATTTTCGCCGGATATTATGGCGATGAACCAAAGGGAAAACATAGATTTAATTATGGATGTTCCTTTGGAGGTTACAGTTGAACTGGGAAGAACAAGAAAATCCATACAGGATATTCTTGAATTTGCACCGGGTACTATTATTGAGCTTAACAAGATAGCAGGCGAGCCTATAGATGTACTTGTAAACGGCAAGTACGTGGCTAAGGGCGAGGTTGTTGTTATCGAGGAAAGCTTCGGTGTAAGGGTAACTGAGATTATTAAAAATTAATCATAAAACGATAGGAGAGATAAGAGTATGGCAAAGAATATTTTAATTTGCGATGACGCTGCGTTCATGAGAATGATGATTAAGGACATTCTTACAAAGAATGGATATAATGTGGCAGGAGAGGCAGAAAATGGAAAAGTGGCAGTAGAAAAATACGCTGAGCTTAAGCCGGATCTTGTTATGATGGATATCACTATGCCGGAGATGGATGGAATTCAGGCATTAAAGAAAATTAAAGAGACAGATCCCGGCGCCGTAGTCATAATGTGTTCAGCTATGGGACAGCAGGCTATGGTTATTGAATCCATTCAGTCAGGAGCAAAGGACTTTATTGTAAAGCCTTTTGAGCATGACAGAGTTATCGAAGCCGTGAAAAAAGCAGTTGGTTAATATGTGTATATATTCAGGCATAGGCGTACACCGTTCGGTGTACGCTTTAGGCAGTAGTGGTATAGTGCAGTTTATAGTATCTGCTTTAGTACTTGTGCTTGTGATAGTGTTATGCTATTTTACCACCAGATTTATAGCTAATTATCAAAGAGGCATTGCAGGAAAAGGAAATATAGAAATACTTGAGGTTAAAAGTCTTGGGAATAATAAGTATATAGAGATAGTGAGGATAGGTGAGGAGTGCTTTGTCTTAGGAGTGGCAAAGGACAATATTACCTTTATATCTAAGGTGGACAAGGATACGCTTAAGTATGAGCAGCCGCAGGCAGGCAAGGCTAAGGAGAGCTTTTCACAGCTTTTGGATAAGCTTAAAAATGGAAAATACAAGGATAAGCAGTAGGAGATAGGACAATGAAAAAGTATATAAAAAAAATATGCGTACTATTACTTACGGTTATTGTTGTTTTTATGGTTTCCGGCCACGTAAGCTATGCCACTGAGGAGGGAGACCCGTCAGCAGGAGTTGATGATGTGGCACAGGAGGATAATCCCAATGATGTGCTGGACGACAATTCTCTCTTTGGCATAAACATATCCTCCACAGGGGAAACGGGAGGTATTGCCAGTGCATTGCAGATAGTTATAATTCTTACTATTATAGCACTGTGTCCGTCCATACTGATAATGCTTACTTCATTTACAAGAATACTTGTAGTGATGCACTTTACAAGGGCGGCACTTAACACGCAGACGGCGCCGCCAAACCAGATACTTATTGGAATATCATTGTTTTTAACCTTTTTTGTGATGGCACCTGTATTTGAAAACATATATGAAAATGCCTATGTGCCATTATCAAATAACCAGATAACTCAGGAGGAGGCATTGGATGCAGCAGTAGAGCCCCTTAGGGACTTTATGTTTAAGAATGTCGATGATAAGGATCTTGATGCCATGTGCAGCATAGCAGGCTTGGAAAGTGTAAGCTCAAGAGATGAGATACCAACCTCAGTTCTCATACCAAGCTTTATAATAAGTGAGCTTAGGGTAGCATTTTTCATAGGCTTTCTGATATATATTCCGTTTCTGGTTATAGACATGGTAGTTGCATCTGTGCTTATGTCAATGGGTATGATGATGCTGCCGCCAACCACTATATCCATGCCTTTCAAGATATTGCTGTTTGTGCTGGCTGACGGATGGAATCTTATTATAGTAAATCTTGTTCAAACCATAAATATTTAGCTGTGGAGATTTTAGAAAGGGCATACTATGACAACAGAAGCAGTATTAAATATAGCAAGTGAGGCTATCTGGACTATTATACAGGTTGCGGCACCGCTGTTGCTGATATCCTTAGCGGTGGGACTTGTGGTAAGTATATTTCAGACAGTTACATCAATACAGGAGCAGACATTGACATTTATACCTAAAATACTCGTTATTTTTATGGGCTTGTTAATATTTGGTTCCTTTATATTAGACACAATAGTATCATTTATGCAGGAACTTTGGAGCAACTTTGGAGCGTATTTATAAATGTTGGACATTACTATTTCACAACAGGATATAGAGGTTTTTTTTCTGGTACTGGTAAGAATAGCAAGCTTTATATCTATTGCTCCTTTTTTTGGAGAGTCAAACGTACCGATGAGATATAAGCTTGGTTTGGCGGTGGGACTCTCATATTTGATTTACCTCATCATACCTGATGAGACGCTGCCCTACGACACAACCTTAGGCTATGCTACGCTTGTCATAAAGGAGAGTATAGTCGGGCTTTTGGTTGGCTTTTCAGCATATATATGCAATACAATAGTTCTATTTGCAGGAAGAATCATAGATATGGATATTGGATTGTCAATGGCAAACCTTTATGATCCGTCTACAAGAGAGCAGATTTCTTTAAACGGAAGCTTTTACCAAAGAATAGTTATGGTTCTTTTTATTTTGTCAGGCATGCACCTTTATCTTATAGGAGCCATAAAAGATACCTTTACGCTGATTCCTATAGGAGGCTTAAGCTTTAATTTAGGCTTATACAACTCATTTATTGGTTTTCTGACAGACTATTTTATTATAGGCTTTAGAATAGTGCTTCCTATATTTGCTGTTATTCTTATAGTAAACTGTGCGATGGGTATAATGACTAAGATAGCACCCCAGATACACATGTTCTCTGTGGGAATGCAGATAAAGATACTGGTGGGATTGCTTGTATTGTTTATGACTATTATACTTTTGCCAAATATAGCGGATTTTCTTTTTGATGAAATGAAAACTATGGTGGTAGAAGCGATAAGGGGAATGAGTTAAAGTGAGCTACTTGCGATATAACCTTCAGCTTTTTGCGAAGGATGGTCCCGGAGGAGAAAAAACAGAGCCTGCAACACAAAAGAAGCTTTCTGACGCAAGAAAAGAAGGTCAGGTGGCAAAGAGCAACGAGATTGTAAACGCCGTTTATCTGCTTGTTATTTTTTACGTGTTGAAATTCCTGCTGGGATTTATAGGCGAAGGTATAATTGAAAGCTTTCAGACGGCATACCGGTTGATGCCAACCTATGCCACAGGAGCCGAAAATATAGTAAATGTCGGCACCACAGCTTTCATAATGAAGGAAATTATATTCAAAATAATAATTATTGTGCTTCCGATATTTGCCATTACATTTTTAATTAACTTTGTGTTAAATGTGGCACAGGTAAAATGGAAGCCCACAGGAAAGCCCCTGCAGCCTAAGTTTAACAAGCTTAGCCCAATGAAGGGAATAAAGAGAATTTTTTCAAAGCAGTCCCTTATAAATTTGTTAAAATCAATAGCTGTAGTAGGCATATGTATATATATAGTATACAATCAATGGCTCAGCAATTATACATTGCTCTACAGCCTTTACAATATGTCCTTTTTGGACTCTATAGAAACCGTAGGAAATATAGCTCTTGACATATGTATACAGATAAGTGTTGTCTATATTTTTATCGGCTTTGCAGATTATATATTCCAAAAGAGAAAATTCAATGAGGATATGAAGATGACAAAGCAGGAGGTAAAGGACGAATATAAAAATACGGAAGGAGATCCGCAGATAAAGGGACAGCAGAGGCGAAGAATGAGAGAGACCTCACAGAGGCGTATGATGCAGCAGCTTCCTGAGGCGGATGTGGTAATCACAAACCCGACGCATTTTGCAGTTGCGTTAAAATATGATTTGGATATTGCTCCGGCCCCGATAGTGCTGGCTAAGGGAGAGGATTATCTGGCACAGAAGATAAAGGAGGCAGCTAAGGAGTATGGCATAGAAATATATGAAAATAAACCTCTGGCAAGAGCATTGTACCAAAGCGTGGATGTGGGAGAGGAGATACCACAGGAGCTTTACCAGGCGGTTGCAGAGGTATTGGCATTTGTTTATAATATAAAGAATAAGCAGTAATAGTTTCTGTTAAGGCAGTATCTCGGGCTTGCTTGGGATATGCAAGGGTATTTTTATGAAAGGATAAGTGCGGTCAGCATAGGATAAACCATGAAAAAGACAGATATTGGACTTGGCCTTTATATAATGGCCGCTATAGTATTTCTTATTGTAAAGCTTCCAAGCGGTCTTTTGGATGTTTTTATGGCATTAAACATATCGATAGCATTGGTGGTTTTGTTTAATTCCATTTTCTCAAAGGAAGCGTTGGATATGTCATCGTTTCCGACATTGCTGCTCTTTACCACAATATTCAGAATTTCTCTAAATGTTTCCTCTACAAAGCTTATTTTAGGCGAAGGAGATGCCGGTCATGTAGTTGAGGCATTTGGCAATTTCGTCGGAGGAGGAAACATTATACTTGGAGCAGTTATATTCATAATCCTTATTTTAGTCCAGATGATGGTTATAAATAAGGGTTCTGAAAGAGTTGCTGAGGTTACAGCCAGATTTACACTGGATGCTATGCCGGGTAAACAGATGGCTATAGATGCAGACTTAAATACAGGGGCAATCACGGATAAGCAGGCACAGGAGAGACGTGCAAAGCTGCAGCAGGAATCGGCCTTTTACGGAGCTATGGACGGTGCTGTCAAGTATGTTAAGGGAGATGCTGTTGCCGGACTTATCATTACGGTTATAAATTTTGTCGGCGGTCTTTTGATGGGCGTGCTTATGGGCGGAATGGAGCTATCCGAAGCACTTAATAAATACACTCTCCTTACCATTGGAGACGGTCTGGTAAGTGCCATTCCTTCCCTTGCAATATCTCTTGCAACAGGTATTCTTGTGACAAAAAATTCAGATTCGGCGGAGCTTGGAGATGTAGTATTTTCGCAGCTTTTCAGCATACCAAAGGTGCTTTGGGCGGTTGGTGCGGTACTGGCGGTTTTGGGAATTGTTACTGAGCTTCCGATATATGTTTTTGTACCTTTCGGAGCGCTTTGCATATATCTTGGCTTCAGAATGAGAGATGTACAGGGCAGGAGCAAAATCGAGGAGGAAGTGGATGTTGAGCAGGAGCAGGCGGATGAAATCAGAAGGCCTGAAAATGTGGTATCCCTTTTACAGGTTGACCCTATAGAGCTGGAGTTCGGATATGGAATAATTCCTCTGGCTGATGTCAGTCAGGGAGGAGACCTTATAGACAGAGTAGTTATGATAAGGCGTCAGATAGCTCTTGAGCTTGGTACGGTGGTGCCTATTATCCGTATGAGGGATAACATACAGCTTAACCCAAATCAATACATTATAAAAATAAAAGGAATAAAGGTAAGCGAGGGAGAAATTCTTTTCGACCACTATATGGCTATGAATCCGGGAAACGTGGAGGAGGAAATATCGGGTATACCTACCTTCGAGCCGTCCTTCCATCTGCCGGCAATATGGATAACGGAGGCACAGCGTGAGAGGGCTGAGGCACTGGGCTATACGGTTGTCGACCCGCCGTCAATAATAGCAACGCACCTTACCGAGATTGTGAGAACATATATTGACGAGCTTCTCACAAGGCAGGATGTTCAAAATCTCATATCAAATGTTAAGGAGACAAATCCTACACTTATTGACGAGCTTGTTCCAAAGCTGTTGGGAGTGGGAGAAATACAGAAGGTTCTCCAAAATCTTTTAAAGGAGGGTATTTCAATAAGAGATTTGCTTACAATCTTTGAAACTCTCGCCGACCATGCTGTGGTTACAAGAGATACGGATGTCCTTACGGAATATGCAAGACAAAGCCTTAAGAGGGCAATCTCAAGCAGGTTTTTTGCACCTAACGAGACTACCACAGTGGTGACGCTGGATCCGGCTATAGAGCAGCAGATTATGGGCTCCGTAAAGCAGACAGAGCAGGGCTCGTATATAGCACTTGACCCGGAGGTAAATCAAAAGATATTAAAGAGTACGGAGGCAGAGATAAAGAAGATGGAGGATATGGGAAAAATCCCTATTATCGTTACGTCTCCTATTGTGAGAATGTACTATAAAAAGCTTACACAGGACTATTATAAGGATTTGATAGTCGTTTCATATAATGAGATAGAATCAAACATAGAATTACAGTCAGTGGGAATGGTAAGCATTGCTTAATTAAGTATTGCTTAATTAGGTATTACTTAATGAGAAAGGAGAAGCATTGATTTATGATAATCAAGAAATTTCAGGCGGAGACAGAGGCCGAAGCTATTATAAAGGCAAAGGATGAGATGGGAAGCTCGGCTGTCGTACTTAATATAAAGACAATTAAACACAGGGGAATTTCAAGGTTATTCAAAAAGAACTATGTTGAGGTGACGGCTGCCATAGAGGAGCCGCAGCATATTACATCACCTATCCCCCAGATTCCGAAAATAAATGTTGCTGTGGACAATGCGTATAAATCATCGGGAAGCTATATGATGGAGCCGTCAGCAAACGCCATAGAGGAAAAGCTTAACAGTCTTCAGACCATGCTGGAAAACAGAATGAAATCCTCAGAGCTTGAAAAAAAAGATGAGGAGGATGGCAGGGATATAACAGAGTCCGCAGAGGAGACGAAAGAGGAGGATACAAATTTAAAATTTATAAAGCTTATATACAATCAGCTTATAGATAACGAGGTTAATGAAAAGTATGTAAATCAGATAATAGGAGAGATACAGACAGCCCTTAAAAAGGAGGCAACCGTTGACAGTATACTGGCTGCCGTATATCAGAAAATCATATTAAAGATAGGACAGCCAAAGGCAATAGAGATGGAGGAGGGAAAAAGAAAGCTGATATTTTTTATGGGTCCCACAGGAGTTGGCAAAACCACAACCATTGCAAAGCTGGCGTCATATTTTAAGCTTGAAAAAAAGCTTAAGGTGGCACTTATCACGTCAGATACATACAGAATAGCTGCGGTGGAGCAGCTTAGGACATATGCGGGAATATTGGATGTACCTTTAAATGTCATTTATACCATAGAGGAGTTTAATCAGGCGGCTGAGGCTTACAGGGATTATGATTTGGTTTTGGTTGACACGGCGGGAAGAACCCACAAGAACAGCGAGCAGTGCAGTGAAATCATACATCTTATCAAGGATTCAAGGGTTGATGAAAATACTGTAAAGGAAGTATATCTTGTACTTAGTGCAGCCACAAAATACAAGGATTTAATTAAGATAAACGAGGCGTTTGGTCAGGTTAATAATTACAATATTATTTTTACAAAGCTGGACGAGACCTCCTGCTTGGGAAATATACTTAATATGAAGTTAAATACCGGTGTGAGTATATCCTACGTTACAAGCGGACAGGTGGTTCCTGATGATATAAGCATACTTGATCCGCAGATGATAGCGAGAAGCCTTCTAGGAAGCAATGAGTAAAGCCGCTGTTGTTGAGCATATGAAAGGAAAAGGTTTTAAATGGACCA
>N._stephensi_703_cecum__coassemble_15_pt1 | contig 34640 bp, 30 predicted proteins | sample N__stephensi_703_cecum__metabat2_low_PE_004 | metagenome-assembled genome bin N | reverse complement strand
CCATAAAAATGAGAGGTCAGCCCACCCTGCAACACGGTTGCCCTTATGAAACATTCTATCATATGACAGGAACAAATACAATCAAATAATTAAAAAATATGACAAAAATACGACAAAAATACGACAAAAATATTACAAAGCCACGCTCTAAGAGTATTCAGAAAATGTTGGACAGCAAAAGCAAAACATTATATAATAATAAAAATAATCACCACACAAGGAGTCCCAGCCATTATGAAAACCTTATACGTCTCAGACTTGGACGGAACGCTTTTAAGAAGCAGCGAAACCACATCAGAATACACAAACAGCATAATAAATAAGCTTACCGCAAATGGAACATTGTTTATCTATGCAACAGCAAGGTCCTATATTACCTCAAAAAAGGTAACAGACGGCCTTAAAGCAAAAATACCTTTAATCGTATATAACGGAGCATTTATAATAGACAATTTATCAGGAGAAATACTGCTGTCAAATTACTTTGATGACACTGTCAAAATACTTTTTGATGAATTATTTAAAAATAATATTTACCCTATCGTATATTCCTACATACATGGAATAGAAAAATTTTCCTTCCTTGAAAATAAGTGTACAAGAGGAATGAAAACCTTTATAAACAGCAGAAAGGGAGACAAAAGAGCTAACCCTGTGAGCGGTAAAGCACAGCTTATTAATGGCAATGCTTTTTATATTACATGTATCGATGAGCCTGAAAAGCTAAAGCCAATATATGAAAAATATAAAGACTCATACTATTGTGTATATCAGCGGGATATCTATTCAAAGGAGCAGTGGCTTGAAATAATGCCCTTAGCCGTATCAAAGGCAAATGCAATAAGGCAGCTAAAGGAGTACTATAAATGCAACAGGCTGGTTGTGTTTGGTGACGGAAAAAATGACATAGATATGTTTAAAATGGCAGACGAATGCTATGTAGTAGAAAATGCAGTCAAGGAATTAAAGGAGATTGCAACCGGAATTATTCAGAGCAACAATGAGGATGGTGTTGCAAGGTGGCTGGAGGCTAATGTATGCTAAAAAACAGTTGACAAAGCTGTGCCGCTTAATAGAAAAAGCCGTCCCTGCTAAGAAACCTGACGAAATTACATATAATATCCGTATCCGTTTCATAAGAAAAGTAAAATGAAAAGAAAATATTTTCCTCCCTGCTTTTCATTATATTTTCAATCATATTATCTATCGTATCCCCTGAAATATAAAAATCCTCCAAATAATTCTCAGTGCCATAAGCCTCAAAGCTATAATCCTTTACTCTATCAAAATCATAGGAAAGGACTTTATTTCTCGTTAATTTAGTGGTAACAGAAATCTGATTTAACCCGATTTCAATATCACATATGCCTTTAATAGCAATAACCGGAATTGGAAAATACTCTGTCTCATAATTACCTGCGTCATCCTTGCTGTAATGTCTGTTGTAATATCCAAAGGTACAATGAAAAACACTGCTAATTTCAAGTGCCTTTAAATCAAGCTCCTTATATATTTCATTTAGAAGACTGCGTTCTATCATACCTACCCCTCAACAAATATAAATTTACTATACTTGAGTATATCATAGGAACCTGCCCTGCACAATTTATTTTTATAAAATAAATCAGGTTGCAATCAGCAGTGAAAATAGTGTACGAAAAATACCATCTTTAAATTTATGCAAAAGTATGTTATACTAAAAAATAGCGGAGTTTGAAAAGCTATATTATTATGGAGGATATATGAATAATAAATTAAAAATAAAGGGGAAAATGGCTGTATATCTCATATTTCCGACAATACTGGCAGTGCTTACGATTGCCGCCGGAATTGTTATAGCCATCAATTCAAGAGTTTTAGGAATAATAATTATGGCACTGGGAGCCATATATCTTATAGTGGCACTTGTGATGTACTTTATAAACAAGCCTGTTTTTGCAACGGAGTTTATGAAATTTGCGGTAAATTATGCACAGGTACAGAAGGAGCTGCTCAGGGATTTGGCTATTCCCTATGGACTTATAGATATTACGGGAAACATATTGTGGGATAACTATGAGCTGCAGATGATATTAAACAATTCAGGAAAGAGCAGAAACCTTTTCCATGAAATTGAGGATATACCCGGTGATTCCGTTGTGCTTTTCGAGGGAGAGGAAAAGACGGCAAAAATATTTTTAAATGAAAGAAACTACAGACTTCAGTTTAAGCGTGTAAATACAAAAAATATTTTCGAGGAATCCCCTGTTATAGATATGCCGGAGGGAAAGGATTACATTGTGGCGGTATACTTTTTCGACGAGACGGAGATTACCGCACTTATAAAGGAAAACATTGACGAAAAGCTTATATCGGGGCTTGTATATATAGATAATTATGAGGAAGTGCTCCAGACCGTAGAGAACGTAAGAGGCTCAATGCTTGCCGCTTTAATAGAGCGTCGATTAAATAAGTTTATGTCAAATATAGACGGCATAGTAAAGAAAATAGAAAAAGACAAGTATTTTATAGCCTTTAAGCATAAATATCTTGAGGGGCTTCAGGCAGATAAATTTTCCATATTAGATGAGGTTAAGGCAGTGAATGTGGGAAATGAAATGAATGTCACCATCAGTATAGGACTTGGTACGGGAAGCGACAGCTATACGCAGAATACCAACTATGCCAGAACAGCTATAGATATGGCGTTAGGCAGAGGCGGAGACCAGGCGGTTTTAAAGGATGGGGAAAAGATATATTACTATGGCGGAAAGTCAAAGCAGGTGGAGAAGAACACGAGAGTAAAGGCAAGGGTAAAGGCACATGCACTGCGGGAGGTTCTTATGGCTAAGGACAGAGTGCTTATAATGGGTCATCAGATACAGGACATAGATGCACTTGGAGCCGGCATAGGAATTTACAGGGCAAGCAAGGCAATGGGAAAGAAGGTCCACATAGTATTAAATGAGATAACAACCTCCCTAAGACCTATGGTTGAGAGATTTTTGGAGGATGATGAGTACGATGACGATTTGTTTATAAAAAATCCGCAGGCTATGGAGCTGGTGGATAGTACTACGGTAGTGATAGTTGTGGATGTAAACAGACCAAGCTATACCGAATGTCCGGAGCTTCTTAAGGCATGCAAGTCCATAGTTGTCTTAGACCACCACAGGCAGACAAGTGAGGGCATAGATAATGCGGAGCTTTCCTACATTGAGCCGTATGCCTCCTCTGCATGTGAGATGGTTGCGGAAATTTTACAGTATATACAGGACGGAATAAAGGTAAGGTCCATAGAAGCAGATGCCATGTATGGCGGCATTATGATAGATACCAATAATTTTGCAAATAAGGCAGGAGTAAGAACCTTTGAGGCGGCTGCATTCCTAAGACGCTGTGGGGCAGATGTAACGAGAGTCCGCAAGATGTTCAGAAATGATGCAGACGAATTTAGGGCAAGGGCGTTGGCGGTAAGTCAGGCACAGATAGTTTATGACCACTACGCGATAGCAGAATGTCCTTCTGAGGGCTTGGAAAGCCCTACGATAGTATGTGCACAGGCTGCCAATGAATTGCTGAATATAAACAGCGTGGAGGCCTCCTTCGTTCTTACGGCATATAACGATAAAATATATATAAGTGCCCGTTCCATTGACAACATAAATGTTCAGCTTATTATGGAGCGTATGGGAGGCGGCGGACATATGAACGTAGCGGGAGCACAGCTTGAAAATATGTATATGTCAGAGGCAAAGGAGCTGGTTAAAACCACCCTTAAGGATATGCTTGACAATAATGAAATATAAGAAAAGAGGAGAAAACAATGGAAGTTATATTATTGGAGGACGTAAAGTCACTTGGAAAAAAGGGTGAGATAGTAAACGTTAATGACGGATATGCAAGAAACTTTATATTAAAGAAAAAGCTTGGAATAGAGGCAAACAGCAAAAATCTTAACGACCTTAAGCTGCAGAAGGCAAACGAGGCAAGGATAGCACAGGAGAAGCTTGACGAGGCGAAAAAGCTTGCGGAGGAGATAGCAGGCAAGCAGGTAACGCTGTCCATTAAATCAGGTGAGGGCGGAAGAACCTTTGGCTCCGTATCGACAAAGGAGATAGCAGAGGCAGTTAAAAAGCAGCTTGGCTATGATCTGGATAAGAAAAAAATGCTTCTTGACGAGCCTATAAGAACATTGGGAACCCACATTATCCGGCTTAAGCTTCACAAGGACGTAATCGGAAAGCTGGAGGTTAAGGTGACGGAATTAAAATGATGCAATTAAAACGGAAGAATATATAAAAAGCAGGAGAAAACAGCATGGATGAGGCACTTATAAAAAGAATAATGCCCCACAGCATAGAGGCAGAGCAGTCTGTTGTCGGCTCCATGATAATGGATAAGGATGCCATTATGATTGCAGTGGAAACCGTAAGTGCTGAGGATTTTTACGGAAGCCAGTATGGAATATTGTTTGAAACCATAAAGGAGCTTTATAATGAGGACAAGCCGGTTGATATAGTCACACTACAGACAAGGCTTAGGGAAAAAAATGTCCAGCCGGAGCTGGCAGGCTTAGAGTTTATCAGAGAGATTATTGCGGCAGTTCCCACCTCCGCCAACATAAGATACTATGCCAATATCGTCAAAGAAAAGTCAATGCTCAGGGAGCTTATAAGGACAAATGAGGAGATTGCAGGTATCTGCTATACGGAGAGAGAATCCGTAGACGAGATAATGAATTTGGCGGAAAAGCGTATCTTTAATCTTACCCAGAGCAGGGCGGCAGGAGATTTTGTGCCTATAAATCAGGTGGTGGTTGACGCCATAGAAAAGATAGAGGCAGCCTCAAAGGCAGGGGGAAGTATTACAGGCATTCCCACAGGCTTTAATGATTTGGATTTGCAGACAGCAGGCATGCAGCCCTCAGACCTTATACTTATAGCCGCAAGACCATCTATGGGAAAGACGGCATTTGTATTAAACCTTGCACAGCATATGGCACTTAGGAAAAATGTAACCACAGCCATATTCAGCCTTGAAATGTCAAAGGTGCAGCTTGTAAACCGTATGCTTTCCCTTGAGTCAAAGGTAGATGCACAAAACCTAAGAACAGGCAATCTGGAGGACTCAGACTGGGAGCGTCTTATAGAAAGTGCAGAAACAATAGGAAGCTCAAGGCTTATTATAGATGATACCCCTAGCATATCAATATCAGAGCTTCGCTCAAAGTGCAGAAAATATAAGATGAATAATGATTTAGGGGTAGTCGTCATTGACTATCTGCAGCTTATGACCTTAGGCGGAAAGGCAGCGGAAAGCAAGCAGCTGGAGGTTTCGGAAATATCCCGTTCCCTTAAGGCTATAGCAAGAGAGCTTAATGTACCTGTCATTGCATTGTCCCAGCTTAGCCGTGCCGTAGAGCAGAGGCCTGACCACAGACCTATGCTTTCTGACCTTAGAGATTCAGGAGCCATAGAGCAGGATGCAGATGTTGTTATGTTCATTTACAGAGATGATTATTACAACAAGGAAAGCGAGAAGAAAAACATAGCAGAGATTATTATAGCAAAGCAGAGAAACGGCCCTATAGGTACCGTTGAGCTTGCATGGCTGCCGCAGTATACAAAGTTCGGAAATTTAGAGAGAAGCCGCAGGCAGTAATATGCGTTTTTTGATATATTACAAGGAAAAATGTATTAATTTTAATATTTATATTATACGGACAGTGTGATAATATAGTGAAAGCTTAAAGGCAGCTTACATTCACACGAAAAGCCGTGTGGGAAAGAGAGGAAAAATGAATATTAATTTAACACCTGAAAAGCTTAAAAAGGCAGTGATAGGGGCGGCAGTCGTTATTGTGGCACTGATACTTATTTTTAACTGTACATATCAGGTAAGGGAGCAGGAGCAGGCGGTGGTGCTTACCTTTGGAAACGCAAAGACCGTATCACAGTCGGGACTTCATTTTAAGATACCTTTTATACAGCAGGTAGAAAAGGTGGACACTACCATAAAGGGAATATCCATAGGCTATGATTTGGATACGGGAGCTACAATAGACGATGAGGCGCTTATGATAACCTCAGATTACAATTTTGTAAATGTAGATTTCTTCCTTGAATATCAGGTGTCTGACCCGGTGCAGGCACTGTATGCATCGGAGGACCCGGAGGAGATACTTAAAAATATTGCACAAAGCTGTATCCGTACCGTAGTGGGAAATTCTGAGGTAGACAGCGTGCTTACCACAGGAAAAAGCGAAATTCAGGCTGAGATAAAGGAAATGATAAGCACAAGGTTAGATGAGCAGCAGCTTGGCATATATCTGGTAAATATAACCATGCAGGATGCTGAGCCGCCGACAACAGAGGTTATGGAGGCATTTAAGGCAGTTGAAACAGCAAAGCAGGGCAAGGAGACAGCAATAAACAATGCAAACAAATACAAAAACGAAAAGATGCCTGAAGCACAGGCTAAGGTTGATCAGATAAAGCAGAGTGCCGAAGGGCAAAGGCAGGAGCGTGTCAACGAGGCAAACGGACAGGTGGCAAGGTTTGAGCAGCTTTATGCGGAATATATAAAATATCCGGCAGTCACAAAGCTTCGTATGTTCTATGAGACTATGGAGGAGCTTCTTCCGAATATGGAAATAATTATAGACACAGGCAGCGGAACCGGCGTACAGAAAATATTACCTTTAGATTCATTTGCCAATATAAATACCGGAGGCGGCAGCACAGCGGACAATAATACATCGCAGCAGTAAATCCGGCACCATGCAGTGAATGTAAAAGAAAGGTAAAGGTAAGGATATGAAGAAAAAAAGTCTTTTAAAATATATTATAGCTATCGTGGCAGTTGCGGCAGTTATTGTGCTTGCCAACTCACTTGTAGTTACATATGAAAACGAATATAAGCTTATAAGGGTTTTCGGAAAGGTAGACAGAGTTATAACAGATTCAGGATTAAGCTTTAAAATTCCATTTGTAGAGGAGACGGACACTATACCAAATGAAACCCTGTTATATGATTTGGCTGCATCAGAGGTTATAACGATGGAAAAGAAAACTATGGTGGCAGATGTGTATGTTCTTTGGAGGATAGACAACCCGCTGCTCTTCGCACAGACCTTAAGCGGTCTTGTAAACAATGCGGAGGCACGTATAAATGCCGCAGTTTACAATTCCATGAAGGAGGTTGTAGGCTCTATGTCACAGACGGAAATAATAAGTGCAAGAGACGGGCTTTTAAGCGAAAAGATAATGAACGGCATAGGAGATACTATGGATCAGTATGGAATTACTCTTATCAGCGTAGAGACAAAGCACTTGGATTTGCCTAGTGACAATAAGGCAGCGGTATATGAGCGTATGATATCTGAGAGAGAGCAGATGGCTGCACAGTACAGGGCAGAGGGAGACTCAGAATCTCAGATTATAAAAAATACTACAGACAAGGATATTACAATAATGCTGTCAGAGGCTGAGGCTGAGGCAGAAAAGATTATAGCAGACGGTGAGGCACAGTATATGCAGATACTTTCAACGGCATATTCTGATGAATCAAAGAGTGAATTTTATTCCTTTGTAAGGTCACTTGATGCTGCAAAGACATCACTTACAAGCAATAATAACACACTTATATTAGATGCAGACTCACCTATAGCAAAGATATTTTCAGGTCAGTAATTTGAGGGATTAAGTGGGAGATAAAGGTGAAAAAGGCTGTTGAAGGAAAGAAAACAGGCAACAAAATATCGGTAAAAAAAGCAATAAAGCGGATTTTTCTGCTATTGCTTTTTTGCTTTTTGGGCTTTGCGACATATGTGGGAATAAAGCTTTTAAAAATTAAAAGCGAAGCTATTGATATTGTCGACAAGGCAGGGGAGGAGGTCTTTAAACAGGGGCTTACCACGATGGTTTATGATACAAACGGAAATATCATAGCATCCTTAAACAGTGAGAAGAACGCTTACTATCTGGAGTTTGATGAAATACCATATATGGTAAGGCAGATTTTTCTTATTACGGAGGACAGGAAATTTTACAGTCATTCAGGAGTAGACTATAAGTCGGTTGTAAGGGCTGTGATAGAGCTTATAAAAAATGACGGTGATATAACGCAGGGAGGAAGCACTATAACGCAGCAGCTTGCCAGAAACGTATATCTTACCCATGAGGTTACCCTAAGCAGAAAGCTTACGGAGGCCTTTATAGCATGGGAGCTGGAGGACAGATATTCTAAGGATGAAATTTTAGAGTTTTATATTAATAATATATATTTTGCCAACGGCTTATACGGAGTGGAGGCGGCGGCAAGAGGGTATTTCAGTAAATCCGTATCAGAGCTTACCCTTTCAGAGCTTTGCTTTATATGTGCAATACCAAACAATCCGGAAATGTACAATCCCCTTACCGACAGTGAAAACACCCTGAAAAGGAGAGACAGGATACTTAAGCAGCTAAAGGAATACAGGGTAATAGACGGTGCTGAATATGAGGAGGCATTAGCACAGACCATAACCTTAAAGCCCGGAGAAAAGGTAAGAAATAATTATGTTGAAACCTTTGTGAGGTACTGTGCCACAAGGGAGCTTATGACGCAGGACGGCTTTCTGTTTAAATATGAGTTTTCATCGGACAGTGAGAAGGAGGAATACATTGAGGAATATAACAAAAAGTACGGAGAGTGCAACAGCAGGCTTTTTACCGGCGGCTACCGTATATACACCTCCATTGATATGGAAAAGCAAAAGCTTTTGCAGAGTACGTTAGATGAAAAGCTTGCATTGGATTTATCCTTAAGTGATGAGGGGATATATAAGCTTCAGGGAAGTGCCGTAACAATAGATAACAGCAGCGGCTATGTTGTGGCTATAGTAGGAGGAAGAACACAGGAATATAACGGCTATACCTTAAACAGAGGCTATCAGAGCTTTAGGCAGCCGGGCTCAACCATAAAGCCGGTTCTCACATATACGCCGCTGTTTGAGAGAGGCTTTACTCCGGACTCCATTGTGGTTGATGAAAAAATACCGGGAGGTCCTGTCAATTCTCCAAATACATACGGGGGAGAGATTACCGTAAGAACAGCACTTGCATTGTCCAAAAACACTGTTGCATGGAAAATGTTTGACAAAATAGGCTGCAATACCTCCATAAAATACCTTTTAAATATGCAGTTTTCCCATATTGTCAGGCAGGATTATGTGCCTGCTATGTCCATAGGCGGCATGACCTATGGAGTGTCCTCCCTTGAGATGGCAGCAGCATATGGAACCCTTGCAAATGACGGAGTTTACAGGACACCTACCTGCATAGTGAAAATAACAGATTCCTTTGATAACATTATATTGGATAATGGAGAGAACAGAAAAGACGGGAAGGTTGTCTATGAAAAAAATGCAGTGCTTATGACTACTGATATATTAAAGGATGTGTTAGTCTGGGGAACAGGACGGGAGTATCAGCTTGAAAATGCCATATGTGCAGGAAAGACCGGAACTACAAATGACAACAGGGACTGTTGGTTTGCAGGCTACAGCAAGTATTATACCACCGCTGTCTGGTGCGGCTATGATATGCCGAAAACCTTAGAGGGAGATATAATAAAGTCATCGGGAAATATATGGCGGAGCTATATGGAAAAGCTGCATGAGGGAATGGAGAAAATTGATTTTGAGAAGTATGTAAAATACGGAAATGAGAGAAATGAAGTAGAAACTACAGTCGATGTGGAGACAACACTGCCTGTGGAGGATGAAACAGATAACATAAATATGCCTGCTGAAACGACAGAGGAAATAACAGAGTATTTAACGGAGCATGAAACGACAGAGCATGAAGCATATACACCGGAAAATTATGAAACATGGGATAATGAAAATACAATATATATTCCTGAGACAAGCGAGGGCGACGGACTTTACATAGAGTAGGAGCATATTGCAAAAAAAGAAACCAAAAACCTGTAATTAAGATTAATTGGTTTTTGGTTTCTTTTTTTATTCCTTAAGCTGCAAAAATATCAAAGATAAAACATCACTCTATTATTTCTTAAGCTTAAACTGTTTCAGTCTCGGTTAAGGACTGTTCATATTTTTCCAATATAATATTCTGAATGCTGTCTCTAGTGTCAGAGTTAATAGGATGAGCAATATCTCTGTATTCTCCGTCGAGAGATTTTTTGCTCGGCATGGCAATGAATAATCCTTTCTCACCCTCAATAACCTTGATGTCATGAACAACAAACTCATTATCAATGGTAATAGAGACAATAGCTTTCATTTTACCTTCTTTTGTAACTTTCTTTACTCTCACATCAGTAATTTGCATATTAGTAACCCTCCCGAAGTAATATAATATTATTTTTTACATTCCTACACGACCGTTATCATTATAATCAACTACGATTTTCGGACCGTTTTCACCTATATGGGAAGAGTTAGCACGAATAGTACCACGGCTTTCAACTATACAGTTTTCTATAACTGTGTTATCTCCAATATAAACATTATTTAAAATAATAGAATTCTTAATAACACAATTATTGCCGATATATACCTTCTTAAACAGTATAGAGTTTTCAACAGTGCCGTTTATGATACAGCCGCTTGATATAAGGCTGTTTTTAATATTGGCGCCAAGATTATATTTTGCCGGAGGCAAATCATCAACCTTAGAGAAAACATCAGGATACTGCTTAAAGAAATAGTCTCTTATGTCAGGCTTTAAGAAGTCCATGTTTGTATTGTAGTAGCTTTCTACGGTAGAGATATTATTCCAGTAGGAATCCATCTTGTAGCCATAGATACGTTTAATGTTCTTATAACGCATAAGAATATCATTTACAAAGTCATATCTTTCTTCCTCAGCACATTTTTCAATCATCTCTATCAACTGTCGTCTTCTTATAATGTAAATGCCGGTAGAGATAGTATGTGAGTCGGTAGAAAAAGACTTTTCTTCAAAGTGGACAATACGTCCATCCTCGTTCATCTTAACTGTACCAAAGCGTGATACATCACAGGATGTAGGCATGTCCTTGCACACTACTGTAATATCTGCCTTCTTTTCAATATGATACTCTAACACCTTGTTGTAATCAATCTTGTATATGCCATCACCTGCTGCTATGATAACATATGGCTCATGGCTCTGCTTTAAAAAGCTTATGTTCTGCCAAATGCTGTCTGCGGTACCGCGATACCATGAACCGTTGTCAGCGGTAATGGAAGGAGTGAATACAAATAATCCACCCTGCTTACGTCCGAAATCCCACCATTTTGATGAGCTTAAATGCTCGTTTAAGGATTTTGCGTTGTACTGGGTAAGTACAGCTACCTTCTGTACATGGGAGTTAGTCATATTGCTAAGTGCAAAATCAATAGCACGGTAGCTTCCGGCTATAGGCATTGCTGCTACGGCTCTCTTGTATGAAAGCTCCTTCATTTTTTTGTTGTTTCCACCTGCCAGTATAATTCCAATCGCTCTCATTACATATCACCTGCCTTAATAATATATTCGCCGCCGGCTAACATTCCATTTGGATAATCCAAAGCTGTCGTCTGACCTGATATAGCTGTATTCTTTCCTATCTTGACATCCGGAGGGATAACAGAGTTTTCCCCGATGGTAACAAGCCCGAATGCGTAAATTCTTGGGTCAAGCCTGCTTGGAGACTCATCACCCACACCGATGTTACAATTCTTTTCAACAGTAACATTCTCTGCGATAATGGCCTTATTTACGGTACAGTTTTCACCGATAACGGTGCCCTTCATAATGATAGAATTTCTGACAACAGAACCCTTTTCTATAATTACGCCTGCACCGATAACTGAGTCATAAACCTCTCCGTAAATTTCACAGCCCTCACTGATTATACTCTTGTCTATCTTTGCCGTATCGGCAATGTACTGAGGCGGAAGAATATCGCTCTTTGTATATATTCTCCAGTATTCCTCATAGAGATTAAAGACAGGAATAATATCAATAAGCTCCATGTTTGCTTCCCAGTATGAGTTGAGAGTACCTACGTCCTTCCAATAGCCGTTATATTCGTAGGCAAAAATTCTGTCGCCCTTCTCAAAGCAGTACGGAATAACATGCTTACCGAAATCACAGTTGCTTTGATTTTTTAAGGTTATAAGTGCGTCTCTTAAAACGGACCATTTAAAGATATAAATACCCATAGATGCAAGGTTGCTCTTTGGATGCTCAGGCTTTTCCTGGAAATCATTAATCTGGTTATTTTCATCAGTAACAACTATGCCAAAACGGCTTGCCTCCTCGATAGGAACAGGCATGGCAGCTATGGTTACATCAGCATTGTTTGATTTGTGATAATCAAGCATAACCTCATAGTCCATTTTGTAAATGTGGTCTCCCGAAAGAATAAGTACATATTCAGGATTATATTGCTCTACATACTCAAGATTTTGATATATAGCATTTGCTGTGCCGGTGTACCATTCGCTGTTTCCGCTCTTTTCGTATGGTGGAAGTACGGTTACACCGCCGATATTCCTGTCAAGGTCCCAAGGTATACCAATACCTATATGTGCATTAAGCCTTAAAGGCTGGTATTGGGTCAACACTCCGACAGTATCAATTCCTGAATTAATACAGTTACTCAAAGGAAAATCAATAATACGGTACTTGCCGCCGAATGAAACGGCGGGCTTTGCGACTTTTTGCGTCAATACGCCAAGTCGGCTTCCTTGTCCTCCTGCCAATAGCATGGCAATCATTTCTTTTTTAATCACGTCATCACCTCGTTGTATATAATATGTGTATAGTATAGCATAAGAAAAATAAAAAAGCTATAACAATTTAACAAAAAATATAAAAAAATTCTCAAAATTTTGGAACTTTTATCCTAAATAACTAATAATTGCTTTTTTTATATTTTGGTAGTAAACTTTAAAATCATAGTTTGTATATTCGGGAGGGAAGGTTATGAATACAAAACATATCGATTTTGAAAAAATGAATAAAATTCATTTTATTGGTATAGGCGGCATCAGCATGAGTGCACTTGCAAGGCTTGTCATGGCAAAGGGCATCAGGGTTTCAGGCTCAGACAGGCAGGTCTCTGACATTACAAGGCAGCTTGAAAAGTCAGGTGCTTGTATAATATATGAACAAACAGGCAGAAATATTACAGAAGATATAGATATGGTTGTTTATACTGCGGCAATAAGCAGTGATAATGACGAATTAAGGACAGCCTATGAGAAAAATATACCTGTTATGGTGAGAGCTGATTTTTTAGGGCTGCTTATGAAGGAATACAGTACGGCAGTATGTGTGGCGGGAACACATGGAAAGACCACTACCACATCTATGCTTGCACATATTCTTATGGAGGGAGAAAAGGATCCTACGGTATTGGTAGGCGGTATACTTGACAGTATCGGAGGAAACCTGCGTATAGGAAACTCGGAGAATTTTGTTACAGAGGCATGTGAATATACAAACAGCTTCCTCTCATTCTTTCCTACGGTTGCTATTGTGTTAAACGTCAGTGAGGACCATCTTGACTTTTTTAAGGATATAGACGATATCAGACACAGCTTTAGGAAATTTCTGGAGCTTGTGCCTGACGATGGACTTGTAATATTAAATGAGGACATTCCGGAGCCTGAATATTTTCTGGAGGGCTTGAAATGCAGGGTAATAACAATAGGAAGAAATATCAGAAAAAACAATATAAGTGCAGCAGCCATAGTGATGAATGAAAGGGCGTGCTGCTCATATGATTTGATTATAAACGGTGAGAAAAAGGGGCATATAAGCCTTAGTGTTACAGGGGAGCATAATGTTTATAATTCACTTGCGGCAATTGCAGCAGCCCTTGACATGGGAGTGAGCGTGAAGGCTGTGGAGGAAGGCTTAAAAAGCTATGGAGGTACAGAGAGACGCTTTGAGTATAAGGGAGAGTTTAACGGGGTGACGGTAATAGATGACTATGCACATCATCCTGATGAGATAAAGGCTACACTTGATACTGCAAAAAATTATCCTCATAAGGATATATGGGTGGTGTTCCAGCCTCACACATACAGCAGGACAAAGGCGTTTCTTAAGGAGTTTGGAGAGACGCTGTCAAAGGCGGACCATGTGGTGCTGGCAGAAATATATGCGGCAAGAGAGAAGGATACACTTGGTATAAGCTCGGGGGATGTGGCTGCCTGCGTGGCAGAATATGGAACGGATGTGTACTATATTCATACCTTTGAGGAAATTGAGAAATTTTTGAAAAATAGTTGTACACAAGGTGATTTGTTGATAACTATGGGTGCCGGAGACGTAGTAAATATTGGAAATGATTTGTTAAAATAATTTTATCCACAACATCCACATTATTAGCCTGTTAATATAAGGCAAAATAATGTGGATATTTTTTAGCAGAAAAAAGGCATAAGAAATATAAAAAGAAAAATTATCCACAATATCCACAACATTTTTGAAGGGATAAAAAGCACTGGGAAGCCTTGAAAACAGGGAAAATTTTAGTTCTCTTTTTTGGAAAAGTATGCTATAGTATTTCTTGCATTACGATTTAAAGCATACAAATGGAAAGGCGAGTTGAATGTTATGGACAGGATTTTACTTAAAGGCGGGCAGCAGGGAGTAACCGTTATATCCAATATATTTTTGGATAAATATATGATAAAGGCTAATGGGGAATATGTGAAGGTGTATCTATGCTTACTTAGATGTCTTTCTGAAAGCGACAGGGAGCTTAGCGTGGGATATCTGGCTGACGTATTGGAAAATACTGAAAGTGACGTTATAAGAGCCATAAAGTACTGGGCAGGTAAGGGGCTGCTGTCAGTAACCTTTAATGGCAGGGAGATAAAGGAAATACAGGTAAATTCACTGTATGAAAGTGCAAGCGAAACGGCAGAGCAGATAGCTGCAATGGCGGAGTTGAAGAAAAATAAAGAGCCGGACATGGAAACACTCAACGAGCTTATGACAGATGGAGACATAAAGATGCTCCTGTATGTGGTACAGAAGTATCTTGAAAAGACCATGAATCCAACAGAGACAAGCATTATACTTTACATATACAGCGAGCTGGGATTTTCCGTAGAGCTGACAGAGTACCTTGTAGAGTACTGTGTATCAAATAACCACAAGGATATGAAATACATAGAAAAGGTGGCAATTAACTGGCATGAAAACGATGTTTCAACTGTTGATGATGCAAAAAAGCTTGTGTCTGTAAATAATTTTTATCCTGTTCTAAAGGCATTCGGGCTTTCAGGAAGAAATCCTGCTGCGGTTGAGAGGGCATTTATTGTAAAGTGGAAGGATGAATATGGCTTTGATATGGACATTATAGTTAATGCGTGCAACAGGACTATGGAAGCCATACATGAGCCAAGCTTTAAGTATGCGGATTCCATACTTCAAAGATGGATGAAAAAGGGAGTTAAGTCGGTGGAGGACTTAAAGGCTATTGATGAAGAGCATGAAAAGGAAAGAGAAAAGTCTGCACAGAAGTCTGCAAAAAAGGTTTCTGTGGCAAAGCCTGCATTTAATAATTTCCATCAGAGAACGTATGATTATGATGCTATGGAAAAATTACTTTTACAGAGAAAGTAAGAGGTAAAAGGATTTGGCATTATCAAACAGTGAATATAATTTAATAATGAGAGAATACGAGGAAAGACGGTATATGTCAAAGCATGAGCAGGATATAAGGACTGCTGAGGTTTATGGGAAGATACCTCGTATAAGGGAGATACAGAATGAAATTTCCTCCATATCAGTTGAAAATATGAAAAACAGACTGTCAGGGGTTAAGGAGGGGGATAATTTTACTGGAGAACAGCTCCATGAAGCTATTAGCCGTCTTATGAAGGAAAAGAAACGTCTTATGGAGCAGTATGGCTATCCGGAGGATTACCTTAAGCCAAAATATATATGTCAGGATTGTCGGGACACCGGGTATATTGAAAATGAAAAATGCCGGTGCCTTAAAGAAAAAATAACGGAATTATTGTATTCAAGATCAAATTTAAAGGAAATACTTTTAAGGGAAAACTTTGATACCTTTAATATTTCCTATTATTCCGAAAAAAATGTGGACACAGCAACAGGCAGGAATGCCAAAGACAATATAAAAGAGATTCTGGAAAAAAGCAGACAGTTTGTGGACGGCTTTGATACAGGCTTCGAAAATCTCTTTATTTACGGAGATACCGGAGTAGGAAAGACTTTTCTGACAAACTGTATAGCTAAGGAGCTTATGGACAAGTCACATTCTGTTATATATATGTCGGCAGTTCATATGTTTGAGGTGCTTGCAGATGAGCAGTTTGGAAAAAGCGAGAAAAGTAACCAGACGGGAACGGATGATTTGACAGATTGTGACCTTCTTATAATAGATGATTTGGGAACGGAGCTTGTTAATTCATTTACCGTATCATCGCTGTTTAACTGTCTTAATGAAAGGTTTTTAAAGGAAAGGTCTGTCATTATATCAACAAACCTGTCTATTGAGGAGATAGGGGAGCGGTACTCCGAGAGAGTTTTTTCAAGAATAGCAAGCCATTATAAGATTATGAAGATTTTTGGTGCGGATTTAAGAATTGTAACATCTTTAGGCTTGACAAAACCATAGCAAGGTGCTAAAAAAATAGCGTCGATAAAATACTACTAAATTATGGAGGACAAATTCATGCCCAGTGAAGAAAAAATCTTAGAGACTATACCTGTAGGACCGTTAGGTATTGTAGCAATGGAGAACTGCAGGGATTTAGGCAGACAGGTGGACAATTATATAGCCGGCTGGAGAAGCTCAAGAACAGGTTTATATACCCATACCATAGCGTATGCAGGTTATCAGAAGGATTCCTACCTTGTAAACGCAAAGGTGCCAAGATTCGGCTCCGGCGAGGCTAAGGGTATTATCAACCAGTCTGTAAGAGGTCAGGATTTATATATATTGGTAGATGTCGGAAATTACAGCATGAAGTATTCCCTTTGCGGATATGAAAACAGAATGTCCCCTGATGACCATTATCAGGATTTAAAGAGAGTGATTGCCGCCGTAGGAGGAAAGGCGAGAAGAATAACGGTTATTATGCCGTTTCTCTATGAAAGCAGACAGCACAAAAGAACAGGCAGAGAGTCTCTTGACTGTGCAATGGCATTGCAGGAGCTTACAAATATGGGAGTGGAGAATATCATAACCTTTGATGCCCATGACCCGAGAGTGCAGAATGCAATACCTCTAAAGGGATTTGAGACCGTACAGCCTGCGTACCAGTTTATAAAGGGGCTTTTGGGAAAAGAGAAGGACCTTAAGATAGATGCGGATCATATGATGATTATAAGCCCTGATGAGGGAGGTACAAGCAGGGCAGTGTATCTTGCAAATGTGCTGGGTCTTGACATGGGAATGTTTTACAAGAGAAGGGATTACTCTAAGATAGTAAACGGAAGAAATCCTATAGTAGCCCATGAGTTTTTAGGCTCCTCTGTGGAGGACAAGGACGTTATCGTTATAGATGATATGATATCGTCAGGGGAGAGCGTGCTTGAGGTGGCAAAGGACCTTAAGGACAGAAAGGCAAAAAAGGTATTTATAGCCACCACCTTTGGCCTATTTACAAATGGACTTGCCAAATTTGACGAGGCATATGAAACCGGGCTTATAGACAGGATTCTTACTACTAATCTTACCTATCAGACGCCTGAGCTTCTTACAAAGCCTTATTATATAAGCTGTGATATGAGTAAGTATATTTCACTGATTATTGATACGTTAAATCATGATGCGTCAATCAGTGAGCTGCTTGACCCGGTTGGAAGAATTCACAGATTTATAGACAAATATAAAAAGGAGCAGAATAAGTAACAGTTATTTTTGACATAATTACCAAAAGGACTATGAAAAAAACATACTCTTTTGTGGCATTAGGTAAAAAAAGAAAAATTTTCAAATTTTTCCTTTTAATATTAATGAAATTATATTATAATGCTATTTAGATATTTAGCGTATTTTACCGTAAGCACAGGCGTTGGAGCTAAGCATACGGAAAAGCTAAAAATATAAATTATTAAGGAGAAAAAAATATGGCAAACATGAACGATTGTCCGGAAAAGCAGCCAATGACTCAGGAATATCTTGAGAAGATGGAAGCATACTGGCGTGCAACTAACTATATCGGTGCAGCACAGCTCTATATGTTAGATAATCCGCTTTTACGTGAGCCTTTAACCAGAGAACAGGTTAAAAAGAAGATTGTAGGTCACTGGGGAACAGTACCGGGACAGAACTTCGTATATGTTCACATGAACAGGGCTATCAAGAAATATGACCTCGATATGATTTTACTTTCAGGTCCGGGACACGGCGGAAACTTCTTCGTAGGAAACTCTTACCTTGAGGGACATTACAGTGAGATTTATCCGAACATAAGTCAGGATAAGGAGGGTATGAAGAGACTCTGCAAGCAGTTCTCATTCCCATGTGGTATCTCAAGCCACGTTGCTCCTGAGACTCCGGGTTCAATAAATGAAGGAGGAGAGCTTGGATATTCTATGGCACATGCATTTGGTGCAGTGTTTGATAATCCGGACTTAATTGCAACAGTTATAGTTGGTGACGGTGAGGCAGAGACAGGTCCTCTTGCAACCTCATGGCATTCAAATAAGTTTTTAAATCCGGCAAGAGACGGTGCAGTATTACCTGTATTTCACTTAAACGGATATAAGATTTCCAACCCGACAGTATTCTCTCACATTTCACACGAGGAGGTTGAGAGCTTCTTAAGGGGCTGCGGATGGGATCCGATTTTTGTAGAGTGCGAGGATGACGGCTCAGATCATATCGCTATGCACAGGAAGATGTCGGAGGCTGTTGATAAGTGTATTGAGACAATCAAGGCGGTTCAGAAGGATGCAAGAGAGAATGGCAATACAAAGAGACCATTCTGGCCGATGATAGTTCTCCGCACACCAAAGGGATGGACAGGTCCTAAGGTAGTAGACGGAAAGGTTATCGAGGGCTCATTTGACGCACATCAGGTACCTATCACAATGGAGAAGCCTGAGCACCTTGACCTGTTAAAGGAGTGGTTATTAAGCTACAAGCCTGACGAGTTATTTGATGAAAATTATAAATTAAAGCCTGAAATAGCTGCATTGGCACCTACAGGAGACAGCAGAATATCAGCTAATCCGCATGCAAACGGCGGAAAGCTTCTTCGTGATTTACGTCTTCCTGATTTCAAGCAGTATGCCGTACAGATTACTGCACCGGGACGTACTGACGAGAAGCGGCAGGATATGATTATTCTCGGTGAGTACGTAAGAGACGTATTTAAGTTAAATGAGGAGACAAAGAACTTCCGTATCTTTGGTCCTGACGAGACAAAGTCTAACAGACTTTATCATGTATTTGAGACGGAGAACAGGGCATGGAATGCAGACAGCCAGCCAAATGACGAGTATATGTCAGCAGACGGACGTATTATGGACGGCTATCTTTCAGAGCATATGTGTGAAGGCTGGTTAGAGGGATATATACTTACAGGCCGTCACGGCTTCTTCGCAAGCTACGAGGCATTTATCAGAGTAGTAGATTCTATGTGTGCCCAGCATGCTAAGTGGTTAAAGGTTACATCTGAGCTTCCTTGGAGAGTGAAGATTGCATCTCTTAACCTTATCCTTACCTCAAATGTATGGCAGCAGGATCACAATGGATTTACACATCAGGATCCGGGCTTCCTTGACCATATTTCAAATAAGAAGGCAGACGTTGTACGTATGTACCTTCCGCCTGATGCTAACTGTCTGCTTAGCTGCTTTGACCATTGTATCAAGAGCAAGAACTATGTAAACGTTATCGTGGCATCTAAGCATCCAAGCTTCCAGTGGCTTACTATGGAGCAGGCTGTTAAGCATTGTACACAGGGCGTAAGCATTTGGGACTGGGCTTCAAACGATCAGGGCGAGGAGCCGGATGTAGTGCTTGCATGCTGTGGTGACACACCTACACTTGAGGCACTTGCAGCAGTTACTATCTTAAGGGATAACCTTCCTGACATAAAGATTAGATTTATAAATGTTGTTGACTTATTCAAGCTTGAGTCACATGAGAAGCATCCGCATGGAATGACAGATACTGAATATAACGCATTATTCACAAAGGATAAGCCGATTATATTTGCATTCCACGGCTATCCTACTCTTATCCACGAGCTGACATATTGGAGAGATAACAGAAACCTCCATGTTCATGGATATCATGAGGAGGGTACAATCACAACTCCATTTGATATGAGAGTTCAGAATGAGATTGACCGTTACCATCTGGTAGCTGATGTAATTAATCATCTGCCGCAGTTAGGCAACAGAGGTGCATATCTGCTTCAGAAGATGAATGATATTCTTGTTGAGCATAAGCAGTATATTGGTGAGTATGGCGAGGATATTCCTGAGGTTCGTGACTGGCAGTGGCACTTACCGGAGAGTAAGTAGTTTTATAGTCCTTACGCTGTATAAGCAGATGTAAAATATATTAAGGGAAAGCCTTCGAGGTACACTTGGATGTGTATTTTGGAGGCTTTCTTTTGGTTGGGGATATATATTTTTTGTTGGATTTATGTCTGCTTTTATTGAATTTATATATCTTTTTTCGGATATATGTGGTAGAATGAAAAACAGAAATGAAAATGTATGAGATATATAGTGAGTCGGTTTTTATGGAGGAAATATTTTAATGGGGAAAAAATATTATGAGGCTTATAATGACAGATATAAAGCTGCTCATGAGAAAGGAGTAAGCTGGGCAAGTGATGAGAGTTCTCCTATAGTATTGGCTGCTATTAAGAAATATAAGCCGGAGGAAGCAGGTATGATGCTTGAAATCGGCTGTGGCGAAGGACGGGATGCTAAGGCAGTACCGGATGAGGGATATAGGCTTTTAGCTACGGATATATCGAAGGAAGCTGTGGAATATTGTAAAAAACAATGCCTTCGTATCGGGAGCATTTTAAGGTTATGGATTGTATTAATGATTTTCATAAGGGAAAATATGATTTTATCTATTCAGTTGCCGTTATTCATATGCTTGTTTTGGATGAGGACAGAAATGCTTTTTATAGATTTATTTGTGAGCATTTGACAGATGAGGGGATTGGTTTAATCTGCACTATGGGTGATGGCATACGGGAAATGCAGAGTGATATTAATACTGCATTTGAGCTTACGGTGAGGGAACATAAGTCGGGGAGGATGATGGTGGCAGGAACATCGTGCAGAATGGTGTCCTTTGAAACCTTTGAAAGGGAGATGGAATTAAACGGGCTGGAGGTAATTGAGAAAGGGATTACATCGGCGTTGCCGGAGTTTGATAAGCTTATGTTTGCTGTGGTGAGGAAAAAGAGGATGGTTTAATGTAAAACAAAAACCTAAATAAAATAGAAATAATATACTTAATCGGAGAGCCGATGGGGCGATTATGCCGGTTGCCGGATACTTAAGAAGGGAGCTGGTGCCAATGGTTACATATACAGACTTATTTACTTTTGTAATTATGATTTGTGCCGTGATAACTCTTGCTACACGTAATAACCATAAAAAATAGTGCCCCTGCTCTGGTAAAGTAAGGCACTATTTTTTAGCATATTTTACCGGCGGCTGGGTGTATTCCAGCTATCGGCTCTCTTGTTAAGTATATTATAGGAGATATATATTCATTTGTCAAATAAAAAATGCAACAGTTGGCAGCAAACAGATGTCAACTGTCTGTTTTCTTAAAACGCCGAGAAGCCCTACTCCTTAGAAAACCTCCTCGTAACCACAGCCGCTATCACCCCAACCACTGTTATCACCGAGAAGATAATTCCGACACGTATAATACCCGCATTTATAACCGAAACATTAGCCTCAAAGAAATCCTTAACGATTTTCTCCATTCTGTCAAAGGAATCAAGCTCCTTAACTGCTACATCTGCCGCATAACTTAAAAATCCGCAGGATATAAACATTGCAGCCGCAGTAAGAAAAGTCGATACTGCAAGATTTTTAAAGGCTCCCGACGGCTTTCTTAAATACATTAAAAGCTGAATGAAAAATAAGGCAGCAGCAATGACATATAAAATAATTATAGCAAGCTGCAAGCCGCTTAAGCCTGTCTCAAAGCTTTTAAACACATTATCAAGCTTATATTCGCTGTTAGCCTCTCTTATAAGGTCATTGGCAAGCTCATTTGCCATATCGGAATATTTTTCAAAGGCATCGCTAATGGTACTGTGCACCAAATCAGATACGGTGTCAGATACCTGCTTCTTTACATTATCCGAGCCTATAGCACTGATATCTATTGTAGTGGTGCCAAAGGCGGACTCCATAGTGTCCTCCAGCTCAGATGAAATGTCAACGCCGAAATTCTTTTCAAAGTCTGCTATGGCAGGTGCATCTGAAATGGTTTTTACGTCAACGGAAGGGTGGCTGTCTATAATTTTATAGGCCTCCGTAAGCAGTGCGTCAGAGGTAGTCTCTGCTATGTCCATGCAGTCCTGCTCTATGTAAGAAATATCAAATTTTGTGCCATTGACAAGGGAATCTGTCAGCTTATCTACGGTCTTTGACATTATCTCGTCAGGAAGAACAGTGTCTATGGCCTCTTTGGATAAACCCAACCTTTCATCGGAAAGCTCGGTGATGACCGCCGAACGGATGGAATCATAAAAGCCGGAGTTTTTAAGAATTGAATTAAGGTCATCGCCCTTTAGAATGGAAATCCTTAAAGCCACTAAAAAACCGTTTGAAATAAGTAAGGCTGTCATTATAAGCGTAAGAAAAAATCCCAGTGCGGCACGTAAGGGGTGGCGACTTACGGGTCCGTAATATTGCTGTTCCATGTTAATCTCCTCTCTGTTGTAAAAATCCTTTTTATAGGCAGCAGACAGAAAATCAATCATATTTGCCTGCTGCAAAAAACATAATAATAGGATAGCATATAAAAAAATATAGTGCAAGAAATTAGTGGAAAAATAAAAGGAAATAGTGTACAATGATTACTGCTGTAAAGATATTCGGGAAAATATAGCGTAAGTGAGAGGTGAAATATGTATATAATAGCAGGACTTGGAAATCCTACATCAAAATATGAAAGAACAAGGCATAATATTGGCTTTGAGGCCATAGATATAATAGGGAAGAAGTATGGCATAAAAACAGATATGGCAAAGCATAAGGCGCTTTGTGGTACAGGCACTATAGGTGGAGAGAAGGTTATGCTGCTTAAGCCGCAGACCTATATGAATTTAAGCGGAGAGGCAGTTGCGGAGGCACTGAATTACTATAAGCTTGATGCAGATAATGAGCTTATAGTTATTTTTGACGATATAAGCCTGCCGACAGGCAAGCTTCGCATAAGGAGAAAGGGAAGTGCAGGAGGACACAATGGCGTTAAAAGCATTATAGCCATGACAGGCACAGACGGCTTTAAGAGGATAAAGATAGGTGTGGGGGGAAAGCCGGAGGGCTTTGACCTTGTAAGCCATGTAATGGGGTATTTTAAGAGAGATGACAGAAAGCTTGTGGACGCTGCTATGGAGAGGGCGGCAGAGGCAGTGGAGCTTATTGTGAGGGATGAGTTTGACAAGGCAATGAATATGTACAATTAAAACAGGAGAGGCAGATATGAAAAGGGCAGTCAGCAGACCGGTGGAGGATATTAAAGAGCTTTCACTGATAAAGGAAAAACTTAATAAAGCAAAAAAGCCTATACATATATCAGGTGCCATTGATTCGGGGCAGGTGCATCTTGCCGGCGTTATAGGGGAGGACTACAGATACAGGCTTTTTATTACCTTTACCGAGCAGAAGGCAAGGGAAATATATGAGGATATGAGATTTTTCTTCAGAAATACATATTATTATCCGGCAAAGGATTTTATATTTTTCAGTGCGGATATACATGGAAATCTTATGCTAAGTCAAAGGCTTGAGGCGATAAGAGCCATAAGGGAGGGGGAGGATGTGTGTATAGTGACTACCATAGACGGGCTTTTGGATAAGCTGGTGCCTATGGACATTATAGACAGTAATATCCTTACAATAGATTACGATTCCGTTATCTCTACTGAGGAGCTAAAGCTAAAGCTTACTGCTATGGGCTATGAAAGATGCGAGCAGGTGGAGACTTGGGGGCAGTTTGCCGTAAGGGGAAGCATAGTTGACATATTTACGCCTACGGAGGAAGAACCTTACAGACTGGATTTTTGGGATGATACCATAGATTCGATAAAAATATTTGACCCGGTGAGCCAGCGTACAACAGAGGGAGCCGAAAGCATAGTTATATATCCGGCTACAGAGTACATTCTTACGGAGGAAATGCTTGAAAGGGGAATTGAAAAAATAAGGGAGTCCGGCAAAAAAACCGAAAAAATATACAGGGACAGGCAAAAGAATGAGGAGGCTCACAGAATAAGGACAATCACAGAGGAATTTACGGAGCAGCTTAAGGCCTCAAGGACAGGGGTGTCCTTAGACAGCTATATGAATTATTTTTATGAGGAGACAGCCACCCTTTTGGAGTATCTTCCATATGAGGAAACGGTTATATTTTTAGATGAGCCGGCAAGGAGCCATGAGAGATGTGAGGCGGTATTTAATGAGTTTAAGGAAAGCATGATAAGCCGTATAGAAAAGGGATATGCCCTAAGCGGACAGGCAGATGTGCTTATCACTACGGAGCAGCTTTTTTCAATGCTGGAGAGGAGAAAATGTATTCTTTTTACGGCGTTGGAGCAAAGGTTTAGGTTTATTGCTTCGGAGGAAAAATACCAGGTGTCAGTGAGAAATGTTAATCCATATAATAACAGCTTTGAAATGCTTGTTAAGGACCTTGAGAAATATAAAAGGTCACTGTACAGGGTACTGGTGCTGTCAGCGTCAAAGACAAGGGGAATGAGGCTGGCAGATACTCTATTAAATGAATTTAATATAAACGCATTCTACTCTGAGGAGGAGGAAAGAGTGCCGATGCCGGGTGAGGTAATGGTTACATATGGAAATGTCCATAAGGGCTTTGAGTATCCCCTTATAAAATATGTGGTTATGACTGAGTCGGATATTTTTGGTGCCGTCAAAAAGAAAAAAAAATCCAAGACAAAATACAGCGGACAGAAGATTGCCGATTTTGCACAGCTTAATATAGGCGATTATGTTGTCCACGAAAATCATGGGCTGGGAATTTATTGCGGCATAGAGAAGATAGATGTAGACAATACCACAAGGGATTATATAAAGATAGAATATGATAAGGGCGGAACTCTCTACATTCCAACAACCCAGTTTGACATGATACAAAAATATTCAGGAAAGGACGCCGGAAAGCCAAAGCTCAACAGGCTTGGCACAAAGGAATGGTCCGCAACAAAGGCAAAGGTAAGAGGAGCCGTAAGAGATGTGGCAAAGGAGTTGGTGGAGCTGTATTCTGAACGCATGGCAAAATCCGGCTACAAATACGGGGAGGATACCCTTTGGCAGAAAGAATTTGAGGAAATGTTTCCGTTTGAGGAGACGCCGGACCAGCTTGCGGCAATAGCAGACACAAAAAAGGATATGGAAAGCACAAGGATAATGGACAGACTTATCTGCGGAGACGTAGGCTACGGCAAAACGGAAATAGCCATACGTGCGGCATTTAAGGCGGTTCAGGAGGGTAAGCAGGCTGCATTCCTTGTGCCTACCACAATACTTGCCCAACAGCATTACAATACATTTATTCAGAGAATGAAGGATTACCCTGTAAATATAGAGCTGATGTGCCGTTTCAGAACGCCGGCACAGCAGAAGCGTGCCATAGAGGGCTTGAAAAAAGGAACGGTGGAGATAGTTATAGGAACCCACAGGTTATTGTCAAAGGATATAGCCTTTAAGGATTTAGGACTTCTTGTGGTGGATGAGGAGCAGCGGTTCGGTGTAACCCATAAGGAGAAGATAAAGCAGCTTAAAAGGAACGTAGATGTTCTTACCCTTACGGCGACGCCTATACCACGTACCCTCCATATGGGACTTGTGGGAATAAGGGATATGAGCGTATTGGAGGAGCCGCCGGTAGACAGGCTTCCCATACAGACCTTTGTTATGGAATACAATGACGAGATGGTAAGGGAGGCAATAAACAGGGAGCTGGCACGAAACGGACAGGTATATTATGTATATAACCGTGTCAATAATATAGATGAGATTACAAATCAGATAGCAAGGCTTGTGCCGGATGCAAATGTTGTATTTGCACACGGACAGATGAGCGAAAGAAAGCTGGAGCAGATAATGTATGATTTTATAAACGGTGATATAGATGTGCTGGTGGCAACAACCATTATTGAAACAGGACTTGATATACCAAACGTTAATACCATTATTATACATGATGCGGATAAGCTTGGACTGGCACAGCTTTACCAGCTTCGGGGACGTGTGGGCAGGTCAAACCGTACATCATACGCATTTCTTATGTATAAGAGAGACAGGATGCTAAAGGAGGTTGCAGAGAAGCGTCTTTCTGCCATAAGGGAGTTTACTGATTTAGGCTCAGGCTTTAAGATAGCCATGAGAGACTTAGAGATAAGAGGTGCCGGAAATATACTTGGGGCAGAGCAGCATGGACATATGGAGGCTGTAGGATATGATTTATACTGCAAAATGCTCAATGAGGCAGTGCTTGTCATGAAGGGAGAGCGTGAGGATGAGGAGGATTATGAAACTGCCATAGATGTAAAGGCAGATGCGTACATTCCTGAGGGATATATCAGAAACGAACTGCAAAAGCTAAATATGTACAAAAAAATTTCCCTTGTGGAAAACAGGGCGGAGTATGAGGATATTCAGGATGAGCTTTTAGACAGATTCGGGGAGCCTCCAAAGCCTGTACAAAATCTCCTTAAGGTGGCACTTATAAAGTCAGCGGCACACACGGCACAGATTACGGAGATAAAGGGAGACAGGCAGAGATTAAAAATATCCCTGTATCCTAAGGCAAAAATAGATATAAACAAAATTCCCCTTATGATACGGAAATACGGTAATGACATGAAATTTTACGGCAATGGGGAGCCGTATTTTGAGTATATGCCAAAGAGGCCGTTAAAGAGTGCAGACGAGATGTTTGACAAAATGGAGGAAATAATAAGGGAAACAGAGGACTTGAAGTAAATTAAGAAATGTTGTATACTGTCACGGTAATGGACAGGTATGGATTAATAGGGTGATAGTGTGAAAAATACTTCTAAGGCAGCAAAAAACGCAGCCTAAGAAGTATTAAGCTTCACATATCTATTTGAGCCGCAGAAGCGGCATGGAGATTATTATGGAGAAAAATCGTAGCAGTAAAAACAGGCATTATTATAAAAACAGGCAATATTATAAAAAAAGGAGAAGGCAGGAAATTTTTATAAACCTTTTAAGCCTGATAATGGTGTTTGTGGCGGTAATTATAATTATAGTGAATATATCCTCAGATGACGAGGCAGACGAGGCGGCGGTAATGAATTATTCAGGCGGCGGTATGGTATCGGGAAATGAAATAGCAGGTATACCTGTCGGGGATATGAAGGATAAGAATACATCTACAGACAGTGAAAATGCAGCAGTGGGAGAGAGCGTGACAGGAAACGAGGGCATAACAGGAAATGAAGGAATAACAGGAAATGAAAGCGTAACGGGAAACGAAGGAATAACAGGAAACGAAAACACAACGGAAAACGAAAATATAACAGGCGGCGAAAATACTACTGACGGCGAAACGTCGGTTCCTGTTGTGGCGGTAAAGGAATATAATAATGTAACCTCAGGTAAATTGTCAGAAACAAAGTATGTGTCAGATGATTATTTTAATGATGTGCTGTTTCTGGGGGATTCAAGAACAGTTGCACTTCAGGCAAATGGCTTTATACCTAAGGTAAACACCTTTGCCGTAAACGGAATATCCCATGTTACATTTCTGACACAGCAGTTTACGGACAGCGTAACAGGAGTTACAGGAGATATATTTTCCATAGTGAGGGAGAGAAAGCCGGATAAAATATATGTGGCACTTGGGGTAAACGGAGTTGCGTTTATTGAGGAGAAAACATTTTTAGACAGGTACGGTGAGCTTGTGGACAGACTTATGGCAGCATCTCCCGAGAGCAAAATAATTGTCCAGTGCATACTTCCTGTCAATGAAGATAATTATACAGGCGGAAATCCTAATCTTAACAATAATACCATAGACAATATGAACAGTGAGCTTTTAAAGCTTGCGGAAAGAAAGGGAATATTTTATCTTGATATATCCTATCTTATGAAGGACGGAAATAACAGTCTTGCCAAGCCTTATGATAGCGGCGACGGCATACATTTTTCCTTTACCGGCTACAGCATGGTATATGACGGAATATGCAGACATGGAGTGGATTAGCGGGAGGTATTCAAGAGCAGCTTGAAATGTATAAATAAATATATTCAAGAACAGCTTGATAGACAGTTTGGGGAATAAGCTGTATTATTTACATGAAAAAGCTTTTTCGAAAAAAACATAGAAAGAGGATGATAATCATGTTTGAAATACAGAAGGTAGGAGTAAGGATAGCTAAATTGAGAAAAACCCATAATATGACACAGACAGAGCTTGCAGACAGGCTGGGAGTCAGCTTTCAGGCAGTGTCAAACTGGGAGCGGGGAAACAGCATGCCGGACATATCAAAATTACCTGAGCTGGCACAGGTGTTTAGCGTTTCTATAGACGATATATTGGGAGAAAAATCAGATTTAGTGGAGGCTGCAATAAACAATGAAATTGACAGCTATATTAATGAGAATAATATTTTAGGAAAAGAGCTTGAAAACGCAATTCCCATATTAAAGTCGCCACAGCTTAAGGCAATAGCAGACAAGGCAGATAAGGCACAATTAACGGATATACCGGAGCTTCTTCAATATATGTCTTCAAATGATGTATATGAAATGGCAATGGAAAGCATAGCTGCAGGAAAGCCTGTAGGAGCCGGCTTTTTGGAAAATATGTCGGCTGCGGACGTAAGCCGGCTGGCAGTACATGAATATAACAGCGGCAGACCTGTGAATATGTATTTGGAATATATCAGCTCGCAGGGAGCAAAGGAGATAGCCGCATCTGAAATGAATAAGGGAAATCCCTTTGCACTGTATTTGGAGTATATGTCCTCAAGTGATGTATATGAGCTGGCGGCGGAGGCTGTCAGTGAGGGAAAATTTGAGATAAGCATATTTGCGGAAAAAATGTCCGCAGAGGATATGGGAAGGCTGGCAATAATGGAGCATAAGAAGGGTCGTCCGATAACAGATTTTTTAGAATATGCCGACTCGGAAAGCCTAAAGGTCATCGTGAGGGATATGATGTAAAAACAGGTTGAGCTTGTGCGAAACAGGCAGTTGATATACAATGGTATTTATTTGTTTTATACTCTAAGCACAGGGCAGGCTGAAAAATGTAAGCCTGACGTAAAAATCACAGCCGAAAGGAGTAAAATAAAAATGAATAACAGTATGAATTGCTTGGGAAGCCGCATTTTAGAGCTTAGGCAGAAAAACAAAATGACGCAGGAGGAGCTTGCAGGCCGTCTTGGAATAACGCCGCAGGCATTGTCAAAGTGGGAAAGAGGACAAAGCTATCCTGATGTCTGGCTGCTAAAGGATATATGTACGGTGCTTGGTGTAAGCGCCGACCGGCTGCTTGGAAATGAAATACAGCAGATAAGCGAGACCGGTGATGAGAAAGGTCAGAGGGAGGTATGGGAAAACCTGCAGGGCTGCCTTAGTCCGCTGGAGCTGATTTTCGGCAGAAATCTTGTAAAATATTTTACAGACGGAAGCTTTATGGAATATGTGCCGGATATAAGAAAAAGGCTTTCAAATGAAGGAATACTTATGCCTATAGTCCGTATAAGGGATGAATTTATGATAGGGGAAAACGAGTTTATGATTTTGTCCTACGACAATGTCTTATACAGCGAGGATTTAAAGGAAAGGTATGCAGCCATAGGAAAGGAGGATATTGAAGGCCCTGCGGAATATATCAGGGACATGCTTTTAGAAACGGTCAGAAACAGCTATGGTGACATTATTACTCCTGACATAGTAAAAAATCTTACGGATAACTTAGAGCATAGTCATCCTGCCATAATAAAGGGCATTGTCCCGGAAAAAATATCATATGGAATGTTAAACGACATAATAAAGGCATTTATGAAAAGAGGAAATTCCATAAAATATCTTGAAAAGATTATTGAGTATTCAGAAAGCATCTTAAGGCAAAATAAGGATATTGCCATAGATGAGCTGACAGAGCAGGTTGCCGGGAAAATTGAGAGAAAGGATAATTACTGGGTTTATATGGCGAACCGAAAGAAAACATCGGAGGCTTAAATGACAGATAAGGCATTTTTCAAATTCATAAGGATTGAAAAATGCCTTATTTTTTGGAGACTGTTTCAAGCTATGCGTAGATTTAAAAAACGATAGCTCCGTTTTGTGTTACCTTTCACGGTCGGTTAGGAGGTCAAGAGAAAGAGTTATTTCTGTTTCTTCTCCGCTTAAAATATCTTCCAGATCCTGTGCACTCACATCTGATACCCTGCCAAGCCTTGTATATGACCACGAGTTTGAATCATAAAAAATGACTATCTGATTGCCATTGTACAGGCAGATATCCCCTGAATGTGTAGTTATCCTGCTGTCATTTCTCGGAAGCTCCATACCAAGCGGGCATACTTTTTCAAAGCCTCCGTAGTTGGAAGCAGATATGGTAAGGGCTCCATCAGTTAGGAGTTCCTGTAAGGCTATGGCAGCTTCATTGTCCTCTAAAACCGCTGTTAAAGAGTTTTTTCCTACCTTTATATAAATTCGGTTTGTTTTCATTATATCCTCCTCCTCTTTAAAACTTTCAGATTCTGACTTTGTTATAAGCTCAGTTTCACCTTTAGTGCTGCTGTCAGTATAAGGTGTACCGGTATTGTGTGCAGTGCTGCTGCTTTCTTTATTCTCTGTTTCATTCCCGCAGGCTGCCGCTGTAAGCAGTGATAGCAGGGCAAAAATAATTGCTATGCGTCTTTTCATTCTGTCACCGTCCTTTCGTGTAAAAATTGTCATTATATAATTTTTCCCGCACATCCTCTGCGAAAGCCTGAAGCATATCGTTGTTACAGCCTCCTTACCTTGAGTCTGTTTTCATTTATACTATAGCAAACGGACACATAAATAACAAATACCTATATTAAATACTATACTATGCTTGACAGCTATGTTAAAAACCAATATAATAAGTACACTAATAAGGAGAAGATAAATATATGGAGCTTAGAGTATTACAATACTTTCTTGCGGTTGCAAGGGAGCAAAGCATTTCAGGAGCTGCAGAATCCTTGTATCTCTCTCAGCCGACATTGTCCAGACAGTTGAAGGAGCTTGAGGAGGAGCTGGGTAAACAGCTTTTTATACGTGGGAACAGACGCATTACCTTAGCAGACGAGGGCATGATTTTACGCAAGCGTGCCGAAGAAATCATAGAGCTTGTCAGGAAGGCAGAGGACGAGATATCTGTGTCTGATGATACAATAGCCGGTAATATTACGATAGGAACCGGTGAGACAGACGGTATTCGGTTTTTGGCTAAGGCGGCAAAATCCCTTCAGGAACAATATCCCCTTATACATTTGCATATCATCAGCGGAGATAAAGCTGCGGTAACGGAAGACCTGGAGCATGGTCTGGTTGATTTTGGCTTAGTGTTTGGGGATATTGATACATCAAAATATGAGTATATGAAGCTGCCCTATAGAGATAAATGGGGAGTTCTTATGCGTAGGGATTGTCCGCTGGCAGAAAAGGAAGCGATAAGTGCAGAAGACCTGATTGACAAACCTCTGATTTTATCTCGTCAGGCGTTTCAAAATAAGGAGTTTTTGGAATTTTTTTCCTGTGAGCAGGATAAGCTGAATGTCGTTGCAACATATAATCTGTTATTTAACGGTTCCCTGATGGTTGATGAAGGAATGGGTTACGCCGTTTGCTTTGACAGAATTATTAATGTTTCAGGAAACAGTCGTTTGTGCTTCCGTCCTCTTGAAACAGAGATAAGTGCAGATATGAGCATCATATGGAAAAAATATCAGGTGCTTACAAAAGCAGCCGAGAAGTTTATACGGAAATTGCAGGAAATAGTTTCAGCGTAAAAGCGATGCGATAGACCGTTATTTTTATAATGTAATCACAGTGTAAAGCAGTTATTTTTGTTTTGGTATTCAGGAGGCTCCTTATGTTAAGATTAATTTTTAACCTGATATAATTAAATTTTACTAATATAAAAAATTGTTTTTCCACGCATAATTCTCCATTTCTGACAGATAATAACAACACGATAAGGCAGAAAAACAGGCCGCTAAGACATAATATAACAGAAAACGGAGGACTTATAAAATTATGAGAGCTACAGGCATAGTGAGAAGAATAGACGATTTAGGCAGAGTGGTAGTACCGAAGGAGATAAGACGTATTCTTAAGATAAGAGAAGGAGACCCGTTAGAGATTTACACCGATAAGGAAGGCGAAATCATACTTAAGAAATACTCACCTATAGGTGAGCTTACGGAATTTGCAAAGGAATATGCCGATGCCATAGCCAGTGTGTCAGGCTACAAGGTAATGATAACAGACAGGGATCAGGTAATAGCAGTTGCAGGAGGAGTTAAAAAGGATTATCAGGGGAGAAGCCTCACCGAAAGCATGGACGAGGTTATGAGTGACAGGGATATAGTTATGAACGGAAGCGGAAAAAAGGGTGTGGATGTAGTTGATAAGTACGATTATGCCGAGTATGGACAGGTTATCTGCCCGATAGTCTGTGAGGGAGATATCATAGGTGCTGTAGTGGTCGTAGGCAAGGACGAAGGCGTACAGATAGGCGATGCGGAAAGCAGATTGGCAGCAGTTGCGGCGGCATTTTTGGGAAGACAGATGGAGAGCAGATAAAAAAGTGTCGGCAGAGCCGACACTTGCAAGTTTGGCTCGGCCAAACTTGTTGCTTGCCTGTAGGAATTTCCTATAAAGTAAAAAAGTGTCGGCGGAAGCCGACACTTGCAAGTTTAGCTAAAGCTAAACTTGTGGAACGGGTGGAGGAAATCCTTGAAAGATAAAAAAGTGTTAAGAGCTTTAGATCTTTGTGGAGATGATATTTTCAATGTGGAAAAGTCTAAAGGATTAACCAAATTTGGGAACCGAATGGAATAATATTTGAAAAAAATCCTAAAATACCAGAAAAAATGCAAAATTCCTTGACAAATGGCGATAAACAGTTTATATATATACTATGGGTAGCAAATACATAGTATAAAACCCGAAAACGACCTGAAAACAGGTTATTATAAAAATATATTATAACAGAGGAGGAGTTTATCCATGAACAAGGCTGAATTAGTAGCAGCTATGGCTGCAGAAGCAGAATTATCTAAGAAGGATTCAGAGAAGGCATTAAAGGCTTTCATCGAAGTAGTAACTAAGGAGCTTAAGAAAGGTGAGAAGGTTCAGTTAGTTGGCTTCGGTACTTTCGAGGTTGTTAAGAGAGCAGCCAGAGAGGGAAGAAATCCACAGACAGGAAAGTCTATGAAGATTGCTGCTTCAAAGGCACCTAAGTTTAAAGCAGGAAAGGCTTTAAAGGACACAGTCAACAAGAAATAGTTGACGTCCATATGGATATTCTTGAACGAGAGAAAGGTTCTGCTTATGAAAGTAAGCGGAACTTTTTTTGTATAAACAGAAAGCTATATTATTATTATACGATAAAGGAGAAGAAAAATGAGACTTGATAAATATTTAAAGGTTTCCAGACTTATAAAACGCCGTACAGTGGCAAATGAAGCATGTGACGCAGGAAGGGTTCTGATAAATGACAAGCCTGCAAAGGCATCTGCAAATGTAAAGGAGGGAGATATTATAGAGATTAAGTTTGGAACAAGGAATGTTAAGGTACAGGTAACTGACGTAAAGGAGACTGTTAAAAAAGAGGAAGCGGCAGAAATGTATAAATATTTATAAAAAAGCATAAATCAAATTTACCTCTAATATACATTATAAAGGCATAAGCTTTGTATATGGAGGTCTATTTGTTATGGAAGAAAAGCAGCATGTGGGTAGCCACAAAATGCAGATTATAAACAGAAATCAAGGCATAATCACAGGAGTAATAGATGTGGTGTCCTTTGATTTAACCGAAATTCAGTTAGAGACAGAGCTTGGTATGCTGCAGATAAGGGGAAACGAGCTTAAGGTAAAGCGTCTCAGTCTGGAAAAGGGAGAGGTAGAGATAGAGGGGCAGACTGACAGCTTTATATATTCTGATTTAAAGAAATACAAGCGAAGCAAGGAAGGACTTGTGGGAAGGCTGTTTAAGTAAAATGGGGGATTTTATAAATCAGGAAATAAGTATGTTTTTGGAGGCGGCATATTATGGCATGCTGATGGGAGTATCATATGACATTCTCAGAATATTCAGAAGGGTTGTAAAACATAAAAATCTGATTGTATACATAGAGGATTATCTTTTCTGGGTAGTATGGGGAATCATACTGTTTGCACTTATATTTAATTACAATGACG
>N._stephensi_703_cecum__coassemble_14_pt1 | contig 35106 bp, 33 predicted proteins | sample N__stephensi_703_cecum__metabat2_low_PE_004 | metagenome-assembled genome bin N | reverse complement strand
CTTTCAGTTCCCTGAGTAGTAACAGGTGCGGCGTTTTCAAGATTAAGGTAATTATATGAGCCGCTTATTGTACCCTGCTCTATATCAACATAGTCATCGTCAATGCTGCCGCCGTTTGGAAAGCCTCCTCCCGGTCCGTTTGGCGTTGAGGAGACATTTGGCTTTTTTTCATCAGGATTTCCTCCTGCCTCAAGATAAACCTCCCAAATCTCCTCGTCGCTTAGTGCTTCATTATAAAAGTATAATTCGTCGACATAGCCTTTATATAAATCATCCCATATATTTATGCCAAACCAGTAGCTTGTGTCCTTCTGACATATGTTTTTCGGAACCTTTCCCACAGCTACAAGGTAGCCATTGGCATACATGGCAGTGCCGCTTGTATATTCATCTAACATTACGCCGTATTCATTTAATAAATCAGATGACATATTTTCGTCTACAACCATAGTTATATGAAGCCACTGGTCAGTGGACAAAAGACCGGGTACGCCGGTGCTGTTTCTCTCATCATAAGGCTCCATCATATGGGTCCAGATGTTGGGAGAAAGGAAATCAACGGATAAGGTAACATTTATAAACATCTCGTCAATAAACTTGTAGGGTGTGATTATAAGTGACGGAGTGGCGTTTGTTATAATGTCAGGCTTAAGCCAGTATGATACGGTATAGCTTTCTGAGGACATATCCACATTAAGCTTTAATGCCTCCGTACCGTTCATATAAAGGCACTGACCCTTTTTTCCGTCGGTATATGTAAATGAAGCACCGTCGCTTTCGACAATTCCCTCGTCACTGTAATACATTTCACGCTCAACAGGGGAGGCGTCATCATAGCCTCCATCAAAGCTATATACAGAAACAGGAGTGGCACCGTAGGAATACTGAAAAGAAAAGAGCAGTATTGCAAAAGCTGCTGCCATACAGGATAAAATTTTGAATTTTTTCATTTGCCCTATACCTCCTAAAATATTTTATAGCTGCTTAAATTTTCAATATATTTTCCGTTGCTGTCAATTCCATGAAGCTCTATTATATTTTCATTTTCATCGCCTAAAAGGGAGGCGTCAAGCTGTATCCTTGCTATGCCGTCAGTGCCGGAATAGGAGGTCATAACAGTGGTGCCGTTTATCTGAAATACTAAATCGTGGCAGGTCTTGTCAGTTGTTTTGCCCTCTATGGTAACTGTGCCGTCGTCATTGTAGGTTATGGAGCTGACGCCTATATTGTCAGAGGGAGCATAATATCCAAGTGAAGCCACAAAGCCATCAAAGGTTTCAAACTGCTCGTCAAGCCATTCGGTTCTTGTCTTTATAAATTCCTTAAGAAAGCTCATAGAGTCTTCAAAGCTCTTTCCCCCGTAAAGCATATAGGAGTAATTCCATCTGGCATCATTGGCACGTCCTGCCTCCAAAAGCTGACTGTAATATTGGTCTAAAAGTCCTCCCTCCTTAATTATATCCTCAATGACGGTAGGGCGGATTTCCTTGTATTTTTCATAGGCAAGCTTTAAAAAATAAGGGTCCCTTATAAGGTATCTGTTCCACTGGACAGATTGATAGTATTGCTCACTTGTAAAGTAATCATTTGTAGTGTGCCAGCCGGTAGGGAAATTGGTATTTATGCGGTACATATTGTCGTTGCCGTACGCCCAGTCAAAATCCCACGCAGGACCAATCTCGGCAGGTCCGGTGATATCCTTTGTGACAAACACACTGTTTTTCATGGAATCCCAGTTCATGGAAAATTCACATACAAAAAAATTAACTATAAGAGAATTTAAGTCGAACAGCTCTGAGTAATGCCTGCCGTCATTTTCGGCATCATTGTATATTGTGTCAGAGGTATTTCCTATCCAGCCCTTGTTAAAGTCATAATATAAGCCGAAGCCTTTTTCCTTCATTCCTCCGTTGTGAAATATATGGTCGTCGCTGTGAAGTGCATATTCAAAGGTCTGGAGGTATTTATAGGCATAAAGCTTAAGCTCATTGTTTGAAAATCCATATTGGGGAGTATTAAAGTAAAAGGGCTGTTCAAAGTTTGTTTTTAAACCGTCCGAATTATTAAGATTATAGAAATCCATCTCCAAAAGGAAGCCGCCGGTGGTGTCAGGGATATCCACATAGTCGCTTATTGTATAGGTTTCTCCCATATAAGTGAAGGTGTGGGGAGCGGTTGCCCAGGATAAATCCGTAGATAGGGCAAGCTCTAAGTCAGCCTTGAAAGCTTTGGCATTATTACCCTTTAAGCCTTCTGTTTCGGTTTTAATACGGGTAATCATATCCGCAGCCTCCTTTGCGAGAGCTTCCCAGTCAAATATATCAACACGTCCCTCGTCAACCCTTAGCTGCTCGCATAGCTGGTAAACTCCTTCATACTGATTGTTCATTATAAGGACAACGTTTAGAGATTCGGTGGCATAGCTTGCACCGATAGCCTTAGAAAAATCATATGTAAGCTTGTTTCGGATAAGAGTGTGGTCAATGTCGTTTGCAAGTAAAACCCAGTGCTTGCTTTCCCCCATATTAAATAAATCAAAGGCCGTTCCAAGCTTTATCTTATAGGGAGCCTTGTCACGGTACCTTGTGGAATTGCCCCTAAGCTTAAGATACACATCGCCAAAATAAAAATCGGTATTTTCATTGGTATATTCAGCATTTCCCTGCATAGCCATAGTACCTGCCACATATGTGTCCCCTACAGCCTCGTCAGTGTTTATATATATAACAGGAAGCTTGCTGCAGTAAAGGGTGGCAGAAACGGTTTTTGATTTGTCATAGGTTACCTTTACGGTAATAAACTTTTCCAAATCATCGGCGGAAGGAGTGTAGGTATCGGAGGTGCTTGCTGCTTTAGCTCCGCCTACAGTCCATTCATACACTGCATCCTTTGTGCCGGCATTGTTCAGGGTTACCGTAAGAGGCTTGTCAGGATTGGCGTAATTTGTGTTAAAGCTTAAATAAGCCTGTCCCTCAAAGGAAATGTTTGTGTCCACATGGTGTGCGTTCTTAAAGAAGGTAAAGGAGCCCGTTAATAAAAAAATGGCAGAAATCAGACAAATTATCCCACCGTATAGCCATTTTTTATTAATATTATTTTTTGCGTTCATAACTTTCTCCTTTTTTTGTGCCTTTTAAATACGAATGTAGTAAAAATGCACATAAGATTATAAAAACTGTGTTAAATTATAGCACTTTTGCACAAGCATAACAATATTTAAAAATTAATATTACTGTAATGAATACTTAAAAAGTTTTTATTGCGGTGTATCAGCCTCCAGCCTTTCCCAGCTTTCATAAAGCACGTTTAGACGCTCCTTAAGAGAGGTTTGTTCTTTGCTTATCTCCATACATTTTGAGACGGAGGTATAAATTTCCTCCTTAGTCATCTCGCTGTCAAGGAAATTAAGACGTTCCTCTAAGGCTTCGATTTCCGCCTCAGTTTTTCTCAAATCATTCTGACGCTTTCTCTCCTCAGCCTGCTTAGCCTTCATAGTCTGCCAGTCAGCCCTTCCGTTATTGACATCGGAGGCATTCGGGACAGTCTGCTTAACCACAACATTTTCGGCATTGCTTTTTATGGCAAGCTGTGATATGTGGTCATGCTTTTCCAGATAATAATCATAGTTTCCGTCATAATTGACTAAAAGGCCGTTTTCAAGATCCAAAATTCTTGTGGCGGCAGTATTTATAAAATATCTGTCATGAGATACGAAAAGCACTGTTCCCTTATAGCCTGTCAAAGCATTTTCAAGTATTTCCTTTGAGTCCATATCAAGATGGTTTGTAGGCTCGTCAAGTATAAGGAGATTTGCTTCTGAAAGCATAAGCTTTGCAAGGGAAAGACGTCCACGCTCGCCGCCGCTTAAATCCCCCACAAGCTTAAACACGTCGTCGCCTGTAAATAAAAATGCGGCAAGCATATTTCTTATTTCCGTGTTTGTGAGGGTAGGATATGCGTCGGATATTTCATCGAAAACTGTATTTTCCATATTTAAAAGCTGATGCTCCTGGTCGTAGTAGCCGATATGTACCTTTGCACCGAGAGAAACAGTACCCAAGTCAGCCTCAAGAAGTCCGTTTATAATTTTTAGCAGGGTGGTTTTTCCGCTTCCGTTTTCGCCTATAATGGCAACACGCTCCCCTCTCTTTAGCTCAAAGGATATATTTTTAAAGAGAGTAAGGCTGCCGAAGGCTTTTGCAAGACCTTCCACTGAAAGCACGTCATTTCCGCTTGTTATTCCGGGAGTGAGGGTAAGACGCATTGTTTTATTGTCACCGTCAGGCTTTTCCAAAATCTCCATTTTATTTAGAAGCTTTTCCCTGCTTTCCGCACGCTTAATGGATTTTTCCCTGTTAAAGGAGCGAAGCTTTGTGATAACCTCCTCCTGATGCTTGATTTCACGCTGCCGGTTAAGATACTGCCGCATTAATGCTTCACGCCTTGCAGCCTTCTTCTTTGCATATTCAGAGTAATTACCCATATATACTGATACGTTGGTCCTGTCAATTTCAATAACCTTAGTAACAATGCGGTCGAGAAAAAATCTGTCGTGGGCCACAATAATAACGGCTCCGCTGTAGGCGGAAAGGTAGCCCTCGAGCCAGGAGATAGAGGCAATGTCAAGGTGGTTTGTAGGCTCGTCAAGAAGTATAATGTCAGGATTAGACAAAAGCATTTTTCCTAAAGCCACCCGTGTTTTCTGACCGCCTGAAAGCTTGGAAATATGCTTATCATACATATCCTTGTCAAAGCCAAGCCCTTTAAGGACGCCAAAAATTTCACTCTTATAGGAGTATCCGTTTAAAAGCTCAAAGCGGTGTGTGAGGTTAGTGTAGGAGGTGAGAAGCTCCTCAAGCTCATCGCCTTTAAGTGCTTTCATCTGCTCCTCCATGAGACGTATTTTGTTTTCAATTTCCACAACAGACCTCTTGGCATCAAGCATTTCCTCATATATGGTATTGTCGCCGGCAATATCCTGATACTGGGCAAGATAACCAACTGTTTTATCCTTAGCAATAAATATATCGCCCTTATCACAGGAAAGCTCCTTTACTATAATCTTTAAAAGGGTAGATTTTCCTGCACCGTTTATTCCCACTATGGCGGCCTTTTCTTTTTCTTCTATATTAAATGAGCAATTCCTGAAAATAAGATTGTCGTCAAAGCTTTTTTCAAGATTGTTTACCGATAAAATCATTTTTGTGTTCCCTTTCGTATATAGTTTCGTATATAATATTATTAGTTTATCACATCAGTTAAAAGTTTGACAATCTCTTTTGGAAAGATTATAATAATGTCAGTAATAAATTTACCGGCAGTAAATCTGTAAACGGCAGGTTGTGGTATTTTGGCATAAGGAGGGATAGTCGTGGCTGAAGGAAAAATATCGTCAGCGGTAATCAAAAGGCTTCCGAGATATTACAGACATTTAGGGGAGCTTTTGGAGCAGGATAAGGAGCGGATATCCTCAGGAGAGCTTAGCGACAGGATGAAGGTTACGGCATCTCAGATAAGGCAGGACCTTAATCATTTCGGCGGCTTTGGACAGCAGGGGTACGGCTATAATGTAAAGTATCTTTATACGGAAATAGGAAAGATACTGGGACTTGACAAGAAGCATAATGTTATTATCATAGGAGCAGGAAACTTAGGCAGAGCCATAGCAAATTATGCAAATTTTGAGAAACGTGGATTTGTGATAACAGGCATTTTTGACAAGAACCCAAGCGTTACTAAAGAAAAGATTAATGGCAGAAAGGTTACGGATATAGCAAAGCTGGAGGCTTTTGCCGGAGAAAACAGGATAGATATAGCAGCTCTTACCATACCTAAGGAGGAGGCGGAAATGGTAGCAGACAGGCTTGTAAAACTTGGGGTAAAGGGAATTTGGAATTTTGCACACACGGATCTTAACGTGCCAAAGGATGTTGTGGTGGAAAGCGTTCATCTTTCGGAAAGCCTTATGAGGATATCCTACAAGCTTTTAAACGGTGACGAGGAATAATTTTGCAGGGAGGATTATTATGGCAAGAAAAACATACGATGAGATAGATTATGAGGCTCTGTACAATGAGCTTAGAATGATAAACATACCTGTGCTTACTTTGGATAAGGGCTGGCACGATATGTTTTGGGACGGAAAGCCAAAGGAGGTTCAAAAGCTTGAAAAGGAGCTGACAAACGCACTTAAGGGTCAGGGAAAGGTAAAAAATGACAGGGAGGAGCTAAACAGTCTTAAGAAGACTCTTTTGAAGCAGATACTTGACAATATGGATGCCGAAGAAAATTCCATAGCATCAAAGAAGGTTGAAAAGAGCAGGCAGCTTATAGATGAGATAAATGATAAGCTTATACTACTTGAGGACAGACAGCTTGATTTGCCTGAGGAGATACAGGATACAAATGCAAGGCTCATGATGGCAGGCTTAAAGGAGGTTTTAGGCACTACCGTACAAAATACTGAGGATATAAAGGAGCTTGAGACAGAGATACAGGAAATGAAGGCAGAGCTTAAGGCAAAGATACTTTTAAGGGTACAGAAGATAGAGGAAAATGAAGCTGTATATAAGTATCTTAACAGAACGGTGGGCAGAGGCTTTGTAAGAAAATATGAGGAGTATCTGAAATCATGATATCAGGTGTAGGCACTGATTTAATAGAGATAGAGCGTGTTAAAAAAGCGTGTCAGAGGGAGCATTTTCTAAAAAGGTATTATACGGAAAAGGAAATAGAGGTCTTTGGAGAAAAGTACATACAGCTTGCAGGAAACTTTGCCGTTAAGGAGGCAGTTGTAAAAAGCTTCGGAACAGGCTTTTCGGGATGTGAGCCGATAGAGATAGAGGTTTTAAGGGATGAAAGGGGAAAGCCTTATGTGAACCTCTATGGAGGAGCAAAGCGTATAGCAGACAGGGAAAATATTGATAATATTTATGTCAGCATAACAAACACGGCAGAATACGCACAGGCATTTGCTGTAAGCGAAAAAAACCTTCACAGTTAAGAAAGGAATGGGCTATATTATGGAAAGAATTTTATTGGGTAAGCAAATGAAGGCAGTGGACAGATATGCCATAGAAAATATCGGCATACCATCTATGGTGCTTATGGAAAGGGCAGCATTAGGCGTGGCACAGACAGTGGAGGAGCTTTATCAGGCAGGCGATAAGGTGCTTGTAATCTGCGGCAATGGAAATAACGGAGCAGACGGACTCGCCGTATACCGTATGCTAAAGACAAAGGGATATAGGGCTGAATGTGCCATTATCGGGGATGTACACGGAGGAACTAAGGATTTCCAAAGCCAGAGAAGTATAATTAAAAAATGCGGTTATAAATACTCAAGACAGGAATCCACAGAGGAATCCTTAGACGTGGATTTAAAGAGCTTTGACATAATAGTAGATGCAGTGTTTGGAATAGGTCTTTCAAGAGATGTTGAGGGAATGTATGCTGAGGTTATCAGTCACATAAATTCTGCTAAGTCAGAGGAGGAGGATATAAAGGTGGTTTCCGTTGACGTGCCGTCAGGAGTGGATGCTGACAACGGAAAGATAATGGGAACAGCCGTAAAGGCAGATATAACAGTCACCTTTGGAAAGACAAAGGTGGGGCTTATAATGTATCCCGGAGCTGCCTGTGCGGGAAAGGTAAAGGTATGGGATATAGGCATACCGTGGTCGGTGTACGGAACAGTACTTTTTGACAGCAGGGTATCGCCATATGTGGGGGAGGAGATATATCAGTTTGAAAAGTCAGATATGACAGAATATATAAGTCCGCGTATACCATATTCACACAAGGGTACCTATGGGAAGGTGCTTGTTATCGCAGGCTCGTCAGAGTACAGCGGAGCCGCATATCTCTGTGAGAGTGCAGCCTACAAATCAGGCTGCGGACTTGTAAAGGTGGTTACCTCCATTGAAAACAAATCTATGCTGACGGTTATGGTTCCTGAGGGCTTATATGAGTTTTACAGTGCGGAGGGCATGGATACTGATATTTTAAAGGAGGATATAGAGTGGGCGGACGCCATAATTATAGGGCCGGGACTTGGACAGAGTGAAAATGCCTTAAATATGCTTAAGACGGTATTAGAGGAAAGGGAGAAGCCTGTAGTGATAGATGCCGACGGCATAAACCTTTTGAGCAGCAACAGGGAGCTTTTGTGGCAGCTTGATAACAATATGGTGCTTACGCCTCATTTAAGGGAAATGTCAAGGCTTATGGAAACCTCTGTTTCAGAGATAAAGCATGATATGCTTAGTGCCGTTTCCGAATTTAAGAGAAAATATAAGGGCACTTTAGTTCTTAAGGATGCAAGAACTGTTGTGGCAGGTCCGAAGAAGGAGCTTTTTATAAACACTACGGGAAATTCCGGCATGGCTACCGGAGGCTCAGGCGATGTGCTTGCAGGAATTATAGGAGGAATAATTGCACAGGAGCCAAGCTTTGACATTGCATTAAAGTCCATGACAGGCGTGTATTTACATGGTATGGCAGGGGATAAGGCTGCTGAGGAGCTTGGAGAGTATGCAATGACAGCGTCAAATATAGTAGACGGCTTAGCTATGGTGCTAAGGGAGTGCAAGCGTATATAAATAAAAACAGCTATTAAAATTGCAGCGAAAGGACTTTAGGTTAGGCAGATGTTTGATTTAGAACAGTATTACAGAGTATATGCAAGGATTAATCTTGACAGTATATATGCAAATATGAGGGAGCTTAAGAGCAATGTAAAAAAGGACACCCAGATGGTAGCCGTAGTAAAGGCAGACGGATACGGTCACGGTGCAGTACCTGTGGCATATACGGTGGATGAGCTTGTGGAGGCATATGCGGTGGCAACCATAGAGGAGGCATTACAGTTAAGACATCACGGCATAACAAAGCCTGTATACCTGTTAGGCTTTATACCTGACATAAGGATAGATACTGCCATAACGGAGGAAATAAGATTTGCCGTATATGAGACAGGTCAGGTGGAAAAAATATCAAAAAGGGCAGAGGTACTTGGCAAAACTGCCTTTATTCACATAAAGCTGGACACAGGCATGGGCAGGATAGGCTTTTGGCCTGACGAGGCAGCACTTAAGGAAATATTGAATATAGGAAAGCTTTCCAATATAAATGTGGAGGGTATTTTTACCCACTTTGCCAAAGCCGATGAAAGTGATAAATCCTACGCCAATCGGCAGCTGTCAATATATACGGAATTTATAAATAAATTAAAGGAAAAGGGAATGGATATAAAAATAAAGCACTGCTCAAACAGTGCCGGCATAATAGATATGCCGGAGGCGAATATGTCTGAGGTAAGAGCAGGAATAGCACTGTATGGAATGTATCCATCCGATGAAATAAACAAAAAAGCCGTTATGCTGTTTCCGGCTATGGAAATAATAAGCCACATTATTTATCTTAAAACTGTGGAAAAGGGAACCTCCATAGGCTACGGCGGCACCTTTACCACAGAGCGTATCACAAAGGTAGCCACTGTACCGGTAGGCTACGGTGACGGTTATCCAAGAAACCTGTCAAATAAAGGCAGTGTCCTTATACGGGGAAAGAGAGCAGCCATTATAGGCAGAGTGTGTATGGATCAGCTTATGGTGGATGTAACGGATATAGATGGTGTTAAGGAAGGGGATGTGGTGATGCTTATAGGGAAGGACGGAAGCGATTCTATAACTGTGGAGGAAGCCGCAGAGCTTGCAGGAACCTTTAACTATGAGTTTGTATGTAATATAGGAAAAAGAATTCCGCGTGTGTATTATAGAAAGGGGAAGATAGTGGGGAGGAAGGATTATTTTGAGGATGAGTATGAGATGAATAATATATAAGTATTTATTTTAGATATAAATTATTATATTTTTACTCCATATTTTGAATATTTCCAAAATCTCAGGCAATACTTGTAACAGATATTTATATGTAAAACTTATACAACAAATTAAGCATTACTACATAAATATAAATATACTTTAAAAGTGGAGTGAGATTAAGTGGTTATAAAGCGAGGAGATATTTATTATGCTGATTTGCGGCCGGTGGTAGGCTCAGAGCAGGGAGGAGTAAGACCTGTACTTATCATACAGAACGACACGGGAAACAAGCACAGCCCCACAGTAATATGTGCAGCAATAACAAGCCGGATGAACAAGGCAAAGCTGCCTACACATGTAGAGCTGGACAGTCACAGATGTGAGATAGTAAAGGACTCGGTTATCCTTTTGGAGCAGCTAAGGACAATAGACAAAAAGCGGCTTAAGGACAAGGTGTGCCATATAGACAATGAAATATTAAAAAGGGTAGACAGGGCACTGCTTGTAAGTCTGGAGCTTGAAGAATAGAAAAATTGATAAATGCAGACATTTATGGTACAATTTTAAGGTACATATTATGTAAAACAATTAAAACATGCTGTGTAAATATTTTTTGTTAAATTTTTGATGACATGAAATTTTTTGCTAAGTTTTTAGGAAAATTTTTGGCAAGAAAATTTTTGCTAAAATTTTTATTAAAATTTTTAAAGAAAAAAGTTGACTTGGTAAAAAAAGTGTGCTATCATATAACAGTTGTGAAAATAAAGCAGAGTATCCTCTCACCCAAGAACAACAGAGTTACTTGGTGTTTATATTTAAGCTGTTGTATAGTGTCGAAGACTGGCGTATACATTATGTATTGACATTCTTATTGACAGCTATATGATTGCTCATATAAAATGCAGGTGGATATTTGCTTATCCATCTTTTTTTATGCCGTTGGCTTAAAAAGATAAATTTTTGTTTGGAGGTGCACTACTATTAGCGAATTAATGATTAACGAGCAAATCAGAGACAAGGAGGTTCGTCTCATAGGCGAGGACGGAGAACAGTTAGGTATTATGTCTGCAAAGGATGCCTATAAGCTTGCAAGGGATGCAGATTTGGATTTGGTTAAGATAGCCCCGACTGCCAAGCCGCCGGTTTGTAAAATTATTGATTATGGTAAGTATAAATACGAGCTTACAAGAAAAGAAAAGGAAGCAAAGAAAAAGCAGAAGGTTGTTGAGGTTAAGGAAGTACGCCTATCACCAAACATTGAAAACAATGACCTTAACACTAAGATGAACATGGCTAGAAAGTTTATCGTAAAGGGTGATAAGGTAAAGGTAAGTCTCCGCTTCAGAGGCAGAGAGATGGCACACATGCAGACAAGCAGACATATTCTTGATGATTTTGCAGAAGGGCTGTCAGATGTGGCTATGATAGAAAAGCCTGCCAAGCTGGAGGGAAAGAGCATTATGATGGTTTTAACTGAAAAGAAATAGTTAAAATAGACATTTTAAGGAGGAAAAGGAAATGCCAAAGGTAAAAACAAGCAGAGCCGCTGCAAAGCGTTTTAAAAAGACAGGTACAGGAAAGTTAAAGAGAATGAAGGCTTACAAGAGCCATATCTTAACAAAGAAGTCAACAAAGAGAAAGAGAAACTTGAGAAAAGCTGCCATGACTGACTCTACAAATGTTAAGAACATGAAGAAGATTTTACCATACTTATAGGTTGGAAAGAAATTAAAAATTTAGGAGGAAATAGAAATGGCAAGAGTTAAGGGCGGATTAAACGCTAAGAAGAAGCATAAAAGAGTATTAAAGCTGGCTAAGGGCTACAGAGGAGCAAGAAGCAAGCAGTACAGAGTAGCTAAGCAGTCAGTTATGAGAGCGCTTGCAAGCTCATACGCAGGAAGAAAAGAGAGAAAGAGACAGTTCAGACGGCTTTGGATTGCAAGAATAAATGCGGCAGCAAGAATGAACGGCTTATCATACAGCAGATTTATGTTTGGCCTTAAGAATGCAGGCATTGAGATAAACAGAAAGATGTTAGCCGAGATGGCAGTAAATGATGCTGAAGGCTTTACAAAGCTTGCAGAGACAGCAAAGGCTAATTTAGCATAATAAGAATAAACAATAAAAAACAGACCATACTTTATTTAGATAACAAAAATCTAATATAAAGGAGGTCTTTTTTTATGAACAGCTATTATGAGATAACTGATGTAAAGGCAAGAGAAGTGCTTGACTCAAGAGGAAATCCCACAGTGGAGGTGGAGATTGAGCTTGAAAACGGAAAAACAGGAAGAGCCATTGTTCCGTCAGGAGCGTCCACAGGTGAGTATGAGGCAGTAGAGCTAAGAGACGGAGGAGACAGATACTTAGGAAAGGGAGTAGAGCAGGCGGTAGATAATGTAAATGAAATACTGGCAGAGGAAATAATGTGCAGAAACGCCTTAAGACAATATGAGATCGACAGTATTCTTCTGGAAGCAGACAACACAGGAAATAAATCAAAAATAGGGGCAAACGCTATACTTGGCGTATCTATGGCGGTAGCACATGCGGCGGCAAATGCACAGGAAATACCGTTATACCGTTATATTGGCGGTGTAAACGGAAATATTATGCCTATACCAATGATGAATATTTTAAACGGCGGTGCCCACAGCTCAAATTCAGTAGACGTACAGGAATTTATGATACTTCCTGTAGGTGCATGCTGCTTTAGGGAGGGCCTCAGATGGTGCGTGGAGGTTTATCATACTTTAAAATCAATACTAAAATCAAGAGGGCTGTCAGTTGCAGTAGGCGACGAGGGAGGCTTTGCACCTGATTTGGAAAATGACGAGGAAGTAATACAGGTAATATTGGAGGCGATAGAAAAAGCAGGCTACACATATGGAAAAGGGGAGCAGTTTATGATTTCCCTTGATGTGGCAGCCTCAGAGTGGAAGGACACAAAGCATGGCATAGGTCAGTATATGCTGCCAAAGTCAGGAGAGAGGTTCACCTCAGATGAGCTTATAATGCACTGGGAGGAAATGGTTGATAAATACCCTCTTTATTCCATAGAGGACCCGTTAGATGAGGAAGACTGGGAAGGCTGGCAGAGGCTCACGGAAAAAATAGGAGACAGGGTAATACTTGTAGGGGATGATCTTTTTGTTACAAACGTTGAAAGACTTAAAAAGGGAATAGACATGAAGGCGGGGAATGCCATATTAATAAAGCCAAATCAAATAGGCTCTCTTTCAGAGACAATGGAGGCGGTAAAGCTGGCAAAGGAAAACGGATTTAAGACTATAATGTCCCACAGAAGCGGGGAAACAGAGGACACTACAATAGCAGACCTGTCAGTGGGACTGGCTACGGGGCTTATAAAAACAGGAGCACCGTGCAGAGGGGAGAGAACGGCAAAGTATAACAGGCTGCTTAGGATAGAGGAGGAGCTTAGGAGCCTTTAATGTGCTGTGGAAAATAAGTGTTTGTGATGATTTCCATGATGGAACAGCTTGGCCCTGCATTGTTTATATTACTAGAAAATGCAGAAATACGCATTTTTAAGGAGTGAAGATTTGGAGATTATAAGGCTGTAAAAAAATATGCGACAGACGTATGAGTAAATAAAAATAGAGTGATATCGGAAATACCTTAAAATAAAACGCCACAGAAAACAACGGTTCTATGCCGATTTTCTGTGGCGTTTCCGGTTAAAAGCCCAAATTTGCGACCGGCAAAAAATAAATAAAAAAATAAGAGAAAGGCACCCTTCATAAAAATAAATATAACGAAGAAGAAATCAGAAAAGAAGCTAAAGAGTATATATATAACGAAGTGGAAACGACTGATGAAGTAAAAAATCAAGTATGGAGAATATACCTATAATTGTGATGAACTTGTTGTAAATGTAGATTACAGTATAGATGAAGAAAAATTTCATTATATAATGTTTTTAATACAATGCTTGGTAAATATAGGGCAGTAAAATGTTTGTTTAGAGGGAATGATAGAAATGGTTACTATAATGACATAACAGAGGAAAGGCTGAGTAAAATATTCACTATAAGAGAATATAAGTAAAAGTTTAAAAAAATGTCCATGATGAAAAAATTATTTATTTATATAAAATAAATAATATGTAAATTATATAAGAATTGCAGAATAACGTATTTAAACTTTAATTACCAATTTATACCAAAAACTTACAGATTTTGCAAACTATATTGAATAAAGAAAATATTATGTTATAATATGATTACTAATAAACGTTTATTATAATGTAACTGAAAACCAATTTATTTAAAAGAAAGGAAATGGTATTTATGGTAAAAACAAAATTAAAAAAGATGGGTGTGCTAATGGTATCAGCCATTATTACAGTAGCAAGCGTGCTGAATGTGTATGCTGTTGGAGAGGGAAGTGGAAATATATATAAGGATGGTAATCAAATCGGACAATGGGAAAATTACATGGAAAAGCAATATGCAAGAGCTTCTACAGGAGAACCGGGTAATGCAACAACATACTACAAAAATACATATATGACTGTTAATATACAGTCAATATATCCATATGGCGGTTCACATGCATATTATGTTAATGCGACACTGGATGTTAATCAAAGTAATAAACATAATAATACAGCATTTGCAGAAAAGGCAATACCAACAACTGAATATGGAACTTCAGCATATACAAAGCATGTTATTATAGTTAATGGAACAGCATATACACCGGCATATAATAATGGAAACTCAAACTTGGTAAAACCATAATGAGGTTTTATTTAAGAAAAATCAATTAATATTGTTTGCTGTCACAAAATATTTTGAATTGTGTATCAGATATAAAAGTTATTTAATATCAATATATTTAAATATTCTGTGACAGCAAAAAGGAGGTGCATTGATATTGAAAAGGAAATATATTTTTTACATATTAATGATTTTTGCAATTCTTGCAGGATGTACAAAAAATGATGATAACGAAACTAATTCAAAAGACCATAATGAAGCTATTTCAAAGGATAACAACGAAATAACAACCGAAACCACACAGGAGGAAGAATATTCGGCAGAAAAGGCAGATGCTATATTAGATGGTTTAGGAATAAAATCTTATGACATATGGACATATTTAAGACCTGAGGCAGGTGAAGAAACGGATAACTTTTTAAATACGGATTACGAAAAAACAATATCAGATTTGATAGATGAGCATGGAGAAAATGTGATAATACCGGAAAAAGAAGAATATATTAATGACAACAGAAAATTGATACATGGGAGATATAGGATAGAACAGCAGGAGCCTCTTATAATAAAGGTAAACGGAAAAAATGACAACAATACAGGATATTTAAGTGAAGCAGGCTGGCAGGAATTAGCATATTTTTATTTATCGCCAACAGGATATTTGTTTAAGGATAATGATAAATGGTATGAAATACCGGGTTACGGTGATTATAAGACAGATTACTGGTCCGTACTTGGCAGCATTCATTGGGAGTATTGGGGAACGGAAAAAAACAGTAACAGTCATTATGATATGATGTGCCACCTGTATGGATATGATAAAAGAGATGGGGATGAATATAATGAAGAAAAAGTTAAGGAGAGATTTTTTCCAACTATATATGACAGGGAAAAAGAGGAATGTAAGGATGGAAGTTGTACTTATATGTGTGACAATTTAACTGTACATACTTATTATAGAGTGTATTCATCGGAAGGAAAAAGAGATGTATATATTGGCTTTTATACAATGATGGATGAATATAGAGCAGTAACATGTACCTGCAGAATAGATGATGTCACAACAGATTATTATAATGACATAACAGAGGAAAAGTTGCGAGAAATATTCACCATAAGAGAATATAAATAAAAATTTAAAAACTATACATTCTGAAAAATTATTTGTTTGTGCAAAATAAATAATATGTGAATTATATTAGAATTGCTGGATAATGTAATTAAGTTTTAATTACCAATTTGTACCAAAAACTTACAGATTTTGCAAATCATATTGAATGAAAAATATTATGTTATAATATGGTTACTACTAATAATAAACGTTTATTATAATGTAACTGCAAACTAATTTATTTAAGAGAAAGGAAACAATATTTATGGTAAAAACAAAATTAAAAAAGATGGGTGTGCTGATGATATCAGTCATTATTACAGTAGCAAGTGTGCTGAATGTGTATGCTGATGGAATAGGATATGGAGATTATATTTATAAAGGTAATTCTGAAGTTGGAAAATGGAATAACCATATAGAAAAGCAATATGCCAGTGCTTCTACAGGAGAATTGCGTAGTGAAACAAAATACTATAAGAATACTTATATGACTGTTAATGTACAGTCAATATATCCATATGGCGGTTCGCATTCATATTATGTTAATGCTACACTGGATGCCGGTCAAAGTGGTAACCATTATAATACAGCATTTGCAGAGAAAAAAATACCATCAACCGAATATGGAACTTCAGCATATACAAAGCATGTTATTATGATTGATGGGACAGCATATACGCCGGTATATAATAATGGAAATTCAAACTTAGTAAAATTGTAATGGATATTTTATTTAAAAAAATTAATTGAATTTGTTTGCTGTCACAAAGTATTTTGAATATTTTTTTTGATATAAAAATTGCCTGATATCAGTATATTTCAGTATTATGTGACAGCAAAAGGGAGGTGTATTTATTAATGAAAAGAAAATTTTTGCTTTGTGTATTAATGATTTTTGTAATTCTTGCAGGATGTACAAAAAACGATAATGGAATTAATTCAAAAGATAATAATGAAACTATTTCAAAGAACAATAACGAAAAACCAACGAAAACCTCACAGGAGGAAGAATATTCAGCAGAAAAGGCTGATGCCATATTGGAGGGCTTAGGAATAAAATCCTATGACATATGGACATATTTAAGACCCGATACAGGTGAAGAAACAGAGAGCTTTTTGAATACAAAATATGAAGAAACGGTGTTGGAATTGACAGAAAAACAAGAAAACGGAGAATATGTGATAATACCGGAAAAAGAAGAATATATTGAGGATACAAAAAAATTAATATATGGAAGATATAAGATAGAACAGCAGGAGCCTCTTATAATAAAGGTAAACGGAAAAAATGATAACGAAATTGCATACTTAAATGAAGCAAGCTGGCAGGAATTAGCATATTTCTATATATCACCAAATGGACATGTGTTTAAGGATAATGATAAATGGTATGAAATACAAGGATATGGAGACTATAAAACAATTCACTGGCACATGTTTGGCAGTATTAATTTGGAATATTATCCATATAATTCAAGCATTTGGAGCAGTCATTTATATGGATACGACAAAAGAGATGGGGATGAATATAATGAAGAAAAAGTTAAGGAGTGTTTTTTTCCTAACTTACTCATGAAAGATGAATATAAGGATGGAAGCTGTACTTATATGTGTGATGATTTAACTGTACATGCTTATTATAGAGTGTATTATCTTGAACCTGAAGAATCAATAGATGTGTATATTGGTTTTTATACGATGTTGGGTGAAAGCAGGGCAGCAGTATGTAATTTTGAATGCTTTGCAGATGATGAAAGTACAATGGATTACTATAATGACATAACAGAGGAAAAGCTGCGAGAAATATTCACTATAAGAGAATACAAATAAAAAACAAAAACCTTCTACACAGGAAAAAGCTTTAATTTTTATAAATTAATTTTTTAAAATACATAAGATAAAAATGTGAAAACATATTAATAAAACTATTAAAAATGCTTACAGCAGACTATTTGAGAGGATGAATATATGCAGAATATAATTATCTGTAATGATAAAAGAAAGCCTGTTGAATATATAAGAAAAAAACTGTGTGAAACAGGCTTGGAAGAAAATATAGATTTTATTATATGCAGTGTGGAAGAAATATTAAAACCATTGAACAAGGCTGACAGCAAAGAATTATTAATTCTGCCTGTGAATAATTTTTATGGAAATAAAGAATTAATAATACGAGGCGAATATAAAAATAAAAATATAAAGCTTAAGCTGCCAGATATAACATACATACAAAAACAAAGATACGGCTGTATCATTCATGTGACAAAAGAAAAATCAGAAACTGATTATGACGGACAGTTGTTTTTGCGGGAAAAGCTTGGTATAATATATCAAGGGCTTAAAGACTATGGATTTGAGTATGCCCATAGCAGCTATTTGGTCAATATATGCCATGTGGACGAATGCAGCAGAACAGGCTTGACATTGGATACAGGAGTACGTCTTGATATATCAAGGTCAAAAACTAAATTATTTAATGAAAGATTTATACAGTATACAGACGAATTTCTTTTGTAAAAAGCAGAGGTGAGATGTATAGTGTGAAAAATACTTCTAAGGCAGCAAAAAACGTAACCTAAGAAGTATTAGGTTTCACATATCTATTTGAGCCGCAGAAGCGGCATGGAGGATTATTATGAAGAAAAATAAAAGGATAGTGCTTATATTATTGATATGTATAATAGCTGCCGCCGCCGCAGGTATTATAGTATATACCCATAATAAAAAGGACGTTTCATCAAGTGCTGTAGGAAGCATATATGAAAGTGACTCGGCAGGTCTTGTGGAAACAGAAAATCTTATATATTATGTATCAGATATTCAAAACGGATTTTTATATGTATATGATAAAAATACAAAGGCAGCCTCTATTTTGTGCAGCAATCCTGAATGTAAGCATGATACCTTAGACTGTGCAGCAGGTGTTTTTGAGCCGAGAATGTGTGCAAGCACTCTTTGCAGCTATAATAATAATCTGTATTACATAGACTACGACATAAATGCAGGAAATAAGGTTGCATTATATAAGGTATCAATGGACGGCTCAAGCAAGGATAACATATTGACAGTATATGAGTTTCCGGAGGGAGACGGCATAGGTCTTCAGGATATAAATGTAAGCTCAAATGGTGAAAATATATATTTGTACACAGGAGAATGCTATGACGGAGAGGAGCCTATGAATAAAAGATTAATTATTTATCAGATAAACCTTAAGGATGAAAGCATAAAAAAGCTTACAGAGGATGACAAATATGGCGGCTACATAGACATATGCGGCTTTAAATCGGACGATATATATTACAGTACTATATATTTTTCAAAGGATTTGCAGATATACGGCTCAGTATACAGCTATAATGTAAAAACCGAAGAAAAGAAAACAGTGGCTGACGAATTGAAAAGTGTAAACACCCTATGTATAATGGATGATTATATTTATTATAATGTTTTTCAGGGCAGCGTGTTTGGATATAATCTGAATACAGGCAGGACAGAGGAGCTTATAAGCTTTGAAAACGCAGAGGATATGGCAGGAAGATTATATACAGACGATACATATATATATTATTACAATTATAATTCAGATTATACGGATGATAAGGAGACATATTTATATGTATATGATAAAAACGGAGAGCTGAAAGCCTCAATAAAAACACTGCCGGCAGAGGATAACATAATAAAGGCATATACGATAAAGGATAAGCTGATATTTGGAGTATGCAGCGTGACGGATGACACTAAAATGAGGTACAGCTATATAGATAAAAAGGATATAGAAGAAGGAAAGCCGGAATGGAAGGATTTACTGCCTGAAGACTAGGAGGAGGTTGGCTATGCTGCTTAAGCTGGATATGGTATCAAAATCATACGGAGAAAAATGTGTGCTGGATAAATTTACTGTAGAATTTAAAGAGGGCATATATGGCATACTTGGACCAAACGGTGCAGGAAAAAGCACTCTGATGAATATTCTTACGGATAATATAAGGAGAGATGAGGGCAGCATTACCATAGACGGAGCGGAAATACTTAATATGGGCAAAGGCTACAGGGGACTTATAGGATATATGCCGCAGGAGCAGGGGCTGTATGGAGCCATGTCTGCAAGAAAATATCTTTATTATGTGTCGGCACTTAAGGGCTTGAAAAAAGGTGAAGCAAAAAATCAGGTGGAGGAATTGCTTGAGGTTGTAGGCTTAAGGTCTGTGGCACATAAGAAAATAAAGGAATTTTCCGGAGGAATGAGACAGAGAACCATGATGGCAGGGGCATTGTTAGCTAATCCTAAGATAATCATACTTGATGAGCCTACGGCAGGACTGGACCCAAAGGAACGGATAAAAATAAGGAATTTTATAGCAAAGCTGGCAATGAACAGGATTGTGCTGATAGCTACCCATGTTGTGAGCGATATAGAATGTATAGCAAAGAAGGTATTGCTCCTTAAGGAAGGAAAGCTTATAGAAATTGATACGCCATATAAGCTGATTGAGAAGGTATCAGATAAGGCGTGGGAAAAGCAATGTAATGAGGAGGAAATTATAGAATATCAGGAAAAGTACGGAATTGGAAACGTGTTTCAGAGAGAGTGCGGCATTACATTGAGAGTAATGCAGGATGAATGCCCGAAGGGCTTTGAAAAAGCAAGGGGAAATATAGGGCTGGAGGATGTGTATTTGTATTATATGGAAGGAGAGAGCAGGCTGTGGCAGAAGCAAAAAGAATTATCAATGCAAAATTCATAGCTGTATATGTATGCCTTTTTTTCACAGCCATATTTGTTTTTTTGAAGGGGCAGCTTGATGAAGCGGGCTATTATGAAGATTATACATCAGATTATGATAATTACACAAAAGTAGATATATTAAGAATTACCGGTGAGAAATATGAGGAATATTTAGGTAAAATCAACGGTGGAGAGGACATATTTTCCGAAAACGGAGAAGATGATTTTAATAATGAAAGCAATTATAACAACGAAAGCAATTTTGATAATGAAAACACTTTTGAAAGTGAAAGCCTGATTTCTGTAGAAAAAAGCATTGAAAACAGTGTCCTGTATGAGATGAAAAGCCAGAAGGAGTATATGGAAAAATATAAAAATAAATATACTGATATGAAAAGCTATGCAAATGCGACAGCCAGCATATCAATATTTAACACCGAAAAGGGCTTTTCAAAGAGAAATGTGGATAAGACAATAGAAGATTTTAACGGAATTGATAATATAGAGCTTCAGTATGGAAATAATGTGTGGGTAAAGGCTTTGACGGAATATTATTTTGCAGATTATCTGCTTCTTATTCTGATTGTCTTTATGATAATGCAGTTTGGCATAGAGCAAAAGAGCAATCTTATATATTTTATACGTGCCACGAAGGAAGGCAGAGGAAAGCTTACTGCTTACAGGGTAATACTACTTACAGGCTTTACTGCCGTATCAGCTTTGGCTTTTTATGGGGGAATTTTTATAAGCTCAGGGTTAATACATAATGTGAAATATGATTTTTCACGGAGTATTCAAAGCATTGACCTGTTTGAAAACTGCATATTAAAGATAAATATCGGGCAGTTTCTGATTTTGTTTTTTGTTATGAAATTTTTAGTTATTGAATTTCTTGCACTGCTTATGTGGAATATACTGGGCGGAGTAAAGGAGAAAAAATTCGGACTGACCTTTTTAGGAATATTTTTTGCGGCGGAATTTATAATGTATTCCTTAATTGGCAGCAATAGTAGTATAAATTACTTTAAATATATAAATATATTTTTTTATCTCGACACAGGAAGCTTAATTGGCGGATATAAAAATTTAAACTTATTTTCCTATCCTGTAAATACCTTTAGGATATTTACAATCCTTGTGCCTGCAATGATTATTATATTGGGAGCAGTCTGTATATATAAAAATATATACTCATATGAAAGCAGTAAAAAAGGCATAATAAGAATAAAAAAAATAATTGAGGCAGCAAGAGTGAAATTGTCGCCTGTCACGGATAAAACAGGCATCATAAGAGGTGAAGCCGTAAAGCTGTTTGTCATAATGGGCGGAGTGGCTATAGCAGGTATCTTTATATATATAGGTTATACAAGGATAGATAATAAGCCGTTGTTTAAAAGTCAGGAGGGAAGGATAAAGGAATTTTATTATGATGAATTAGAGGGTGAGTACAGTGATGATATGATTGATAGGGCAGATAAGCTGATTTTTGAAATTGATGAGGAATATACGGAAATAATGGAAAGCCTCCCTGAATTAAGCGACGAGGAAAGGATTATTATGCTTATGAAGGCAGAAGGCCTGCAGACAAAGCTTTCGGTGCTTAATGGCATAAGGGATAATATTTTATATTTAAAGGAGCTTAAGGATGAAAAAGGAATAACAGGAAGCCTATATAATCCGGATGGGGTAAATTACCTTTTTGGAAATGTTTCAAGGGAACCCTCTCTTGTCAATGCTATAATAATATGCTCGTTTATATGTATATTTTCAGGAGGTATTTATACTTATGAAAGAAAGTCAAATATGCTTAAATTTATAAACAGCACATTAAACGGACGTGGAAAAACAAAGCTTATAAAGCTGCTCTGGTGTATGCTCTGTTCAGGTATATATGCAGTGATTATCAGCATTACGGAATATATAAATGTATTGGGAAAGGTAGGGATAGACGGTCTGTCAGGCTTAATACAAAGTACAGACAGCTTTAGAGATTTTCCTTTTGAAATATCCTTAAGCAAATTTATTGTATTAGTATATTTTATAAGGATAATTTGCGTTATTTCCATAACATCGGTGGTGGTATGTATTTCAAAATATATGTCTAAAATTATAACAGGACAGCTTACAGCTATGGCAGTTATCTGTATACCACTTGTATTATATTATATTGGAATGGATATTTTAAAATATGTGTCGTTAGGAAGATGTATAGCCGTTTCTGATTTTATGTTTAACAATGGAAGGTGGGATAATAATGTTTTTGTAATAAGTGCCGTAATTATAGCAATCGGAGTCCTTGCAGCAGCTATTTATATGAGAAGCGACACAGGATACATTAAAAGGAAAAAGCACTTGACAATAAAATAATGTATGGTATTATAATTCAGCCTGAATATGAAACTTGGTTTCATATTCAGGCTGAATTTGAAACTAAATTAATTTGCAGATAAAAAAACCTATGTTTTTAAAGCTTTTTATTTGGAGGAATTTTATGAATACCATATACAGGCATATAATTTCAGCATTGATTATGTGCGTAACCGTAATTTGCATTATATATGTGACCGGCTGCTCCAAAACGGAAACTAAGGAAAAAGAAAGACTTTCCATTGTAACAACATTATTTCCCCAATATGATTTTGCAAGGCAGATAGCGGGAGAAAAAGCGGAGGTTACTTTATTGCTTAAGCCGGGAACGGAGGCACACGACTATGACCCGTCTGCCTCTGATATGATAAAAATAAACGATGCAGACCTTTTTATATATACGGGAGAGTATATGGAGGCTTGGGCGTCATCGATAATTGACAGTATAGACAATAAGGATTTAAACGTGCTTGATATATCAGGGAACATTACGCTTCGAAGGAGCAATGCTTCTCATGATGATGAGCATGAGAGGGACGGCTACGGTAAAGGAGAAACACATTCCCACGAGTATGACCCGCATATATGGACAAGCCCGAAAAATGCAGTTATTATGGTAAATAACATTCTTGAAAAACTTATAGCAATAGATGCTGAAAATGAAGCATATTACAGGGAAAATGCAGAAAAATATATTGAGCAGCTAAAGGAGCTTGACAGCGATATAAGACAGATAGTGGCAGAAGCAAAATACGATACAATATATTTTGGCGGAAGATTTGCTCTGTTATATTTTGCGGAGGAATACGGGCTTAACTATGAGTCAGCCTTCGACTCATGCTCATCGGAGACGGAGCCAAGTGCAAGGCTTGTGTCCCGCATTATTGATGAGATGAAGGAAAGCGGTGCAAGGACAGTATATTATGAGGAGCTTTCAAGTACAAAAACGGCACAGGTTATAGCAGATGAGGTAAACGGAAATATACTGCTGCTTCATTCCTGCCATAACATATCAGGTGATGAGTTTAAAAGCGGTGCAACATATGTATCTATAATGAGACAAAATGCACAAAATCTGAAAGAGGGCCTAAACTGACAACAGGAAGGCGTTTTTCATAAATTTGTTTTATATGATAAAAGCCTTAGCTTAAAACAGAAACGGAGTTAAAGAGATGTCACAGCTGGAATGCAGGAATATTACCATAGGCTATGAAAAGGATACAGTTGTATCAGATGTAAGCTTTTCTGTGGAAAAGGGGGAATACATCAGCATAGTAGGGGAAAACGGAACAGGAAAAAGCTCCATACTCAAGGGTATACTTGGTCTTATACCACTTAGGGGCGGAGTGATAGAGCTTGAGGACAGGCTGTTAAAAAGCCATATAGGTTATCTGCCGCAGCAAAATCCAATGCAGAAGGAATTTCCCGCATCCGTTTATGAGGTGGTGCTTTCAGGCTGTCAGAACGGTAAAGGCATTTCACCCTTTTACAGCAGAAAAGCAAAGGACGCTGCAAGAAAAAACATAGCAAGGCTTGGAATGGAGGAATATATAAAAAAATCCTTTGCGGATTTATCGGGAGGACAAAGGCAGAGAGTGCTGCTGGCAAGGGCATTGTGTGCCACTGAGAGAATGATACTTCTTGACGAGCCGGTTACAGGGCTTGACCCTGTGGCAATAAGGGAAATGTATACTCTTATAAGAAGGCTTAACAGGGAGCTTAACATTACCATAATAATGGTTACACACGATATGGAAAAGGCCTTAGAATATTCCGACAAGATACTCCATTTGTCAAGGGAGGCTTATTTTTTCGGCAATGTGGAGGAATACAGAGGCAGCAAATATTTTAAAGAGCTTAATGTATAGAGGCTTAGGCGGATTTTAGCGGAGGAAGGTAAGGATATATGAGTATATTTGAAGCGATAAATGATATGTTTTCATATTCCTTTATTACAAGAGGAGTTTTGGTGGGAGGACTTGTGGCGTTATGTGCGTCGGTTCTCGGCGTTATACTTGTATTAAAAAAATATTCAATGATAGGAGACGGCCTGTCCCATGTAGGCTTTGGAGCTATGGCAGTGGGGCTGGCGTTTAATATGGCACCTCTTAGGGCAGCCATACCCATAGTGATTTTAGCCGCATTTTTGCTGTTAAGAATAAGTGAAAACAGCAGGATAAAGGGAGATTCAGCCATAGCGCTTATATCCAGCAGCTCCATAGCAATAGGCGTCATAGTAAATGCACTTTCAGACGGAACAAATATAGATTTAAACAGCTATATGTTTGGAAGTATATTGGCGATAAGCGAGGATGATATGATTATATGTGTGGTGCTTGGAGTGGCAGTGCTTGTATTGTTTTTATTATTTTACAACAGTATATTTGCAGTGACCTTTGATGAAACCTTTGCAAAGGCTACAGGCGTGAGGGTGACGGTATATAAGACCATGCTGTCAGTGCTGACAGCCGTTACCATTGTCATAGGAATGAGGATTATGGGGACATTATTGATATCAAGCCTTATTATATTCCCTGCATTGTCAGCTATGAGAGTATGCAGAAAATTCAGAACAGTTATGCTTATGTCAGTGCTTATATCAATCTGCTGCTTTTTTGTTGGAATGGTTGCATCATATATGCTGGAAATTCCTGCAGGGGCAAGTATTGTGGTAAGCAATTTGGCAGTGTTTATTATATTTTTTATTATTGGAAAAATTTCTTTAGCAGGTTAAGAGATAATTTAAAATTTAAAATGACGGCAAAACTTCTCTCATAAGCTCTTTTTTTTGTTGTAAAGCCTTGCTTTTTATGGTATTCTATTATAAACATAAGATTTACGGTGAAAAATAAAGGCATGAAGAGGAGGACAAGCTATGAGTTCAAATTTATATGATTTAATGGATTGGAGAAATATAGAGGGTGTTTTGTTTGCAGACCTTGATGATCCGTTTGTGGTATTAGGCGTAAATAACAGAAAAAACGAAAAGCTGATACAGGTTTTCAGGCCGGACGCAATAAAGGTGGAAATTATTTTTGATGAAAGCGGGAAGGTGTATAAGACAGAGGAAGTGGATGATTCCTACTTTGCAGTGCTTGTTCCGAAAAAGGAGACAGGCCTTTATAAGGTAAAAGCATATTATGATAATGAAAATACATTTACCTATTATGACCCGTACCAGTTTAAGAATTTGCTGCCGGAGCACGAGCTTAAGAAATTTAATCTCGGAACAAACTATAAGGTATATGAGTGTCTCGGCGCACACTGCTGTACCATAGAGGGAGTAAAGGGCGTCAGATTTGCAGTGTGGGCTCCGTTTGCTAAGAGAGTAAGTGTGGTAGGAGATTTTAACTTCTGGGACGGAAGAAGACACATGATGAGGAGAGTGAAGGATACAGGTGTCTTTGAGCTGTTTATACCGGGCATCCATGAGGGTGAGCTGTATAAGTATGAGATAAAGATGTCAGATGGAGAAAATGTTTTAAAGGCTGACCCATATGCCTTTGCCGCCCAGAAAAGACCTGATACGGCATCGGTAATATGTGATATAGAAAATTATAAGTGGACAGATGAAAAATGGATGAAGGACAGAAGGACCGTTAATTTTGAAAACAGCCCAATGTCCATATATGAGGTACATCTTGGCTCGTGGAAAAAGCCGCAGCTTCCGAAGGTAGAGGAGAGAGAGTCCTTCTATACATACAGAGAGCTTGCACCGCTTTTGGCACAGTACGTAAAGGATATGAATTATACACACATAGAGCTTATGCCGGTTATGGAGCATCCTCTTGATGCTTCGTGGGGCTATCAGGTGACGGGATATTATGCTCCTACAGCCAGATACGGCACTCCTGAGGACTTTATGTATTTTATGGATTATATGCACAAGGAAAAAATAGGCGTTATCATTGACTGGGTTCCTGCACATTTTCCAAGAGATACATTTGGACTTGCAAAATTTGACGGAACATGCCTTTATGAGCATGTTGACCCGAGACAGGGCTCGCATCCTCACTGGGGTACTCTCATATATAATTACGGAAGACCTGAGGTAAGGGATTTCCTTATTTCCAATGCTGTTTTCTGGGCAGAGAGATACCATGTTGACGGCATAAGGATGGATGCGGTTGCATCAATGCTGTATCTTGACTATGGAAAGCAGGACGGCGAATGGGTGGCAAATATGTATGGCGGCAATGAAAATCTCGAAGCTATGGATTTCCTTAAAGAGCTTAATACACAGATGAAGAAGTTCGATGACAGTGTTTTAATGATAGCGGAGGAGTCTACGGCATGGCCTAAGGTTACAGGCGATGTGGCAGATGACGGACTTGGCTTTAATTTAAAGTGGAATATGGGCTGGATGAATGATTTCACAGGTTATATGAAGTGTGACATGATGTACAGAAAAAATAATTACGGTCAGCTTACCTTCAGTATGATATATAATTACAGTGAGAGATTTGTGCTTGTTTTGTCGCATGATGAGGTGGTGCATGGAAAATGCTCCATGATAAGCAAGATGCCGGGAGATGAGCCTGTAAGGTTTGCAAACCTGAGGGCGGCGTACGCATTTATGACGGCACATCCGGGCAAGAAGCTGTTATTTATGGGACAGGAATTTGCAGCCTATAGAGAGTGGAGTGAAGAAAGAGAGCTTGACTGGGCAAGCCTTGATGATGAAAAGCATTTTAAGATGCAGCAGCTTGTAAAGGATCTGAATAAGCTTTACGGTACTGAGAGGGCTCTTTATGAGCTTGACTATGACACAGAGGGCTTTTTATGGATAGACAACCTCTCATGGGAGGAAAACATATGCTCCTTTGTAAGAAAGGGCAGACAGCCTCAGGATATGGTGCTTGTTGTCTGCAATTTCGAGAATATTCCACATGACGAATACAAGGTTGGAGTGCCTAAGGCAGGAAAATATAAGGAAATATTTAATACAGATGATGAAAAGTACGGTGGAAGCGGAAATGTAAATGCCAGAGTGAAAACCTCAAAGAAGGAGGAGATGCATGGCAGGGAGGATTCCATAACCATAAGCCTTGCACCGTTGACTGTAGCTATATTCAAATATTCAGCCGTAAAGTCCACAGTGGCAGAGGAGCTGGAAAAGCAGTATATAGAGGCAGAGACAGAGGAGAAAGCAGCTATGGAAGATAAAAAGGCTGAAAAGGGAAATAAATAACAGGCAGCTAAGGAGGACAATGTAAGGAGGATAAAGTAATGTTATCAGTATACAACCTGATAATGAGGTCAGCAGATGTGTCAGACACATTGGAAAGTGCCGCAGACGATACTATAAAGGAAGCAGGAAAACTCTTTGAGGAAGTGGAGAGCTATCTTCCAAAGGTACTGGAGTTTGGAATAAAGGTAATCCTGGCAATAGTTATACTGATAGTCGGCAAGGTTATTATTGGCTTTATAGTGAAGTTTTTAAATAAGGTATTTGAAAAGGGCAGAATGGATATAAGCGTAAAGAAATTTCTGCTTTCCTTAGCAAGGGCAGTGCTGTACTTTGTTCTCATTATCATTATATGTAATGAGGTTGGAATAGATACAACCTCATTCATAGCCCTGCTTGGAACAGCAGGTCTTGCACTGGGTCTGGCGTTGCAGGGAAGCCTTTCAAATTTTGCAGGAGGAGTGCTTATATTAATTCTAAGACCATTTTCGGTGGGAGATTATATAATTGAAGCCGGCTCCGGCAAGGAGGGAACAGTTGAAAGGATAGACTTATTTTATACATATCTTTACACAACAGATAATAAAACAGTTATTATACCAAACGGCAATCTTACAAACTCAACCATTACCAATGTTTCATCTCAGGACAGACGCAGGGTAGACATAGAGGTAGGCATAAGCTACAATGCCAATATGGCTGATGCAAAAAGAGTGATAGAGCTTCTAATGGAAAAGGAAGAAAGAATTTTGCATGATGAGCAGAATGCAGTGGTTATTAAAGAGCTTGCGGCAAGTCAGGTTACCGTACTGATGAAAGCATGGGTTAAGACAGAGAATTATTGGGATGTTTATTTTGATATGACAGAAAAGATAAAAAACGGTCTTGATGAAGCAGGAATAGAGATACCGTATAATCAGCTTGACGTGCATATTCACGGTGAAAAGGGTGAAATGAAGTAAAGGAATGATAATAAATATCAATTGCATTATCTTTTTTCCTATGATAAACTTTTACGTGATGTAGTTATATACATGGTGTCAGACGGCACTTTTTAAAGGAGGAAATTGACATGGGAATGACTATGACACAGAAGATTTTAGCAGCTCATTGCGGACTTGAAGCTGTTGAGGCAGGGCAGCTTATCGAGGCTAACCTTGACCTTGTCTTAGGCAATGATGTTACTGCACCTGTAGCTATAGGCGAAATGAAAAAAATGAAGACGGATGGCGTGTTTGACAAGGATAAAATAGCGATTGTACTTGACCATTTCACTCCAAATAAGGATATAAAATCAGCAGAGCTTTGTAAATGTGCAAAGGAATTTTCAAAGGAAAATAATATTACAAACTTTTTTGAGACAGGAGAGGTAGGCATTGAGCATGCACTTCTTCCTGAAAAAGGTTTGGTTGTGGCAGGAGATGTGGTAATTGGTGCAGATTCCCATACATGTACATACGGTGCTTTAGGAGCATTTTCTACAGGTGTAGGCTCAACAGATATGGCGGCGGGCATGGCAACAGGTATGGCATGGTTTAAGGTGCCGTCAGCACTTAAGTTTGTCCTTACGGGAAAGCCTGCAAAATGGGTAAGCGGAAAGGATATTATTCTTCATGTTATAGGTATGATAGGCGTAGACGGAGCATTGTATAAATCTATGGAGTTTGTGGGGGACGGCATTCGGTATCTTTCTATGGACGACAGATTTGCCATGACAAATATGGCCATTGAGGCAGGCGGAAAAAACGGAATTTTTCCGGTGGATAACATTACGATAGAATATATGAAGGAACATTCCGTAAGAGAGTATAAGGTATATGAGGCGGATGAGGATGCAGTTTATGATGAGACATATACTATAGATTTAAGCACACTTAAGCCTACGGTGGCATTTCCGCATCTTCCTGAAAATACAAGGACAATAGATGAGGTGGGAGATGTTAAGATAGACCAGGTTGTAATAGGCTCCTGCACAAACGGAAGAATAGAGGACCTTAGAATAGCTGCAAAAATAATGGAAGGAAAGCATGTGGCAGAGGGAGTGAGAGTTATTGTTATTCCTGCTACGCAGAAAATATATCTTCAGGCTATAGAGGAGGGACTTGTAACTGCATTTATAAAGTCAGGAGCAGCAGTCAGCACCCCTACCTGCGGACCGTGTCTTGGAGGACATATGGGTATTTTGGCAAAGGGAGAAAGGGCTGTGGCTACAACAAACAGAAATTTTGTGGGACGTATGGGACATCCTGAGTCAGAGGTATATCTTGCAAGTCCGGCAGTGGCGGCGGCAAGTGCAATTACAGGCAAAATTTCAGGCCCTGACCGGCTTGGAATGTAATAGGGAATCAAACTCTTACACAGGCTTATGTAAGCTTGGAGCATATATTGTGTGAAATATATTATACACGGCGTATAAAAAATATAAAAAAACATAAACAAATAAGATTTTTTTGAAATCTTATTTGTTTATGTTATGGAAAGGTTTGGTAAAGAAATGAAAGCATACGGAAAAGTATTTAAATATGGAGATAATGTAGATACAGATGTTATTATTCCTGCACGTTACTTAAATGCACCTGACCCGGCGGAGCTGGCAAAGCATTGTATGGAGGATATAGATGCAGAGTTTATAAAAAATGTAAATAAAGGAGATATTATAGTAGCTGAAAAGAATTTTGGCTGCGGTTCTTCAAGAGAGCATGCACCTATAGCTATTAAGGCAGCAGGAGTAAGCTGTGTTATAGCAGAGACGTTTGCACGTATTTTCTATAGAAATGCTATTAATATCGGACTTCCTATTATAGAGTGCCCAGAGGCTGCAAAGGGTATTGAAGCAGGAGATGAGGTGGAGGTTGACTTTGACAGCGGTATGATTTACAACAAATCAAAGGGTACGGAATTTAAGGGTCAGGCATTTCCGGAGTTTATGCAGAGGATTATCAAATCAGAAGGACTTATAAACTACATAAATGAAAAGTAGATAATGCAATGAAGGGAGAATATAATGAGGGATAAAAGGCATAGCGGCTCTGTAAAAAAGAAAAGCAGCAGATATCGTCAAAGATATAAGCAGGTTATGCTTAACAGATTTATTTTTGCGGGAATTATCGTGATTATCGCACTGCTGGGGACGATAATAGGCATAAAGAAATACAGAGCCGGCTTGGAGGAAGCTGCAAATGATAATAAGGGCAAGACAGAGGCAGTAAATAATAATGTCAGGGATGATGAAAAATCAACTGACAATACCGATACATATAATGAGGTAAATCATAGAGATGATGGAAAAAGAATAGTTTGTGTAGATGCCGGTCACGGAGGAAAGGACTGTGGTGCAGAGGGGGACGGCACAGCCTATGAGAAGGATGATAACCTTAAAATGGCGTTAGCCATAAAAGCTGCACTTGAGAAAAGAGACATTACCGTTTATATGACAAGAGACAGTGACAAGGAGGTTTCAAAGGAAGAAAGAGTGGCTTTGGCAAATAGCATAAAGGCAGATTTGATGTTATCAGTCCACAGAAACGAATATGGCGATGAAAGTGTCAAGGGCTTTGAGACATGGGTTCACAACTCAAGGCCGGCTGATTCCGTCGATGCAGCAGAAAGAATACAAAAAGCGTTAAAGGACACAGGCTATATAAAGGACAGAGGAGTAAAATACGGCTCTCAGACTTCAGAGGACGAAAATCTCTATATAAACAATCATAGTGTCGGACCAAGCGTTCTTATGGAGATGGGCTTTATGTCAAATGCTGATGACAATTATATCTATAGAAATAAAACCGACGAGATGGCAGAGGCAGTGGCAGAGGCGGTATTAGAATGGTTTGCGGCTCAGGGCTTATAGTCCCTGAGCTTTTTTGAAATTGTTATATTTTCATATCTGGCTTTGTATTCCGCACTATTTATTCCGTCTATATAATTCTTTCGGTAATTTATGGAAACGCCCTTAGCCCAAAGCAAATCCACAGCCTTATTGTAAGCTATCCCGGCATCAGTCTCGTTATCATAGCGGCCTATGATAAAGTCACCGTTTATATGTATTTTTGCAATATATCTATATAAGCCGTTGCAGATTTCTCTTGTAACACCATTGTAGTGATTTATGACAGCTATGTTTACATAGCGGAAATCCGTATTATCACCATTTACAAAGCGATAGTCCTTATCCGGCACAGCGAAATTTTTTATGCCATAGCGGTTTAGTACATTAATCTGCATACCATAGTCTGACACAAAATAGTGACCGCCACGCTTCATAATGGAGTGGGTGGAATAGAAAAAAAGGTCGTCGGCGTCAAATTTTAATATAGTTTCATTGTCAAGATAATATTCAAAATATTTTTTCTTAAGATAAATTGGCGTCTTAAAATACAATCCGTTGTCACGAAAATTTATAATAGAAACCCATTTTTTAAAATCTAAAAAATGAACCTCCTTATTATAATGCTCCAAGCCTAAGGATATGTTATCCGTCAGCATAAGAGCCTCCATGTAAGCAAGGTAAGCCGTATCCTCAGATGAAAAGCTTCCGAGACTTATATGCTTATTTTTATATGTAAAGGATGAACGGTAATATACTGTTCCATCTTTTTTTCTTGATAAAAATACTCCGGGCTTCATATGGCTAAATCTCCTTGCTGTAGGTTTTTGAAAATAATATAACAATATTTATTATATCACAAAATAAATGGAAATGGCAAAAAAAAGGATGGAGCAGAGCTGCCCAATCCTTTAAATTATCAGCTATTTTTTTCTCTTTTTTGATTTCTCGGTAATCATGGCTGACAGATTTTTAATCATTTCAATTTTCTTAATATCCTCAGGAGCCATACGTGACTTAAGTACATTTAGTATAATATCTGTCTCATCATCATTAAAGGTAATACCCATAGAGCTAGCCTTAGAGGTAATCTCAATAAAAAAAGGCAGAAGTTTATCGGGCTCCTTTTTCTCAGCCTGTTCCGTAAGGGAAATTAACAGCTTTAGCTTTTTTTTATCAATATTTTTAAGCTTTGGATTTTTTAACCACTCGTCATTCATTATTTTCATTCCTCGTTTCATCTATAAAATCTTTAAATAAATTATCTATCTCATCTGAAGAATCACTGTCCGTATATTCTTTATCCGTATTTTTATTGTCTGTGCCTCCTGAATTTAATCCTGATAAGCCGGAAAAAAGGGAGGCAGCATCCCCGCCTGTCATAAGGAGGGGCATGAGCACAGACATCATATCCCCCTCGTCGTTAGGCATATTTTTCTTTAATAAATCAAACATATTTGACATATCAGGAGGCTTATTGTCTGCTATATTTAAGGGCATTCTCATACATTCATTCATGGAATTTATAATACGCATAAGCTCCTCTATATGTATAATTAAAAGTAAAGGACGCCTGTATCCTATTGGAATAAATGGCAGCATTGCCTTGAAAGTGTCTATTTTATCCATTATACAGGCTCCCTTACTTTTAATTCTTTATTTAGTATATGACTCGAAAATTGAAATTATGGCATAAAGTTATATTGCACTAAAGCTCCTCTATGCTCGAAGCTGCTTTATAATTAAGGCTATATTAACAGCCGCATCCTATATTGCCGCAGCCTGAGTCACAGCCGCAGTTGCTCTGTGAGCCGCATCCACAGTCACTGTTTGCACTTGTTCCAAATCCGCCGCAGAGTAAGAGGATGAGAATAAGGAGTGTACAGCTGTCATTGCCGCATCCGCCAAATCCACTTCTGCCGCTGCCGTTGCCACAGCCATTTCCGCAAAGCAATAAAATAAGAATTATAAGACAGCAGCTGCTTCCTCCGAATAAGCTGTTACTACTTGTTCCGCAGCTGTTGCAGCCACATCCGCAATTAAGTTCTCCCATAAGTAATTCCTCCAAAATTTGTTTACACTAAATACTATGTAATCCGGCATGTACCTGTGCGAAAAAAATAAAAAAATATTTAAAGGGTCTTATGAAAAAAATTATGCGAAAATAAGCGAAGCAAAGAGATTAAAACCATTTATTTGGAAGTAATTTACAAAGGGTTTTAAGTATAAATTTTTCCACAAGGTAAATCATTATATATAAGAGACAGCATTAAACAAATATAAAAATACCGGAGGAAAGTAGGATGGCACATTATAAGGTTGAAATATGTGGTGTAAACACAGCAAAATTACCTGTTCTTACAAATGCTGAAAAGGAAAAGCTTTTTGACCGTATAGATAAGGGAGATAAAAAAGCAAGAGAGGAATTTTTATATGGAAATCTAAGACTTGTGCTAAGTATAGTTCAAAGGTTTGGAGGGGGAAACGAAAATATAGACGACCTGTTTCAGATAGGCTGTATAGGACTTATAAAGGCACTTGATAATTTTGACCGCTCCTTAAATGTGCAGTTTAGTACTTATGCCTGTCCTATGATTTTGGGAGAGGTCAGAAGATATCTGAGAGACTCAAACCAGATAAGGGTATCAAGGTCATTAAAGGATACTGCGTATAAGGCAATTTATATGAAGGAAAATTATATTAAAAATAATCAGAAGGAGCCTACCATAAATGAAATTGCAGCAGAGATAGGAGTGAACAAGGAGGATATTGTAATGGCACTTGACGCCATACAGACGCCATTGTCCCTATATGAGCCGGTGTATTCAGAAGGGGGAGATACCTTGTATGTTATGGATCAGGTCAGCGATAAAAAAAACAAGGAAGAAAAATGGGTGCAGGATATTGCACTTCAGGAGGCGCTTAACAGGCTGCCTGACAGAGAGAGGAATATAGTGGAGCTAAGGTTTTTTAAGGGGAGAACGCAGATGGAGGTAGCAAATGAGGTGGGAATAAGTCAGGCACAGGTCAGCAGGCTTGAGAAGAATGCACTTAAGAGTATGAGAGGGTATTTGAAGGATTAGGGAGTTGGAATTGATTACAGTCCTGCCTTATAGTTTTGGGTATGGCTAGGCGTGGCTTATGGTGCTTCTGACCGGGTGCGGCAGCTATATAATAATTTTTGAAAGCTTCGGAAGCAATAAGAAATTCTATTGATACGAAAATGCCACCTTCTAAGCTTCGTGCATAACTCGGAAAGAGCTAAAGAACAGCTCTTTCCTCAAACAATGCACTACGCTAAGAAGCTGACATTTTC
>N._stephensi_703_cecum__coassemble_13_pt1 | contig 35363 bp, 25 predicted proteins | sample N__stephensi_703_cecum__metabat2_low_PE_004 | metagenome-assembled genome bin N | reverse complement strand
GCAAAAAACGCAGCCTTTTCACACGGAAAAAGGCAGCAAAAAACGCAGCCTTTTCACACGGAAAAACGCAAAAAGCAGCGTTTTTCATATTTATTTGAGCCGCAGAAGCGGCAGGGAGATTATAATGGATAAAAATATGGGATACATAAAGGCATTGGAAAGCACAGTATGCTTTTACAGAAAAATATATGTTGTGAATTTGGATGAGGATTATTACAGGCAGGTTTACCCGAATGAGAGGGAGCCTGAGGAGGGCAGCTACAGCAAGGCTATAATTGTACATTTGTCAAACAGAATTATTTTTAAGGATGATGAAAAGAAGATATTTGATTTTTTTGACCCTGAAAATGTGAAAAATCAGCTTACCCATAAGGATTATATTCAATATATGTATATGCGTTGTGATGAAAACGGTGAAATATATTGGTGTACGGCAGACTTTACTGTAGGGGAAATGAAAAACGGCGTGCCGAAGGAAGCAGTTTTGACAATCAGAAGCATACAGGATATTATGGACACTGCAGGGGAGCAGACAAAAAATTTAAGAAACGCTCTTGAGAAGGCAGAAAACGCCAATAAAGCAAAGACTATTTTTCTTTCCAATATGTCGCATGATATAAGGACGCCGATGAACGCAATCTTAGGCTATACAAGTATAGCTGAGTCAGGCATAGACGACAGGGAAAAAACACTGGAATATCTTCAGAAAATAAAAAAGGCAGGAAACCACCTTTTAAACCTTATAAATGACGTTCTTGACATGAGCAGAATAGAAAGCGGAAAAATACAGATACAGGAGGGAGAATGTAATCTTGTGCAGATTATTAAAAATCTTGCAGATATGATGATGCCGCAGCTTCAGGCAAAAAGACTGAATTTGCACATAGATATACAGCAGATGGAAATTGCTGATGTTTATGCCGATACCCTTCACTTAAATCAGATTTTTATAAATATACTTGGCAATGCCATTAAATTTACGGAGCCTGATGGAAATATATACATAAGCGTAAATAACATTCCTGATACAGCATGGGGATATGTGTGCTATGAGTTTATATTTAAGGATACGGGAATAGGCATGGAGAAGGAATTTTTAAGCCGACTATTTGAGCCCTTTGAGAGAGAAAGAACCTTAAACGAAGGAAGCATGGAGGGGACAGGGCTTGGATTATCCATAGTTAAGCGTATAATTGAGGTTATGGATGGAAAAATAACGGTGCAAAGTGAAAAGGGCAAGGGAACGGAATTTAGAATTGTCCTTAAATTTAAGATTAACAGAAATAGGGAAAGTCATAAGGAGAAGGAGAAAAAGCCTGTAAGAAAAGTAAATGACCGAAGGATTCTCCTTGTTGATGACAATGAAATGAACAGGGAAATAGCAAATATTATATTGTCAAACAGAGGCTATAAGGTAGAGGAGGCGTCAGACGGCTCGGTGGCAGTGGATATGCTTAAGAAACAGGCGGATAATTATTACGATGCCATACTTATGGATGTACATATGCCTGTTATGGACGGCTACGAGGCAACCGGAAAAATAAGAACATCAAAGAGAAAAAGCATAAGAGACATTCCTATTATAGCCATAACCTCAAATGCCTTTGAGGATGACAAAAGAAAGGCAATAGAGTGTGGAATGAACGCTCATATTGCCAAGCCTTTGCAAAAGGAAAAAATGTTTATGGTTTTGGACAGTGTCCTTAATAATACATCTGAGGAATAGCTTATTCCGTGCTTTTTTTGAAGCGGCTGTTTATGGCTGCAACCATGCCTTCAATATATTTATCTTTATTTGTAATGAGATTTTGAAGGTCATTGTCTACGGAGATAAATCCAAGCTCAATTATATAGCTTTCAATACCCTGAATAGAAGCCACATACCGGTTTGTGCCGTATGTGGTTTTTCTTCCGTCTACATAGGCGTTTGTAGCCACGCCGCCAAGCTCCCTTATCATATAATAATAATCAGTGGTGGTATCAACATCATATGGCTCATAGCCTCCTGCGGCAGCCTCTGATTTTGAATCGGCTACATCATTTTCCGAGAAGGCTCTTGTGTATACGCCGGGCGTAATCTGAAAGGATGTCATCATGGATTTCGGGGTAGCTGCCATAGCGGAAATATTGTCGGCAAGAGACTTTGCGAAGGTGCTGTCGCTGCGGCAGGATACGTAAACCTGAACACCGCCCTCCTGAACATACTCCTCATTGCTGTTTAAGTGTATGGAAAGACATAGCTTGGCATTGCTTTTGCCTGCAATATTTACACGGCCGTCGTCGTCATACATGGTATATGCCATAGGCGTATCAGGCGCTTCCGTTCCGTCTCTTGTAAGCTGTACCTTATAGCCGCATTCCTCAAGTGACTTTTTAAGTGCAAGAGAATAGTCAAGAGAAAAATCTGCTTCATAATACGAGCCGTTTACTGCACCGGCATCAGTTCCGCCATGTCCCGGATCTATAACTATATCATAAACATCATCAGGAAGTGTATCGTAGCACACGTTAAAAAATCCGTAAGGCATATCCTTTTCAGAGGAGAAACCAATGTCTATTCTTTGGTTTTTATTGTCTGTATTTTCAGTTTTGGTTACGGTGTAATAACAGATAGAGCTGTTATTATTGCCTGCTGCATCAGTGTCATATGAAAGTGAATAGTAGTCATATGCTCCATCAGTATATATGGCTTTAACCAGTATGCAGTAGGAACCGTTTTCTATATTTTCAAGATTTATTCCCTCATTTATTTTTTCATAGGAGTTAAATTCAACCCTGTTTTCAGGAAGCTCATTGTAAAAGGCAGAATAGGTATATGCTTCACTTTCTTCTGACAGATTTTTTGAATCATATGCCTGTGATAAAATAATATAGACATCAGCTACCTTTTTTCCGTCAGAAGCACCAAAGGAGCCTGACAGACAGAAGCTTGTGCCGTAGGTAAAAAACTCTGTAACATTACAAAGCTTTTCGACGCCGTCAAGTCCTGTAAATACCTTTTCGGGAGCCTTGACGCCGGAACCATTCTCCGCCTGACTGTGGGTGCCTGACGGAATTGTGTCAGAGCTGTGGGTGCTTATTATGTTTACACCTATAAAAATTATTGCAGTGATAACTGCAAGTGCCAGTATGACCTTTAAAATTATTTTTACTCTCATTGTATTTTATACCCTCCTCATAAAACGTAAATATATACTACAGACATATTGTATCATTTTTGTATAATTTTTAAAAGGAAAAAAATAAGTTTATGTTGCTTATTTTTGGAAAAAGGGTATAATCAAATTGCCATAAAATTTATATATGTGCAAAAATCATTATAAAACAGGGGATTAAAAATTTAAGAGGCTGCAATGAAGAAAGATGTACAGAGAAAAAACCGGCAGAAAGTATATACAAAAAAAGATTATATTAATCTGGCGGTATTGTCAGGAATATATATTTTAATTATATTGATACTTATTATTCCAAATAAGGTATACGGCTCACAGTTAGACTGGGAAAATCAGCACTGGGTGTTTCCTGAGTACTTTAGAAACAGATTTTATGAGACAGGTCAGTTGTTTCCAAGCTTTGCGGCAGAGCTTGGGGGAGGTCAGAATATATATTATTTTGCCTATTACGGATTGTTAAGTCCCTTTTTGCTTTTATCATACCTGCTGCCCTTTGTGGATATGAGGACATATATTACAGGGATAAATATAATTGCAGTATTTGCCGGTATATGGCTTTTTTACAGATGGATAAGAATGAAGTATGACCATAGGGTTACATTTTTTATCACATTGCTGTTTCTTACAGCAGCACCTGTTATATTCCACAGCCACAGACATATAATGTTCGTGGATTATATTCCCTTTTTAATTTTGCTGCTTATATCCATAAAAAGCTATATGGAGGGAAGGGGAAGGCTGTGGCATATTACGGCTGTAAGCCTTCTTCTGGTTACTACAAGCTTTTATTTTAGTGTGGGAAGCTTTATAGCGGCAGGGATTTATGCCATTATGCTTTATATGGAGGGAGCCGGTAAAAAGACGGCAAAGGAGCATATAAAGGCAGCGTTTTTGTCTGTAATGCCGGTGGTGGCAGGCGTCACCATAGCAGTATGTATGGCAGGTATACTCCTTGTTCCCACATTATTTGCACTGATGGGAGGCAGACAGAATGTATCGGAGGGCTTTGATACAGGTATGCTTGTGCCATCATTAAATGGCGGGCTTTTGCTTTATGGTCCCTATTCTATGGGACTGACGGCAATATCCGTATTTGGTGCCGTATGGACCTTTTTTGATAAGAAAAGGAGAGCATGGGCAAATCGGTTTTTTGCCGTCATTCTTTTGGTGCTGGCTGTGTGCCCTGTGTTTGTGTACCTGCTAAACGGCGGACTGTATCTTGACGGCAAGGTGCTTATACCGTTTCTTATGCCTGCCCTTTATATTACTTCGCAATTTGTGGAGGCTCTGTATACATCAGGCAGGGAAAATGACATCAACGAGGAAAATTCACTTAAGAAGACAGTTATTGCAGGAACAATAATAAGCATTATATTATTTTTAACAGGACTTGGGGAGTATGAGAGGCTTGCCCATATAGTGGAGGTTATTCCCCTTGTTATATGCCTGTGCATTTATAAAGGGAAGAAAAAGCCGGGTACAGTCCTTGTGCCCTTTGCCGCTATAGCACTTTTGGTCTGCATAGTATTAAACTGCACCGATTCTTTGGTGGAGCGTGACGAAAACCGTATAGAGGACAGAGACAGTGCAAGGGAGCTGGCGGATAAAATAATAGAGCAGGAGGAAAGCGTATACAGATTTACCTCCAACTGGGGCAGATGGGCAAATGCAAATATGGTGCTGACTGAAGGCTACAATCAGGTGTCGGTATATTCATCATCTGTAAATACTCATTTCAAGGATTTTTACTTAAATGAGATGTACAATGATGTGACCTACAGAAATAATGCCATATTGTCAGCCTCCTACAATTCACTTTTTAATATATATATGGGAGTGAAATATTATGTAAGCAGGGAGGGCTTTGTGCCTATCGGCTACAAAAAGCTGTGTGAGAAAAACAGCATTGCCATATATGGCAATGCTGTGGCATATCCTATAGGCTATGCCACAGCAGATGTTATAAGCGAAGGCTTGTATGACAGCCTTTCCTACCCGTATAATATAGAAAGCCTGCTAAGGTATAAGGTGGCAGATGATGAGGCAGTGCTTGGCAGCAGCTTAAGCGACGATATAAGCCTTTTTATGGAAAAAGCAGATTATTCATTTACAGTCATAAATAATAGTGATACCATAGACAGTATAACAAAAACCGATAAAGGCTACAGGGCAGCTATAGAAAAGACGGAAAACGGAAATAACATAAGGCTTACCCTTAAGCTTGACAGTCCCGTTGAGGGGAAGCTTATATTTGTAAGGCTTAAGGTAAACAATGCTTTGGAGGGAAAAAAGTCAACAGATGTAAGCATTACATTAAACGGAATAAAAAATAAGCTTACTGCCGCAGACTGGAAGTATCACAACGAAAATTATATGTTTGAGTATGTTCTTGACGGAACAGAGTATACAGACACCATAGACGCAGTATTGTCGGAGGGGGACTATGAAATATTGGATATTGAGTGCTATACCCTTGACTATAGCCGCCTTAAGGAATTCAGAGCCGGATTGGATGAATTTTATATTGATAAGGAAAGGACAAAGGGAGATATTATAGCAGGAAGCATAGATGTAAAAAATGACGGCTGGTTTCACATATCACTGCCGTATGATAAGGGCTTTAGCATATATGTAGACGGCGTAAGGACAGATTATTATACGTCAGACAGGGATTTTGTGGGGTTTGCCATAGAAAAGGGGCATCACGATATACTTATAGAGTACAGGGCGCCGGGCTTAAAAGCAGGCAGTAGTCTGTCAGCAGCGGGAGCTTTGATGTTTATGGCAGAGCTTGTTATGAGCTTAGCAAAAAAATATAAGAACAAAAAGCATAAAAGCATAGCAGCATAATAACAGAAAAGCATAAAAATAAATCACACAAGGATAAATGAAGGAAAGGGACATTAAGGTATGAAGGGCTTTTTAAGGAAACTTCCGGCTGTGGCTATAGCGTTAATAAGCATAGCAATTATTTCTGCCGGATTTATGGTGTACAGGGCATACCATATAAAGCCTCTCTCACAGGAGGATATAAGTATTATAGGTGAGAATAAAGGGGAAAAGCTTATGATAGTAGCGCATCCTGATGATGAAACGCTGTGGGGAGGAATGCACCTGCTTGATGGCGGATATTTTGTGGTATGTGTTACAAATAGCAGTAATTCCGTGCGGAGTGAGGAATTTTACAGTGTGTTAAATAAATCTGGAAACGACGGAATAATTTTATCCTATCCTGATAAGGTATGCGGAAAAAGGGATAACTGGGAAAATATAAGGGATTATATTGAGAGTGATATTGAAAGAATTATAGGCTCGAAAAAATGGGATATGATAATAACTCATAATCCTGACGGGGAATACGGACACATTCACCATAAAATGACAAGCACCATTGTCACGGAAAAATGTATCGAGGCAGGTGTGGAGGAGGAGCTTTGGTATTTTGGGAAATATTACAGAAAAGCTCAGCTTGAAAATGTATATGAGGATATGGAGGAATACGACAGTGATAAGCTAAAGGGTAAGGAGGAGCTTTTGTCATTGTATGTGTCGCAGGAGAAAACCATAGGAAAGCTTAGCCATATGAATCCCTACGAGGCTTGGATATCATATGAAAATTGGAAATAAAATATAAAAAAGATTAAAAATTACAATTATTGTAAATTTTTTATACCATATATTTAAAAAATATGGTACAATGTATCTGTGTGCAGTTTTTGCACATATTATTATGGAGGATAAATATGGGTGAATTAACACCGGAACGCAGAGCAAGGATAAATCGTATAAAAAAGGTTTTGGTCAGGATTAATTTTACTGTTATCTTTGTATTATTTGCAGCCTGTATTATATTGCTTATACGAAATGTGATTTTGTCCGGCCGTATTGAGCAGATAAATGAAGAACTCCAAAAGGAGAAGGAGCTTAATAAATCACCGGATACAGACGAAGAAACCACTAAAACGGAAATTTCCACAGAGGATTTATCTTCTATATCGGTAAATCCGGAGCTTGTGTACGAAAAAATAGCATATCTTACATTTGACGACGGTCCAAGCGAGAATACCTATAATATACTTGATATTCTTGACCGCTATAAGATTAAGGCGACTTTTTTTGTCAATGGCAAGGAGGGAGCCGCAAGCGAGGAGAGATATAAGGAAATAGTAAACAGGGGACATTCCATAGGTATGCACTCCTACACCCATGATTTCGGTCAGGTATATGAATCTATGGAGAGCTTTAGTCAGGATACGGAAAGGATACACGCCTATATACAGAATATAACAGGAGTTGACACACACCTGTACAGGTTTCCCGGAGGCAGCAGCACCACCAGAACCACGCATATTCTTGAATATATAGATTATATTGGAACATTAGGCTACAAGTATTTTGACTGGAATGTTTCAAGTGGTGATGCAGCCACAGTGTCGCTGACTGCGGACGCCATTGTTGAAAATGTTATGAATGGAGTAACGGGACACAACAGAGTTATTGTTCTTATGCACGATTCAGCAGCAAGAGATACTACTGTTGAGGCGTTACCTACTATCATAGAAAATTTAATTAATGAAGGCTATGAGATACTACCTATAGTCGAAACCACTACACCCGTACACCATACGGTAAATTAACACTTGGAGGAAAGAAAAATGAGTTTTTTAAAGGATTTTAAGGAAGATTTATCCCAGGCAGTAAACGAGCTTGTTACTGAGGAGGCGGATAAGGAGGCACCAAAGGCAAAGCGTAAAGCGGAGGAGCCTGAAGTAACAGACAGCGATATGATTAATACACTTGACGAGGATGTTCTGGCAGGGCTTGATTTGGATGCAATAAGTGATTTACTCGAGGATACAGAGGATGAAGAACAGGAAGAAGAAATACAGGCTGAGCCTGAAATTGAAATAGTAAAGGAGGAGCCTGTTATGGCAAAAGAGGAAATTAATACACAGCCGGAGCCTGTTATTGAGGAGCAGCCGGAGGCTAGGGTGCCGGAACCTGTTGCTGATGATGACATACCTAGCGATGAGGTTGCAGAGATTACAAAGGGAACGGCAATTACAGGTAATATAGTGTCAGACGGCTCTATAAATGTATACGGTAAGATTGTAGGCGATGTGTCATGTAAGGGCAAGATGATTATTACAGGCATGGTTCAGGGTACATCAACAGCAAGCGAGATTTTTGCAAACAACGCAAAGATTGAGGGTGATGTGAAAAGCTCAGGCAGCATAAAGATAGGCAACGGCTCAATTATTATGGGCAACGTATACGCTACAAGCGCTGTTATCGGCGGAGCCGTAAGAGGAGACATAGATGTGCATGGACCTGTTATTGTCGATGCGACGGCAGTAGTGCAGGGAAATATAAAGTCACGTTCAGTTCAGATAAACAATGGTGCAGCCATAGAGGGCTTCTGCTCACAGTGCTATGCAGATATCGATTACCAGGCATTGTTTGATGATACCTTTGGAAAAAACTAAAAGAGGTGGCAGAGAGTGAAGGAGATAAAGAGAGTTTTACTTAAGCTCAGCGGAGAAGCACTTGCAGGAGATAAGCATACAGGCTTTGACGAGGCTACGGTAACAGGCGTTGCAAGGCAGATAAAGACTGTTACGGATATGGGTATACAGGTAGGGATAGTGATTGGCGGAGGAAACTTTTGGAGAGGCCGCTCCAGTGAAAAGATAGACAGGACAAAGGCTGACTCCATAGGTATGCTCGCCACCGTAATGAACTGTATCTACGTATCGGAAATATTCCGCACAGAGGGTATGATGACACAGGTGCTTACGCCCTTTGAGTGCGGCTCCTTTACAAAGCTTTATTCAAAGGACCGTGCAAATAAATACTTTAGCAGGGGTATGGTGGTATTTTTTGCAGGAGGCATAGGTCATCCGTATTTTTCCACTGATATGGCTACCGTTCTTCGTGCCGTAGAGGTAGAGGCAGACATTATTCTCTCGGCAAAGTCAATAGACGGAGTGTATGACAGCGACCCTGCCAAAAATCCGGCTGCAAAGAAGTATGATGAGATTTCCATACAGGACGTTATTGATAAAAAGCTTGGAGTTATCGATTTGGCGGCATCTGTTATGTGCATGGAAAACAGGATGCCTATGCTTATATTCGGCCTTAATGAAAAGGACAGCATTATTAATACGGTAAACGGAAATTTTACAGGCACAAAAATTACGGTTGATTAAAACTATAGGAAAACATTTTAAAGGAGATATATACAATGGATTCAAGATTAAATCAGTATGAGGAAAGAATGGAGAAAACACTGGAAGCCCTTTTGTCTGAATTTGCAACTATAAGGGCAGGCAGGGCAAATCCCCATATACTTGATAAGCTTAAGGTGGATTATTACGGAACGCCTACCTCCTTTCAGCAGGTAGCAAACGTATCAGTGCCGGAGGCACGTATGATACAGATTCAGCCGTGGGAGCCAAGCCTTATAAAGGAGATAGAGAAGGCAATACTTAACTCGGACTTGGGACTTACCCCAAACAGCGACGGAAAGGTGGTACGCCTTGTCTTTCCTGAACTTACGGAGGAGAGAAGAAAAGAGCTTGTTAAGGATGTAAAGAAAAAGGGCGAGAATGCAAAGGTTGCAGTGAGAAATATAAGACGTGATGCAAATGATGCGTTTAAGAAGCAGGCAAAGGCAAATGAGATTTCTGAGGATGAGGGAAAGCAGCTTGAGGGAGAGACACAGAAGCTTACGGATAAGTACGTAGACAAGGTGGATAAGGCTATAGAAGAAAAATCCAAAGAGATACTTACAGTTTAATGTACAGAAAATAAATACCCTGCCGTAGGGGTTACCGTGTGTAGCCCTGCGGCAGGGATGAATTTAATAATAAAAATTTTTAAGCCTGTGCCTTTAGGATTTTTATTATAAATAATTTTAAGCGAGGATTTTGTATGTCAGGAGATAAAACCACATTAAATATTCCAAATCATGTAGCAATTATACTTGACGGAAACGGAAGATGGGCGAAGAAAAGGCTGCTTCCGAGAAATCTCGGGCACAAGGCGGGAGCTAAGGCGGTGGAGGATATATGTGAGGATGCGTGGAATCTTGGCATAAAATATCTTACGGTATACGCATTTTCCACAGAAAACTGGAAAAGGCCGGAGGACGAGGTAAATGCTCTTATGAGGCTTTTGCGGAATTATCTTGTGGACTGCATAGAGCGTTCAAACAAAAACAATATGAGAGTACGTGTAATAGGGGAAAAATCAGGGCTTAGTCCTGATATACGTGACAGCATAGAGAAGCTTGAAAAGATAACAGAGAAAAATACAGGACTTAATTTTACCATAGCTATCAATTATGGCAGCCGTGACGAGATAACGAGGGCGGTGAGGAATATAGCGGGGAGGGTAGCGTCAGGTGAGATTGCTCCTGATAGTATAGATATGAATATGATAAGTGAAAGTCTGGACACAAAGGGAGTGCCTGACCCGGATTTGCTTATAAGGACAAGCGGCGAGGAGAGATTGTCAAATTTTCTTTTATGGCAGCTTGCATATACGGAATTTTATTTTACAGACGTGCTTTGGCCTGATTTTGACAAAAAGGAGCTTGAGAGGGCTATAGAAAAGTATAACGGACGAGAGAGAAGATTTGGAGGAGTAAAGTAGATGTCATTGGGAAAGCTTATGAATAAATCGTTTCTTACAAGAACAGTAAGCGGTTTTCTGCTGTGTGTTATTATAGCCGTAACGGCTGTTATAGGCGGAGATTTGCTGTATGGTGTAGTGTTTGCAATAGGTCTTGTGGGGCTTTTTGAATTGTACAGGGTTTTAAGGATGGAGAAAACTCCTCTCGCAGCAGTGGGATATATCGGAGCTGCGGCATATTACATTATTATCAGGTTTGCTAAGGGAAATCACTTTGCAGAGTTTGCGGTACTGCTTCTTATAGCGGTGATGGCAGTGTATGTCTTTACGTTTCCAAAGTATTCGGCAGATAAGGTGCTTATGACATATTTCGGGGTTATGTATGTGCCTGTTATGATGTCGTATATGTATCTTGTCAGAAGCTACAATGATGACGGAATATTTACATTCTGGCTTATATTTGTAAGCTCATGGGCCTGTGACACATGTGCATACCTTGTGGGAGTTATATGCGGCAAGCATAAGATGACGCCGGTGTTAAGCCCAAAGAAGACCATAGAGGGAGCTGTAGGAGGAGTGGTGGGAGCCGCTGTTATAGGAGCTGTGTATGGCATTTGTATAGGCGGAAGGCTCTCCCATATAGACAGCGGTACGGCACCGGTGCTTTTTGCAGCAATAGGAGCTATAGGGGGACTTATCTCAATGATAGGAGATTTATGTGCCTCTGCCATTAAGAGAAATTATGACATAAAGGATTACGGAAAGCTTATTCCCGGACACGGAGGCATAATGGACAGATTTGACAGTGTTATAATTACGGCTCCGTTAATATATTATCTTATAGTATATTTTGCATAGAAGGTGTAGAGGCACTTTGACTTGCAAATATATTTTTACTTTATAGGAAATTTTTATAGGTAAGCCACAAGTTTGGCAGAGCCAAACTTGCAAGTGTCGGCTTTAGACGACACTTTTTTATGGGAGAAAAGGATTGGCATGGAGAATAGTATGAGTGATGTAAAAAAGAGAATTGCAGTGTTAGGCTCCACAGGCTCCATAGGTACACAAGCCTTAGAGGTAGTCAGAAATAACAGTGATTTTATAATAGAGGTCTTAGCGGTAGGAAGCAGTATAGAAGCTTTGGAGAGACAGGTAAGAGAGTTTTCTCCAAGGCTTGTGTGCGTATATAAGGAGGAAGCGGCAAAGGAGCTTAGGATGAGGATAGCCGACACCGATACATCAGTGGTGTCAGGCATGGAGGGGCTTATTGAGGCTGCTGTGCTTGAATCTGTTGACGTGGTAGTTACGGCTATGGTAGGCATGATAGGAATAAGACCGACTATAGAAGCAATAAAGGCAGGGAAGGACATTGCTCTTGCAAACAAGGAGACCCTTGTGACGGCAGGACATATTATTATGCCGCTGGCAAAAAAGCATGGAGTTAAGATACTGCCTGTGGACAGCGAGCACAGTGCCATATTCCAGTGCTTAAACGGAGAAAACACAGAGCAGATAGACAAAATACTGCTCACTGCATCAGGAGGCCCTTTCAGGGGAATGACAAGAGAGCAGATGAGGGATATTACGGTGGAGCAGGCACTTAAGCATCCAAACTGGAATATGGGAAGAAAAATAACAATAGATTCGGCCACTATGGTTAATAAGGGCTTGGAGGTCATGGAGGCAAGGTGGCTTTTTAATGTGGATTTTGACAATATACAGGTTGTAGTGCAGCCCCAGAGCCTGATTCATTCCATGATACAGTTTAAGGACGGAGCCATTATGGCACAGCTTGGAACTCCTGATATGAAGCTTCCCATACAGTATGCATTTACATACCCCGACAGAAGGTATCTTAAGGGTGACAGGGTGGACTTTGGCACTCTTACGCAGATTACATTCTCTGTGCCTGATATGGAGAATTTCACAGGTCTTAGGATGGCATATGAAGCAGGAAGAATGGCAGGAGTGATGCCTACAGTATTCAATGCAGCCAACGAGCTGGCAGTGGGAAGATTTCTTGACAAGGCCATTGGCTTCTTGGATATAACAGACAGCATAGGGTACGCTATGCCAAGGATAAAAAATATAGAAAACCCTGACTTAGAGCAGATACTTGACACGGAACAGAGTGTATATGAGCTGCTTAATGAATATTTCAGCGGTTGATTTTTGCTAAATAATTGTTTATAGGAAAAGAGAGGCTTATATGAGTATAATAATTGCAATTATAATATTTGGACTTTTAGTATTTATACATGAGATGGGGCATTTTCTTCTTGCCAAGAAAAACGGCATAAGAGTTGTGGAGTTTTCCATTGGCTTTGGACCGAGACTGTTTTCCTTTGACAAGGGAGATACAAAATATTCCCTTAAGCTTCTTCCCTTTGGAGGAGCGTGTCAGATGCTGGGAGAGGATTATTACGGCGAGGAGGAGGTAGACCTTGACCATGAAAATTCCTTTGAGAGTAAGTCTGTGTGGGCAAGAATAACAGTTATACTGGCAGGTCCTTTATTTAACATAATTCTTGCATTTCTCCTTGCACTTGTCGTTATGGGGATAGTGGGATATGATGAGCCTGTAGTGACATATGTGGAGGAGGGCTCACCCCTCTATGAGGCAGGAGTAAAAACCGGAGATATTATCACGGAATTTAACGGTTCAAAGGTTACATTGGCAAGGGAATTAATGCTTGAATTATATGTAAATCCCCTAGACGGTGAGACCGTAACATTAAAGTACGAGAGAAACGGCAAGGAATATGAGGTATCTGTTAAGCCTGAAAATAAAAAGACATACGCACTTGGAATAACATATATGGCGACAGAGACGTCGGCGGAGCTTGGAGATGTAACGGAGGGCGGAGCCTTTGATAAGGCAGGAGTTAAGAAGGGAGATGTTATCACCTCCATAGGAGGAGTAAAGGTTTCTACAGGAGCAGAGCTTAACTCCTACTTTAACGAGCATCCTCTTTCAGACAGTGAGCTTGAGTGTGTCCTTACAAGGGACGGAGAGGAATATACCATAAAGGTAACGCCTGTTTACGGAGGGGAATCATATGTGCTTGGCTTTAACTATAATATGGCAAGAGTGGAGGTAGGAGCCCTTGATGCCATAAAGTACAGTGCGGCAGAGATTAAGTATCAGATAAAATCAGTCTTAAAAAGTCTTGGACTTTTGTTTAAGGGTAAGCTGGGAGCTGACGATTTTACAGGTCCCGTAGGCATAGTAGACATTATTGACGACACCTATCAGGCAAGCAGGGAGGACGGAGCACTTTACGTATTTTTAAATATTGCAAATATCACCCTTCTCATAAGTGCAAATCTTGGCATGATGAACCTGCTTCCCATACCGGGACTTGACGGAGGAAGGCTTGTGTTTCTGCTGATTGAGGCTATATTCAGAAAGCCGGTGCCAAAGAAGCTTGAGGGTGTTGTAACTGCGGCATGTATGATTGCAATTATGCTGTTTGCGGTATATGTAATGTTTAACGATATAAGAAACCTGTTTTAGATACGCTTAAAAAAGATGCTTCAAGCCTTTAGGATTTAAAAATACTTATATGTGTATATATTATGGAGAAGGAAAATGAGAAAAAATACCAAAGTAGTAAAAATCGGAAATAAGCTGATAGGAGGAGGAAATCCTATTATGCTTCAGTCAATGACAAATACAAGGACTGATGATGTAAAGGCTACTGTTTTGCAGATAAAAAGGCTGCAGGAGGCAGGCTGTGACATAGTGAGATGTACCGTTCCTGACGAAAACAGTGCAAGGGCGATAAAGGAAATAAAAAAGGAGATATCAATACCTCTTGTGGCAGATATTCATTTTGACTACAGAATGGCTATAGCAGCTATGGAAAACGGTGCCGATAAGATAAGGATTAATCCGGGAAACATAGGGGCGAGGGATAAGGTTAAGGCAGTGGTTGACGTGGCAAAAGCTATGAACATACCTATAAGAGTAGGCGTAAACAGCGGCTCCCTTGAAAAAAGCCTTTTAGAAAAATATGGAGGCGTTACGGCAGAGGGAATAGTGGAGAGTGCCTTAGATAAAGTGAGGACAATAGAGGATTTAGGCTATGACAATATTGTCATAAGCATAAAATCCTCAGATGTGCTTATGTGCATAAGGGCACATGAGCTTATAGCTAAGGAGACATTATATCCCCTTCATGTGGGGATAACAGAGGCAGGGACAGTTTGGTCAGGAAATATTAAATCTGCCATAGGTCTTGGCATTATATTATATCAGGGAATAGGAGATACAATAAGGGTATCACTGACAGGAGACCCTGTGGAGGAGATAAAGACAGGAAAGCTTTTGCTGAAAACACTGGGGCTTAGACAGGGAGGCATAGAGGTGGTTTCATGTCCTACCTGCGGAAGAACAAGGATAAACCTTATTGACCTTGCCACGCAGGTGGAAACAATAGCAGCTAAGTATGATAATTTAAACATAAAGCTTGCAGTTATGGGCTGTGCGGTAAACGGACCGGGAGAGGCAAGGGAGGCTGATATTGGCATTGCCGGAGGAGACGGAGAGGGACTTCTTATAAAAAAGGGAGAGATAGTGAAAAAGGTTCCGGAGGAGAAGCTTTTGGAAGTGCTGGAGGAAGAATTAAGAAACTGGTAATATGCCGGTAATCACTTTATGGAGGTATAATAGGATGGATGAGCAGCATAACAGATTTTTTTCTGTGTTTCCTGAATTAAAATTTGATAGTGAGCTTATGAATCTTATGAGCCTTGTGTCTGTGGAGAAAATTGCCGCAAATCACAACAAAAGCGTGCTAAAGGTTTATATTTTAAGCACCCGTATTATATCCGGAAGGGATATAAGCTATATGGAGCGTGAAATGGAAACCCGGCTTTTTGGACGGACTAATGTAAGGGTAATTCTTGCCCCGACATATAAGCTGTCAAAGCAGTATACACCTGAAAATCTTTGGAGTGAGTACAAAGAAACCATATATGATGAGCTTAGGGATATGAATATAATGATGTACAATATGCTAAGGCGTGCAGATGTGGAGTTTACCGACAGCAGCCATATGAAGCTTACCCTTGAAAAAAGCGTTATAGGCAGGAAAAAGGAGCCTGAGCTTATAGATTATATAAGAGAGGTTTTTGTAAACAGATGCGGGCTTTTTCTTGAAATAAAAACAGAGTATAAGGAAATAAAGGAAAGCCGGTATAAAAAACAGCAGGAGCAGAAGGTAGAATATGAGGTGGCACAGATAGTGCAAAGCAGGGAACAGGCAAGAGAAAATGCAGATAAAAGCACCTCAGTTAAAGAAAGCTTACCGCAGGAAAAGGCTTCAGGCTCAAAGGCTTCATTGCAAAGCACACAGGATAAAAATTCAGCAGACAAAAGCGTTGGGACAGGCAGTACAAGGAGTTATGCTTCAGCTTCAAAGAGTGCCGGAGCTGATAAAAAAACCGCAGGAGAAAAGAGGTTTTTCAGAAGGGAGGGCTATAAATCAGACAATCCTGATGTAATATACGGAAGGGAGTTTGATGATGAGTACACAAGGATAGCTGACATATCTGCTGAATCAGGCGTCGTAGCCATAAAGGGACAAATCATAACCGTAGATACAAGAGAAATAAGAAACGAAAGAACCATAGTTTCCTTTGCCGTGACGGATTTTACCGATACCATAAAGGCAAAAATGTTTATAAAAACCGAGCAGCTTCCAGAGGTAATGAATAGCATAAAAACCGGCAGCTTTATAAGGCTTAAGGGAATGGCTCTCTTTGACACCTACGACAAGGAGGTATCAATAGCCTCCGTTACAGGCATAATGAAAGCAAAGGATGACAGAGTGCCAAGAATGGACACAAGTGTTGAAAAGAGAGTGGAGCTTCACTGTCACACAAAGATGAGTGATATGGACGGAGTGTCAGATGCGGGAGATATTATAAAAACTGCCATAAAATGGGGACACAGGGCACTGGCAATAACAGATCACGGCTGTGTTCAGGGCTTTACCGATGCACTTCACGCACTTGATAAGATAAAGGGAGACTATAAGAAGGACGGCAGGGAGCTGGATTTTAAGGTATTGTATGGGGTGGAGGCATATCTTGTGGATGACCTTAAGGATATAGTTACCGATTCCGCCGGACAGTCCCTTGATGACACCTATGTTGTATTTGACATAGAAACAACAGGCTTTAGTGCTGCCTATGACAAAATTATAGAGATAGGTGCCGTAAAGGTGTCAGGAGGAAGGATAACTGATAAATTCAGCAAATTCATAAATCCTAAGATACCTATACCATTCCGGATAGAGGAGCTTACAGGCATAAATGATTCTATGGTGATGGACGCAGATACTGTCGATGTAGTGCTGCCTTTATTTTTGGAGTTTTGTAAGGGAGCCGTCATGGTAGCACACAATGCGGATTTTGATATGTCCTTTATATTTAAAAATGCCTTAGATTTAGGACTTGATTTTAAATGCACCATAGTAGATACAGTATCACTTGCCAGAGTGCTCCTGCCAACCCTTAACAGGTATAAGCTTGACACAGTGGCAAAGGCAGTGGGAGTGTCCTTAGAGCATCACCACAGGGCTGTGGACGATGCAGGCTGTACGGCGGAGATTTTTGTAAAGTTTATAGAAATGCTTAAGAACAGGGGTATATTAACCCTTGATGACATAAACGCCATGAGTAAAGCCTCAGAGACAGCCATAAAGAAGCTTCCGAGCCATCACGCAATCATTATTGCAAAAAATGAGACAGGCCGTATTAATTTATACAGGCTTGTGTCAAATTCGCATATAAAATACTTTAACCGGCAGCCACGTATACCAAAGAGCGATTTCCTGGCAAACAGGGAGGGGCTTATTATCGGCTCGGCATGTGAGGCAGGAGAGCTTTATCAGGCAGTATACGGAGGAAAAAGTGATGCGGAGATAGCAAGGCTTGTAAATTTTTATGATTATCTGGAAATACAGCCTCTTGGCAACAATATGTTTATGGTGAACAAGGGTGAGACTACTGTAGAAAATCTTATAGAGGTAAATAAGAAAATAGTCAGTCTTGGAGAAAAGTTTGACAAGCCTGTTGTAGCTACCTGTGATGTTCATTTTTTAAATCCGGAGGACGAGGTATACAGGCGTATTATCATGGCGGGAAAGGGCTTTGACGATGCCGACAATCAGGCGCCTCTGTATCTTAGGACTACGGAGGAGATGCTTGACGAGTTTAAGTATCTTGGCAGTGAAAAGGCATATGAGGTTGTTGTTACAAACACAAATAAAATAGCTGATATGATAGAAAACATATCACCTGTACACCCTGACAAGGCACCGCCGGTCATACCGAATTCAGATAAGATACTTAGAGATATCTGCTATAAAACTGCACATGATATGTATGGGGATAAGCTTCCGGAGGTAGTTACGGAGAGGCTGGAAAGAGAGCTTAATTCCATTATATCAAACGGCTTTGCCGTTATGTATATTATTGCACAGAAGCTTGTGTGGAAGTCAAATGAGGACGGATATCTTGTAGGTTCAAGAGGCTCTGTTGGTTCGTCTTTTGTGGCAACCATGTCAGGAATAACAGAGGTAAATCCTTTAAGACCACATTATTACTGCGGCAAGTGCCATTATAGTGATTTTGATTCGGATTTGGTGAAATCATATGCAGGAAGCTCCGGCTGTGATATGCCGGATATGAAATGTCCTGAGTGCGGCGAGGAGCTGATTAAGGCAGGCTTTGATATACCCTTTGAGACCTTTCTTGGCTTTAAGGGAAATAAGGAGCCTGATATTGACCTGAATTTCTCAGGAGAATATCAGAGCAAGGCACATGAATATACAGAGGTTATATTTGGAAAGGGACAGACCTTCAGGGCAGGAACCATAGGTACGCTGGCTGACAAGACAGCCTACGGCTTTGTTAAAAAGTATTATGAGGAAAGAGGAATACCAAAGAGGTCCTGTGAGATAGACCGTATAGTACAGGGCTGTGTAGGGGTAAGAAGGACTACGGGACAGCATCCGGGAGGTATCATAGTGCTTCCTTACGGAGAGGAAATTTATAAGTTTACGCCTGTCCAAAGACCTGCCAATGATATGACTACAAAGACCATAACTACACATTTTGATTATCATTCCATAGACCACAACCTTTTAAAGCTTGATATTCTGGGACACGATGATCCGACCATGATTCGTATGCTTGAGGATTTAACGGGAATTGACGCAAAGACCGTAAAGTTTGATGATAAGGGTGTACTCTCGCTGTTTGAAAGCACAGAAGCACTAGGTATTACTCCTGACGACATAGGAGGCTGTCCTTTAGGGTGTCTTGGTGTACCTGAGTTTGGCACGGATTTTGTTATACAGATGCTTCTTGACACAAAGCCTAAGACCATGTCGGACCTTATAAAAATATCGGGACTTTCACATGGTACTGACGTGTGGCTTGGAAATGCCCAGACCCTTATTCAGGAGGGAAAGGCAACCATATCCACTGCCATATGTACAAGAGATGATATTATGACGTATCTTATAGGCATGGGGCTTGACTCGGAGGAGTCCTTTAAGATAATGGAGGCAGTAAGAAAGGGTACGGTAGCCAAAGGAAAATGCGGAAGCTGGGAGGAATGGAAGGCTGACATGTTATCTCACGGGGTTCCCGACTGGTATATCTGGTCATGTGAAAAGATACAGTATATGTTCCCTAAGGCACATGCGGCAGCATATGTTATGATGGCATTCAGGATAGCATGGTTTAAGATAAATTATCCTTTGGCATATTATGCGGCATTTTTCAGTATAAGAGCCTCAGCCTTTGATTATGAGCTTATGTGTCAGGGCAGGGATAAGCTTGAGTATTTTCTGGCAGAATATAAAAAGCAGAATGATGCCGGAACACTGTCAAAGGTGGAACAGGATAAGATAAAGGATATGAAGATTGTACAGGAGATGTACGCAAGAGGCTTTGAATTTACAAAGCTGGATTTGTATAAGGCACAGGCAACAAGGTTTCAGATAACAGACGGAAAGCTTATGCCGTCATTTGCCAGCATAAGCGGAATGGGGGACAAGGCGGCAGAGGCTGTAGTAGAGGCGGCAAAGGACGGAAAATTCCTGTCAAAGGATGATTTCAGGGACAGAACAAAGGTAAGCAAGACCGTTATTGACCTTATGTCGGACTTAGGACTTATGGAGGATTTGCCGGAGACAAACCAGCTTTCACTGTTTGACTTTGTTTAAATAAGGAAATATGCTATGATAGACAAGGAAAAATTTGAGAGGGCAAAGGAAAAAGTGATAGGACTAAGCAGGGAAAGAAACGGCATAGGCACATTACAGGAGAAAACAATACATGCCGTGCTTAAAAACTATTACGAGGAAGACCCTGACAAGCAGGAAATACCAATAGACACATTTGTGGCTGACATATATAATGGTATGGAAATAATAGAAATACAGACAGCACAGTTTAACAGGATAAGAGAAAAGCTTTGCAGCTTTCTTCCGGCATACGAGGTTACTGTCGTTCATCCCATACCGAGATATAAGTATCTTGTATGGATTGACAAGGAAACTGGAGAGTACTCCCCTAAAAGAAAGTCGCCGGTAACAGGAAATCCGTACTTTATTTTTCCGGAGCTGTACAAGATAAAGCCGTATCTGCTTGATAATAACCTTCACATAAAGGTCGTTATGATGGATATGGAGGAGTTAAGATTTGAAAACAAATCGCCGAAAAGAAGAAAGAAAAGTGCAGGAAAATATGACAGGCTTCCACTTGATATGGTGGAGGAGATATCAATAGACCAGAGGGAGGACTATATGCAGTTTGTACCATATTCTTTGGGGAGTGAATTTACCTCAGATGAATTTGCGAGGGAGGCACATATACACAGGTCACTTGCACAGGTTACGTTAAACATACTGCATTATGTGGGAACTGTTGAAAAAATAGGGAAAAGAGGGAATAGTATACTCTATCAGGTGAAGGAGTAGAAAGGAATAATTATGGGAGAAAGATTGAAGCCGATAGTAGGGAAAAGTCCTATACTGGAGGAAAACAGAATGAGACAGGAAAGGGAGCAGAGACAGAGGAGAAGGCTGATGGCTGCAAAAAGGAGAAAAAGGCAGCAGCGAAAGAGGATAGCCACACTTGTATTTTTTATGTGTGTCATAGTGGCCGGAGCATATGCCATAGTAAGGCTTCTGACAGCATCAGATGACAGTAAATCCGGCGGCGGCAGCAATACAGCAAGACAGACGGAAAATGAGAATAATAATTCAGTAGTGTCCCAGTCAGATGTCCTTCAGGTGGGGCTGACGGATGATGATTATATATATGACTGTCAGGATACGGATATAATGCTGAGGCTTTCAGATAAAGCAAAAAGCAATAAAATGATTAATTTTATATACGAGAATTATAAGGCGTATCCGGACGCAGTGTTAAAGGCAGTGTCAAATAACAGCGAGCTTGCGGACTTTGCCATAAAATATCCTTTGGAGGTAAAAAAACAGCATGACAGGGTTACCACTGTGGAGGATATGTATGATAATGGAAAAATGCCTTTGTTCATCCAGTGGGATGACAGATGGGGCTATTACCCTTACGGAGATGATGTGCTTGGATTGTCAGGCTGCGGTCCCACATGCCTTTCTATGGTCATAGTGGCACTGACAGGAAAAAATCAGTATACGCCTACAGCCATAGCGGATTTTGCTACACAAAACAGCTATTATGTTGCAGATACGGGAACGGCATGGGCATTGTTTGACGAGGGAGTTAATCAGCTAGGCCTTAAATCCCGCACTATCGGAAAAAATGAAAAGGAAATGAAGGATGCGATAGACAAGGGGGAAATGCTTATACTAAGCATGGGACCGGGAATATTTACAACAGGGGGGCACTATATAGTTATATATGACTATAATGAGGACACAGGAGAATTTCTGGTAAAGGACCCAAACAGCGTGATAAGGACAAACACAGCCTACAAGCTGGAAACCTTTAAGGAGCAGATAAAAAACATATGGGCAATAAGCAAATAGAGGAGAATTAATGGTAAATATACACATAGAGGAAAAAAAGGCTTTTACGTCAAACCTGTTTATAAAGAACACCTTTGATGATTATTTTTTAGTGGAAGCGTCGATAACCACATTTAATACCTACACCATAGACGGCCGTATACAAAAAAAATTTTATACGGATAAGGAGTACGAGGAGTTAGGAAGTCCCATGCTTTCCAAGTGGGGAGATATGAAAAAAATATGCTTTGAGATGATAAAGGGAAATAAGACGCCTGTTAAGTTTAAGATAGTGCTTAAGCTGTCAGAGGAAAGGACAAGTGATATAGTAAGCAGTGCAGGAGGGACACTCACACAGCAGGATGTGCAGGGGCTGCTGCTTAACGTAAGGTATGAAAACGACAGTATGGATTGTGTAACAGCCGCAAGCCTTAAGCTTTTTTCTATGGATAAGAGCGTGGAGGAGGAATTTGACAGGTATATGGGTAAAGTGCTTGCAGATGTGATATAGACAGGCTTTGAAATTATATGGGGCAGATGAAAAATGCCGGTTGAAAAAATTTGTAAGATATGTTATAATTATAAAGAAAAAGAAATATAAGGAACAACCGCCCACAAAGTGGTTGCCTCCGATAAGGTTTATAAGCCTACCTTCACCGGCAAGTGACAAGGTAGGCTTATTTATTTTCGCTTGTTGTTCCTATCAATATAGGCAAGCAATGCAATAAGAAACGTTCCGAAAAGAATTAACAACGTTAAAGCTTCGTATGTACTCATATGCACCACCTCCCTTTTTTGGATTAGGGAGGCTGCCACCCTGCAACACGGTTGTCCTTGTGAAATATTTTAGCATAGAGGCAGTGTAAAGACAATAATAAATTATGTCTGCAATCAAAAAAATAAGGATATAAACTTTTTTTAAAACCGCATTAAAACCATATAAAACCTGCATTTAAGAAACATTGGCAAAATATTAGCACTCATCTAAAATGAGTGCTAATATTTTTCTTGACATTTCATTATGTTTGAGTTACCATATATTTTAGATTGAAAAAGAAACAGGACAAAAAGCAGCCTGTTCTTTTTTAGAAAAATCATAAAAATAAATATCATAACATATTAAAAACGGAGGTTAAAAAAATGGCAGCAAAGCATGGAAATCTTTCAATTAACAGTGACAATATTTTCCCTATTATCAAAAAGTGGTTATATTCAGACCATGACATTTTTTTCAGAGAGCTTATATCAAACGGCTGTGACGCAATCACAAAGCTTAAAAAGCTTGATATGATGGGAGAATACCAGATACCCGATGACAATAAATTTAAAATTCAGGTGCTTGTAAATGACAAGGACAAAACACTTAAATTCATAGATAACGGTCTTGGAATGACAGCCGACGAGGTGGAGGAATATATTAACCAGATTGCCTTTTCGGGAGCGGAAGCCTTTATAAGCCAATATAAGGATAAGACAAATGAGGACCAGATTATAGGTCATTTTGGACTTGGCTTTTATTCTGCATTTATGGTAGCCGAAAGGGTTACTATAGATACACTTTCCTACAAGCCTGACGCCACACCTGTCCATTGGGAGTGCGACGGCGGAACAGAGTTTGATATGAAGGACGGAAGTAAGGATACCGTAGGAACAGAGATTACGCTTTACTTAAATGAGGACAGCCTTGAGTTTGCAAATGAATACAGGGCAAAGGAGGTCATCACAAAATACTGCTCGTTTATGCCTACGGACATTTTTGTTGCAAAGGAAAATGCAGAGCCAGAGTATGAGACTGTAGACCCGTCAGAGGTTACGGAGGAGGATACTGTGGTTGAAACCATAGTAGAGCCTGAGGAGACAGAGGAAAAGGAAAACGAGGACGGAACAAAGGAGACAGTAGTAGTAAAGCCGGCAGCTACAAAGAGTAAAATACTTAAGAGACCTGTGCCGATAAACGACACCACGCCGCTTTGGGCAAAGCATCCGAATGAGTGCAGTGACGAGGAGTATAAGGAATTTTACACAAAGGTATTCCATGATTTCAAGGAGCCTCTTTTCTGGATTCACTTAAATATGGATTATCCTTTTAACCTAAAAGGTATTCTTTATTTCCCTAAGTTTAACAATGAGTACGATACACTTGAGGGCGTGATAAAGCTCTATAACAATCAGGTATTTATTGCTGACAATATTAAGGAGGTTATACCTGAATTTCTCATGCTTTTAAAGGGAGTGATTGACTGCCCTGATTTACCTCTTAACGTATCGAGAAGCGCTTTGCAGAATGACGGCTTTGTAAAGAAAATTTCAGACTATATTACAAAGAAGGTTGCAGATAAGCTTTCAGGCATGTGCAAGACTGATAAGGAATCTTACGAGAAATACTGGGATGACATAAATCCGTTTATTAAGTTCGGCTGCTTAAAGGATGAAAAGTTCTGCGAGAAGATGAATGACTACATTCTCTTTAAGACAATTAATGACAAGTATGTCACACTTCCTGAGTATCTTGAGGCAGGAAAGGAAAAATATGAAAACAAGGTATTCTATGTGACAGACGAAAAGACACAGGGACAGTACATTAAGATGTTTAAGGACGAAGCTATGGACGCCGTTATCTTAAAGCATAATATTGACAATCCTTTTATCACACATCTTGAGCAGAAGAATGAAAATGTTAAATTTTTCAGAATAGATACAGACCTTACGGAAAATCTCAAGGCGGAGACCACTGAGGATGATAAGAAGGCACTTGAGACAGCAAATACCGAGCTTTCGGAAATATTTAAGAAGGCACTTAACAATGATAAGCTGGAGGTAAAGGTTGAAATTCTTAAGGACGAAAATATATCATCTATGGTAACATTGTCTGAGGAAAACAGACGTATGGCAGAAATGATGAAGATGTACGGAATGTCAGGCATGGATGCGTCTATGTTTGGAACACAGGTAACGCTTATACTTAACGCAGGAAATGAGATGGTCAAGTATATTCAGAATAATAAGGACTCCGAGAATGTGCCTATGTTCTGTGAGCAGCTTTATGACCTGGCGCTTATCAGCCATGAGCAGCTTGCTCCTGAGGCTATGACTAAGTTTATAGAGAGAAGCAATAAGATAATGCTGCTGTTAGCAGGAAAGTAATAAAAATATTTTTAAAACAAAAAAATAAAAACTTGCGAAGATAAGAGGCTGCCGTTTACGAAATTTAATTCGTTAAAGCGACAGCCTCGTGTTATATATAGTAAAATTCTATAATTATTAGTAAAACTTTTTGTGAAAGTTACAAAAACAATACAAAATAATTAAAAAACTATTGCAATCAACACAATAAAGTATTATAATAATAAAGTCAGAAAACAGAAACCATTTATGATAATGAGAATAGAAAAACCATTCTAAATACTAAATTTAGCAACTGCTATTAATAAAAGAATTGACGGCATATCAAATCTTCTGATATAATCAAATTAATCACATAGGTTCTAATGCAAGCAGTTTAGTCCATAAGGTTTCTGTTTAATCCAAAGCACCAAATCAGAGATTATGCGTATGTTTTACGATATATGCCATAAAATCTGCCAATATTTAACAAAAGGAGAGTTACATGGAAGAAACAAAAACATTAAACAGAAACCACAAGGACAAGGTATTCAGACTTTTATTCAACGACAGAAAAAACCTGTTGGAGCTGTATAATTGCCTGAATAATACCGCTTACGAAAACGCAGACAATCTTACCATTACCACGCTTGATAATGCTATTTTTATGAAAATGAAAAATGACGTTTCATTTATAGTAGCCGGAAACATATGTCTGTACGAACACCAGTCAGCCATATGCCCGAATATGCCCCTTAGAGGCTTGTTCTATCTGTCGGATTTATATAAGACAATCCTAACGGATATAGAGCTGTCGTCGTCAAGGCAGATTAAAATTCCAACGCCTCATTATATAGTATTCTATAACGGAGAGCGTGATTTAGAAGATATAAGCGAACAAAAGCTGTCAGATGCCTTTGAAAACGGAGAGCGAAGCGGCTGCATAGAGCTTACGGTGAAAATGATAAATATTAATTTCGGTCACAATATGAAGCTTTTGGAGAGCTGCAAAACTCTATACGGCTATTCATATTTTGTATCGAAGATAAGACACTATAAAAAGAATATGTCAACGGAAGAAGCAGCCATAGCAGCGATAGATGAGTGTATACAGAAGGGAATACTGGCTGACTTCCTCAAGTCACAGAAATCGGAGGTAATAGCAATGTCAATATATGAATATGACGAGGAGAAGGCAAAAAAGGTTTATTATGAAGATGGAGTAGCTGAGGGAATGGCAGAAGGAATTGCTGCAGGAAAGGCAGAGGGCATAGCCGAATCAATATTTGAACTACTGGAGGAAAAAGGCAATATCCCTGAAACCTTGAAAGACACAGTATATAACGAAAAAGATATAAGCATTCTACGCAAATGGCGAAGGCTCTCAATGAAAGCATCCACTGTATCTGATTTTTGTGAAAAGATGAATGAGGTCTAAAAACAGAAACAGGATATAGTGGGAAAAGCACGCAGCCCATACTTCACACCCCTGTCACATTCTCCACTTAAACACATCACAATAAATACGTAAAATACACAGTAACAGTGACAGCACCAATAAATAATGACGGAGGAAAACACAACATGAAAAACATACTGGTAGTAGATGATGAGGAGAAAATCCGTATAGTTATAAAAAAGTATGCGGAATTTGAAGGCTATAACATAGTGGAGGCATCAGACGGCATGGAAGCCATAGACAAGTTTAAGGAGGAAAACTTTGACCTTGTTATACTTGACGTTATGATGCCGGAGCTTGACGGCTTTTCTACCTGTAAGGAGCTGAGAAAAATAAAGGATGTCCCTGTTATTATGCTGTCGGCAAGAGGTGAGGAGTATGACAAGATACATGGCTTTGAGCTTGGCATAGATGACTACGTAGTTAAGCCATTTTCCCCAAAAGAGCTTATGATGCGGATGAATGCAGTTATGAGCAGGCATAAGGTTAATCAGTCTGAAAAAACCGGCGACCATGAGATATTTGAGGCAGAGGGCTTAAAGGTTGATTTTACCAGCCGCATTGTCACTGTCGACGGCAAAAAAACAGATATGACGCCTAAGGAATATGACCTTCTCTTTTATATGATAAAAAACAAGGGCATTGCACTGACAAGGGAAAAGCTTATTACAGAGGTATGGGGATATGATTATTATGGAGATGACAGAACCCTTGATACGCACATAAAGCTGCTTAGAAGCAGTCTCGGCAGCTATAGAAAATTTCTTGTTACCCTGAGAGGAGTTGGATATCGCTTTGAGGCATAAAAAATTAAGCATCAAATGGAAAATATTTTTATATATGCTTTGCTTTATGGGGATTCTTCTGCTTCTGCTCTGGCTGTTTCAGACAGTATATCTTGATACCTTCTATAAAAGGATAAAAACAAATGAGCTGGAGACTGCATTAAGCCATGTGGAGGCTATGTCAGGGGAGGAGGATTTCAGTCAGGCGGTTGAAGCTATAGCAGAAAGCTATGACGTGTGTATATTGGTGACAGATATTGAGGGGAATATGCTGTTTTCAGCAGACCAAAATATGAATTGTGCCATTCATAAGCTGCCAATAACAGAGCGTGTACGGTTAATGGAAAAAGCAGGAGACGGAAGCGTCATAAAGATAAAAAATAACGCCGGCTTATCCTTTGATAAGGGTATGGGTAATATTGACAAAAAACCAAACAGATTTGGAGATAAGCTGAATGTACCGCCAAATGACGAATATGAGAGCCTGATACTTGTAAAAACGGTAACATTAAGTGACGGAACACAGTGTGCCGTATTTCTGAACTCAATTATATCGCCGGTCAGTGCCACAGTGTACACACTTAGAATACAGCTTATATATATATCGGTTATTATGGTGGCAGTGGCACTTATTATGGCAGTTATTATAGCGACAAAGGTATCAAGGCCTATTATAAATATAAATAATACCGCAAAGAAAATGGCAAAGGGAGATTACGACATAGAGTATGATATGGGCTCCTACAGGGAAATTTCAGAGCTGTCAGCGACATTAAATTATACTGTCGGAGAGCTGAAAAAAACAGAGGATCTGCAGCATGAAATTATAGCAAATGTATCTCATGACTTAAGAACACCGCTTACAATGATTACAGCGTACTCAGAGGTTATGAGGGACATTCCGGGAGAGAACTCTCCGGAAAATGTACAGGTTATAATAGATGAGGCAAACAGACTTACAAATCTTGTAAACGATATGCTTGATATTTCAAAGCTGCAGGCAGGGGTGACGATGCTGGATGCAAGGGAATATAACCTGACAGCTGGTATAAAATCAGTTATAGACAGATATGCAAAGCTTGTGGAACAGGATGGCTATAAGGTAATCTTTAAATATAAGGACGAGGACATTATGGTAAGGGCTGATGAATTTAAGATTTATCAGGTGCTTTATAATCTTGTAAACAATGCCGTAAATTATACAGGTCCCGATAAGACAGTCACAATAAAGCAGATAGTAAACGGCGAAATTGTAAGGATAGAGGTTACGGACACAGGGGAAGGCATAGCGGAGGATGAGCTTGCAAATGTATGGGAACGGTATTATAAGGCAGATAAAAAGCATAAAAGGGCAGTTATGGGAACAGGTCTTGGTTTGTCCATAGTGAAAAATATATTAAAGCTTCACAATGCAAAATATGGTGTTTTAAGTAAGGTAGGAGAGGGCAGCACATTTTGGTTTGAGCTTAAGATTATTGACATAGATGTACTTGTTTGTTAAAATAATAATATAAATGTAACTCACAAAATATGAGGGAGAAAAAAGTATGTATCATTGTCATATTCATTTTTATTTAGCAGGTCATTCATGCAGAGCATTTGAGCTTATAAAGGAAATGTCACCGCTTGAACCTTTTACACATGAGTTTTCTGAAAGTGATGAACCTGACGAAGCATTGGCAGCTAAAGCAGACGTGATTTTAGCTAATCTACAGGATATGGATGTAATGGAAGCATTTGAGTACGTGATTTTACGTAAGAAAAAGGAAGCAGAGGTTATTATTCTTGCAGATAAAAGCCAATTACAGCATTTGACAGATAAGCTGTCAGAGGTTAAGGATATATGGATTACACCTATGTCAGATGAGGAGATAAGCTTTCGCTTTTTAAGATGGCAGCAGAGTTTCAAGATGAGTAAGGATTTCTGGGAGACAAACCATTTTTTTGAGTCTACCATTAACAGTGTTCCAAACCTTATATGGTATAAGGACAAGGATGGTATACATGAAAAGGTAAATGACAGCTTCTGCAGGGCGGTAAATAAGAAAAGGAAGCAGATAGAGGGACAGCGTCACGCTTATATCTGGAATGTGGAGCAGGATGACCCTGCCTGCATAGAATCCGAGCATCAGGTTATGGAAAAGAAAAGAACCTGTGTTGCTGAGGAAACCATCAAGACAGGAGACGGAACAAAGCTGCTTACCACCTACAAATCACCGCTGTACAATGTAGACGGAAGCGTTATGGGAACGGTAGGCGTAGCCATTGATATAACACAGGAGAGGGCATATGAGCAGGAACTGATAAAAAGAAACAGCATGATGGAGACTATTTTTACCTCTATTGACTGTGGAGTAATATGCCATACACTTGACGGCTCACGTATTCTAAGCATAAATGCAGCCGCACTCAAGATTTTGGGCTATGAGTCTGTGGACGAGATGATGGAGCAGGGCTTTGATACGGTGGCACAGTCGGTTGTAGACGAGGATAAGGAAAAGGTCAGGGAATGTCTCAGAAAGCTGAAAAAAGAAGGAGACAGTGCCAGCATAGAGTACAGGGTACGCCATGCAGACGGCAAAATATTTCACATTATGGGCAATTTGAAGCTTTTAAAGGAAAACGGAGAGCTGTTTTATCAGAGGTTCCTCCTTGACTGTACCGACCAGAAGCTGCAGCAGGAAAAGGACGAGAAGCGTCAGATGCAGCTTGTACAGGCACTTAGTACAGATTATATGTTTGTATGCTTCTATGACCTTGATACGGGCATTGGAGATATTCTCCGCCGTGAAGATAATAACTATATTATTTCTTCCGTTTTAGATGAAGAAATATCATTAGGAGAGAGCTTAGAGAAGTACATAGAGGAGTTTGTCTATGCAGAGGACAGGGAAATGCTCCGGCAGTTTTCATCACAGGACAGGCTTATGAGGGAGCTGGAGGCAAAGAATACAGATTTTATAAATTATCGTGTTATTGTGAATGATGAGATAAGATATTATGAGATGAAGATAGTGCGTGCGGGAGTGTGGAAGCAGTATCATGGAGTTGTTTTGGGTGTAAGAAGTGTGGATGAGGAAACACGCAACGAAATGGAAAAGAAAAGGCTGCTTGAGGAGGCACTTGCACAGGCAAATAAAGCGAATAACGCAAAGAGTGTATTTCTGTCAAATATGTCCCATGATATACGTACCCCTATGAATGCAATTATGGGCTTTACATCCTTAGCACTTACCCACATTAGCAATATAGAGCAGGTGGAGGAATACCTTAAAAAGATTATGACCTCCGGAAATCATCTGCTTAATCTTATAAATGACGTTCTTGATATGAGCAGAATAGAAAGCGGCAAGATGAAGCTTGAGGAAAATATGTGCAGCCTGTCAGATATTATACAGGGCTTATATAATATTATACAGGCAGATGTAAAGGCAAAGCAGCTTGAACTGCACATAGATACTTCGGAGGTTGAGAATACGGATATTATCTGTGACGAGCTTAGACTTAAGCAGGTGCTTTTGAATTTATTAAGTAATTCCGTTAAGTATACAAACGATGGCGGCGTTGTAGAGCTTAAGCTTACGGAAAAGACAGGGACACAGGAGGGCTATGCAAATTATGAATTTTGCATTAGCGATAACGGCATAGGTATGAGCGAGGAATTTGTAGCACATATTTTTGAGCCTTTCGAGAGAGAAAAAAATACGACCTTCAGCGGAATTCAGGGAACCGGTCTTGGAATGGCAATTACAAAAAATATTGTTGATATGATGAACGGCTCCATTGAGGTGAAAAGCAGGAAGGATGCAGGTACAAGGGTTACGGTTTCATTTGTGTTCAGACTGAATTCCAGCGAAAAGGAACAGGAGTCAATTCAAAATAAATCAGTGGAGCTTAAAAAGGGACGTATTTTGCTGGCAGAGGATAATGAACTGAATCAGGAAATTGCCGAAGCGATTTTAAGCGATGCGGGATTTTGCGTGGATATTGCCGAAAATGGTCAGGTTGCAGTGGATATGCTGGAGAAGTCAGAGGTAGGCTATTATCAGCTTATACTTATGGATATTCAAATGCCGGTAATGGACGGATATGAGGCAACCAAGAAAATACGTAAGCTTAAGGATAAGAAATTGTCATCAATACCGATTTTTGCCATGACAGCAAACGCCTTTGAGGAGGACAAGAAGGAGGCACTGCGGTGCGGCATGAACGGCCATATAGCCAAGCCTATAGATGTGGGGAATTTGTTTGAAGCCATAGGTAAAATATTAAGATAAACCATTAAAAACGAAAAAGCAGCGGATGTATTTAAAATCACAAATATACATCAGTTGCTTTTCATTTTGTGTTCAAAAAACCGTCACATAGAAAAATTAATATATACATTGTAAAGGAGATGATGTATATGGCAATAGAAGTATTTAACAGGTATGAAAAAAAATATCTCGTAGATACGGAAACCTTTAAATGTCTTTCGGAAATACTTATGGAGCATATGAAGCCGGATAAGTTTAATAAGGATGGAAAGCTGTATAATATAGCAAATATTTATTATGATACGCAGGATGATGCACTTATAAGGGCATCTATAGAAAGACCTGTATATAAGGAAAAAATAAGGCTTAGAAGCTATGGTGTGCCAAAGCTTAGTGATGAGGTATTCCTTGAAATAAAAAAGAAATATAACGGCATTGTAAATAAGCGGAGAACAGCCTTAAAGCTGAATGAGGCATATGCTTTGCTGAATGAAGGGATAAATCCTGATAATGCACCGTATATCAACAGGCAGGTGCTTGAGGAAATTAAGTATTTCCTGAAAATATATAATCTTGTTCCAAAGGTATATTTAACCTATGACAGAATGGCTTTTTTTGACAGGGAGGACGATGATTTCAGAGTAACCTTTGACACGAACATAAGGACAAGAAGAGATAACGTAGGCTTGGAGAATGGAAATAAAGGAGAGCCTTTATTGGGAAATGATGTCCGGCTTATGGAGATTAAAAGCTCTAAGGCAGTTCCTCTATGGTTTGTAAGGCTGTTAGAGGAAATGGATATAAGAGCCGTTTCATTTTCAAAATACGGAACGGAATATAAAAAATATCTTATTGAAAGATACAATAAAAGCGAAAATACCAATATTAAAATAAAAGGAGACTTATTATGTTTGAATCAATACTTACCGAAACAACAGGCACTTCAGGAATATCAGCCAAAGGGGCAGTTATCTGCATAGCGGCATCCGTAGTCTTAGGCTTTGTAATAAGCATTATTTATATACTCAGTGAGAGAAGGAAAAGATATTCGTCTCATTTTGCATTTACTCTTGTAATATTGCCGGCAGTTGTCTGCTCAGTCATTATGCTTGTAGGCTCAGATATAGCAAAGGCAATTTCCTTAGGAGGCGTGTTTGCACTTGTACGCTTCAGAAGCGTACCGGGAAACTCAAAAGACATAGTAAGTGTATTTTACTGTATGTCGGTAGGTCTTGCGGCGGGAATGGGATACGTGTATTTTGCCGTGATTTTTGCAGTGGTAATCGGAATGTTATATCTGGCACTGTCATTCTTTGGCTATGGTGAGAAAAGGGGAAATATAAAGGAGCTTAAAATAACAATACCGGAAAATCTTAATTATCAGGGTGCCTTTGACGATTTGTTTGAGGAATACTCAAAGGGTGCGGTGCTTGAGAAAGTGAAAACTACAAATCTGGGAACATTATATGAGCTTACATATTCCATTAATATGAAGGAAAATGTAAATGAGAAGCAGTTTATGGATTCCATAAGGTGCAGGAACGGAAATTTGAATATTATTTTATGCAATGCACCGGAAAATGTGGAAATGCTGTAAAAATCACTGCATTACATTATCCTGCAACTGCCGGTTTACACATTGAATAATGCCGGTTGGTTGATTGCAACCAAAAAAGGTGATATAATTTCCATATAAAAACACAAGGAGGAAATGTTTATGATTTTTGCAGATAAGATTACGCAGCTTCGCAAAAAAAACGGATGGTCGCAGGAAGAATTAGCAGAGAAGATGGAGGTCACAAGGCAATCTGTATCAAAGTGGGAGAGTGGACAATCTGTACCGGATTTGGAAAAAATTCTTAAATTATCAGAATTGTTTGGGGTAAGTACAGATTATCTGCTTAAGGAAGAGATTGGTGAGGAAGAAGCCATAAATTCCACAGAAGATAATAACATAAGAAAATTGTCAAAGGAAGAAGCAGATTCATTCCTTCTTACAAACGAGAGAACCTCAAAATCCACAGCAATAGCAGTGCTTTTATGTATTATATCACCAATATGCCTTATAGTATTAGCTGTAGCTGCTGAAGCTCCAAAGTCCGGATTATCGGAAGTCATGGCGTCAGGCATAGGACTGATTGTCCTGTTGGTTTTAGTTACAATAGCTGTTGCCATTTTTATTTTAAACGGCAGTAAGACAGCTTCCTTTAAGTATTTGGAAAAGGAAATCTTTGAGCTTGAAATTGGCGTCAGGGAGATGGTAACAGAACGGGAGCAGCAGTATAGCGGTAAATACACCAAAAGCATAGTCATAGGAGTATGTATATGTATACTGTCAGTAACGCCTATGTTTTTTGGAATGATGATAGATGAGGAAAATGAATTGCTTATGGCATTTATGGTTTCCATAATGCTCCTGTTAATAGGTATTGGCGTCAGCTTCTTTGTACGCAGCGTTATAATTTGGTCAGGCTTTAAAAAGCTTCTGCAGCAGGATGATTATTCACGGCAGAAGAAGAAAAATAAGACATTGAATCAAACTGCTTCCACCATATGGTGGCTTGCCGCTACCGCAATATATTTAATATACAGCTCTATTACGGATAACTGGGGTCATAGCTGGGTTATATGGGTAGCCGCAGGCGTGTTGTATCCGATTATGTTATTAATTATAAATACTTGCAGACAGGCTGACCGTTAGAATAGGCATAAGCGGAAAATACTGATTTTTAGCATTTTCCGCTTATGCTGACTACATAACTTCTGCTTCAAGTTCTCTTATATCACTCTCAGACAAATCGGGAAAACATTCAGATATTTCATTAACCTTTATTTTTCCTAATTTCAAAAGCCTGCGAGCGTTGTCTTTTGTTGTCTTTCTTGATGTTTCATACCTCATATCTTCCATAATTTTGCACATGGTCGCCACTCCTTCCTCGTCCTGCTTAAAGTATCTTGCCTTTTTAGCAAGTGCATCATAATTCATATCATCAGGGTTAGTACATGAAAAATCGTGCATAAGCTTACCGACTTCATCATTGCCCCTGTATTTGCCGTTCACATATATGATATGTGAACCGTCACCAAACAATACTCTATTTTCACCGACTGTAACATACCTCTCTACCGGATATATCGGCTGGTTTCCTTTCATTATATCATTTTCTGTAATAAAAACAACGTAGCTATCGGGAATATCCTCCGTATCATCACCTGACCTTAGTATATGTGCATCTAACAGACTGCTATTATACCTTGCTCTTTTTGCACCTGCACCGGAGTCTTTCCTTTGAATTTCCACATCAAATTCCTTATTAGTGCTGTCAATCGCATGTACATCTAAAACAACAGAACGTCCCTGTAAATTTTTCATAGGCTCCTGTGTACGAACAGATTTAATTCTTATATTTTTTCTCCCTAAAACAATCTGTAATATCAGCTCCACACCCTCAAAATTATCTGCAAGGCAGACAGTCATAAAATCATCATCCATATATCGGAGTGATTTCAGACGCTTTAAATCCTCTTTATGTATCTGCTCCGTTGTATTCAAAAATAACACCTTCTTTCTTTTATTTTATTATACATCTGACAATACCTTTTGAAAACTGTTTTTTGTGAAAATTTTCCCCAATTAATTCCGTTTCTCTCCGCTTAATTATGCACTGTTATTCAAAAAAAGTTTTTTAATATTCCCCCTTGACATTATATTAAAATGGTGCTATCTTAATGTTAGCACTCCAAGAGAATGAGTGCTAACAAAAGAAACGCTTGACAGGTGTATTTGAAAAAGGAAGGTAATGAATGGAAAAAGAAGTGCTTGATGAGCGAAAAATGAAAATACTTCAGGCAATCATAAAAAATTCCCTGGAAACAGGCGAGCCGGTAGGCAGTCGCACGATCTCCAAGTACACGGACTT
>N._stephensi_703_cecum__coassemble_12_pt1 | contig 35682 bp, 26 predicted proteins | sample N__stephensi_703_cecum__metabat2_low_PE_004 | metagenome-assembled genome bin N | reverse complement strand
AAAAACACTCCATACATGACCGCCAATTCTGTGTTAAGCTTTTTCCGTTTATATTCATAACAGAATATAAAAAGAGGCGTAACACAAAGCAGTGGGAACAGATTACCTGTGATGCCTGTTATAACCTCTGTATTAAAATGAAAATACTTACAAAAGGTCTCCCAAACAGAAGCATTTAAAGACGGCCAGTATACAGAATCAAATTCATTCAAATCTGTACCATTCGTTCTTCTTAATACATCCTCCTTAAATATATCTGCAATTCCTTTGACAATACTTCCGTCTCCTCTTAAAGGTGCATGAACACATATCGCTGCCATAAACCCTATTATTGCAACTATTCCTATAATAAAAATCGTTCTAAACAGTAATTTAGCCTGTTTTTTATTTCTATTAATAACAGCAGCCGCAAAATCAACCAGTAAGAACGCTATTAATCCCATCATTATAACCGATATAAATTCGTACCCACATAAAGCTCTGCCAAAAATTGCAACAAAGGTTCCTGCATAACTAATTATTCTATATTTTCTTTCATTCACCTTCCATGCACAAAACAACCCAATCAGCATTGGAATAAACCAAGTAAATTCAACCCAGTAAAGGTTCCTTGCAAAATTGACAACCCATGGAGATAGCCAGAATACCACAAAAAAGCAGCCTGCCATGATTTTGTTATACTTTGATGCAATTAAAAATATTATCAATACAAAAACCACAGAAGTTGCAATGCTGCATAGCAAATGCAAATTTTCAAGCCGGTCTTCTTCCTCCATATATTGAGCTAAACGTCGAAATACCTTTCCCTGCAATCCATACTGGCTTTTATATGCAGTTACCTTACTCCTCGCTAAAGGCTGATTGTTTTTATCGTAAACTGTCACATCATCTAAGCTGCCATACTTTGCTGATGTGAGTACGCTGTCCGTATTCAGATCAATAACAATATAATCTCCATTGTCCTTAATCTTAACAATTTGAAATATTTCTCCATTGTCAAAGGCAATGTAATTTCCTACAACTGCAACTTTTCTGCTGTAAATATTTGAGTCGACAACTATTTGTCCCTGTGTTCTTGAATATCCATCAAGCCAATTATCATTTGTGGTATAATTCAATCCATAGTACGTCAATACTCCCTTAAAACTATAATACTTTCCTAAGCCAAATCCGTCTTCATTTTTTTCTTCAAAGTAAACTCCGTCTTCCTGTGCATAAATCATGCCCGTAACCAGTGCATCGGCATTTACACTAAAATTGGAAAATGAGCTATTCTGATTATCCATTGAATTATACATATAATTCCATGTTAAAATGGCGGTCATAAAAACTCCGAAAACCACAGCACGAATTATTTTTTTCTTAGCTTTTTCCATGAATGAAGCACTTACAAATCCCCATATTGCAATTATAAATAACACAATAATTATCTTATTTTGAAATGTAAAGGTGGATTCTGCATATGAATATGACAACAAGATATTTCCCGTAATCGTTTCGTCAGGCAAATATGAACGGTCAACATTTTGCAGACACGGAACTGTCACACAATCCTCTGCTGTAAATCTTAAAGTATATTTATTTCCTTCCTTTAATTCTTTTGAAATATATACTTTATACCATCCGGCTTCAGAAACCTTGCTTAAATCCACATATATATTGTCTGTCTCAATTCCATCATCATTTAAAATTGTTAAACATAATCTTCCTGTATTTCCTGTAGGCTGGTTGACTAAATAGATTTCAAATCCAACCATATGGGGTTTCTGCGGCGAAAACATCATTTCATATGAACCGTATTGTAAATTTATACTATCCTGATAATCTTCTGCTGCAATTTGCTCGCAGTCTATTTCATCCGAAAAAAATCCATGTGTAAAAGTATCCATAGGTCCGATAACAACTATAGCAGCAATCATTATTAAAGTACTTAAAATCAATCCTGTTTTCTGCTTAACATTCATTTTTTTTATCCTTTCCCTTTACAAAAATTGCTATATCCTTTAAAATTTCTTCTTTTTTTGATATATAACCATCTGAGCCATTCCATAAATCGCAGTGGACAGTTCTGTAATCATAGTCTGCAGGTGCTCCGTCAAGCTCATTTACAAACTTTTTTCCCGTTAAATACTGATATAATTCTCCGGCAGATACCGGCTCTGTTGCCGGATGCCATAATGTTATTCCTGCTTTCAAGGCTATTTGAATATCCTTCCAAAGATTTTCCAAATTATAAAACTGATATCTGCTTCTGCTATCCGTAAAATTCAATGCTGAAAATCCAAGTTTACAAAACATTTCTTTTACAGTTTCCTTATTTTCATCCGATAAGCTTACCTTGTAAAAACCATTTTCCTGAAGCTCATAATATTTTCCCAGCATTGGCTCCATTTTTACAAGCTCGTCAAATTTGGATTCCTTCAGCATAAATGGTATAACATTTATAAAATCATATATGAAATTCTTTTTTATATTTTTTCCAAAAAGTCCCGGTAATCTTATGATTAAAGCATCAGAGTAATTTTGTCTGACCCAAAGCTCCAATTGATATCTGTTGTATCCGTATGGGTGAAGGTTTTTTGTATCAATCGCTGTTGTCTCATCAACATTTCTCGGTACGCCAAAAACATCTATTGTTGAAATCAAAACCACTCTCTTTGGCTTTATTTTAGAAATATTATATTCTGCCTGTCTTACAAGCTCCATATCCTTTTGCGGAAAATTGTTTGCCAAATATTTTTCAGCTCTTAAGCCCGCATAAATAAGTAAATTCGGCCTAGTTCCAAATGCTTTTTCTATATTTTTTGAATTATATGCGGCTTCTATTTTATTACCGGCAGATACATATATGTTGCTTCCAACAAACCCTGTATATCCTACTATTGCTGTCATAATGTCTCTCCTACTTTGTAAGTTTCTCTATTTCGCTAAAGCTATAATGTTTTCGTTTTAACAAAAGGTTAATTATCAGTTGCAGATACTTTATTACAACTGTTAAAATTCCAAACAGTCCAAAGAAGGCAACCGACAAAAATAATATTGTCGTTGTCCAACCGGCAACAGGATTAGCTGTTACAAATATTACTAAGGAATAAACAATCATAAATGCTGATATTATTACCATTAGCACTGTCATCATAACCGAAAATCTATATCCAAGCTCCGTAAATAAAAGCAGTGAATCAACTGCCAAGCCAAATCTGTATCCTTTTTCTTTCTTGTCCTGTCTTTGTATTGTCTTTCTGTCCGGCTCATAAACAACCATGCCCGTTTTTAGTCCCGAACCTGCATAAGCTGCCTTACGATAAGGCACTGTCCTGTTCATTGAGCTAATACGGTTAATAACTCTTCTGCTTAGTATCCTGAAGCTTTCCGTTCGCATCTGATACAAGTTTCCTGTAAACCTATTAAATATCTTATAAAATAATTTTGAGCCAAATCTCTCCTTCTGATTAGGCACAGCACTGACAATATCATATCCTTCAAGTGTTCTATAATATACCTGCATAATTTCTTCTTTGCCAAAATCAATCATAGTCTTATCAAACTCAAATACAAAGTCCCCAATGGCTAAATCAACACCTGCATTCATCGCAGCCTCAAGCCCATGAAAATAACTCATATTAACAATTGAAATACTTGCTGTCTCAGACAATCTGCCAGCTTTCTTAATCACTCCCAAACTGTCATCTGTAGAATTGTCATTTACGCATATAATCTCCGAATGTTCAAAATTCTCCTCCAACACTTTAATTATCATTTTCAAAAAGCTGTCTATTCTTTTCTCCGCATTATGAACATAAATAACTGCGGATATGAAATTTTTTCCTTTATCTCTCATCACTCAATACCTCATCCATGTCATAAACCGTGTTTATTTTTCCTGAAAGAACTCCAATAAAAGTCGGGTTTTTTGAATATGTTCGTATGATTGTAGGTCTTGAATCATCTATTTCCGAACTCATCAAAACAGGCTTCATTGAAAAAAGCGAAGCTCTGTATTTAAATCCAAATTCATCTTTCAGATATTTTCTTACCAAATTTTCCATATACGGAAATGCGGTTTGTGGTTTTGCCGTACAGTCATTACAATTACCAAGTTTAAATGCAGAACAACTCCCTCCTGATTCTTTTTGACAATTGAAATTCGGCATAGCTTCATAGCTTGTAGTATGCGGTGTAAATGTAACAGATGTAAGTGAATGATACCCTGTTTTACCAAATGGCATAATAGAAAAAAAGGGACCATCCATAACCGTAAAGCCATATTGCCTTAGTCTGTCATTTACATCACAAAGAATAATTTCACATAATTCATATTTTATCTCAAACTTATCCATAGCCGCCATATCAAGAATCTGATTTGTTCCGGCATATGCGGCATTTAGTAAAAATCCCGTTCTGTATTCTTCATTATCTGCAAATACCGCATATGTATCCTGAAGCTTTTCTATTCTCTTAATGTTTACTCCATATTTAATCTCAACATTTTTTAGTGTATGCAGCTTTTCAAGCAGGTAATTTTTCAATATCATTGCATCATATGTATATTCTTGTGTAAGAAAGGCTCCATCACACATACCATCCCGGAAAAATCTTCCCGGATTAAGCTCTTCACACGGAATATTGACTGCCTTACAAAATCTTTTAAACTGTTTTCCATCAGTCCATGAATACTGAGCGGAGGTTGCATATATCATGTCAAATTTTCTGTTTATGCAAAAATCAAAGTCTTTATTAAATCTCTCAAAATATCCTGCTGATTTCATAGCCGTTGAAATTGACCTTGGATAATGATATCCCTGATGAACACGTGCCTGATTAATGTATGATGCTCTCCTGAATGGCTCTGCTTCGCACTCAAGCACCAATATTTTTTGTTTTTTCTGACCGCAAAAAATAGCTGAGTACATACCATATAAACCTGCACCTATAATCACTTTATCATACATTTCCATCAGTATATCCTCCGGCATTTTTCAATTCTCCCCAAATGTATATGCGGGAAATTTTCTACATGGGATAAATTATACTATTATAAAGCGGAAAATACAATCATAATTTTATTTGATTTTTCCTTCGTTTACATTATCACCCTTCCGAATCAGATTCATCAAGCATGGTATTTCTCATTTGACTATTTTTACCATAAACTAATACTTCTCCTTCTATTCTGTATAAATTATCATTTTCCTGCTGTCTGTTTAGTTTTTCTATCCTTTCCTGAAGCATATCCATAGCTTCTCTTTCACTTATCATCCATCTTGGTATTCTCCACCTTCCGGGTATCTGTCCATGTGTTCCTGACGAAACCACCATAACTCCAAGCTTACTGCCAATAACCATGTTAAATATATCAAATGCCCAATGACAGAAAATACAATCCTGTAAATTTCCCCCTGCAAATACCTTTTTCATCCTCCTTCTTTTTATCTGTCTGTCCCTTTCTTCCATATCTTTATATTCATCATACAGCATATCCAAGATCAACATTTCTCCATGAATTGGCGGCCGCTTTCCTCTTTGTTTCTGTTGCTTTCCTTTTTGCTCAAGCTGTTCTCCCTGCTTAAATTGAATTTTTTCCTGACAAATAACTATATATTGTGCAGGATTAGCCAAAGCATTCATTATGGCATTCATTATCTCATTATTTTGATATTCTTTATTATGATAAGTTCGCCCTGCTATTTTGCTTAGTTTACTGTGTATTTTTTGTCTTTTTGCCTGTGTTTCTTCATACCTTGTCTTTACTTCATCACTGTCGGCCTCTTTTTTCATTTCTTTCCCAATTTCATTTAGTCTGTCTTCTTTCGGCATGCTTAACATTCTATGCAGTTCTTCGAGAACACTTCTGTATATTTCACGCTTTATTATAACTTTATCTGTATTTCCCGCTACATATATTTTTCCATGCCATACCATCATTGCCAAATGAGGCGTTTTATTCTGCGGACTAAGGGTCACCCACTCTCCTCTTGCAAGCCTGTTTAAGCTCCTTTGCTCCGGTGTAAGTATATCCCTTCCATATTCCCCTTCCATAGCCGGTCTTAAAAGAGGCATTTGCCTTGTTCCGGGAGCTACAGCTATACTCGGTCTTATCCCTCCGCTCGGCGGTGATAATGTTCTTCCTGCAAGCCATGCTTCATCCCTATAGGTTCCCTCCCTTATATACAAATTCTCTTGCGAAACATCCTTTCCTCCAACACTCAATACATGAACCCAGCGATAAATATGTGTTCCTCTCTTCTTATCCTCATCCCTGAAAAAACCCTGATTTGGTCCTCTCCTTGATTTTATGACTCTCTGTTCATCAATGACCACTTTAGTTCCCTGCCTTAAAAAATATCTTTGGTTATCCCAATAATTGCCTCTGCCATTAAGCAGTGTATGCCCTCTCATCTCTACTAAGTGAGTGCTTCCTACAACCACCACATTCCTTGCCGTCTCCAAATAAACAGGCTGCATTCCCGGTGCTATCTGTCTTGGTACTGCTTGTCTTGGTTCCGCCTGTCTTGGCACTGCATGTCCTTCCACAGCCCTTCTCTCTCCGGTTCTATCTGCTGCGTTTTCTTTTTTCTTCGGCTGTAAGCCTTCCATTGCTCCATCCATTTTTCTGCCTCCTCACCCTGTCTTCTTCCACACCCTAAGCACATTTCTCCCCTCCCTATACTCATATTCCATCCCATCGCTCATACTCCTGACCAGATAAATCCCAAGTCCTCCCTCTGCTCTCTCCTCACCCTTCAGGCTTACATCCGGCTCCTTCTCCTTAAGCGGATTATATTGCCTCCCCCAATCCTCAAACATAATCTCCACGCCTTCCATGTCACATACCCTCACAGTTATAACGACAGCTCCGCCGTTATCTCCTTCACCGTCATAGGCATACATTGCAATATTTGAAAACAATTCATCCGTTATAAATTTCATGGCTGTCACAAGCTCCCCGCTAAGACCCTCCACGCTAAGCCTTTCCTCCACAAAGCCTATCACCCTGCTAAGCTCCTTAAGGCTTGCCGTCACCTTAATACTGCTGCCTGAACCGTCAGCCTCCCCAATACCTTCAATATGCAGCCTGTTTCCTGCTCCATTAGCCTCCTGCGTATTCTCCCTCTTTTTTATATACTCAAAGCTTAGCATAGTAATGTCGTCCGCCTGCTCTGCGTTTCCTGAAAACCTCTTTATATCCTCCCTTACAGCCGTCAGGATTTCCGTACCTCTGTGCCCTTTCCTTCCGGCGTCATTTAAAACTACCCGCAATCTCTCCTCCCCATACAGGCAGCCCTTTTCATTCATTGCCTCCGTGACGCCGTCCGTATATAAAAACAGTCTGTCTCCCTCCTTTAAATATATATAGCTGTCTTTATATTCAGTATCATTAAAAACTGCCAGCGGTAAATCAGGCGTGTTTTCAATTTTTACGTATTCACTGCCATTTTGACAATAAAAAGGGATATTATGGCCTCCGTTGGCAAAGGTCATCTTTCCTGTGGAAAGGTCTATCACACATACAAAGCAGGTTATAAACATCATTTCCTCGTTGTGTTCATTTAGCCGGCTGTTTGCCTCCTTTAATATACGGGCAGGAGTTCCTATGGTGGCTGCCATATTTTTAATAAGGGTTTTTCCCATCATCATAAAAAGCGAAGCGGGAATTCCCTTTCCCGATACGTCTGCCGCCACAAGCCAAAGGCGGCTTTCGTCTGTGGTGAAGTAATCATAAAAATCGCCTCCCACCTCCTTTGCAGGCTTCATAAATGCACATACGTCAAATTCATTGCCCGATGATGCCATACGCTTTGGCAGAAGACTTAGCTGTATCCGGGACGCCACATCTAACTCTGTTGACATTCTTTCCTTATCCGCCGTCACCCTTTTAAGATTGTCCATATGCTCACTGAGGGACAATGTCATTTTGTTAAATGCCTCTCCAAGCTCCTCAAGCTCATTTCCGGTATTTATGCTTACACGGTAATCAAGATTTCCGTCCCTTATAATATGGACGTCCTCAATCAGTGCTTCTATCGGCTTTGTTATCCGCAAGGACACAAGCCTTGCAAGCAATGCTCCTGCCGCCATAATCACTATAGCCCCTCCTCCAAAAAAGATTATTAAGCCCTCAATAATATTCCTCACATTTTTTTCCGTAGTGGAATTTGCCTCCATAATATAGTCATGTCTTTCATAAATATATTTCAAAACCATATCCGTATTAAAGATAATACCAATACTCCAGCCTGTGTATTCCACAGGCATATACATTATGCGGCTTTCCTGACCGTTATACACAAGGCTCTCTGTTGATTCTCCCCCTGATACCATATCTTTAGCAAAATCCATAAGCCCCTCCTTCTCATCGGTGAGAATGTTAATCTGCTCATAGCCCTCCCTGTTATCCGCAAGGCTTGGTGAAACTATGACATTGCCGCTGCCGTCTGCTATCTCCACAAATCCGTCATATTTTATATCAGCCATGCCAATAAGGTCATCCTCCAGATTATCAAGATAAATATCTATTGCCATAACTCCCATGTATTCATTTTCTCTGTATACAGGCTGTGAGCAGGTCACCACCAGCTTTCCCGTAGAGTCAAGATATGTACTTGAAAAGCTTACGCTTCCCTTTTCCTTCATACATGAGTTTTTATACCATTCCGTCTCTCTCGGCTCATAATCATAAAGGTACAAGGGCTGCTGATTTTCCCCAAGCTTGTCCAGAACCTCGCCGGAATTGCTGTCAAACGAAAAAAGCATGCCGTCCTTTGTCGTATAATAAATGGAGTTTATCCTGCTGTTTTCATATACTGACTGGAACACCTTATGGCAGCAGCCTATTTTATATATCTCGTCCCTTTTACTTTCATAATCCATATCCTTATTAAGGCTGAAATACATACAAAGCTTATCCCTTGTCTCCTCCGACGGTATTCCTATTTCCCTGCTTCCGTAGTTTTCAGGATTTTCGTAGACATCGCTTACAATTCCCGCACATATTTTAAGCTCCTCCATGTACTTGCTCATTTTATCCGAGCAGCTTAGGGAAAGATTTTTAAGGACATCCGACATTTCCGCCAAAACAATGTCCGTAACATTTTTAATCTCCTCCTCTGCAATCTCATCTATAACCTCAGAGCCGCTTAATACAATTTCCTTTTGTACTTTTTTTAAGCCTATTCCGGATATAACCGCAAACATAATAACAGTGAGAAAGGCTGCGGTCAGATTTCCCTTTAGTATCTGTCTGCCGATTTTTTTATTTCTTTTTTTCATGGCTTCTCCTCTTTGCTAATCCTCTATATGTATAAACCTGCTAAAGCCTGACATATTAAGAATATCCCTGACGCTGCCCTGCACGTTTTTCAGCACAAAGCTTCCGTTTTTGCTTTCCGCCGTCTTATATGCTATGAGCATGGCTCTAAGTCCGGCACTTGACACATAGTCAACCTCCTTTAGGTCTGCCACAACCTCATTCTGCTTTTGAAATGCCAGCAGTAATTCTGCCTGAAATTCCCTGCTTGTGTTTGTGTCTATTCTTCCCTCCACCCTTAATACGATCCTGTTTTCCTCTTTTACTGTCTCAATTCTCATACATTCTCTCCTTACGATTTCTTATGCTTTCTTGCGTTTTTATACTTTCTTACGCTTCTTTATGTTTTTTCGTTTCCTTATGCTTTCTCACAGCTCCTTACAAAATCTGCCCCAGCCTTGCCCCACAGTCAAGACCTGCCGCCTTTTCCTCCTCGCATATTCCTGAATTAACATCCATATATGTATAGCCATCAAGGGCAGAGCTTACATCAAGATACACTATCTTAAGCTTGCATCTCACCGGCTTAAGCTGGTTTAATAAATGCTTTATATGTGACTTTTTATACATACCCTTCACATTTTTAATTAAAACCGTCACTCCGTATATATCATCACCGTATAACTGATTTTCCACTGTTTTCTGACTTTCCGAGCAGGGCTTTGGCATAAGGTTTCTCTCCAAAATAATTCCCTTCTCCTCAGTCAGAATTTCTATAAGCTTCTCCAGTGAGTCTCTCGTTCCACGCTTTTTGACAAGGTCATAGGAATTAATAACCAGCTTTCTTAAGGTATCCTCCCTCAAAAATCCTCCGCTTACATCAAGCCCCATCCACTCTGCCAGTATAGGCAGCATATAATCAGGTGCCTTCATTGGCTCCAATAAATCCGTAAGCCTGTCTATATCCTCCTCCATATTATTATATATGGTGGAAAAAATTGAAAGGTATCTGTGGAGGGTTGAGTTTCTCTGCCTGTATATTTCCGGGAATGATTCCATTATGAAATCTCCCTTTGTATAGACCTTAATATTTCTTATGGTATTTAAGGCAGCTCCCTTTGTTACAATGCAAATCCAGAGATACCTTCCCTCCACTTCATAGAGCAGCATATCGCTCCTGTTTATAAATTTTATATTATATCCCCTTTTAAAGGCCTCTGCCTTTTCTGCCACAGATATACCGCTGTCCATAAAATATTTATTTACCGATATATCATCAGTTCCCATTACATATACCGCACATTCGGATTTTTCCTTAAGCTTTGCATCCATATGTATTCTGCCCCAGCTTTTTTCTCCATGTCCTCTGTCAAAAAAGGGGATAATTATACAGCACTCCTCACTGCTCTCTGTTACAAGGTCATCCCCCTTGATTAAAAATCCCTCCATCAGCTCTTTTTTTAATTTATCTCCCCTGACAGAATAAACTCTTTCCTTTTCCATTATACCTCCTGTCTCCGCAGCTTTTTGCTGCACCTCTCTGCTTAGCGTATTACCCTTGCAGCTTTTCTAAACATATCCTTTTTCAATATCTCTTTTTTACCTTACAGCCCTTTTTCATGATTTAATGTAAGCTGTATGCTTCCCGGCGTCAGCAGGCAGTTATTCGCCGGCTTTATATCGTTTCCAAGAACCGAAGCATAGCCATAGCTTACGGGAACCATGTCAAGCGCTTTAATATGGCTCACACAGGAAAGACCTTGTATTTTACCGTAAAGCTCCTCAAGCATCAGCAATTCCCCAAAGCCTTTTCCGCTTTCTATATAGTCGGTCAGCCTGACTATAGTCTCCCTTATACTATTTTCGCAATGCTCATAATGATTTTTTACCGTGATAACAGCACTTACGTCTATTGCAGTAAATACAGGAGACACTATGTCTACCCTTGTTGACAAAAGCCTTCTTTTATTTATCTCCCTCATAATAATCATTTTTGATATGTCAGACAGCCTTTCTCCCGGCTTCATTCCTTTTATGTACACTGCAATGGTTATTTTATTTTCTTTGGGGCTTCCTACCGCCTTTACTTTTTTTACATTTACCTCTGAAACGCCCATGACAATAGCCTCATAGTCCTTTTCCGTTACGGCAGTATACGATTTATATACATCGGAAACAAATCTTCTCTTAAGCTCCCCAAAGGTTTCCTTCATTCCTCCGTATACCGTATCTGACACATTAAAAAACCTTACGCCTGTATCATAGCCTGACGGTATAAGCTCTGTTCCCTTTAAAAGAGCTCCCTCCGCTGCCTGAGCCGTTGCCATTTCTCCTATATACAGCCTTGAGCCTGCACATTCTCCCGCACTTATTACCTTAAGCCTTCCGGCTTCCTCCTCCAGCTCATAGATAAATCCCATAGCTCCGGGTATTTTCGGCTTTACAAAATCGTACATAACCTCTCCCTTTAGGTTGGTTATTTCCAGTATAATGCTAAAACCGTCTTCTGTAATATTGTCAAAGGGAAGGGCAAATTCTTCATTATCATAGCCATACATACAGCCAAGCTCACACCCTCTTACTGCATCCTTCAAATATGCTGCCACTGCTATGCTCTCGTATTCTTCACTAAAGCGATAGCAATATCTTCCATAGTCCTGCCTTATCCTTTCATATTCCTCCTCCCTGAATTTTCTATACAGCACTTCCCCATGCTTTCTGCCGTAAACCCTTACGTACTGCTCCTCCATAATATCACTGTAAACATAACATTCCCCCTGTCCTGCAAAATTGTATACATATGACCTTGTATCCCTCTGAATAAGGGGAAATACCGCTCCTCTTATTGATTTTACCAATGGGCATATATTATAGTCAGCATTGATAAAGGTTCCTCTTATAATATAGCCCTCCTCCCTCATAAAGCCTAATGCCGTTTTATTTTTGCGGCATAGTCCTAAGTCAAAGGTAATGCTTCCGCTTTTGTTGAAATTCCCGGTATCATCCGTACATTTTATCCTTTTATAGCCCTCGTCAGTATAACATTCCCACTCAATGCGTGTTCCTTTGTTTTCCGTATTCAGGTCCAATAAATCTATTTTGTTTTTCCTGCACTCTAAATATATTGAAATCTCGGTATCAATGCTTGGAAGCCTGTCGAACACAAAATACAGCTCTGTTCCTGCCACCGGCTGCTTTGCAAAAATAATGCCGGAGCATTCCTCTATTGTCTCATTTTCCCTCAAATACACACCTATAAGCTTTGCTCCTGATATTTCCCTGCTTCTCTCGCTCTCAAAGCACAGGCTCCCCACCTTGAATTTCTGACAGGCAGGTATCAAAAAGCCCTCCCCCACGCCTGAGGTTTCCACATATATTTTTTTATTCCGGCTTTTTTTCCTGTAAAAGCCTGCCAAATTTATAAGCTTTTCCTCCATGCCTGCGGAAAGTCCTCTTATTTTTTCCATCTGCATAGAGGTGAAGCCTGTGAAATTTTCAAGGATTACCGCCTCCGGCGATGACGGAGAAATATATAATTCCTTTTCTGCCTCCTCCATCCGTCTTTCATATGTACTTTTCCAGTTTTCATTAATATAGCCCTTATCCATATTTTCTAACCTTTATCCTTACCCTGTATGTTTCCCTGTTATTTCACATCATGTATTTCATGGCTTCCGCTTACTGCCACCATTGAAAAGTCCGCTTCCACCTTATTAAGCTCACATTCCCTAAGCCTTCCCTTATGCTCATATCTCGCCGTTACAGACAGCCTTTGTACAGTTCCCCATTCCCTTAGGATATTAAGCTGCATAAGTATCTGCGACATATTTGGCAGCGTTCCTATCTCCCGGACATTTCCTCCGTTTCCGCCTATGGGATTTAAGTATTCTTCCATTATCTCATTAAACCTCCCTCTTACAAAAAGCATATCTGTTTTTTCGTTTTTCTTAAACCATAGGTCTGACGATATTTCCACCCTTAAGGGCTTTACTATAACTATCTCCTCTCTGCCTATAGGTGCCTCGCTTATTTCTATGAGATGCTTTTTAATCTCCATACTCATTCCTTCAAAGGAGGTGCTTTTTTCGCAGAAATCCTTTGTTAAAATTACTATGTACACCCTGCCCTTTTTCACCATAACCCTCGCCTGACTTATAAGACCGGAAAAATCCATAACCTCCCTGTAATAATCCTCTGCTGTCACAAGCCTTCCATGACTTCCTATCAACACATCTCCCCTCCTTAGCCTTTCCTCCTCCGTTTCCCTGCTGCTGCCTCCATATGAAGGCTCTATATTATACAGGCTGTCCAAAAACAAAATATTGGACAATGTTTCAGATATGGCTCCCCTGCCTACGTTTCCCTCCTCGCCCCTGCATCTGTATATAACAGCTTTAAATGCAGGATTAACCGTTTCTGCCGGCAGCTTTTCCCTTATGCCGTCTCCAAATATAACCCTTCCCTTCTCCCTGTCCAGCATATATACTCTCCCGTCGCCTGCTGCCTTTTCAAAGGACTCCGTTTCCCTCCATAGGACAAATACTCTTTCAAGCTTTCCCTTTTCATTCTTCTCTATCCTTATTCTGTTTTTCTGCTCAATCGCTGCTTTTTCACTATGGTCATAAAGAAATCTCTCTGTTTCATCCATCCATAAATCAATTTTTAATATATCCACGCCATACAGCTTAACTGACATTCCCGGAGCCGTTTCTTCTATATAATAATCCTCCTCCGTTCCCGTATCAACATTCCACACCTCAAGAACATTTGTCATAACAGACCAGTTTTTCCCTGCATATCTGTCATTACTATGGACTATTTTTATATAAAATCCCTTTATATTGCAGTAATCAAGGCTTTCCATATCATCAGGGGTGTTAAATATTAATATCCCCCTCTGTCCGGACTTTCCTGCTCCGGTTTCTGTCATCAGCCTTTTAAATCCGTTTTTCGTATAATAGAAATACTCCATGCTCTCTGTGTCAGCAGGCTCATTGTCACATTGTATGTAAAGGCTTACAGGCCCTTCTGATATTTTTTTGTCAAAGCACACATAGATATTCTCGTAGCTGCTGCCGTCACGGTTAAATAATGTTATTTCTCCGTTACCATCCGCTATATTATAATAATCTTTTACATTTATTCCCCATATTACCGATATGCTCTCCGGCGTACACCATGCTTTGTCATAGGTGTAGGATATTTTCATATTGCTGATATATGGGGCGTTAAAAATACATGGCTGCTCATAGCAATGGTTTGCCGCAATAATTCTCACTCTTAATAAACGCTCCTCCTCACTGCCCCAGTCCTTTGGGCAGTAAAACCTTATTTCCACACTCCCCTCCTTTTCCTCTGCAAATATATCCTCCCCATTTTTATTATGGTTTTCAATATAAAGACTTTTCCAGCCCTTTGGACTGTTGTACTCAAAAATCACCTTATCTGCCCATACCTGATTTACCTTCTGCTTTCTTTCATATTTTCTGTATCTCTTTATAAGGGGAAGCCTTTCCTCGCTGCCGGTTTCTAACCCCACAGGTATCCTTTCATACTTAAGAAAAAATTTTATGGATATAAGGGAGCCTGCCTTTGAAAAGCTTAGGCTCTGTCCTATTATACATTCATCATGAATTCCAAAGGTCTCTCCAAATGGATAAAAGCCGTCAGCATTACAATCCATAATGTGATTATTAACAAAATCTGCCTTAAGCTGCGGTGACACTGACGATATAAGAAGCCTGCCAAGCCCTATCGGATTTTCAAGCTTACGCTCCTTTCTTATAACTATGGCATCCTCCCTCTCCCTTTTCTGTCTCATTTCAAATAAAGCCCGGTCTTCAAAGACATATATATTTTCCGCAGGTATTAATCCTTCTTCCGCAAAATAATATATTCCTGCAGCACCCTCCTCTATACCCTTAAGAAGGCTGTCGCTGTCTGTTTTTATAATAAAAACCTGATTATCTCCTCCAAATATATAGGGATGATATATGACGGCTTCCTCCCTGTTATACATCTCCTCTTTCCTTTCATTCCCTACAGGGGCAGCCACAGGAAGCTCTCCGAAAACAGGTCTTATTTTTCCTTTAATACCCTGTTCTGCAAATATATTTTTAACTGCCGAGCCTGTAACATACAGCCCTCCTGTTGTCTCAAATATTATTTTTCCGCCGTCCTTACCTGCTCCATAAAGCTTGGTTCCTTTATTTATCCATATTCCCTCAGTTCCATTGCCGGCAATTTTCATATGTACCAGACCTCGTGAGGGCTTTGGAGGCTTTAGCGATATACCTAAAAGCTCTATAAACCTTATATGGATTTTTTCATTAAGCCTGTTATATTCTCTTTTATTTTCCTCCATCTGCCTTAAGAATATTTCTGCAAGCCTTAAGCCAATATCCTTATTTTTTTCGTCAGGCCTCCAGTATGGAAGATAATTTTGTGCAAGCTCATTAAAAAGTTCTTTCATTCTTATTTATCCTCCACATAAAGGGGAACAGTTACCTCATCCTTAAAGTCCTTAGTTCCATAGGCTACCATTACCTCCAAAACCCCATTATTGTAATCACATCTGGAATTTACGCTTACCTCCTGCAATGCAGGCTCCTGACTTAACAGGCTGCTCCTTATATCCCTCTCCATAATATTTAACTCGGTTCTGTTCATTTCCATAAAGGCATATGACTTAAGACTGCTTCCAAGCTCCCGGTTAAGCCATCTCTCGCCCTTTCCTGTCTTTAAAATAATCATTACCGACTGTCTTATCCGCTCCTTTCCGGACACGGTCTCAAATCTTCCTGTTGCCGGATTTATTTCTGCCGGAAATTTCATTGATTCTTTTGTATCTGTCATTACACGCCTCCGTTCCCTGTAGCTGTGCTGTATCAATATTTTGCTTATACCTTACCCATGCTTTGTTTATGCTTTACCTGTATTCTGTTATTTCACGAAATTATGCTCTATCCCTCCTTTATAACCGCTCCCCCGATAACAGTTGTTCCGTCGCTTGTAACCTTCATGGAGGAATTTCCCGATATGCTTCCGTTCTCACTCTTTACCTTGAACATGCCGTTAGCTTCCATTGATATTCCCTGCTCCGCTTTTACCGACAGCTTTCCGCACTTAACGTCAACCTTTCCGTTTTCTCCGTCTATTTTTATTGTTACATTTCCTACGCTTATTTTAAGCTCCTTTTCTGCTTTAACTGCTATGGCGCCGTCCTTAGAAGCTATTTCTATGGAGTTTTTCCCATCCTTATCATTTATTGAAATCCTCTTATTTTCATTATCAAGAAGAATTGTTCTCTCCTTCCTTGCCGTTTCTATCTTTATTTTATCCCTGCTGCCCTCCCCCTCCCTGTTGTCCTCAAAAAATATGGTATTGCCGTTTTTTGTTGTTATCTTTTTATATTGATTTTCCTCATCTGCCGTGTCTGACAGAAATGTGCTGTTCTCGGGAAATATGCTTCCCACGATATACGGCTTTTCGATATTTCCTCCCTCGAACAGCAAAAGCACCTTGTCGCCTATCTCCGGAAGAAAATAGCTTCCCCATTTTTTTCCTGCCGAAAACATGGCTACCTTTGCCCATTTAAGGACATTGGCGTCCTTATCCCTTACGGGAATCTGAACACATACCCTTCCCGGCATATCCTTACTGTACTTTTTTGCCACTATTCCTACCGCTGCACCTGTTATCCTGCTTTCTCCTCCGTCTGTTTTCTTTTCCCTTCCCTCTGCTATATCTCCCAGCACGTCATATAAGCTCATATTTTTTTCCTCTTTTCCAATGCTATTGCTTTATCTTATCTGTTCTGCCTGTAAGCTCCGTAACATATCCTTCCTCGTCATCAATACAATGTTTTACCTCAACCAGATAAAATTTGTTTGACGGCGGCGAGCCCATGCCTTCTATCTCAATAAAATTTCCCGGCTTCAGCTCAGGAAGTCCCACACATCGGCAGTGCATATTTCCAAAGCCGTATGTTATCCTTTCTATGGCACTTTCAAGCCTGTAGCCGGCATCCTTTTCACTTTTAACTGATGAATCCACATATATTTTCTCGCTTCCCGAAATAATCTGCTTTGCCTTATTGCTGCCTGATATTGTGCTGTTAAGCTTCCTTTTTGCCGTAATTAATTCTGATGTTCCGTAGTCGGTTCCCCTTACCTGAACATTTTCCACCTGACCTATTATGTCATATTCAACTGACAGCTTCGATAATCCCATTGTCGTATTCAACGACATAAGCGTAACCTCCGGCGTCCTTGCCTTTCTAAACAGCACTCTGCCGCAGTCTGTAAAAAACTCATAATTAAACCTTCTTGCAGCCCTTACCGTAAATTCATAATCACTCTCTCCCATAACCTCTATTGTTCTGTCGCTTTCCTTGTTACCCTCGCTGTTATTCCTATCAGGGGTGGCTGTAATGCTTAGCTGTGTGTATACTCCGCTGCTTTTCATTTTTTCATAGACGCTTTTTCTGAATATTTCACCTATACTGTCTCCAAAATTATTTGAGGTCATTTGGTTTTCATGGCTTCCTGCCATCATTACCCCCTTTATATCCATACACAAAATCTCCACATGAGGTATTTCTTCATTTCCATATACAAAGTTTACCTTTGAGACAAAGCCTGTAAAAATATCATTAAGCTGACTTCCGTAGCCTGCCGTAACAGTGACAGGGGAGCCTAAGGAAAAATAATCCTTTAAGCCCTCCCAGAGAAATTTTCCGTTTTCCCTGTCAAAGCTGTTATATACACAAAAGGAGGCTATTGATGCTTCATATCCGCATGTAAGCTCCACTATTATGTCTGACACAATATAGCCGCCCTTATTTTTTGAAAAATCCTTTTTATTTGCCTTAATCTCTGCCACAGGATTTATAAAATCATTATATTTATTCTTAAGGGTATTATAATCATATGCTGCCATATTTTTTCTCCATCAGCCTGTCAAAGGCACTATCGTACAAATCGTTCTCATTTTCTCTGTTAAGGGAAATATCCACAGTGGCTCTCATGGGAGCTCCCTCCTTAGAAAACATGGTAAATTTGGCCTGAATACCTGTAAGCTGTCCCTTAAAGCTCATATCTCCCCAGCAAAATTCCAGCCTTGTCATGGTTTTGTCTGTCATCAGGGCTGCAAGTCCGTTTGTGACACATGCCACATCTAACTCATCAGACTGTGTGCTGTCAAATATAAGCTGAAAGGAAATATCGATATTTGCCTTTTTTTCCGCTGTTTTCCCTCCCACACCAAAGCCTTTGTCATCTATGCCTTCGGAAATTCCCGATGCTACGGAAATGCTTGCAGGATTGTATTCCGCCTCTAAGGTATATGTGGTGCTTTCGTCAGGCTTTATGGCTCCCACTGCACTATTGTATTTAACCTTTGATATTTTTAGCAGCGCTTTATTTAAGCCTGATAGCTTATTTTTATTTATGTTTCCTATCCTTTTCATTCCGCCGGAAAAAGCGTCGGAATACATTCTAAGCCACTGATTATTGTTGTTAAAATCCTTACATTTTATTGTAAGGCTTAAGGCTGCCCTTATAGGTATTCCGCTTCCTGTAAACATTGTGTACTGACCTGACAGGGACACAAGCTCCCCCTCATAGCACAGGGCTCCCCAGCTAAATATAAGGTATCTTATATTTACGTCTCTTATCATTGCAGTAAAGGCATCTACCTCCGTCTGTACACTAAGCATGCTTTCATCTGCCGCAAGGCTCCCGCCGGTACTATCCTCATATTCCTTTGAATTATCAAATATAAGGGGAATCGTTATCCTTATGCTGTACTGCTCCTGCCCGTACTCTGCCGTCTTATGTGATTTGTCTGCCCCTGTTTTACAGAAGCTGTGCTTTTTTGATTTTTTCATGGGCTCTCCTGCATTAATGGTTATTTCCTGTGGGTTATGCTGAACCTTATATTTTTTTGAGGGTGCCCTTGACAAATCTGTTTTTCTTCCGTCTGCTATATATAAAATTGCCGTTTCCTTCACCTAAAATCCCCGCCTCCTCTTTTCTCCCTGAAGCCTACGCTCTATTGTCTCATATACCTGCCTTGAAATATTTTTTACCTGACCCTGAATGCGTATGTCTATCAGCCTGTTTATATCCTCTGCTTTCTCCTGCTCTGATAATATATCCTCCAAGCTTTCTGTTCTGTTTATGATGTTTCCATATATATTCTCTATGCTTCCTGTACGTTGTATGGTTTTCATATCCTGCGGACTTTGTATAGCCTGCCCGCTGCTAATGGTTTGCTTGGCGTCAATGCTTTGCCTGATGTTAGTGCTTTGCTTGGCGTCAGTGCTTTGCCTGATGTTAGTGCTTTGCGTAGTGTTAATGCTGACTTGCTTGGTATTAATATCCTGCGTATTTATCACACTTTGCACAATACCTTTTATGCTCTCCACGCCGGTTATGCTGTGCAAATAGCTCAGACTGTTTATATCCTCTGAATTTTGCAGATAATTTTTATCTTGTGTGCTTTCAATATGCTCCTCAGAATTTATATTCCGTATGCTTTTTACCCTCTGTAGGAAACCGGTATTTTGCATCTCCGCAATGTTTAGCACATTATCTGTATTATACGCATTTTCTGTATTATACATATCGCCTGTATTATACATATTGCTTGTATTATACATATTGCCTGTATTATACACTTTGTTTGTATTATACGCATTTTGTACTGCCGTGTCTTTACCGCAATCTGTCTGACCTGTGTATGTAAGCCTGTGATTTTCTTTGTTTACGGTTATTTTCCTATTAACATTCTGCTTCTTTTTCCTAAGCATATTTTCTGTTGCCAGCCCCACTGAATACTTCTGTACATTTTGTATATGTCTTAAAATTTTTTCTACAGAATACAGTTTTATATTTTCTGCATATCTTGATATGCTATATGTAAAATATTTTTGCATATTTTTTTGGTGGTCTAATATACTCCCAAAGAAATAACTCCGGGAATTTTCTGTTAAGCTTTTCGTAATCTTTAACAGATTTTCTGTGGAATTTGTCTGTATATTTTTGATACACCTCAACAGGTTTCCTTTGTAATATGTTTGCAGGCTTTCTCTCCGTTCATTTGTCTTTTTTCTGAAATGTGTCTGCATAATTTTACTTTCCCTGCTACTCAATATGCTTTCCTCTGAATGTATTTGCAGGTTTTTTCTGTACCTTAATATATTTTCCCTATCCCTTAATATACCTTCAAATAAATATATAAGGAAATTTCCTTTTATATTTTCTGTATTCTCCGATATGCTTCTCTCTGAATAAGCCTGAATATTTTCCGTACCTTCCAATATGTTTTCTTCTGAATATACCCTTTTATTTCTTGTATGGTCTGATATGTTTTCCGTCAAATATACCTTTCTGCTTTCAGCATACCCTGATACATTTTCCGTCAAATATACCTTTCTGCCGTCAGCATATACTGATATATCCTCTGCCCCATATGATAAGAAATATTCCTCTGTACGCTTTATATTCTTTGTATGCTTAAAAATGCTTTTCAGCCTGTTACATATTATTCTGACAGGCTTGGTCGTAAGCTGTTTCTCTGTAGCTATAATCTTTGCAGCATATGGAGTTTTTATGGCTACAGCATATTTTTTTAAGACTGCCTTATATTTTTCTGTAAGCACCTCCATAACAGCTTTATTCATATTGATTATATTAATATCATTTTTATCAATACCGGCTTCTCCATAAATATTTGGCTGGTTATTCAGTATTTTAAACAGTAAATTTTCGGTTTCAGATATGCCTGTTTCTGCTTTAATATAAACAGCTCTCTTTCCATATTTAGCTGCCATGACTTTATAAAGCGTAGTTATGGCAGTAATAAAGGTATATTTGCAACTGATTAACTCATTAAAATATTTGTTTATTGCCGAATATGCTTCATCTTCATATCTGTAGCTATACTTTGGATTTCCTGTTCCGTTTACGGACAGAACTCTGTCATTATATTCAAAAACATACCTGTGAGCAGTATTCTTCCGGCGATAAATATTTTTGTAATCAATATTTTTATAATACGCAGTATTGTAATACATATTATTATAATACATATTTTTATACTGATTATCAGTCAGAATATCATATTTACTTCCTGTAATATTTTCCATTGCTCTCCATATAACACTATGTATATGTGGGAAGCTTTTATTATTCTTACTGCCTGTCTCTATTCCACAGGCTTTACCTTGCATAATATCACTAATGCCATAGCCTGACAGTATATTTTTTATGTGCATATGGACGGTTTTGCTGTTTTTATCTTCCTTTTCCTGCACATTCTTTAAATCATTAAAATATACAGAATCTTCTGACTTTATAAGCATGGATAATCTGTTTACAATATTGCTTATAAGTCTGCCGTAAATAATATTATTATAATTAATTTCCCCTCCAGTAAAAACCGTCATATACTTATTATGAACCGAAGCTTCCTCCTGCCTGTCGATAATAAGATATTTAAGCTTTTCATCTGACGCAGCAAACCCTGACAATGTATACCGTTCTGTAAGGTTCATATACATATCCGGCTTATACACAGACCCGCTTATAATGTCATACCTATTCATTACGTCAGACCTGCTCATTATGTCAAATCTGCCTATTACATCAGACCTGCCCATTGTAATATTTTTGCTGCTTACAATCCTAAGAGGCTCCCTTCCTGCAAACATACCTTCCCACCTCTCATCTGCCGTAATACTTTCTTGCACTTGATATCTCCGGCCACCTTCTGTTATTTTTTTCATTTGCTGCTGATGATACTGACCTTGCTATGGCTGTAATTGCTGCTCCCTGACCATGCATCGCAGGGATATCTCCCCTGAAATGGGACTGGGGAGGCTCCACATCCATATTATTTACATTACATTCAATGGTATCATATGATATGGTAACGGTTTCCGTAAGAAATCCGCTCTGCTCACTTTGAAATTCTCCATAATCCTTTGAGGTTACCCTGCAGCCGTTAAATTTATATGTGCGGCTTGGTTTTATAAAAAACTCCTGATACCTTGATACAATAAGAAGAATGGGCAGCTTAAATACCCTGTCAGGTATAAATATGTCCTCGTAGGGGGTTCCCACATACCTCTCTATTTGAAAGGTATATGGCTTTGACTGCTGCTTATTTCTCATATGTACCCTGTCGTTTAGTCCGCCCTCCTGAATATATTCATACTCCAGCTCCTGATTAATCCCCTTAACACCTTTACATGGTATATCGTACATACCCTCAACCTGCAAAAGAAAGTTATAATTTGCAAGGGGTCTGAATATGGCTTCGCTTAACGTGTTCATTTGCTGACACCTCCACTTAATCTAACGGTCCGGCTTCATCTCAAAAATACTTTTCTCCTTTTTCTCCTCTGAGGAACTTACCTTTTCATTTATGGCTGAAATTTCCCTGCACCATCTTTTTCTGCTTAAATGGTCTAAGCTCATTATTTCCTCCATGCTCCAATGAAAATAATATGCTATAAAGGACATTTCCTCATACAGCCTGTCCTTAAGGTATAGGCTTATCCCTCCCTTGTAAAATTTACAGGTACCGTAAACTGCTTTCCACAGCCCGGACATACCATCTGTATTTGCGGCTCCTCAATATCATTAATTTTCTGATACATATCCTGGAGAAACGCCAAATCTGCCGTAAACAGACGCTCTATTATGGCAGGCGCCACCATTTCCACTCCTTCTATTTCCGTAATAACCTTTGACAAAAGCACTATGGTTAAATAGGACGGATTGCTCATTACTCTTGGGTCCCTCGTCGCCGAAATCTCATCCCCCGCAGTAGCAAGACGCATTTTACCGTTCCTGTGAAGTTCTCCGTTTCCGTCAAGATAGCCTCTTGGCAGGGTAAAGTCATATACTGTTTCCATTATAAATATCTCCTTTGTGTAAAATTTTAGTTAGGTATTATAAGCTCCTCGTAGGCAAGCTCCACCGACTCTATTGCCACCTCATTTGCCGTTGAATTCAGGTCAGGTGCATTGTACTTTGCCACCCACGCATTTGTCAGCACCCATACCGTTGTACCGCTTATGCTTGTAACCGCACTCTGAGGCGCCCCTCCGTTTATGTCTATAAGCTCAATAGACACATTGCTTCTCGGCATCTCACCTCTTACCTCGCTTACACATTCCTGTATCCACGTCTTAAAGGCGTTGTCTGAGGTATAGCCCATTTTAAGGGTAACGTTTCCATGCTTTACCAGACCCGGAAGCTTTACCGGTGAAAGGCTGTGAGAATTTCCCTGTCTGAATTCAATCACGTCAACAGAAGCCTCCACTCCGCTTACCTCGTTAAATGCGGCTATTCCGTCTACATTGTCAACCGTTACCAGAAAATTCATTTTTGTAAGAGGGTATGATAATCCTGCCTGATTTTGATATGTTGCCATAATGCTCCTTTCCCGTGCACATCCATGCACATTATAATTTGTTATTTAGCTGCCTGTGCAGTAAACTGTGTTACCCTGAATATTACAAACTCTGCCGGTCTTGAAGGTGCTATTCCCACATTACAGATAAGTCTTCCTGCTCTTATATCGTCAGGGGTCATAGTGGAGGTTCCTATCTCTACAAAATAGCTCTCCTCCGGTGTAGAGCCTGCCAACATTCCCATTCTGTATATATTGTCTAGAAATGAGGTAATGGTAATACTTACTCTTGACCAGAGAGACGCATCATTTGGCTCAAACACTACCCAGCCTGTGCCAAGTCTTATGCTTTCCTCAACATAGATAAACAGCCTTCTTACATTTACATATCTGAAGGTACTGCTGCTGCTTGCGGTTCTTGCTCCCCATATACGTATCCCCATTCCGTTTATGGCACGTATCAGGTTTACTCCCTCAGGATTAAGCATATCCTGTTCAGCCTGCGTGTAATTGGTCTTAAGCCCTGTGCATGCTATAGTCTCGTTTGCCGGTGCCTTGTGAACTCCCCTGTTTACGTCTGTCCTTGCATACACTCCTGCCACAGCCGCTGACGGCGGTATATAGTCCGGCTTCTTTATAACCCTGTCATAAACCTGAAGCCATGGGTGGTACATGGCAGCATATGTACTGTCAATCATTCCCCTGTATTCCACAAGCTCCTTTATGTCTGTATAATCCTTTGGCATATCTAATATCGCAAATCTGTTTCCCATATTTTCACAGTGTGACACAAGGGAAACCATAACCTCCGGTATAGTAATTCCCGGAACTGCCATTATGCTGACCTTATCGTTTTCCAGAAATGACTGTATTCCTGTCCTTTTGCCCGGTCCGTTATCCTCGCCTGTAAAGGTTCCGGCATTTACCTTTTCTATGGTACCGTCAAAGCCTCCCTCAAGCATAACATATCCCTCCGATATGCCCTCTCCGAATATGGCTTCCACAAGATCTCCGTCATTTTCAGTCTCCTTAAATGACACCGAGATAAGCCTGCTGCCCTTAAGACGCTCGCCAATGTAATTTTCAGACGCCTGATTTAAGGTAAGGCCTCTGTGCTCCTCTGCCGTTTCATCACATTGAACTATAATATCCGTCTCAACAAGGTACACAAATGTTTCAGGAACAAGGCTGTCGTCAGTTATATCCTCCGTGAAGGGCTTCTCCATAGTAACTACATTGTCAAATATAGTTACTATTCTGTTATACTGGTTTTTTCCTATAACCAAATCCCCCTCCTTAAAGCCTTCTGCCGACCTTACGGCATAGACCGATTTTCCTGTCTCCTGAACTGACATTACCTGCATTTTTTTCTTTTTTACAGACTTAAAGACTACCTGTATTTTGTTTCCCCACTTTCCTTCATTGGCAGCCTGTATTGTCATAAAGCCTGCCGTAATTTCCGCTTTTTTTGCATCCTCCGGAATTACTCTTGATACGTAGCAGCGTGTTCCTCCGTTTGCAAAAAACTGCTCCACGCTAGATGGCAGATACCTGTATTCCCCATGTGTAAAGCCTCCTAATGGTCCTCCGAATATTTTTGTAAATTCCGAAAAGCCTGTTATAAGCACCGGTCCGCCTTTCACAGGTCCTCTTTCTGTCAGCCCCACAAAGCCTGCCGCACTTGTTCCGGCACCCTCCACTGTTCTCGGTGAATTGTCGTATTCCTCCACATATACACCGGGTGATAAATATTCTTTCATTCCTTCTCCTTTCCTGATGCCGCTCTGCTTGGGATATTATCCGCAATACATAATATACAGCACCAAATACCTTACGGCAGCCTGCATAAGCATATCGCCGCAGGTCGTTTTTTTATTTAAACAATAACCTTTCCCGAGCCGGGATTTGTAATTGTTATAACTCCCTGTCCTAAGGAGCAGCTTAATACGGAATCATTACAAAGGCACGGTGCTCCTCCTGATATGATTTTACTTTGTGTCACAGCCCATGTGCCTGATGATGCAGGCATACATGGCTGCGGCGTCAGTACCCCAAGCGCCGCCGCCGTTGCTGATGCAACCTGTGGGTTTGCCATAGAGGTACACATGCCAAAGGGCGGTATATTTACAAATGCGTTTGTGTCCTTAATGGTTGCCAGCGGCTTTCCCTCCACCAGTATTTTTGACTGTGATGTTACATTAAGCACTGACGTCGATGTTCCAAAGGGACACATAAGAACTGCCCCTGCTGTTACCTTTGTTCCCATTGCTCTCCTCCTCCTGCTAATTTGCCGCATTATACAGGCTTTCTAACAGCCTTGTACACTCCTTTTCAATATCCTGCGTAACTAAAACCCCATAGTCGGTATCGTCGATATAAATGCAGCTTACATTAAATTTTTCCGTCATATATGTATCCTTAAGGTATATATCAGCCTGATATCTTGCATAGGTTTTCATTTCCTCAGTACCGTTATTATGGACTGCCTGACTCTTAAATACAGTATATGTGTGATATTCTGTTCCTTTGGCTAATGTCACGCTCTTGCTTCCATTGTAAAATACATACCTGTAAGTGCTGCAGTCTGAAAAGGTCTTAAGAGGGATAAACTGCTCCGGCTCATTTTTCAGCTTTAGGTAGACATAAGGGTTTCCCTCCGAATATAAGCATGATATAAGTCCTGCTGCCATTGTTTTTATATCATCATTTCGTGTTTCATCTCCATATATGAATAATGCAGCCGCCATACATACCTTTTGCATATAATTACAATCTTCATACGCTGCTCCTGACACGCCTTCAAGTATTGAGAGTGCCGTTTTTTCTGACAGGCTGTCCTCTATAGCCTCTGAATTATCCGATATAATTTTTTCAAGAGCCTCCTTTATCTCCTTTAAGCCACTGTCCTTATCTCCCTCTAAATACAGCTTTGTCAGAACATCACTATATATATCCTGCATGCCGCTTAATGCCAGAGGAAGATTTATTCCCATAAATGCCTCCATAGCTTCAAGCCCTGCCATTCCGTCAGAATATTCTCCGTCAGCTATTGATGCCTGTATGCTTTCCTTTGTATTTATAATAGCGTCTGATGCCGTACCTGTCTCAAGGGCTGCCCTTGCCTTAGCCTTATCGGAAGCGGAGGCTGTTTCCGAGCTTATTATGGCTGTAAGCCTTTGCTCCTCCTTTTCTATCTCCTCATTTATATCATCTATCTCAAGCCCGATTTTTTCCGCCTCTGTCAGATTATTTACGTCAAGGCTTGACTGTCTTTTTGTCTTAAGCTCCTCCTTTTGGCTGATAAGTTCCCCCAGCTTAGATGTCTCTGATGAAAGCTCATTTTTCAGCTTGGAAAATTTGTCCTTAATTTCTTCTGCCTCCTTCCTGACATCTTCTCCCTGCTCACTCTCACTTATCTCATCAAGCCTCTGCGTTATGGCTTCTATAAATGCCACGCTATCTTCCCTGCTCATTCCCGGCACCGCTGTCTTTACAAGATATTCTATCTCCCACATATTATCTGAAAAATCGCCATCACCACTTTCCTCCTTAAGCATATTGTTAAGTGCCTCCGGTATAAGCGTGTCCTTTATAAGCATTGCCTCCCTTTCGGGATTGTTTATGGCTCCGTTTTCTATGCTTGTTATATCTGCTATATTTTCCATAAGTCTGTCTAAAGCATCCGTATTATCTGATTTCACAAGCTCTGCCGCCTGCTCTATCATACTGTATTTTGTCCTGCTTATAGTGGTATCCCCCTCCTCGATAGCTTCCGCCTCGCACCCTGTAAGCTTTTTTTCTACCTCCTCCATAGCCGTACCTATGGCACTTTCCAATCCGCTGTCCTCATAAAAGCCTTCTATATCATCACCGTTTGTCTGAACATCGCTTAAAAGCTTTGGCAGAATTTCATAATAAAGGACACTGTAGACCATAAGCCTTCTTGTGCTATCCAGCCCCTCCATAATGGATAATGATGTAGCCTTTGTATCCTTATCCATACCTGCTGCCCTCTCATAATATTCCTGAAATGCAGCTATATTTTCATCAATATTTTCCTTTTGCTCCTCATTTTCCTTATTAAGATAGTCAGAAAAATCCCTGCCTATGGCAGCCTCAATAAGCTTTATATTTCTGCTGTCAGTTTCAGTTTTTTTATCCTTCCCCTGTAATGATTGATAATATATTGCAACCGCCTCAAGCTCGGGAAGCGTATCAAGCTTATAGGGATTGATTATGTCAAATATGCACACTGACCTTCCGCTCATAAGGTCATATGTAATTCCGTCTGATTTTGTGTGATACCGCACATAAAGCCCTTCAATTACGGAATTGTCAACTGCCTTTTCCTCCTCCATAATATCTGATATACCGGCTGCCGCTGATATTTCAAACCATTTCCCGTCTGCCAGCTCTGACTTATAGTAAATTTCATATTGCCCTAAGCTTTCGGCACTTTCTATGGCTATATCATAGAGAGAGTCATTTAAGGCACTTATATGAATTAAGTGGGTTCCGATAATAAGGGTGGAATTTTCAATCTCCTCCGCCTTTAGCTGCTCCTTTATCTGTATAACCTGACTCTCATCGACAACTGCCCATATAATGCTTCCAAATATAATCACTGATGATAAAAATATTGCCGCCGCAGACAGTATTATTTTTTTGTATGACACGGCTTCCCTCCTTTCCGTTCTACTCTTTAATTATTTCATATAAGGACATATCCTCTTTATTTATATATCCCTCCGACAGCTTTTCCCTGTTTTCATCGTAAAACTCCACTGTCACCTGCGATAGGTCCTCTATAAGGATTGAGAGATACCTGATTTCTTCTTCTGTGGAAACAGGAGTATTTGAAAGAATACTTTTTCCCTCCTTAGTAAGTCTGTAATATTTGATTTTATCCTTTTCCCCGTCCGATATTTTTATGCCGAAGCTTACCATACCTGTAGCTTTATTTTCACTGTATATGCAGCTTCCTACCCTTCTTACCGATTTCTCTTTACTTTTTGTTACCTCTATGGGAAGGCTTCCCTTATATTCCGACACATCTATTAAGGCATCCGCCACAAACCTGTCGTCTGCATACAGCCTTAAAAATACCTCCTCTGCATTGTCCACTGTCAATGTAAGGTGTCTTAGCATATCCCCTGTCTGCGTCCTATTCCCCACCAAAACACCGTCTACCCACAGCTCAAACTGATTTACCATTGCTTCGCAGTCCTCAGGAATATACACTCCCAGCTCAAAAGCATTTTCCTCCACTATGGTATTGATAAAATAATATGCTCCGTCGGACATATCCTCCGTAACAAAGCTTTCCCCGCTTCCTACGGCGTTAAAGCCTGCCTCCTTTTCGTTAAGTATTTCCGTGATAGCTCCACAGGTAAGCCGGTCATAGGAGTACAATATCTGAGTATAATTTTTAAGAGCCTCCAGCCTTTCAAGCTCCATATTTTCATATTCCGTTCTTAAGTCCCGGTACTCACTGTATGTCATTTCCCCCGCCTTATTCTTAAGTCTGCCTCTCTCCATAGCCTGACAGGCCTTTTCTGTCTGACGGTCTACTGACTGATAGGTATTTCCTGCTGTTATCATATTTTCATACGACTGCTCCACCTGCTTTCTTATATCCTTTTCAGTCTGCTGCTGCTCCTTTGCAGCCGCTTCGTATTCAAGCACCGCCGTATATAACGCATAGGGGTCGTCCTCCACATACCTTACGCCGTCTATAGCTCCCTTAAACCACTCCTTAGGAATACTTATAAACAATATTTTTTTATTTCCCTGCCACGCAGCGTCTATGGCGGTAAGAAACCTGTTATAGCTAAGCTTAAATTCTGCCGAATCTATCTCCTCCCCCTTTTTAGCCATAGTGACATATGAGGAAATGTAATTCATCTTATCTCCGTACTGATTTTTCATAAGATTATAATTTGTATTTAAGGAGGTCAGTGCAAGACTTTTGTTAAGCTTTGCATCATAATATATCTGGCTTTTGTTAAGTGTTTCCTCCTCTATATATGCAAGCCGCTCCCTTCCTATATCAGCCTCCCTGTAGGGATTTGCAAACACATATCCCCTTGTGACATCTATTCCTATTAAGTCTGACAGCTCCGTCCTGCTGCTTTCAAGCTCCCGTTCCTTAAGGGCAAGCTCCGAATTCAGCCCCTCTATGGAGCTTGTGATGGAGTCTACATCCTCCTTAAGTGCTTCTCCAATGGCAAGCCTTGCCTTATTTTTCTCTAAATCCTCCAAAAACACTGACATTTGGCTTTTTTTACAGGCAATAAGCTCCTGACAGGTGTAAATATCCACATAAAGGTTTGACACCTCCTCACGGACACTGTATTTTATATCCGTCAGACTATGGTTAAGGGATGAAAGCTCCGACTGTATCTGCAAGGGCTTATATGTAAATTCAAATTCATCCGCCAAGTCTGCCTTTTCGGGAAATTTAAAGGACAGCAGGGGCGTCCATCGGAAGGTGGACATATTTTTCTTTTTTAGGGCAATGGATTTTACTGCCTCCTCATATTCTGCCTGCTTTAAAAATATTTTGCTGCGTGTGGTTTTGTATTCCCTGCTGTTATTTATTGCAAGGACAACTGCCTGTGACAATGTAAGGGTTTTTTGAACCGCTCCCTCTGACCTTAGTACAAATACACCGCCTAAGGGCTTAAGCACCATAAACAGCACAATAAATATACACAATACCGATTTTCCTTTATTCATTATCTCCCTTCCCTTCAGCATCAAGCTGCTCTATGGAATACATTATAAATTTTCCGTCTGGATTCTCGCCATAAAAGGTGTATTGCAGCTTTTCCACCTGAAAGCTGTATATATACAGCATTTTATCACTATCATAGCCTTCTATTTCCATTGCGTCATCAAATACCGGATTTACCTTAAGGTCTGACAGCGACGGCAATGCGACAGCCTCCTCTGTGTTCATATTCACGCTGCCCTCATACACCGGTTCTCCTGCGATTTCCTTTACCTCCTCTATATTGCTAACCTCCTTTCCCCCTATAATACCGCTTACACTCTTTACAAAGACCTTATCCACTATCACCTTATCATCAATGCCCGCAGCCGATATTTTTCCGCTGTACACTGCACCAATGTCCTTCATATCTACTGCAAAATATGTATCATCATAATATATATCTCTTTTTCCCTTATACATATCTCCCGCAGCTTCGGTTGTTTTTCCTAAGAAATCCTTGTACACAATGCTTCCCTTTAAAAAATTCCCCTCATATACGGGATTGCTGCTGTCATCATACAATATCCCCTTTCCATTCCGTTTTCCGTCGCTAAACATTCCCTCATATTTTACCGTTCCGCCGGTACCATATTCGCAGCCTGTTCCCTCAAAAACGTTATGTAAAAACTCACCCTCATACAATAGCTCCCCATCCTCTCCATACAGCTTGCCCTTTCCACTGTACTCGTTTTCTTTAAATTCTCCGGAATATATCACATTTCTGTCCCGTCCGTATAATGTTCCCGTGCCGGTTACCGTTCCCCTTTTAACCTCTCCCTCATAGGCAATATAGCCTGCCTCCGCCTTTATTTTTACATTCCCGGAGACAAAATGAAGAAAAAAGGAATCATAGCTGTATTCATTGCTTATACTATATGTGCCGTTATTATACATTTTTATTTTTACAACTAATATCAGAACCAGTATAATGATTATTATCGAAAGCAAATCGTAAAGAGGCTTGCTTATCTGCCACCTCCATATCTTCTCATAATCATTCTCTGATTTCGGATAAAAAAATCGATTTTTCTTTCTCCTGTTTTTCATTTATAATCCCTTCTTTCAGCTTAATTATTAAGGATTTGCCATATTTTCCGTGCCTATAAAGCTAAGGGGAGTGTTAAGCCCCAGCACATCAAAAAGAATTTTTATTCCTACTACACATACAATTACTATTGCAATAATAACGGCAACCCTTATCATAATGTAATAGTACGACAGGAAAAAATCCTTTAGCTTGTCAAATCTTTTCGGAACCTTTCCCAAAAGCTTCATATTTTTAATATCACCTATCAAATCGCATATTTTCTCATATCCTCCGTTACGGTTCTTCTCCCTTAAAAGCTTAACTGAGGTAAATTCCGCATATTTTTCATCCATCATCAATTCTTCAAACAAAAATCCAAATTCCCTTGCACATTCCTTTTCTCCTATGGTCATATCATACTCGCTTAAATCTAAGTCATATGTTAAATATATCTTTTTTTCTTCATCTATGTGTATCTTTCTTTGCTTTATTATCAGATACTTCATAGGGTTTGAAAGCTCCGCATACCAAATCCTCATAACCGTATCCATGCACACGTCAACTATATCCTCATACCCCTCCGCCTCATTATGAGCATAGTCCGTAATTTTCCTGTTCTTTCTATAAGGTGCCAAAAGGCAATAGCAGTCCCCGACAGTAAATGTATCAAAATTTATTATATTTGCTTTGGTGAGACTTCCTGCCACATCCTTTGCTGTTTTTGCATTCTTTATCCTGACGACTACATATTTTCCATCCTTGCAATACTTGTCCTGCTTGCCATCCTCACTCCGAACCAGGTCTGCCGTCACAACATCATTTACCTCTCCTCTGAACAGATAGCCTGTCTCTCTCAATAGCTTACCATTTGCCACGTATTCCATATTTACCTCTTTTCCTCTGTTTCTTTACCTTTTAACAGATATCTTGATTTCTTACTGCTGCAAAACAAAATGTATTTATAATTGGTTTTTCCGTACAATAAACATTTATTTCATATATCCCTTCCCTGTCAGGTGCAGTATATATTCCGTTTTCCGTAACATCTCCGCCTCCGTACTCCTTAACTGCATATGTAACAGGACACGGCTCCATATCCGTAAATTTCACCCGAAGATATGTGCTTTCTCCCGGCTTCATTATTATCGTTGACTGCTCCATTGATATATATCCTCCTATGCTTTTCTTCTCCTGTTCTAAAGCTCCTCCTCCCTTTGTCCTTGTTATGGCTATCCACCTGCATTTTAAAAGCACGCTGCCATAATCCCTTAAAAATCTCACGCCTGCCTGAAATGTTCCTCTGTCCCGATACAGCTTTACTGCTGTCTCTGCCACAGGCAGCTCTGTCCTTTTACTCTTTTGCATAAAAAGCTTATCATTATAATTCTGCTCCTTGAAAATATCACTTTTACCATATATTGTCACATTCCGTGACATACCCTCCACCGCCTCCTCACATGCGTCAAAGCCCAATTCTATATACATAGCTTCATCTACGCCTCCGCATATAATCTCATCACTGTAAAACACCTCTCCCTTTTTAGCTCCTTTCCCTAATGGTATCTCAAAGGTTCCCTCCTTATAGGTTCTTTCCTCTGTCCTTTCATACCTCTCCTCCGTTTTAAAGGCTTCATTGTTACAGCTTGTACTCTCCTCCCGGTACTGCTTAAAATACTCAAGAAATTTACTTCTTAACGCTCCGTCCGCAGGTGCTTCTATATATTTTTTTACTGACTTTTCCTCAATCTCTGTAATCATATAGCCCTGTTTTGTTCTTTTAAAGCAAATTGCCGCAAGACATACATACTCATTTCCGGCTACCATTGTCCTCATCTCAAGGTTAGTCTTTCCAATAATGCTGTCAACAAGCTTTTCGGGCGGTACATTATCTGTTGCTATATCCAGCACAAGATTTTCCCTTATTCCGATTTCCTTTCCGTCTACATATGCACATGCTGTTCCCGGCTGCAATATGACCTTTGCATTTTCCGATTTTCCATCCTTCGCTTTTACCCACAGCTCCCTGCTTATGGTTTCTCCCCTCTTAAGGCTGATATCCTTTAGCTCAAGGACATATTCATCCTTTCCATCCCCTGTTGTAAAGGAAGGCATCTGAAATACTCCGTAAAAGCCAAACGCTGCCTCCCTGTCAGATTTCTTTTCAAGCTCAAAGCACAGCTTTACATATCTGTCTATACACACTGTCGCAGGCATTATGATTTTCATACTATAGTCACCGCTGTTAATAAGCTCTCCCTCTGTGAGAAATTCCGACTCTATATTAAAATCCTCCTTCATATCGTTTTCATCTATAAGGAGAAATCTGTAGCCCTCGCTTATATGGTTATTCTCCAGTTTCTCCTCCCCCTGCCGCACTGCGTACATAGGATTTATATCCTCCTCGTCATACGCCACACACAGGTACGCCCTGTCGCTTACAAGCTCATCAAATCCGTCTATGGCAGACAGCTTTCTTATCTCAGCCTGCGGTATGATGATTTCTCTCCCCCAAGAGTCAAGAAACGCTCCGCTTTCTATCATAACAGACAAATCGTCCAGATTATATACGCTGCCTCCCCATATAATTCCGCTTCCAAACATTACACGGTTTATAAACCTTCTCTTATCGTTTACATACCCCTGCTCCGCCTGAAAATCAGCAGATGTAAGCATTTTACCGCTATAGTACCGGTTTCTCTCAAATGAAAATTTCTGATTGTTTTTCAAATTCTATTCCTCCTGTATATCCTGCTTTCCTCCCACAACACGGATATCTACGCTTGTCACTCTTGCAACTCTCTGTATTATTCCTGAAGCTATCGTTACGGGAGATACCTTATAAAAAACCGACAGCTTATAGGGCATACCTGCAAAGCTCCATATTTTTGTTTTCTCCTCTATAGTCAGCTTCATAAGCTCTATTTTGGCAGGTATATCTTCCTCCTCACTGACAATAACTGAATTATCGTGAAAAGCTCTTATAATCCTTCCAAGTATCATTTCCTCCCGAAGCGACCGAAATGAGATATCTCCTTCGGCATATGCCGTTATCATATAGTAAAGATTTAGGTATACAGGCGGATATCTCATAGTGTCCAAATCTCTTACGGTCATCCGGTTAGCCTTTATTTCATCACTTTCCCTTATATCATACAAAAATATTCCAAGCATAAGGTTATCCCTTTCATTTGGTGCTGCGTAGCCTATATACTCCTCTGAGGGTATAAGCTCCGGGATCAGTTCCTGCTTCATTAAGTCTGCTATCTTTTTACTAATACTGCTTATCGCCGTATATGATGCCATATTCCTTATCCTCTCCTTCCCTCCTGCTTTCAGCCGTAAAATATTCACTATATTTTCCAAAACCTTCACCCTGAATAATCATTCCCAATTTTTCATACTCATTTTCCACACTCTGCATAATATGCCTCATGGTAACAGCACTGCCCTCCCCTGCTGCGTTAAACGCTGCATTTATAATAATATTTTTAATGTAGCCCCCTGACAGCTCCACCTTTTCACCCAGAAATTCCATATCCAGCCCCTCTGTAGGAATTTCCTTCGTAAAGCCTGATTTCCAGATTTCTGTCCGTGTCCTCGCATCAGGCATATGAAAGGATATAACATACTTGATTCTTCTTAAAAATGCGTTATCAAGGTTTCCCTTAAGATTTGTAGCCAGTATAATCATTCCCTCGTACTGCTCCATTCTCTGCAAAATATATGACACTGAGGAATTTGCAAATTTATCTCGGGAATCCCTTATCTCGCTTCTCTTTCCAAATAAAGCATCCGCCTCGTCAAAAAATAATATTACATTGCTTCTCTCACATATACTAAATATCCTTTCCAGCCTCTTTTCCGTCTCACCTATGTACTTATCCATAACAGCAGACAAATCCGCCTTATAGAGCGGCATATTTAATTCCCTTGACAATGCCATCGCACTCATTGTCTTACCTGTTCCCGGAGGTCCTGAAAAAAGCACTGTCACATTTTTTCCATAGGGATATTTTTCTTTCATTCTCCATTGCTCAAACACCTTTTTGCTGATCTTTATATGGTTGCTTAGCTGCCACAGCTTATTCTTTTGTTTTTCGGAGATTTTTATGTCCTGTAGCGTATAGCTGCTTTTTATCCTTTGCAGTCCCCTTTCCCTATACTCATTTTCTCTGCCGTCACATAAAACCGCATTGTATTTGCGTGCCG
>N._stephensi_703_cecum__coassemble_10_pt1 | contig 37343 bp, 34 predicted proteins | sample N__stephensi_703_cecum__metabat2_low_PE_004 | metagenome-assembled genome bin N | reverse complement strand
TGACACTTTTTTTAAATCAAGCATAGAGAGCGAATTTGTGGTTGCAAACTGTGAGACAGGGGAGCCTTGTTATCTCGCCCCTGACAGCACAAAGGAGAGAGTTTTGCAGATATGTAAGGCGTCGATGTCAGTTCCCATTATATGCCAGCCTACGGAAATAGACGGCTGCCATTACCTTGACGGAAGCATTCTTGATTCCATTCCATACAGGCGTGCGATGGAAAAGGGCTGTGAAAAGATAGTGGTGGTAATGACAAGGGATGAAAATGACGAGCCTACGGATTACAGCAAGGTAAAGCTCCTCTTAAATATATGCTACCGCTCAAAATATCCGAAGATAGTGGAGGCTATGATAAAAAGGAGAGCCTTGTATGAAAAGCAGATAAAGGGTCTTAAGGCTTTGGAGAAAAAGGGAAAGGCATTTGTCATAAGGCCTGACGGCTTAAACATAGGTCATTTTGAAAATGACATGGAAAAGGTAAACGAATTTTATCATCATGGATATGAGATTATGGAAAAAAGCTTTGACGCTTTACAAAGCTTTTTGGAGTCGTAGGCTATGAAGGATATATTAAAAAAATTAGGACATAGTATTTTAACAGTAGTCATACATATAGCATATGGGGTATGGACATTATCCTCATGGATTTTATATCTGCCTAAAATAACATATGATGACGGGGCGGATAAAAGCCTCTTACGGACGCCATGTATATTAACGGCAAACCACACCAGCCACAAGGACGGCTCCTTTGTGCCGCAGGCACTTCACAGATGTAAAATGTACGTGCTTGTAACAGCCAAGTGGTACGATAAAAAAATGCTGAATATATTTTTCAGGCATTTAAGGTATATACCTGTTAAGCTTGACGAGATGGATAACTCATGGATAGAGAAGGCAAAAAATGTTATAGAAAGCGGAAAATCAGTCCTCATTTTTCCGGAGGGAGTGCTGTCAAAGGACGGCACGCTTGGAGAATTTCATCCCGGCTTTCTTATGCTTTCCAGACTTACTGACGCACCGGTTATACCGGTTGCCGTAAGCGGCGGCTACAGAAAATTTCACAGGCAGCGTATATTGATAGGTAAAAAGCTTGATTTTGATGTACATAAGTCAGGACGTCCGTCAGTTATTATGAAGGAGGGTGCCGCAATGTGCAGAAAGCAGACGGAGGATATGCTTAAGCGGCAGAATACATAAAGCTCCTCCAAATTAAATATTTTCAGAACAGCTAAAAATGCCCGAATGTATATAAAAGACATACAAAACACCATTCCGGCATTAATATAAAAATAAAATTTTTATACAGAAAGGAAAATAAGTCATGAACGAACAGGAACTTCAGATTGCAGAAAAAATTAAGGAGCTTCTTTGTGCCAATCTTGGAATTGAGGCAGATATGCTTACAAATGATATTCCTCTTTTCGGAGACGGAATAGGTCTTGACTCAATAGACTCACTTGAAATGATAGCAGTTATTGACAAGGAGTTTGGCGTGTCTATGACAGGTGTAGGCAAGGAGCCGTTCTTTAATGTGGCAAGTCTGGCTAAGTACGTAGCAGAGCACAAATAAAAAAGTGTCGGCTTTTAAGCCGACACTTGCAAATTTGGCGTATCCAAATTTGGGGTATAGGATTCCAGTGTTGAGAAAGGAATGAAGGATAAAATGACTGAAAATAAGAACCGCTGTGTAATCACAGGTCTTGGAATGATATGTGCTATTGGAAATAATGTGGAGGAAACATGGGCTAATGCCCTTAAGGGAGTATCAGGTATAAAGGATACCCATACGGTAGATACAAAGGATTGCTATGCAACGCTTGCAGCGGAGGTAAATGACGATGACCTTGACAGATGCAGCACCCATGCGGAAAAGCTTGACAGAGTGTCAAAGCTTTGCATAAAGGCAGCAAAGGAGGCCATGACGGATGCTGACCTTACCGTAAGTGATGATGAGAGCGGCAGGGTAAGCGTTATTATGGGAAGCTGCGTAGGCGGTGTGGCAAGCATTGAGGAGTATTATAAAAACGGAGAGGATAAAAGCTATGTGCCGAAGATGCCAATATCAGCCATTGCCAATCAGGTGGCATACGAGTTTAACGCAGGCGGAGTAGTCACAAATGTGGCAAATGCCTGTGCGGCAGGTACAATAAGCGTGGCGTACGCCTGTGATTTAATAAGGGCAGGAAAGTGTGACGTGGCTATAGCAGGAGGAGCAGATGCCTTTGCCTCAGTTCCATATGCAGGCTTTCTGTCGCTTCACGCACTGGCGGAAAACGGCTGCTCGCCCTTTAACCACTGTGACGGCATTACATTAGGAGAAGGCTCGGGAGTGCTTATAGTAGAGTCCTACGACCATGCGGTAAAAAGAGGTGCAAGGATATACTGTGAGGTGCTTGGCTCAGGCATAAGCAGCGACGCACACCACATTACGGCTCCGAGACCTGACGGTGAGGGACAGATGAATGCTATAAAAAGAGGCATTAAAGCATCAGGAATAGGTGAGGAGGAAATCGGCTATATCAATGCTCACGGCACAGGTACGGCAAAGAATGACGAGGCAGAGTTTCTTTCACTTCACACTATATTTGACGAAAAGAATGACAATTTAAGCGTAAGCTCCACAAAGGCTATGGTAGGTCATTGTCTTGGGGCGGCAGGTGCCATAGAGGCAGTCATTTCCGTAAAGGCGCTGACAGAGAATATGATACCGCCTACTGTAGGCTATTCTGACGAGGATAAGGAAAGCCTTAAGGAAAAGGCAGGAAAGATAGATTTTATGCCAAATGATGCAAGGGCTAAGGAGCTTAAAACAGTTATGAGCAATTCCTTTGCCTTTGGAGGAAACAATGCAAGCATTATTTTCAGCAGGGATAAGGGCGATGTAAGGACTCCTGAGAAAAGGGAAAGGGTTTATATTACCGGTCTTGGCATAGTAAGTCCTATAGGAAACGGAATTGACAATTACATAGAAAAATATAACAGAGGAGAAAAGCCGGAGAGCGTGTCGGTAGCTTCCTCCGTAAACAGCACGGATTACGGAATGTATAACATTAAGATGGCATTTTACCGCAAGCTTGACAAGTTCAGCCAGCTTCAGTCTGTTTCGGGAATGGCAGCAATAAATGATTCAGGACTTACAGTCAATGATGACAATGCAAAGGATATAGGAATAGTGGTAGGTACGGCAGCGGGACCTCTCGCCACCATATGTAATTTCCAAAAGGATTTGATTGCTGACGGAAACGCCGCAGGAAGTGCTTTCAGATTTCCCAACACAGTATATAATGCGGCAGGAGGCTACCTTTCCATCTGCTCAGGCATTAAGGGCTACAATGCCACCGTTACTAACGGTGCCCAGTCAGGACTTGCAAGTGTGGCTTATGGCTGTGAGATAATCAGGCAGGACAAGGGAAAGGTGGTTCTGGCGACAGGTACAGATGAAAACTGTGATATAATGGAAAGCCTGTATGGAAAGCTTGATATGGTATCAGACCATGTAAACAGTGCTTATTCAGAGGGTACAGGCTTTGTGCTTGGAGACGGAAGCACATCCCTTGTCCTCGAGAGTGAAGAAAGCCTTTTGGCACGAGGAGGCAAAGCATATGCACAGATAACAGGCTATGGTATGTCACACAAATCAGTGGAATTTGGCACCATTGAAGGCTCAGGGTGGGCACTTGACGAGGCTGTAAGGCTGGCATGCAAGGATGCAGGCATCACTGTTAATGATATTGATGCAATAGTAGGCTTTGGAAACGGTATGTCACAGGTAGACTGCGTAGAGGTAGAAGGCTATAAGAGAATATTCGGCGACAGCTTTAAAAATAAGCCTGTGTTTACCGTAAAGGACACTACCGGAGAGGGCAGGGCAGCTTCGGCAGCACTTTCGGCAGGACATGCGGCACTTATGCTTTCGGGAAAGCTTTCTGATGAATGCAGGGGATATATTTATAATGGAAGCAAAATGGAGCCTGTGACTAAGGCTGTTTCGGATATTAACAGAATACTTGTCACCTCATATGGTATCGGCGGCTCTTACTGTGCAGTAATTATTGAAAAATAAATGAAAAGTATATATTATATACTATATACGGAAAAGAGGATTATTATGAAAAAAATTGCAATAGTTACAGGTGCATCAAAGGGAATAGGCAGAGCATGTGCCATTCGCCTTGCAAAGGACGGAATGCTGGTGGTGGTAAATTACAGCAGCTCCGACGAGGCGGCAAGGGAGACGGTAGAGCAGATAGAGGCAGACGGAGGAGAGGCGGTAAGCTATAAGGCGGACGTATCAGATTTGGAGCAGGTGAAGGCAATGTTTAAGGATATTGCCGATAGGTACGGTCAGATAGATGTGCTTGTAAATAATGCAGGTATTGTAAGGGACGAGTATCTCCTTATGCTTACAGAGGAAAATCTTGATAAGTGCATGGATTTGAATGTAAAGGGATATTTTTACTGTGCACAGCAGGCAGTTTTAAAAATGATGAGCCGTAAATCAGGAGTCATTGTAAATATGTCGTCAGTAAGCTCAAAGATGGCACTTGCAGGACAGTCGGTATACAGTGCCACAAAGGGAGCGGTAAACTCCATGACGCAGACTATGGCAAAGGAGCTTGCACGCTATGGAATAAGAGTAAATGCAGTAGCGCCGGGCTTTGTTCTTACTGATATGGTAGACGGACTTCCTGAGGATAAGAAGAAGGAGTATTTAAAGGAAGTGCCGTTAAAGAGATTTGCAGCCGTAGACGAGGTGGCAAATGCAGTGTCATTTATGTGCAGTGATGAAAGCTCATACATCACAGGCCACACTCTTATCTTAGACGGAGGCTTAAGCTTATGATGAATATATTTGAGGTAAATAAAAGACTTAAGCAAAGACCGCCCTTTCAGATGATAGAAAAGGTGTTAGAGCTGAAGCCCGGAGAAAGTGCAAGAGGAACAAAAAATGTATGTATAAATGAGCCGTACTTTACAGGCCATTTTCCGGAGGTTCCCATTATGCCGGGAGTGCTTATTATAGAGTCCTGTGCACAGCTATGCTCCCTTGTTATAGAGGGGGATAAGACAGATGAGAATGTTATTTACGTGCTGTTAAAGGTAGATACCTTTAAGTTTGTCAAGCCTGTGCTGCCGGGAGACACACTTGACATTACAGTGACAAAAACAAGCAGCGGCGGAACTCTCACATATTTTGATGCAAAGGTAATGGTGGACGGACAGGTAAGGGCAAAGGGCTCTATGGTATTTACCTCCATACCGAAGGAAAGCATAATGGAAGGCTGAAGAATGGACAATCAGGAATTAACAACCAATCAGAAAAATAAAAATCCGAACCTTAACATTTTAGTTTTAAATGGCAGCCCCAGAAGGGATAAAAGCTGTACAATCAGGGTGACAAGAAAATTTATAGAGGGGATAAGGAGCGTACGCCCATGTAACGTGGAGGAGATAAATATTTCCGATTGTAATATAAAGCCCTGTATGGGATGCCTTAGCTGCTGGGGAAGGACAGAGGGGAGCTGTGTCATCGGAGACGATGACATTCCTTATTTAAAGCAGAGGATTATGGAGTCGGACATTATCATAGAAAGCTATCCCCTTTATTTCTTCGGTATGCCAGGACAAATGAAGCTTTTTACCGACAGAATGTTATCTATGATGTGTACATATGAAGGGCAGGCTCCTGTAGTGGGAGAGCCTTTTCACGGCATAAGAGATGATATGAGCGGTAAATCGTTTTTTGTCATATCCACATGCGGCTATGCACAGACAGACTTAATTTATGACTCTCTTTTGACACAATATGATTGTATATGCGGTAGTAATAATTATTATGCACTGCTTTGCCCGCAGGGAAAAACACTGTCCATCCCCGAGCTTTATGACAGAATGGAGACATTTCTTGAAAAATATGTGGAGGCAGGAGTTGAATTTGCCGCTACGGGAAAGCTTACGCAGGAGACGGTCTTAAAATTAAGGGAGGCGCCCTTTATAGAACGCCGCTTTAAGCTTTTATTAAATAAATTCTGGTCTGACGAAAGGGGAGGGCAGAATGTATAGTATGAATTGCCGTATCCGCTACAGTGAGACAGACAGGGACGGAAGGCTGTCAATGAACGGACTTTTAAGGCTTTTTCAGGATGTCGGCTACAGCCATGCGACAGACAGAAATTTAGGCATGGATTACACAAAAAGGACAAGATGTACATGGTACCTCTTGTCATGGCACATATGCAGCATGGATATGCCGGCAGCAGGTGAGCAGGTGACGGTTTCCACATATATATATGACTGTCAGGCATCGCTGGCATACAAAAGCATAGAGCTTAAGAGTACTGACGGCAGACTGTTAGCAGTAGGCGACACTAAGTGGGTTCATATGAACATCGACAGGCAGGAGCCGGAGGATGCCGCATTGGGACAGTGGCCGGACACTGATTTTGGAGATAAGGCGGAAATGCCGAAGGCAAGCAGACGGATAGAGGTGCCAAAGGCTATGACGCCGGCTGAAAAAAGCTATGTGAAGCCATATCTTATAGATACAAACGGTCATGCCAATAACGTCAGGCTTACGGAGCTTGCAATGAGTATAAGCGGCGCTGACGCAGGCTGTGAAATCCTCCGTGCGGAATTTAAAAGGCAGGTAAGCAGGGACACATTTGTATATCCCTATATTGCAGATAAGGAAAACGGCGTGGTTACCGTATTTAAGGACGAAAAGGGAGAAGTCCTGTCAGTCTTTGAATTTATATATAAAGGAGACAGATTATGAGAGAGTCTTTGAATTTAAGATTTAAGTATGTGGTGGCAACAAGCGGTTTTTTTGTGGCACATAATATACCGAAGGCAAATTATATGATAAAGCACCCGGAGAAATATGATGACAAAAAATGCTATCGTATGGCGTGCAAGATTATGAATCATATGAGAAGACGCAGCAGGACAAGGACAAATGTATACGGAGAGGAAAATATTCCTGAGGACAACTGTATTTTATTTGCAAATCATCAGGGAAAATACGATGCACTTGGAATACTTTTAGGCTTTAACAGACCATGCGGAGTACTGTTTGACAAAAAGCAGGGAAACAGGCTTGTGACAAAGCAGGCGGTAGGGCTTCTTCGTGGGGAAATCATAGACCTTTCCGATACGAAAAATGTTGTGAAAACCATTAAAAATGTGAGTGAAAAGGTAAAAAATGGCATGAATTTCCTTATATTTCCGGAGGGAGGCTACACAGACAATAAAAATGAGCTTCAAAAATTTCAAAGCGGCTGCTTTGAATGCAGCCTAAAGTCAAAAAAGCCGATACTTCCCGTTGTCATATATGACTCCTATAAATCCATGAACAGCAATTCATTTAAAAGTGTAACCACACAGGTGCATTTTTTAAAGCCAATCCCCTTTGACGAATACGGACATATGAACAAGACCGGGATAGCGGAGCTTGTAAGAGAGCGGATAAAGGAAAAGCTTGATATGATAAAAAATAAGGATAAAAAGGTATATTCAGAAAAAAATAATTAATAATATGCATTATTAAAAGGATTGCAGCATAAGCAATCCTTTTTTGTATATTAAAAACCGCAGCAATGAACAAAATTATTGCAGCAGAAAGAGGTGTAAATATGAATGACGACACAATAAAGCTTTTAAGAGAATGCAACGCAGGGGTGAAAATGGGAATATCCGCAATAAATGACGTGCTTGATAATATCGAGGACAATAAGCTTAAGGATATACTAAAGGGCAGCAGGGAGCGGCATGAGAGAATGGGTGATGAAACACACAAGCTCCTTACCGAATACCACGACGACGGCAAAGAGCCTGCTGCAATGGCAGCCATTATGGCAAAGGTAAAGACAAATATGAAAATGATGAAGGAAGAAGCAGACAAAGCGGCAGCAGACCTGATAACAGACGGCTGCAATATGGGAATAAAATCCCTGTACAAATACTTTAACCAATATCCTGCCGCAGAAGAAAAGGTAAAAAAGCTGGCAAAGAGAATTATAGATGAAGAAGAAAGCTTAAGGGGAGAATTAAGAGTATACCTGTAGAGCAGCCTTATGATGATAACTTAGTGTTTCAGACCTTGCAGATGCCGGCTTTTGCCGGCTCTTTGCAAAAATAATGCAAAAATAACGCAAAAATAACGTATTTAGAAGCAAAATTGACAGAGACAACATCATAAGTATATGATATAATAAAAACATTAGGATAAAAATGCTGTCGGACAATGGCATAAATAGTAAAAAACAATCAGAAAAGAGAGGAATGGAAAATGGAACGGGAAAGAAGTCAAATAAACAAAGTGGCAGTTTTCAGTCATACGGTAATAGCGGCAGTGCTGCTTGCGTCCTATGCACTGGAGGTAGTAAAAAAAGCAAGAACAGTTGAATACTATATAATTTTTTCCGCTTTAGCTGCCATACCGGTTATAGTTGAATGGATTTTATATAAAAAAGATACGGCAGATACAAAAATACAGCATATTCTTGGTGCAGGATATGGTATTTTTTACGCATTTACGGTTTTTACTACAAATAATGTAACGGCATTTACATTTGCCATTCCGCTTTATGTGGTTATTACGCTGTATTCTGATTTGAGATATTGTATTATCATTTCCTCAGGGGGCTTTTTGGTTAATTTGATTTATACCATTTATCAGGCGGCGACTGTGGGAATTGCGGCGGAGGATATGGCAACATACGAAATCCGTAACATTCTTATGCTGCTGGTAGCAGTTTTTCTCTGTATGGCTACCAACGCCATGTCTAAGATAAATAAAATGAAAATGGAACAAATCAGCAGTGAAAAGGAAAACGTTTCCAAGCTGTTAAATCATGTTTTAAATGTCTCAGGTGATATGTCAGACGGTATCGTGGAAGTAAGAGAACAGATGAGAGAGCTTGGCAATGCAGTATCCGAGACAAGAAACGCAATGGAGGAGGTTTCAGAGGGTACAAATGACACCGCCGAAGCGATTCAAAAGCAGCTTAGCAAAACCGAAGAAATTCAGAAGCATATCGGACAGGTGGAGGCTGCGTCAAGAAACATCAGCGAGAGCATGGAGCACACAAAGAATGATATTAAAGACGGCAAGGGAAGCTTAGATACACTGCTTGAGCAGGTGGAAACATCAAAACAGGCAGGCAGCGAAGTGGTTACCGACATCAGTGCTTTGGAGGAATATATGAAAAATATGCAGTCCATTATTGAACTGATTACAGGCGTGGCGGACCAGACCGGACTGCTTGCCTTAAATGCAAGTATTGAGGCGGCACGGGCAGGAGAGGCAGGAAAAGGCTTTGCCGTTGTGGCAGAGGAGATTTCCAATCTGGCAAATCAGACGCAGGACGCAATGGTCAATATTACGGAGGTAATACATAATGTGTCCGATAAGCTTACAATCGCAGTAGGTGCAGTGGAGCAGCTTATGAGCAGCAATGCCAGACAGAACGAAGTGGCAGTAATGGTTGCAGACAGCTTTGAGAAGATTGCGGAGGGTACACAAAGTGCAGATAAGCAGAGCAGGATATTAGATGAGGTAGTAGGCTCTCTGGCTGACGCCAATTCCGGCATCATAGAAGGAATACAGACGATTTCCGCAGTTATGGAGGAAGTAACTGCACATTCCAGCCAAACATATAGTATCAGTGACAATAATACAGGTATCGTCAATCAGGTAACGGAGCTTGTAGATAATCTCAGCAGACAGGCACAGAGCTTAAATGTAAACGAATAACCGGGAGCTTATATCCCGGAAACAAATAAGGCTGTCGCAGTAATTATGATATACCCTGTCAGGCAGACAGGAAAATATCATATTACTGCGGCAGCAAATCGGCAAACGAAAGAAAACAAAAGCGACAGTATATAGTCAAACGAAAGAAAATTTGCGAAGCAAATTTGTAAGTGCCGCTGCCGTGCGGCACTTTAGGAATTGCTCATAGCGATAAGCTCATCAAGCATCTTAGGTAAATCAGTATCCATATTATCATCTGTAAACTGGCAGGTACCAACCTTCTTATGTCCGCCTCCGTTATACTTAAGCATAAGGCTTCCGACATCAACCTCCGACGTCTTGTTAAGTATACTATATCCTACAGCAGCACTGCATCCAAGTCCGCCACGACCGCTTACTATCCATGCAGAGATATTCTGCTCAGGGTACATACTGTAAATCATAAACCTGTTTCCCGTATATATAGGGTCAACACCTCTAAGGTCAGATATTATAACATTTCCATCAACCCTTGTGTGTGCAAGCACCATTTCCTTGAACTTTTCAGTCTGTTCATAGTATACGTCTATACGCTCCTTAACGTCAGGAAGTGATAAAATCTCGTCAGTAGTCATAGTACGGCAGGCATCAATAAGCTTCTCCATAAGCTGATAGTTAGATATGGTAAAGTTTCTCCATCTTCCAAGACCTGTACGAGGATCCATAAGGAAGCCTACCAAAATCCAGCCCTTAGGGTTTTGGATTTCATCAATGGTAAGATTGCCGGAATCAACCTTGTCAACAGCCTCCATCATATCGTCAAACTGAGGAAATCTCTCTCTGCCGCCGTAATATTCATATATAATACGGGCACAGGAAGGAGTGATACGGCTCTCTCCCTTATATTTTCCCTCAAGCTGCAATCTTTCATGCTCGCTGGAATGATGGTCAAACCAAAGTCCGCAGCCCTCGACAAAAGGAACGTTAGCCAGACAGTCATTCTCATCCACAGGGATAAGGCCATCCTGTAAATCCTTAGGGTGTGCAAATTTCCAATGGTCAATAATTCCTGCTTCTTTTAATAAGGCACCGCAGGCAAGTCCGTCAAAATCAGAGCGGGTAACTAATCTCATATATGTAATCTCCTTATCTGTTAAATGTATTTTGGTTTATTCACAAAAATATACTTATATTATAAAGGGTTATATGTAATTTTGCAATAAAAAGTATTTTAATTTCAAAATACCTACGTTTTGGGTGTAGAATTATGATTTTTGTTATGCTATATATAATATGTAAAATACAGCCGCAGATAAAAATAAGCTGTTAAGCTTCCGCAGAATAAAGGAAAAGCAGACAGAAGGGAATAAATAAAATGAAATTAAGTACACTTGACAAATTTAATGAAATAGTTATACAGATGCACGACAACCCCGATGCTGACGCTGTAGGCTCAGGCTACGCATTATACAGATATTTTAAGGACAGGGGAAAGCAGGTACGTCTTATATATGGAGGAATAAATAAAATTACAAAGAGCAACATCCTGCTTATGATAAAAGAGATGGAAATACCTGTAGAGTATGTAAGCGGACCAATTAAGCCGGAGCTTTTGATTACGGTAGACTGTCAGTACGGAGAGGGAAACGTAACCCACTTTGATGCGGAAAACATAGCTATAATAGACCACCATAATACAGAAAAAAGCTCTGATGACATGGCAGAGATAAGAAGCAATATAGTAAGCTGCTCTACTATTGTATATGATATGCTTAGGAGTGAGGGCTATGACGTAAACAAGGATATAAACATATCTACGGCACTTTACTATGGGCTTTTCATGGACAGCAATGAGCTGTCGGAGATGAGACATCCTATAGAAAGGGATATGATTGAATATTTAAGCATAAACAAGACGCTGCTAAACAGACTAACCCACGCAAACTTTACACTTCAGGAGCTTGAGACAGCGGGAATAGCCATGATAAGATACAACTATGACGAGAAAAAAAGACTGTCCGTAATAAAATCCAATCCATGTGACCCAAACATATTAGGACTTGTGGGAGACTTGATTTTACAGGTGGACAGTATAGACGTATGTATTATCTACAATGAATTTAACGAAGGCTATAAGCTGTCCCTAAGAAGCTGTGTGCCGGATGTATCAGCCAGTGAAATGGCGGAATATCTCACAAGGGATGTAGGAAACGGTGGAGGCCACTTAAATAAAGCAGGAGGTCTGATAAGCAAATCCCGGTTTGTCCAGAAATATGATGATATGAGTATTGCGGCATATTTATTTTCAAGGATTGAGGAATATTATAACACATATAATGTAATATACTCTAAGGATGGAATAGATGACCCTGAAGGCTTTGAGATATATAAAAAGAAGCCGAATATATACGGCTGTATAAGGACAACAGATATATTTAAGGAGGGAACGGAATGTAATGTGAGAACATTAGGAGGCGATATGCCGGTGAGGGCGTCCGAGAAAATATATCTTATGATTGGATATTTTGGCGATATATATCCTATAGAAAAAGAAGCCTTTGAAAAAAAATATGAAATGCTTCCGGACAGATTTGAAAAGACCTATGATTATGCTCCTTCCATAAGAGACTTAAGGGATAATAAAATATATGAGCTTATGCCGTATGCAAACAAATGCAAAAGCAGAGGCACAGCTAAAATATGTGCAAGGGTCATTGATAAGCCAACAAAGGTTTTTTCAAAATGGAATTATGAAACCTATATGTATGGTGATAAGGGTGATTATCTTTGCTATACGTATGATGACGAGCATGATATATACATAGTTAAGGGTGATGTGTTTAAGTATACGTATGAGAAGGTATAGATAATTTAATTATAGATAATTCTCGCAGGAATCGGTTAAGATTATTCTTAGCCGATTTTTTTGTAAAAATGGTGATAATAATAAAAATGCAACATTTCTCTTACAAATGTTGCATTTTTCATCTACACTTATTTTATCGGATGTCATTTCAAAAAATTAACCCCCATTTATATTTTTTTTAAAAATATAAAAAATCAGCCATTCATAAAGCCTTCATTGCTGTAATCAAGACCCAGATATACTGAGTTTCTTTCGTCCTGACTTATTCCAAGATATTTTTTTGTTACCTTATAAGAAGAATGATTATAGATATCCATAAGCAATGCAGGCTGTATACCCTGCTTCCATGCGTGGTATCCAAAGGTTTTCCTAAGAGAATGACAGCTTATATGAGCCTCATTAAAAACAGTGGCATCGGCAGCCTTTCTTACAATTCTGTAGGCCTGTGAACGGCATATTGGCTTATCTGGATGAAGACGCTGGCAAAATACATATTCATCGGCAGATATGCTTTTTTTACTAAGATATAAGGAAAAAGCCTGTTGAATATGATTATTAAGTGCAAAATTATTGACCTTTCCTGTTTTTTGTTCTGTTACGGTAACGGTGGATTTGATTTTTTCTCCTTTAAAGTCATAGATATCACTCCATTTTAAATTTAAAATATCACTTATTCGCAGTGCCGAGTACAAGCCCAGCACTATCATGGCATAATTTCTGTGATTTGTGCGTTCTGTCTTGTAATAGTTCATAAAACGGCTTAATTCTGATGTATCTCTTATAGGCTCTGTAGTTGACAATGGTATCCCTCCAATCTTTTTGCAACATTTGTAAGAGAAGTGTTGCATATTTCAAAATAAACCATTAAAACGCAAAAAACAAGGAGGTTAGAGAAATGCTAAAGCTTACACTTAAACCGGGAGAGTTTATTGATATCGGAAATAACGTGAAGGTCATTTTTTCCGGAGGCTCGTCAAACAATATTCATCTTTTGATTGATGCACCAAAGGAAATGAACATAGTGAGGAGTAATGCGGGAAAAGGCAGAAACACACCATACTATAGCGAAAAAGGGATTTCTGAGGAGGCACAGCATAAGATAAGCCGGATAATTATGCAGGAGAAGCACAGGCAGAGAAAAGAAGAATTGAATGTAATGAAAAAAGTGTAATGAAAAATGCGGTTAATAATGCAGTTAATAATGCAGGCTAACCTAGGGGTCTGCTTATTATAAAAAATACCGGAAAACGGAGTTTTTGGTATATTAAAAAATTTTTGACATGGAGGTACAAAATTATGGTAGTACAACACAATATGCAGGCAATGAATGCAAACAGAATGTTAGGAGTAACAGTAAGCTCACAGGCAAAGTCAACAGAAAAGCTGTCAAGCGGCTATAAGATTAACAGGGCTGCAGATGATGCGGCGGGGCTTACTATATCTGAGAAGATGAGAAAGCAGATAAGAGGTCTTGACAGAGCCGTAACAAACGCTGAGGATGGCGTGTCAGCAGTACAGACAGCAGAAGGTGCATTGACAGAGGTTCACGATATGCTTCAGAGAATGAACGAGCTTGCTACACAGGCAGCAAACGGCACAAACTCAGAGTCAGACCGTCAGGCTATTCAGGCTGAAATTGACCAGCTTGTAACAGAGATTGACAGGGTTGCGGAAACAACAAAGTTTAATGAGACATATCTGTTAAAGGGTGACGGCAGTGATGCAACAAGAACAATAGCTGCACATGACGCAGGTCTTAATGGAAAGCTTACGGACAACGGAGACGGAACATCTGAATTTGTTATGGAAAAGCCGTTAGCTGTGGGAGATAAGGTTACTATTGCAGGAACTGAATATACAATAGGCAAATCAAAAGAGTCTGCTGATTATGTTAAAAAATCAGATACTGCTACAGGAGGTTCTCATGTTCCGGATGCTGCAGGAGACAGTGTGACTTCAAACGGAAGCACAACATCTATAGTAGCGAAGGTTACAACTGCTGATGCTACCGGAGCAACATGGGCAGCAAATGATACATTTACGGATGCAGATGGAAAAGCGTGGAAGGTTGTAACAGGAACTACAGACGAGGATAAGGGAGAAGTTAAGATAAGTGAGGTTGGCAAGTATTTAACAGCAGGCTCAAAAATTACCGCCAATGCAGATAATAGCAAGTTAAATGGTACTGAGGTTGTAGACGAACTTGCATCTAATGAAATATCCGTTACTGATGATACTACCGGAATTACAGCAATGCAGGGAAGCATTAAAGTTGGTGATACTGTAACTGTTGATGGAACATCAAAAACCGTTACGGCAGAAGAACCTAAAACATTAGCTGAAATTAAGGATTTAGTTAAAGCTGCGGGCGATGGTAAGACTGTTAAAGTTGGTTCCTCTGAATATACATTGGGCATTGCTACGGATGAAACAGCAAAGACCATTACTCAGGACGATTTCCTTGCATTAGTTAAGGATGGAAGTAAGGTATCAGTAGACGGTACGAATTATACAGCCATTGTATCAGCAGATACCACTGATAGTAAAACCATCACCATTGATGAAGCATACAGCAAAATAACAGAAGAATTAACAAAGGCAAGCTCTATCGGAACAGATACTGCTGCTACCGTAAAAAATGCCGGAAGCGGAAGATTTACTATTACACAGGGAACAGTTGCAGTTAAGAACGGATTATCCTTTAATCTTCATGTGGGAGCAGATGCTGATATGACAAACAAAATCAATGTAAATATTGATTCTATGTCGGCAGCGGGACTTGGCATAAAGGGAATAAATGTGCTGGATGCTACAGGAGCAGATGCAACATACGCTATTGATGCCATAGCAGACGCAATTTCAAAGGTATCATCACAGCGTTCAGATCTCGGTGCAGTCCAGAACAGACTTGAGCATACTATTTCAAACTTGGACAATGTAGTTGAGAATACTACCTCAGCAGAGTCACGTATCCGTGATACAGATATGGCTGATGAAATGGTTAATTACTCAAAGAATAATATACTTCAGCAGGCAGGTCAGTCAATGCTTGCACAGGCTAATCAGGCTAATCAGGGAGTTCTTTCACTGTTACAGTAATTTAAGCATTATATTGCAGACAAAATAATATGCTCCTTTCGGCAACAGGCTTTCAGGCATTTGCGAAATGACTGAAGGTCTGCTGCTTGGAAAGGAGCATATTGCTGTTTAAAATTTGTTTCTGATAAATTTCTGCTTCTGCTGATTACTGTTATGCAGTAAGATTTTCAAATTCTTCTATGCTGTTTGATTTTGCAGCAGCCTTGAGCCATTTTTTTAATATGTCCATATCAGTCTGGGAGCATATTTTATTCTTTAAAGGCTGTGAAGTCTCGCCAATATCCTCTAAAAGCTCTAGAATGTCTGCGATTTTTGCAGTAAGCATACCCTCGATACGTCCTTCGATACGCCCATCCTCCTTGAATACCTCCTTAGCTTCCTCCTCATCATATTCAAATATAGACATATTCATCACCTCCGCTCTATGGTTCTTTAAAAAGCCTGCAAGTATATTTTGATTTATACATTCATCTATTGCCATATTTACAGCCGCACATTTCATGGCATTATTAAGAATGACTTGAAGATTGATTAGGATAACTGCATTGTTTGGATTTCTAATTCTTTTACTGTTTCAGGAGATAATTCTGTATAATCAGCTATATCCTGCAATGACATTTTATCTGCTTTAATCATACGGATTGCTATTTCTTTTGCATTTCTTAATGCGGTTTCATTTCTCATATCTTCCATAATTTTGCACATAGTTTCTATTCCTTTCTTGTCTTGCTTGAAATACCTTGCTCTTTTTGCACCTGCTCCTGAATCTTTCCTCTGAATTTCCACGTCAAATTCCTCATTGGTGCTGTCAATCGCATGAACATCTAAAACAGCAGAACGTCCTTGCAAATTTTTCATTTGCTCCTGTGTCCGAACCGATTTAATCTTTATGTCTTTCCGTTCTAAAATAATCCGTAATATCAGTTCCACACCCTCAAAATTATCTGCAAGGCAGACAGTCATAAAATCATCATCCATATACCGAAGTGATTTCAGACGTTCTAAATCCTCTTGATGTATCTGCTCTGTTGTATTCAAAAATTTCACCTGCCTTTACTGCTGAACAGTAAACCTTTCAAATTCTTCTATACTGTTTGATTTTGCAGCAGCCTTAAGCCATTTTTTTAATATGTCCATATCAGTTTCGGAGCATATTTTATTCTTAAGAGGCTGTGAAATTTCGCCAATATCCTCTAAAAGCTCTAGAATGTCTGCGATTTTTGCCGTAAGCATACCCTCGATACGTCCTTCAATACGCCCCTCGATACGCCCGTCCTCCTTGAATACCTCCTTAGCTTCCTCCTCATCATATTCAAATATAGACATATTCATCACCTCCGCTCTATGATTCCTTAAAAAGCCTGCAAGTATATTTTGATTAATACATTCATCTATTGCCATATTTACAGCCGCACATTTCATAGCATTATCAGATACACCTTTAAGCCTGCTCATATGATGTCTCATTCTTGAGATAAAAAGTGAATAATCATGAAGGGTACGGCAGCTTTCCATAAGCTCCTTATTGTGCCCGAAGTTTATGTTTATAAGCGTAGCAGTAACCTCAATGCAGCCTTCCTTATTATTATTTAAAAAGGCATCAGACAATTTCTGTACGGTTATATCCTCCATATTTTTCATTCCGTTATAAAAAACTATGTAGTGAGGGGTAGGAATTTTAATAAGGGTAGTTGAATACAGCCGTTTTTCATCCTGTATTCTTTTATACAACTCGCTTATGTAAAATAACCCTCGTAACGGCATATTGGGACAAACGGTAGCCTGATGCTCATACAAGCACATATCGCTGCCTACAATAAAAGAAATATCATTTTTCATAGACATAAATATGGCATTATCAAGAGTGTTTATTGTAAAATCATTTTCATCAGTGTAATTGGATTTGTTGAGAGCATTATAAAGCTCCAAAAGGTTCTTTTTATTGCTGAACAGAAGTCTGAAAACTCTGTCCTTATGCTCTCTGTTTACTGCTGCTTCAGTTTTAATTAATGTATTTTTTTTATTTATCAGCTCGTATCTCCTCTCATCATAAAAATTACCACAAAATTACCCTTTGGGAAAGAAGTTAAAGCACAATCAATAAAATTAAATACATAATTTGCCATTCAAAAAAACAGATAAACAACAGGTCACTTTGATTATAACAGACTGAATGTGATTAGTCCAGCAATATTTCCGGCTGTCGTAGTTGTTTGTTGACTTCATACAGAATAATAAACTATAATCAATGTATCTTTATAAAATTAAGGAAAGGCAGGAAGAAGGAAAATGAAGGAATACACAGATTATATTTTAGAACAGGCTAAAAAGCTCATATCAATAGACAGCCCTACCGGCTTTACGGATAATGTATGCGGTTACCTGATGGAGGAATATACACGATTAGGCTACAGCCCTGTCAAGACAGTAAAGGGCGGCATACTTGCGGATATGGGAGGCTGTGGCGATGGAATTGTGCTTATGGCACATACAGATACATTGGGAGCAATGGTGGCAGAGGTAAAATCAAACGGAGCACTTCGTCTGTCTCCGGCAGGAGGACTTAACGCAAACAATATAGAGGGCGAAAATTGCCGTATATACACATATGATGACAGGGTTTATACGGGAACCATACAGCTCATAAATGCCTCCATACATGTAAACGGCGATTATAATGATAAAAAGAGAACCTTTGATACAGTTGAGGTCGTTTTAGATGAAAATGTGAAAAATGCGGAGGATACGGAAAAGCTTGGAATAGAGAACGGCTGCTTTGTATGTGTGGAGCCACGCATGTGTATAACGGACACAGGCTATATAAAAAGCCGCTTCCTTGACGATAAGCTGAGTACCGCCATACTGTTAGGCTATGCAAAATATATAAAGGATAATAATATAACACCCCACCGAAGGGTATATGAGCATATAACCGTGTTTGAGGAGGTAGGTCATGGAGCCTGTGCACCTGTCGCTGACGGTGTGACAGAGCTTTTATCTGTGGATATGGGCTGCGTGGGAGATGGTCTGAAATGCACGGAGCGGCAGGTGTCAATATGCGTAAAGGACAGTGCAGGACCGTACCATTATGATGTTGTGAGGAAGCTTATAAAAACTGCTAAGGAAAATAATATTTCTTATGGAGCTGATATTTATCCTTATTATGCGTCTGATGCAGACGCGGCAATAAGCGGCGGGGCAGATGCAAGACATGGACTGATTGGTCCGGGAGTGTATGGGTCGCATGGGTATGAACGGTCACATAGAGAGGGCGTGGAAAATACTCTTAAGCTGATTAAGGCATATATAGATGTTTTGTAGGGGCTGAGCTATAGGGTTCGTCAGTCTTATAAATAGCTAAGGAACAGATGTTTTCTCAAACAGATGACCTTTGCTAAAAAGCTGACAATAATTTATTAAAAGTTTTTGTTGACAAAACTGATAATATACTGTATATATTAATATATACAGTATATTATCAGTTTTGCTTTTGTCAGCATATGCTGTATATAGGATAAAAATACATATATGTTTAATACATTGCATGCAAAACGCAAAAAAAATCAGAAGGAGGCAGATAAAAATAATGACACTAAATCAGCAAAAAATTAAAAATGAAACAGATACAGCCATATCCATACATGATGCGGATATCATAAACAATACCTTTCATATGAAGGATATTTCCTTAAACATAAGAAAGGGCTTTGTAACGGCTGTAACAGGCAGAAACAGCTCAGGCAAAACCACGCTTATTGAAGCAATGGCAGGTATGCACGGCATTACAAAGGGAGAAATACATATAGAGGGCTACAGCCTGACAGAACAGCCAAATAAGGCTAAGGAAAACATAGGCTTTATTTTTCATAAATGCCCCTTTGGAGAACAATTCTCAGCTAAGGATTGTATGAATATGTATGGCAGATTTTATAAGGGCTTTAATAAGGAAAAATTTACAGACCTGTGCAGGGAGATGAACGTTGAAATGCTTAAAGCCATCAGAAAAATGTCAAAGGGGCAGGCTGTTAAGCTGCAGCTTGCATTTGCACTGGCACATAATTCAAGGATTTTGCTTTTTGACGATGCGATGGAGGGGCTGGACCCGGTATTCCGCATAGAGGTAAAGAAAATGCTCTCGGATATTATGACTGACGGGCAGCATACGGTAGTTATATCTACTAAGCTGCCGGAGGATTTGGAGGGTATTGCGGACTATGTTGTCACATTGAGGGACGGCAGGGTAGAAAGTGAAAAGGATATAGAGGAGCTTATGGAGCAGGGAGGGATAAAGGAATATTTTAAAGGAATGGAAGAAAAAAGTACGGCAGGAGATATTGAAGGAGGAGGTAAGGAATAATGGAAAAGCTTGTATTACAGGAGATATGGTATGATTTTTCTGTGGCGTTAAAAAAGCCATATAATTATATTGTCACCATAGCTTTGGTTTTAGTTGGAACAGTGTTTTTAGGTGCAGTATCGACGGAAAGAAATATATATATTATAATTACATTTATAATATTAAGCAATTTTGAGCTTAAAAGGGATATTTCGGACTGTATATATATTATACCAATAGATGTAGGGGAGTATATTAAAGCTAAATACAGAATTATAATAATTATAGAGCTGTTATTGTATGCAGCTATAGAAGCTGTAAGATGTATTGAATATATAATATCATATGAAAGGCTGTCATATGCCTTTGTATTAAAACAGATATTTATAACAGCTGCATTAATTTTGTATGTTTTAATAAAAAACACATGGCTGCTGTACGTTAATTTTGGCTTAAAGGAAATACAGACCTACAAAATTGCACAGGGCTTAAGCATGGTTTGGTTTTTTAGTATTGAAATTATAGCAGGAGTAGATATAGCCGGAGATAAAATCAGGAATACCCTGCCGTTAATGATAGAACTTATTTCTATCGGAGGCTTTATTGCATATGGGATATACATATGTTTATATGTAAAGAAAAACCTCATTATACAAACCTTTAAATAACGGAAGTCTACAGACAGTAAAAAGCGGAAGGAATGGAAAATTATGAATATAGTAATTTCAAATAGTATAAATCTCCCTATCTACGAGCAGATAGTGCGGGCGATAAAAAACGAGATAATTGCAGGAAATATAAAGGAGGATGATGCACTGCCAAGCATAAGGGGACTTGCAAGGGATTTACAGATAAGCATTATAACCACAAACAGGGCATATGAGGAGCTGGAGAAGGAAGGGCTTATATATTCTAAGGCGGGCAAGGGCTTTTTTGTGTCAAAGCAAAACACAAATATGCTTAAGGAAAAGAAAATACAGGGAATAGAAAATGATATACAGGAGCTTGTAAAGGAATGTAAAAAATCAAGCATTTCCAAAGCTGAAATGCTGGGAATGATAGAGGTGATATGGGATGAAAAATAATGATATTAAAAATAATAATGTTAAAAATAATGATGTTAAAAATAATGCAGCAGATAACAGCATGGGGAAGATTATAATGCGTGCGGATAATCTGTATTTTAAGTATAACAGAAATGAAGCGTACATCATAAGAAAAGCCTCATTTTCCATAAGAGAGGGAATGTTATACGGCATGGTGGGAAGAAACAGCACAGGGAAATCCACTCTCTTAAAGCTTTTATGCGGCAGAGAGGATAAGCATGGAGGAGAAATTACACTGGATAACCATACAGACATAATATATCTGAAAAAAAACGTGGGAATTATATCTGAGGAGCAAAAGCTTTTTAAGGACCTTACCGTATACGAAAACGGCATAATCCACGAAAAAACCTACGAGGGCTTTAGGATAGAGGAATTTCTTGAGTACATTAATATGTACAATATAAACAGAAAAGACAGAATAGATATGCTGTCTGCAAGTGATAAAATAAAAGTAAAAATATCCCTTGTGCTGGCAAGGCATGTAAAGGTCATACTGCTTGACGAGCCTACGGGAGTACTTGACGTATCTGCAAGAGAGGATTTTATGAAGCTTTTAAGGGATATAACAATAGAGAAAAATATTGCAGTTATTATGGCAACGCATTTAACAGACGACCTTGATAAAAAAGCCGATTATATAATATTTGTAAATGATGACGGAACCGTAGAGGTGGAGGATGGAGAAACCATAAATGACAAATATATGCTGTTAAAGGGCAGAAAAGAGGATATAGCAGCACTGCCAAAGGAAGCGATGCTTTCATATGAGGAAAAGGAAACCTCTGCCGCAGCTATGACAGCATGCTATGACAGCATAAGGGATACGGCAGAAGGCTTGGATATTATCACGGAAATACCTGATATAAGCACTATAATGTATTATAAAGCTAAAGCAGGGAATGACAGCAGCAATAAGAAGGAACCGATTACGCAGGGCAAAGATGAAGTAAAGCAGAAAAGGGCAAAATCAAATCAAAGCACATATAAGGATACGGTAAGAATATACGATGGATTATTTAACCTGTATGGCAGAAAATGGGGAGTGAGAGCATTCAGCATAATAATGTTGATGGTTTGGAGCTTTGATATTTTATCGGATGGATTTGAATGGTTCACTATTGCGTTTTTGGTAGTATTTACGGATATGCTTGTGGAAACAATGTATCAACCGAAGATAATTCAAATTAAGGAAATGTATTCGGAAATAAAATACCTCCCTGTTAAAACGGAGGATGTAGTTAAATATATCATGATAAGAATAGCCTTAGGAGTAGCGGTTCTGATTGTACTGACAGGAGTAATATGTATGGCAAGGTATAATTCCGTTTGGACAAAAGAAATGCAGGGAGTCTTAATTGTGTGTATTGTAGCAGCTATTTATAAGGTGGCGGAGCTGGCAGTTATGCTTAGAAATATATAAAATGTTCATATAAAAATCAGTATACCTTTTCGCAAAAAAGTGATAATATACAATCATAAATATTGTTGGAGGGAAAAATATATGATTAAATGGCAGAGAAGCATGTATCAGCCTAACCTGCCGTTAGGCGAAAACGGAGAACGCATAACAGCATGCAGTGAGCACAGGCGCCTTTCAAAGGAAGTGGCAAAGGAGGGAATGGTACTCTTAAAAAATAACAATAGCCTGCTGCCTCTTTCGTCAGGCACAAGGGTAGCTCTTTTTGGCAAGGGAACCATAGACTACGTGAAGGGCGGCGGCGGGAGCGGAGACGTAACCGTAGAATATACCATAAATCTCTATGAGGGCTTAAAGCATCTGAAAGACAGAGTAAGCGTATATGATAAGCTGGCAGATTTTTATAAGAAAAACATAAAAGAGCAATATTCTAAAGGCATACAGCCCGGCATGACAACAGAGCCGGAGCTTCCGGACGAGCTGTGCAGGGGAGCAAGGGCGTTTACAGACACAGCGGTTATCACCATATGCAGGTTTTCCGGCGAGGGCTGGGACAGAAAGAGCAAGTACGACAGGAATACGGATGAAGACAATATTTTTGAGGATGGAGACTTCTATCTGACACATGCAGAAAAAGCTATGGTAGAAAAGGTAAAGGAATATTTTCCTCATATTATTGTGGTAATGAATGTAGGAGGAATGGTAGACAGCAGTTGGTTTAAGGACGATGAAGCCATACAGTCGGTGCTTATGGCATGGCAGGGCGGCATGGAGGGCGGAAAAGCCGCAGCAGAGCTTTTGTGCGGCATAGGCTGTCCGTCAGGAAAGCTTTCAGATACCCTTGCAAGGACACTTGAGGACTACCCTTCGTCATATAATTTCCACGAGAATGATAAGTATGTTGATTATACAGAGGATATATATGTAGGCTACAGATACTTTGAGACTATTCCTGATGCTTATAAAAAGGTAAATTATGAGTTTGGCTTTGGAATGTCCTACACCACCTTTGATGTTAAGGATATAGCTGCTGATGAGAATATAGGCGAAGGAATCCGGTTTACCGTAAGAGTTACAAACACCGGAGCTGCGGCAGGCAAGGAGGTAGTGCAGATATATGTGCAATCACCTGTAGGAAAGCTTGGAAAAGCAAGAAGGAGCCTTGCTGCCTTTAAGAAGACAAGACTGCTTAAGCCGGGAGAAACACAGGTGCTTACACTTAATGTAAAGCCATATGATTTTGCATCATATGATGATTTGGGAAAGGTGGCAAAATCTGCTTATGTGCTTGAGGAGGGAGAATATTATTTCCATATAGGCACATCGGTAAGAAATACAATTAAATCAGCATTTGTATATAAGGTGGAAAAGGATACTGTAGTCAGTCAGCTTTCAGGCAAGCTTACGCCGTCCTCCCTTAAGCATAGAATGTTGTCTGACGGTACCTTTGAGGAGCTTCCACAGTCAGAGCCTGATAATCCGGACAGCTATGAGCTGCCCTTTATGGCAAAGGAGCCTCTTGACGGCATGACGCCTGCGGTAAGAAGCCTTAAGGGACATATTCTCTGGGGCTGGAGATATAAGGAGGGCATAAGGCCATTTACGGAGGTAGCAGAGGGAAAGCTTACGACAGACGAATTTGTAAAGCAGCTTGAAGACGAGGAGCTTGCAGTACTTTTAGGAGGAGTGCCAAACACCGGAGTGGCAAATACCTGCGGTTTTGGAGGGCTTCCCGAATACGGCGTACCGTCAGTTATGACGGCAGACGGACCGGCAGGCCTTAGAATATTGGAGGAGTGCGGCGTATGTACAACGGCGTTCCCGTGTGCCACCATGCTTGCATGTACATGGAATGATGACATAGTATATGATGTAGGCAGAGCAGGAGCAAGGGAGGTAAAGGAAAACAATATAGCCGTATGGCTTACGCCGGCAATAAATATACACAGAAGTCCTTTATGCGGAAGAAACTTTGAATATTATTCTGAGGACCCGTTCCTTACAGGCAAAATGGCAGGAGCTATGGTAAGAGGTATTCAGTCAGAGCATATAGCAGCCACAGTAAAGCATTTTGCACTAAACAATAAGGAGACAGACAGAAAGAACAGCGATTCAAGAGTGTCAGAGAGAGCCGCAAGAGAAATATATTTAAAGGCATTTGAAATTATCGTAAAGGAAGCAAAGCCATATGCCATAATGAGCTCATACAACATAATAAACGGACACAGAGCCTCTGAAAACAGGGAGCTGCTTACGGATATACTAAGAGGAGAATGGGGCTTTGAAGGCATGGTTACGTCTGACTGGTGGACATTAGGTGAGCATTACAAGGAGGTTGCTGCGGGAAATGACGTAAAGATGGCACTGGGAGAGCCGGAAAGACTGCTTATGGCGAAGGAAAAGGGACTTTTGTCGAGGGAGGAAATGGAAATAAGCGGTAAGAGAGTGCTTGAGCTTATATTAAAGATAGATTAGTTTTGCGAAGACATTATATGCAAGGATTTTTAAAAGAGGGCAGACTATGAGAGAAATGACACCGCTAGAGCAGTATTACAATAAATTCAACGAGGATAAGAGGCTTAACACAAGGCATGGACAGGTGGAGCTTATAACCTCCCTTAAGTATATACATGAATATCTTAAGGGAAAGGATAACCCTAAGATACTTGACGCAGGTGCAGGCACCGGAAGATATTCCATAGAGCTGGCAAAGGAGGGCTATAATGTTACCGCTGTAGACCTTGTGCAGCACAATGTGGGAAGAATAAAGCAAAAGGCAGAGAAGCTTGGCCTTGATATAAGGGTTTATAAGGGAAACGCCATGAAGCTTAAAAGGCTTCAGGACGAGGAATTTGATATGGTGCTTGTCTTTGGCCCCATGTACCATCTTGGAAAAACAGAGGACAGGGTAAAGGTGCTTAAGGAAGCTAAGAGAGTGCTAAAGCCTGACGGTGTCATACTGGCTGCCTATATTATGAATGAATACAGCGTTATAACCTACGCCTTTAAGGAAAACAACATAAATGAATGTATGAGGGACGGAAGGCTTGACAGTGATTTTCATACATTATCCGCAGAGGAGGATTTGTACCACTTTGTGAGGCTTGAGGATATGGAGCATTTTAACGAACTGGCAGGGCTTAAGCGGATAAAGGTTATAGCGGCAGACGGTGCGGCAAATTATATAAGGCCTGTCTTAAATTCCTTAGACGATGAGGGCTTTAAGCATTTTGTGGAGTACCATCTGGCAACCTGTGAGAGAGCCGATATGATGGGAGCCTCCGGGCATACGGTAGATATACTTATGAAGAAACAGAGGTGATAAGGATTGAGTGACGAAAAGAGGAAAGGTAAGCCCTTTACCCTTAAGAAAAAGAAGGAGCTTGCACTATGTATTATTGAAAGGCTTAAGAAGGAATATCCGGCTTCGGTATGTACACTTGATTATGATGATGCGTGGAAGCTTCTTGTAAGTGTAAGGCTGGCGGCACAGTGTACTGATGCACGGGTAAACGTTGTGGTTCAGGATTTATATAAGGAATATCCCACAGTGGATGCACTAGCCGACGCCGACCCGGCAGACATAGAAAAAATAGTAAGGCCGTGCGGACTTGGAAACGGCAAGGCAAGGGATATTAATAAATGTATGCAGATGCTTCGTGACGTATATGGAGGAAAGGTTCCTGATACTATGGAGGAGCTCTTAAAGCTTCCGGGAGTGGGAAGAAAAAGTGCAAATCTTGTGCTTGGGGACGTGTTTGGAAAGCCGGCAATAGTCACTGACACACATTGTATAAGATTATCAAACAGACTTGGGCTGGTTGATAACATAAAGGAGCCGGGAAAGGTGGAAAAGGAGCTGTGGAAAATCATACCTAAGGAGGAGGGAAATAGTCTTTGCCACAGATTTGTAGAGCATGGCAGGGAGGTGTGTACCGCAAGGACAACGCCCTATTGTGACAAGTGCTGTCTAAACGACATATGTCCTAAAAACGGAATTTAAGGAGACACAATCATATAATATATAAGGAGAGGTATTTAGAATGAAAACAGATAAAATTTTGTATGGCGTGGCATATTATGACGAATATATGCCTTATGAGAGACTTGACAAGGATGTGGAAATGATGAAGCGTGCAGGAATAAATGCTGTGCGTATAGCAGAATCCACATGGAGTACCTTAGAGCCGTCAGACGGGGAATTTAACTTTTATCACATTGACAGGGTGCTTAAGGCTATGGGGGATGCAGGAATAAGCGTTATTGTAGGAACTCCCACATATGCCGTTCCTGCGTGGATGGTAAAAAAATATCCGGACATTATGGTTACTGCAAGAGACGGCAGAAAAACCTACGGTGCCAGACAGATAATGGATATAACAAACAAGGATTATTTAAGATATTGTGAGCGTGTCATAAGAAAGCTTATGGAGCATACAGCCGGTCATCCTGCCGTCATAGGCTTTCAGATAGACAATGAAACAAAGCATTTCGGCACGTCGGGAGCAAATGTTCAGGCAGAGTTTGTGGAATACCTTAAGGATAAATTTGAGGGCGACACTGAAAAAATGAATGAGGCATACGGCCTTAATTATTGGAGCAATGCCATACATGACTGGTCAGATTTCCCTGATGTAAACGGTACGATAAACGGAAGTCTCGGGGCGGAGTTTGAGAAATTCCAAAGAGGTCTTGTGACAAGGTTTTTGTCATGGCAGGCTGACATAGTAAGGGAATATAAAAAAGAAAATCAATTTATTACACATAATTTTGATTTTGGCTGGAAGGGCGGCTCATATGGCGTGCAGCCTGACGTAGACCATTTTGCGGCGTCAAAGTGCTTAGATATAGCAGGCTGTGATATTTACCATCCGTCACAGTCAAAGCTTACAGGGGCGGAAATTTCCTTCTGCGGTGATCTTACAAGAAGTCTTAAGGGAGACAATTACCTAGTGCTTGAAACACAGGCACAGGGCTTTGTTGACTGGGTGCCGTATAACGGACAGCTTAGGGAGCTTGCATTTTCTCATCTTGCAAGTGGGGCCGATATGGTGGAGTACTGGCACTGGCATTCCCTTCACAATTCCTTTGAAACCTACTGGAAAGGGCTTTTAAGCCATGATATGGCAGAGAACAGGCTCTATAATGAGGCAGCCACAGTTGGAAATGACCTAAGGCGAATAGGCGACCACCTTGTACACTTAAAAAAGAATAATCAGATTGCCTTTATGGTAAGCAACGAAGCCTTAACTGCACTTAACTGGTTTAGGTCAGGAGGCAATGTCGATTATAATGATGTGGTAAGATGGCTTTATGACGCCTTATATGAGATGAATTATGAGTGTGATTTTATATTCCCGCAGGAGGAAAATTTGTCACGTTACAGGGCAGTTATTCTTCCTGCCCTTTACAGTGTACCCGAAGGTACACTTTTAAGGCTCAGAGAGTTTGTGAGAAACGGAGGAACACTTATAGGCACCTTTAAATCGTGCTTTACGAATGAAAATGTAAAGGTATACAGTGATGTACAGCCTCACATATTAAGTGAATGCTTTGGAACTGTCTATGATGAATTTACGGTGGCAGATAATGTGTATCTCACAGGCTGGAATTTTACAGGTACAAACGAAGGACAGGGCGTGTTTAAATCCGGAAAAAATATGTCAGAGCAGGCAAAGGCACTGACCTTTTTAAAGGCAGAGGGCTTTATGGAGTGCTTAAGACCATATGGAGGTCAGGCAATTTTAAGGTACGACCACGACAACTGGGGACAATATGCGGCGGCAGTGAAAAATAATTACGGAATGGGACACACATACTATTTTGGATGTATGTTTGATAAAAATGCACTTAAGATTATTCTTAAGGATGTAATGACCGGTGCCGGAATTGTACCAAATGCAGGCTCGGACGGTTTCCCTGTTATAGTTAAAAGAGGCGTAAATGCCTACGGCAAAAATGTGGCATATATATTTAACTATTCAGATAAGGAGCAGACGGCAGTATGTCCGTTTATGCAGGCAAGAGAGCTTATAAGCGGCTTTATGGGACAGATTGGAAATGTTATTAAGCTTCCTAAGTGGGGCTTTGTGATTTTGGAGGAAGTATAATGTTACGTGAGTACGAGCATAATGTATTCAGGAGGTTGTTATGGAATTAAAAGCGGTTAAGCCTTTTTTAAAGTGGGCAGGCGGTAAAGGGCAGCTCCTTAAAGAAATCGAACGCTATTACCCTTTTGCAGATTGTCATATTACAAAATATGCGGAGCCATTTGTCGGCGGCGGTGCAGTTTTGTTTGATATACTTAGCAAATATGATTTAGAAGAGGTTTATATCAGCGACATTAATGCTGAACTTATCAATGCCTATCGCATTGTTCGTGATGACATAGCTGCTTTAATTAATATGCTCTATGATATGCAGAATGATTTTCTTCCGTTGGATACAGACAGTCGAAAAGCGTATTATATGGAAAAGCGTAAGCGTTTTAATGATTTGAAGGTAAGCGTAAACGAAAACATTAATATTGAAAAAGCGGCATTGATGATATTTTTAAATAAAACTTGTTTCAATGGTTTGTTCCGAGTAAATAAAAAAGGTTTTTTTAATGTTCCTATGGGAGCATACAAAAATCCCATAATTTGTGATGAAAATAATCTTAGAGCAGTATCAGGGAAGCTGCAGAGAGTCAATATTGTGTGCGGAGATTACAGAGAGTCTTCTGACTTTATTGATGAAAATACATTTGTTTATTTCGATCCTCCATACAGACCTATTACCGATACAGCAGGTTTTACTGCGTATACGGAGAATTTGTTTAACGATGAGGAACAGGTTGAACTTGCAGGGTTTGTTGATGATATGCACAGAAAAGGTGCGAAGGTCGTAATTAGTAATTCCGATCCAAAGAACTCAAACACAAAAGATGATTTCTTTGATGATATTTACTCGGCTCATAAAATTAAACGAGTTGAAGCGACACGTATGATTAACTGCAATAGCGAAGCAAGAGGAAAAATAAAAGAGTTGCTTATTAGCAATTTTTAACTAAAGGAGGAATAAATTATGATTTATATGACGAAGGATATAATGAAGGTAGAAAAAGAGGTTCATAATTCAATTCATTGGAGAGTGTAAAAATGCGAGATTTTAGTAAATGGCTATCAGGATTTCGTGATAGTATTGCAGACTATGGTTATTACATAGATTTTGAAAAAGTCCACAGAAATGTAGACAATATCAAGATTGAACTTAATATCTTAAATTCACTTGTTGGCTCAAAGAATATCGAAGCTGATTTTGAAAGCCTGATGAGAAAATACCCTGAAGTATTGAAGTGTATTCCTCTGCTTTTGGCAGTTCGAGCAAATGAAATATATTGTCAGGATGAAAACGGCGGTCATTTATATAAATTTGATTTTGGTAAATATCCACCGAACAGTCACGCTCATTACGAAAGATACAAATATTTTATGCGTGAAACCGGATTGTTTGATTTGTTGGAAAATCATATCGTGAACAATTTGGTTGACTACGCAACGGGTGTTGAAACAGGTCTTGATTCCAACGGTCGTAAAAATCGTGGCGGTCACTTGATGGAAGATGTGGTTGAGAGCTTTATTCAAAAAGCAGGTTTTATAAAAGGTGTTAATTACTTTAAGGAAATGTATATTCATCAAATTACAGACAAATGGAACATAGACTTATCTGCCATTTCCAATCAAGGCAAGATGGAAAAACGCTTTGATTTTGTTGTTAAAACACCTAATATGATTTACGGTATTGAAACGAACTTTTACGGAAGCGGTGGCAGTAAACTAAATGAAACCGCACGCAGTTATAAAACACTTGCGTGGGAAACTGAAGAAATTGAGGGCTTTACTTTCATCTGGTTTACCGACGGAAAAGGTTGGAACAGTGCCAGAAACAATCTTGAAGAGACTTTTGATGTTATGCAGCACATCTACAATATTAAAGATTTGGAAGATGGTGTAATTAGCGAGGTTTTTAATTAATGGCAAAGAAAATAACAAAATGGGAGCCGGAAGATTTTGAGTTGGAAATGACGACACATTGGTCGTTCCCAAAACGTGGCGATTGGGCGACCCACGATGCAAAGTGGCGTGGTAATTGGTCGCCATACATTCCCCGAAACATTCTGCTCCGCTATTCGAAAGAAAATGATTTGATTCTTGATCAGTTTGCAGGTGGAGGCACTACCCTTGTAGAAGCCAAGCTGCTAAACCGAAACATTATAGGTGTTGATGTAAATGATGTTGCTATTGCTCGTTGTAAAGAGAAAACTGATTTTGAACACGAAGGTGCAAACGGTAAGGTATATATCCATAAAGGAGATGCCCGTAATCTGGATTTCATTCCCGACAGCAGTATTGACCTTATTTGCACTCACCCGCCATATGCTGATATTATTAAATATAGCGAAAACATTGCTGATGATTTATCTTTGCTGAAGGTAAATGATTTTCTTGAGGAAATGAAAAAGGTTGCGGCAGAGAGCTATCGTGTTCTGAAAAAAGATAAATTCTGTGTTGTGCTTATGGGCGATACTCGTCAAAAAGGCTGCATGGTTCCAATGTCCTTTGATGTGATGAGAATATTTCAGGATGCAGGCTTTAAGCTTAAAGAGCTTATTATCAAAGAGCAACACAACTGCAAAGCTACGGGCTATTGGAAAACAAATAGTGTGAAATACAACTTTTTGTTGATTGCTCATGAGTATTTGTTTGTTTTTAGAAAATTTTGAACAGAGGTAAGAGGTAGAAAATGAGACGGGAAGGAACACTTGAGGAATTATCAGACGGAAGGCTGTATACATCAAATGATATGGTAAGAGCAGGCTGCGGCGACTGTTCAGGCTGCTCCTCCTGCTGCCGTACAGTAGGCAATACCATTATACTTGACCCCTACGACATATATAGCCTTACCATTCACCTTAAAACCTCCTTTACGGAGCTTTTAAGGGATAAGATAGAATTAAATATAGCGGACGGCGTTATACTTCCAAATATCTCCGTCAGCGAAAATGGAGACGGCTGCGGCTTTTTGGATAAAGACGGACGATGCAGTATACATGATTTCAGACCGGGCTTTTGCAGACTGTATCCGTTAGGCAGATATTATGCTGACGGCAGCTTTAAATACATTCTTCTAAAGGATGAGTGCAAAAAGGAAAACAGGACAAAGGTAAAGATAAGCTCCTTTCTCGGGATAGAAAATCTAAGGGCTTATGAGGAGTATATATGCGACTGGCATTATTATATCAAGGAAATCGGACAAAAAATAACAGACAGTATGGCTAAAGGAAATGATAATGAGGCAAAGGCCGTGTCAATGGGCGTTTTGCAGAAATTCTTTACAGAGCCTTACGTGGAAGGTGATTTTTATGAGCAGTATTATGAAAGAAGAAAACAATAAGGTATTGTCTAAGGGTATGACAAAGGATATGACTGTGGGAAATCCCAAAAGGATTATATTAAGCTTTGGAATACCGCTGCTTTTAGGTATGCTCTTTCAGCAGTTTTACAGCATGGTTGACACCATTATAGTAGGACGGTTTTTAGGCGTTGACGAGCTTGCGGGAGTAGGCTCCACAGGAGCCGTAAGCTTTATGGTTATAGGCTTTTGCATGGGCATATGCAACGGCTTTGCAATACCTATAGCACAGTGCTTTGGTGCAAAGGATTATGGAAACCTAAGAAAATACACAGCAAACTGTGTATGGCTGTCAGTATTTTTTGCAGTGCTTATGACAGTGGGAGTATCAATTTTTTGTAAAAATATACTTAAGCTTATGAATACTCCGTCAGATATATTTGAGTATGCCTACAGCTATATATTTATTATATTTTTGGGAATACCTGTTACATTTTTATATAATATATTGTCGGGAATTATAAGGGCGCTTGGAGACAGCAGGCTGCCGCTTATATTTCTTATAATCTCGTCGGTTATAAATATTGCACTGGATTTTGTGACCATTAAATGGCTGGGAATGGGAGTGGAAGGACCGGCACTGGCTACGATTATTTCACAGGGAATTTCAGGTGTGCTTTGTCTTATATATATGATAAAAAAATTTGAAATGCTGAGAGTTAAAGGAGGGGAATGGAGGCCGGAAAGGCACCATATTATCACCCTTTGCAGAATGGGAATACCTATGGGGCTTCAATATTCAATTACAGCAATAGGAAGCGTTATATTGCAGACAGCCGTAAATTCACTTGGCTCATCTGCAGTGGCATCAGTTACGGCGGCAAATAAGGTAAGTATGTTTTTCTGCTGTCCGTTTGACGCTATGGGCTCAACTATGGCAACCTATTCAGGGCAGAATATAGGAGCAGGAAAGCCGGACAGAGTTACAAAGGGTATGCTTTCATGCTCTGTTATGGGGCTTATTTACTCTGCTGTAGCCTGTATTGTGCTTGTGATTTTCGGAGAAGGGCTTGCGGCGATTTTCATAGATAAAAGCGATGCAGCGAATGTGGGAATTTTGCAGAATTCAAGACTTATGCTTATATGGCTGTCATCATTTTATTTTCCGCTGTCCCTTGTAAATATCATAAGGTTTACCATACAGGGCTTAGGCTACAGTGAGCTTGCCATACTGGCAGGAGTATGCGAGATGGCGGCAAGAGCGTTGGTAGGCTTTGTGTTTGTTCCAAAGTGGGGCTTTATTGCAGTGTGTACTGCAAGTCCGCTGGCATGGATATTTGCCGATATCTTCCTGATAACAGCATATATCTGTGTAATAAAAAGAATAAAGAAAAAAACCTTGTTAGTCAAAAGCTAATAGCTAAACAACCACCTGATTTCTTCCCTTCTGCTTTCCCACATACAGCTTTTCGTCAGCACGCTTAATAACCTTTTCATAATTGCTGCTTGGCGTTCCCTGTGCTATGCCGGCAGTGATTGTGACATGAATCTGCTCTCCGTCAGTTTCCGTAACCATGTCCTCTATCTGCTTTCTAAGCTTTTCTATTATAAGATATGCCTCGTACTGCTCCATATTAGGAAAATATATTATAAACTCCTCGCCGCCCCAGCGTACTGCCATATTGTCAGTGCCGGCTGTCTTGGATAAGCAGGCGGATACATTGACAAGCACCCTGTCTCCTGCCTTATGTCCATAGGTGTCATTTATCTTTTTGAAAAAGTCAATATCTATCATACATATAACAAAATTGCTTTTCTGCTCTGCGGAAAGCTGTCTTATTTTATTTTCAAGAAAACGCCTGTTGTAGAGGCTTGTCAGTGCATCATGGTTCATATTGTATTTTAATGTATCCCATGCGTTGTCAAGCTCCTTTGAGTAGAAGAAAGCGGCTACCAGTATGATTGATGCCGTTATGGCAATATTTGCAAGAAAGATAAAGGAGTGATAGGGCTTGGCTGCCTCAAGTATATCAGGAAAGCTTATATCCGCCAAAATAATAATCCCCTCCAGTATAAGCACAAGAACAATGCCTATAAACTGATATAAAAAGCGTTTATAGACGTAGGAGGGAATCATATAAAAGATGGTTGCCGACATTCCGATAATATAGAGATAAAAGCCGTAATCAGGCCCAAGTGCAAGCTCGCTTAAAACCGAAAAGAACAGTATCTCAAAGTATGTGGCAAGCATGCTTTTCTCTGAGGTGTCGTGCCTAATAACCAGATAATAAAAGTAAAAGCAGCAGCTTATAATATTAAGCAGAGTAAGGGCGTTTATATCAATAAAAAAGAAAAAACCTGCATAGGCGGCATGTATCACAAAGCATGCAACCAAAAACAAGAGATTTCTGTTTTCCGTAATTAAATTGATAATCTTATCAAAATAAAGCTTTATTTTTTCCATTTGTATTTCCCTAATTGTATATAAGCATTATAGTTAAAAGTATAATAGCACCCGTATTGTGATTTGTCAAGAAACTGCAAATTAAGAGGAAATACGCATAATAATCAAATATCGACTTTTGCCCCTTTCTATGCTATAATTACTAAATTACAACACAGAAAGGGGTATTTTCGATGAGCGTGACATCAGAAAATAAACCGGAAAAAAATATATGTACTGCTCTCTTAGCACATGTGGATGCAGGAAAAACCACATTGTCGGAAAATATACTGTACCACACAGGCGTTATACGCTCCATAGGCAGGGTAGACTATGGAAATACGTTTTTAGACACCGACCGTATAGAAAGGGAGCGGGGAATTACCATATATGCAAAGGAGGCAGTATTCAGGTTGGGCGACAAGACAATATGCCTTATAGACACTCCCGGACACGCCGACTTTTCCGCAGAGATGGAACGGACACTACAGGTGCTTGATTACGCCATACTGGTAATAAGCGGCACAGACGGAGTGCAGGCTCATACAAGGACACTGTGGAGACTTTTTGCACTCTACAATATACCTGTATTTATATTTGTAAATAAGATGGATCTTATAAATGCAGATAAGCTAAAGGTAATGAAGGATCTGGAAAAGCTTACCTTAGGGCTGGCAGTAGATTTTACTGATATATCAAAGCCTGATACAATGGAGGCAATAGCCGTAGCAGACGAGGATATTTTGGAATATTATATGAACAGAGGAGCCATTGAGGATAAATCAATAAGCATGCTTATATTTCAGAGAAAGCTGTTTCCTGTATTTTTCGGCTCCGCCTTAAAGGGCGAGGGCATAGATGAATTTTTAAGTGCATTTGGCAGATACACCGTAGAAAGGTCATATGGTGACAGGACAAAGGCAAGGGTATTTAAGATAGCACGCGATGAGAGAGGGACAAGGCTTACATATGTGAAGCTTATCGGAGGAGAGCTTCCGGTAAAAAGCGTTGTGAGCTGTAAGACAGAGGACGAAAAGACTATAGATGATAAGATAGACCAGATAAGAATTTATTCAGGGGATAAATTCAGTGGTGTAAGCAGCGTAAGGGCAGGTATGGTCTGTGCCCTTACGGGACTTGCACATACAAAGGCAGGCCAGATAATAAAAGAGACAGGAAACGGAACCTATGAGATACAGGAAACAGACAGTAAATCACCTGTTATCGAGCCTGTGCTTATGTACAGAATGGTCCTTAAGGAGGGCTGCGATACCTTAAAGGCTCTAAGGCAGATGAGGGAGCTTGAGGAGGAGGAGCCTCAGCTTAATGTCATATGGAATAAGTACCTTAGTGAAATATATGTAAGAGTGATGGGAAAGGTACAGATAGAGATATTAAAGAGCGTTATATCGGAAAGATTCGGGCTTGAGGTTGAATTTGACTCAGGCAATATAGTCTACAAGGAAACAATAGCCGAAAAGACAGAGGGAGTAGGACACTTTGAACCCTTAAGGCATTATGCAGAGGTACACCTTATCATGGAGCCGCTGCCAAGAGGCTCGGGTCTTGTGTTTGACACCGACTGCAGCGAGGAGGTTTTAGATAGAAGCTGGCAGAGGCTTATACTTACCCATTTAAAGGAAAAGGAGCATATAGGAGTTCTCACAGGCTCGCCTATTACGGATATGAAGCTTACCCTTGCATCAGGAAGGGCTCATCAAAAGCATACTGAGGGAGGAGATTTCAGACAGGCAACCTACAGGGCAGTCAGACAGGGACTTATGGAGGCACAGTCAGTGCTTTTGGAGCCTTACTACAGCTTCCGGCTTGAGGTGCCGTCAGAAATGATAGGACGAGCTGTAACAGATATCCAAAGAATGAGCGGAACGGCACAGACTACGGAAAACGACGGAGAGATGGCGGTGCTTACGGGAACCTGTCCCGTAGCTACACTTTCGGAATATCAGACAGAGCTTATCTCCTACACAAAGGGAAAGGGCAGGATATCCCTCAATGTAAGCGGATACGATAAATGCCATAATCCGCAGGAGGTAATAGAAAAAACCGGCTATGAACCCGAGAGGGATGAGGAAAATCCCACAGGCTCAGTGTTCTGCGGAAATGGAGCAGGCTTTTATGTGGCTTGGGATGAGGTAAAGAAAATGATGCATGTAGAAGGTGCATTGAAAAAGGAAAGGGAAAGCCTTACAGTCAAACCGGATGCTTCGGCAAAGGATAATGACGGCGTAAAGTATTACGGCGGTGAGGAGGAGCTTAAGGAAATTTTTGAGCGGACCTTTAAGACCTCATATCATGGCATCAGGGAGCCTGAAAAGGAAAAATCATATAACCCATACAAAAAAACAAATACCTATAAAAGCGGCGGAATGGAAAAGAGCGGTGCAAAGGCAGGAGGCAGCCCGAAGAAAACAGAGGGCACAGGCGAGGACTACCTTTTGGTTGACGGCTATAACATTATATTTGCATGGGAGGAGCTAAACAGCCTGTCAAAGCTTAATCTGGAAAGTGCCAGAATGAGCCTCCTTGAGATTATGTGTAATTATCAGGGGTATATGGGAGGCAATCTGATTGTGGTATTTGATGCCTACAAGGTTCAGGGAAATAAGGGAAGCGTGGAAAAATACAAAAACATACATGTGGTATACACAAAGGAGGCAGAGACAGCCGACCAGTATATAGAAAAGACCGTACACACCATAGGAAAAAAGCACCGTGTGACAGTGGCAACCTCAGACAGGCTTGAACAGATAATTATACTGGGAGAGGGAGCGGTAAGGCTCTCAGCGGCAGGCTTAAAGGATGAGGTGGAGAGAGCCATAAAGGATATCAGAAGCATAATAGGATAAGTAAGAAAGAAATTCTCCTAAGGAGCAGCAGTTTGTTTTTTTATATTCTGCGTGCAAAAAGGTACTAAAGGGCGTG
>N._stephensi_703_cecum__coassemble_9_pt1 | contig 37674 bp, 39 predicted proteins | sample N__stephensi_703_cecum__metabat2_low_PE_004 | metagenome-assembled genome bin N | reverse complement strand
GAAAAATACTTCTAAGGCAGCAAAAAACGCAGCCTAAGAAGTATTAAGCTTCACACGGAAAAACGCAAAAAGCAGCGTTTTTCATATCTATTTGAGCCGCAGAAGCGGCATGGAGATTAAAATGTACAAAAGGTACATAGAACAGTCAGCTTAGGAAAGGAAGAAAAGAAATGGCGGATATGTTAAGCGGAGTGGGTAATTATTATTCACAATACAGTAAAACAGATGCTACGGCAGATAAGCTTTCAGGAACATTAAGCACTACAGATTATTCAAAGGCTACAGACGATGAGCTTATGGGCGTGTGCAAGCAGTTTGAGGCATATTTTGTAGAGCAGGTTATTAAGTCTATGGAAAAGATGATTCCAAAGGATGAGGACAGTACAACAAGCAAATATCTTGATTACTTTGGAGATACTCTTACACAGAGTCTGGCATCTGCGGTAACGGAGCAGACAGATTTGGGACTGGCACAAATGCTGTATGAACAGATGAAAAGAAATTATAATATTACATAAACATCTAAATAGTTAATGCTGACATAACGAAAAAGAGCAAGCTGTATACGATATTCTGCTTATGTTTAGTGTCCGAAAATTCCAAAGCCTGAGAAATATACGGACACTGCACAGATGTCACGGAAAATCGTATACGGTTTCGCTCTTTTTCGTTATTCATAAAAAACATTAACATATCCATACAAAAACATAAAAAACGGAGACACAAATTCAAATGGAAACAGTTACCGGCTACATAGAAAAAATTGTATACAGAAATGAAGAAAACGGCTACACCGTAATGACCGTAGTCGAGGACAGCGAAGAAATCACCTGCGTAGGCACCTTCCGCTATATAAATGAGGGAGAATACGCAGTCCTGAAAGGACATTTCATCCTCCACCCCTCCTACGGCCGGCAGCTTCAGGTAGAGGAGTACGAAATAAAGGTTCCTGAAGATGCAGCAGCCATAGGAAGATACTTAGGCTCAGGTGCAATAAAGGGCTTAGGCCCTGCACTTGCAGACAGAATAGTCAGACGCTTCGGGGAAGATACCTTCCGTATCATCGAGGAGGAGCCTGAAAGGCTCTCACAGGTCAAAGGCATAAGCGAGCGAATGGCAATGGAAATCGCCAGTCAGCTTGAGGAAAAAAAAGATATGCGTAAGGCTATGATTTTTTTGCAGAAATACGGCATATCTATGCAGCTATCCGTAAAGATATACGAAAAATACGGACAGGAAATGTACAACGTTATCAAATACAATCCCTATAAGCTTGCAGACGACATACACGGCATAGGCTTTAAGATAGCAGACGAGATAGCCATGAAGGCAGGCATATCAGCAGACTCCGACTTCCGCATAAAATGCGGCATACTGTATGTTCTGACACAGGCAGGAGGAAACGGACATGCCTATCTGCCAATGGAGGAGCTGAAAGCACGTACAGAGGAGCTATTGGCAGTCTTAAACGGAGACTTTGACAAATTTATTACCGATTTAATAATAGAAAAGCGTATTGCAGTAAAGGACATAGACGGAGTAAAGGCAGTGTACGCAGCAGATTACTATTATACGGAGCTTTCCATAGCCGTTAAGCTAAGAGATTTAAATATAAAGGACAATATTCCTGATGACCTTATTATAAGAAAAATTGACAGGCTTCAGACAGACACAGGCCTGATGCTTGATGAAATGCAGAGGCAGGCAGTGATAGAGGCAGCAAACAGCGGCATACTCATAATTACGGGAGGTCCGGGTACAGGAAAAACCACCACCATAAATATGGTAATAAAATTCTTTGAGGAGGAGGGGATGGATATACTGCTGGCTGCACCTACAGGCAGGGCGGCTAAGCGTATGACAGAGGCAACAGGAACTGAGGCACAGACCATACACAGGCTTTTGGAGCTTAACGGAGGTCCTGACGATGGGAATACAGCAGCGGCTATGAGGTTTGAGCGGAATGAAAACAATCCTCTTGAGGCGGACGTTGTTATTATAGACGAGATGTCTATGGTAGATATGTTTCTGATGAATTCACTTCTTAAAGCGGTGGCAGTGGGAACAAGGCTTATATTGGTTGGAGACATAAACCAGCTTCCAAGCGTAGGTCCGGGAAATGTATTAAAGGATATTATTTATTCAAAGCATTTTAATGTAGTTAAGCTTACAAAGATATTCCGCCAGGCCACCTTAAGCGATATAGTGGTAAACGCCCATAGGATAAACGAGGGAAGGATGATAAGCCTTGACAATAAAAGCAGGGATTTTCTCCTTGTAAAAAGAACAGATGCAAATTCCGTAATAAATGCAATGATAACCCTTGTGAGGGAAAAGCTTCCGAAATATGTTGAGGCTGACATATTTGACATACAGGTTATGACGCCGATGCGTAAAGGGATGCTGGGGGTAGAGCGGCTTAACCGCATATTGCAGCAGTTTTTAAATCCCGAGTCTCCTGATAAGGAAGAAAAAGAATATGGAGACGGATTGTTCAGGCAGGGAGACAAGGTAATGCAGATAAAAAACAATTACCAGACTGAATGGGAGATAAGAGGCAGAAACGGTGTAACGGTAGAAAAAGGAACAGGAGTGTTTAATGGTGACATTGGCATTATAAGAGTTATAAATACTTATACGGAGCTTTTGGAGGTAGAATTTGATGAGGGGAAATTCGTTACCTACAGCTTTAAGCAGTTAGATGAGCTGGAGCTTGCATATGCTGTTACTATCCACAAGTCACAGGGAAGCGAGTACCCGGCTGTGGTAATGCCCCTTTTAAGCGGTCCGAGACAGCTTATGAACAGAAACCTTCTGTATACAGGCGTAACAAGGGCTAAAAAATGCGTATGTATAGTAGGGGTGGAAGAAGCTGTAACGGAAATGATAAACAACAAAAATGAACAGAGAAGATATTCAGGATTAAAAGAAAGGATAAGGGAGATTGAAGGATAAGCTAAGGGCGTTAGGGGAGATATGTATGGAGCTTTTTTATCCGGGAAAATGTATTTTTTGCGGCAGAACTATCCCCATGAAAAGCTACAGAGGGATAATACAGGGAAGACCGTATGACCCTCTCTGTGAAAGATGCAGGGAAAATATAAAGGATAAATATATAGAGGAGCCATATTGCCTGAAATGCGGTAAACAGCTTGAAAGCATGTCGCAGGAGTATTGCAGTGACTGTAAGAGCTTACGGCATATATATGACAGAGGTTTGTCGGTATTTAAGTATCAGGACGATGTAAAGGAATCGATTTACAGATTTAAATATAAGGGATGCAAGGGATATGGCGATTTCTATGGGAAACAGATGGCTGAAAAATACAGCGTCATTATAAGAAAATGGCAGCCGGATGTAATAGTGCCTGTGCCAATACACAAATCCCGTATGAAAAAGAGAGGCTACAATCAGGCGGAGCTTATAGGCAGAACATTATCGGAAAAGCTGAACATTCCTATGGATATAAATGTACTTTTCAGAGGCAAGAAAACACAGCCCCAGAAAAAGCTTTCAAAAGATATTCGCATTAAAAATGTAGAAAAGGCTTTTAAAGTTTCGGGAAATGTAGTAGAATATAATAAAATAATCTTAGTAGATGATATATATACTACAGGAGCAACGATAGATGCCTGTGCCCGGATACTAAAACAGGCGGGTGTACGGGAGGTCTGGTTTATATCCATATGTATAGGAGAAGGTGTATAGAAAAGGTGTGTAAAAAATAGGAGGAATGACAAATGGAAGTAAAGAATTGTAAGGGCTGCGGAAGACTGTTTAACTATCTTTCAGGACCAAGACTATGTGGAGAGTGTAAACAAAAGCTTGAGGACAAATTTATGGAGGTAAGGGATTTTATCAGAGATAACCCTCACGCAAGCATATCAGAGATATCAGAGACTATGGAGGTCAGCACAAGCCAGATTCACCAGTGGATAAGGGAGGAAAGACTTATATTCTCTGAGGACTCGATGGTTACCATACAGTGTGAAAATTGCGGAGCATCTATAAGAACAGGCCGTTTTTGCGATAAATGTAAAAACGAGGTAGCAAGAGGACTTGGAGATATGTATAAATCCGCATCTCCTGTTATGCAGAAAAGAGACAGGGATAAGGATAAGATGCGTTTCCTTGATAAATAATAAAGTGTCGGCTTTTAGCCGACACTTGCAAATTTGGCGAAGCCAAATTTGTGAGTAGATTTACATTTATAAATTTATAAATTTGGCTTCGCCAAATTTGTGGGTACTGCATTGAGAGGAATTACATAAAACAGAAGGACTGCCGCATATAGCGGCAGCTTTTTTTTTCGTTGGTATAAAGTAAACCTGCGAAAAGTCCGATAACATTTGTGTAAAAAACATTAAGGAGGCGATTATTATGCGTATAGATGCTTACAATGCCATCAGCCAGACATACGGAGCTAAAGGAAAATACAAAACCGGAGCAGTGCTTAAGACAAGCAGCACAGATAAGGTGGAGATATCAAATTTTGGCAGAGAGCTTCAGGTAGCAAAGCAGGCAGTTGCAGCGGCACCGGATGTTCGTGCAGACAGAGTATCAGAGCTTAAGAGCCGCATAAAAAACGGAACATACAGCGTTTCAGGAGAGAGCTTTGCAGAAAAGCTTTTGGCAAAGTACGAGGAAATGAGAGGTTAGCAGGTTTATGGCAAGCTTGATAGAAGAGCTTATAACAGTCCTTGAGGAAGAAGATAAAGAATATAAAGAGCTTGTAGAGCTTGCTAACCAAAAAACTCCTGTTATTGTAAAGGGAGATTTAGACAAACTCAGGGTTATTACTGAGAAGGAGCAGGGATATATAGAGGCTCTGAATCATCTCGAGAAGAGACGTGTTGATGTGGTAAAGGACATTGCGTTAGTCCTTAACAAAAAGGAGGAGGATCTTACCATAAAGGCTGTGATAGAGCTTTTGGAGGGTCAGGATAAGGAACAGAAAAGACTGTCGGAGGTGCATGACGACCTCAGACAGACACTTTCAAACATATCCACATTAAACGATATGAACAAAAATCTCATAACATCAGCACTGGAAATGGCAGAGTTTGATATAAATCTCATAAAGAGTATGTATCAGGCTCCCGAGCTTGGAAATTATGGAAAGGATGCGTACAACACGGAAAGCTCGTTAAACTATGGCGTGTTTGACGCAAAAAATTAATTTATAGATAATTAAGACAGTAGGAGAGAGGTGTAGGATATGCCGCTTATGGCCAGCTTATATACCGGCGTTGGGGGCTTGAAAACCAGCCAGATAGGTATAAATACTTCATCACATAACCTGACAAATGTGTATACGGAAGGATATGTAAGACAGCAGATATCATATGCAGACAAGGGATATTCAACAATAGGACATTCAGCAATAGGAAATTGGAGATTAGGTCTTGGTGTTGTCGCAGATGAAACTCGACACATTAGAGACCTTTTATTAGATAAGGCATACAGACAGCAGGCAGGCAGGGAAAATTATTATTCGGCACAGTATGAAGCACTTTCAGAGGTAGAGTATGCTATGGGAGAGCTTAATGAGCTTAATAATGTGCCGTTTCAAAGCTCCTTGAACGAGCTTTGGCAGGCACTCAGTGCAATGGCAGGAGCACCTGACGGAAGCGTGGAAAGAGAAAGCCTTGTAATGTACGCAGACGAGTTTGTCACAAAGGTAAATGCCATAAGCGACCAGCTCCAGTCCTACCAGTATAACCTTAATCAGCAGGTTAAGGACAGCGTGAATCAGATAAATTCACTTGCAGATCAGATATATGACCTGAATCTTACCATACAGGGCATAGAGGCAGCAGGAGTGGAGGATGCCAACGACTACAGGGACAGAAGGGATTTAGCGCTCGACCAGCTTTCAGAGCTTATAGAGATATCATATGTAGAGAATGAGCATGGATTTGTAACCGTCAGGGCAGAGGGACAGGAATTTATCATTGAATCAGGTGTTTTTCACATGAGCACGGAACAGCTTGATGCAGACAAAAATTCCAATTATCTGACGCCTGTATGGGAGCATTTGGACGGCTTGCCGGTGTTTATATTGGATACTGACATTAATTCAAACAAGGGCAACGATATAGGCAGGCTCAAGGGTCTGTTAAAGTCAAGAGGAGACTATGAGGCAAATTATACGGATATACCGGTACTTCCTGAAAATTATACAACTGCAGAGTATGAGCAGTATCTAAAGGATGTGGAGGAATACAATTATAACACCGGAGCCTCCGTGATAATGAAAACACAGGCTATATTTGACAGGCTTGTAAACAGTATAGTTACCATGATAAACGATAAGCTTTGCCCGAACACAGACCAGACCATAGCGGCAGGAACACAGCTTACCATAGCGGCAGGTACAAACTTTTATGTGCTCTCTGACCAGGTAAAGGATGCTCTCAGAGCGGCTAATGGAGGCAATGACCCTGCGATAGATGACTTCGGTTATCTTGTGGGGGACGAGACATTTACACTTAACGCAGCTATGACCACAAGCATGCTTGATTTGGAAAACTGCGGCATGGGCTATGACGGAGAGCTTGGAGCGGAATTGTTTTCAAGGACAGATACCACAGGAAGATATACTGAGCTTACTGCGGCGGACGGTACGGTATATTATGCCTATAACCCATATAATATATTCGGAAAAGAAGGCCTCTACAGCATGGGAAACCTTGAGATAAATCAGCAGGTTCTGGAAAAAACATCATCACTTCCGTTTTGGAACAGTGAGGGTGAGGCAAATTACCCGGTGGCAGAGAGCATAATTACGGCATGGAATGAGGCGTCAATCAACCTTGATCCAAATAATCTTACAAAAAAGGATTATACCGACTATTATAGTGCCATGATGGATGTGCTGGCAAACGACGGATATATATATAACTCAGTAGCTTCAAACCAACAGCTTGTGGTAAGCGACATAGAAAACAGCAGACAGTCATTTATGGGCGTTTCGTCAGAGGAGGAGCTTACAAACCTTATAAAGTTCCAAAACGCTTACAATGCTAACTCAAGATACATAAACGTGGTAGCAGATATGATAGATACCCTCATAAACAGAGTAGGAGTTCACTAATTAAAAGGGAGGAACACATATGCCAAATACATTTTTTGGATTAAACATAGGTACACTTGGAATACACACGGCAAATATACAGCTTGATGTTACCGCTAACAATGTGGCAAACGAGCATACAAAGGGATATTCCAGACAAAAGGGAGCCCAGCAGGCAACCACGCCTCTAAGGGCATATCAGCAGTACGGCATGATAGGAAGCGGCGTTGAGGTTACTTCCATATACAGGACAAGAAACGAGTATTATGATGTGAGGTATCAGGAAAATCAGACCAGATACGGAGAAAACTATGCAAGATATTATTACCTTTTCAAAATAGAGGATTTGTTTAATGAGGAAAAGGTTGAAGGCTTTACAAGAGAGTTTGGCAGGTTTTATGAGGCCGTTCAGGAAATGGCAAAGGATCCGTCAAACATTACCACTAAAACCACCTATATGAACTATGCGGAAAGTCTGCTTGAGTATATGCAGGAAATAAAAAAGGACCTCCAGCTTGAGCAGGAGGACTTAAATGCAGAGATAAGCAACAATGTCAACAGCATAAATTCATACGCACAGGAGATAGCATCCTTAAACAAGCAGATAAATGTAGTGGAGCTTACAGGCGAAAATGCCAACGAGCTGAGAGACCGACGATCCCTTGTTTTAGATGAGCTGTCAAAAATAGTAGAGATATCCACATCAGAGGAGACATATTCAAACGGCAAAACGGAATTTAATGTAAAAATAGGCGGAGCCACACTTGTTGATAATTACAATTATTTTACATTAAAGGTAGAAAGCAGAGAAGAAAGAGTGCATGACGAAGATGCGGTAGGGCTTTACGACATAAAATGGTCATATGGCGATTACTTCAATCCCGCCACACAGGGTATCGGCGGCACCTTAAAGGGACTTATAGAGATAAGGGACGGAAACAACGGAGTGCAGCCGGACGATCCGGACATAAAGCCGATAGATTACAAGGGCGTGCCATATTATATAGAACAGATAAATTCATTTTTAGACAGCTTCACAAAAACCGTAAATGAAATTCATCAGGCGGGAGAGGATATAAGCGGTGACAAGACAAAAGACTCCCCACCACTGTTTATCTATGATGATCTTTCAAAGAAATATATAATAAATCCTGATGTAAGGGAAAATCCGGCACTGCTGTCAACAGCCTATAAGAGGTCAGACGGTGTATCTCAAAACGACCTCCTTGACGATTTATTTAACACAAAGTCGGCAGTAATATATAACGGAGGAACAGCCGAAGAATTTTTGCGGTCTGTAGTTACAGACATAGCAGTTGATACAAGGAAAAATAAAAACCTGACCGCAAACTATGAGAATATGGCGACCACCATAGACAATCAGCGCCTTTCAATTATGGGCGTAGATAAGGACGAGGAAGCAATGAACCTTATGAAATATCAGGAAATGTTTGAATTATGCTCAAAGGTTATATCCGTTATGGCAGAGATATATGATGTGCTTATAAGGGAAACCGGAGTTTAAGGCATTATAAACAGAGAAAGGAAATAGGCAAGCTATGAGAATTACAAACGGTATTATGATTAACAACAACCTGTCAAATCTTAATGCAAATAAGATACAGTTAGACAAAATACTGACGTCCATAGAAACTACAAAAAAGATACAGAGACCGTCAGATGACCCGATAACGGCAGTAAGAGCGTTAAGACTTCGTTCTACCCTCAATGAAATCACCCAGTACAAGGACAGAAATGTAGCCGATGCAGAGTCGTGGATGACAGCAACAAAGAATGCAATGGATAAGATAAACGACGCATTGGAGGATATATTGGTATATTGCAATCAGGGCGTAAACACGTATCAGACCATAGACGAGTATAATGCCATAGTAACATCCTTAAAGCAGTTCAGAAATGAGGTTTATGCAACAGGAAATTCCGACTATGGTGACAGAACCATATTCACAGGCTATAAGACAGACTCTACTCTTATGTTTACAAAGGACAGACCGGAGCTGTCGTATGATATTACGGAGAAGCGTACATTTCAGGATATAAGAAATCTGGAGAGAACGATAGGAGTATCAAGAAATGATGCCTATTCACCGGCGACGGCACAGCCGTATGTAGGCAGCGATATAACTAACGAAACCTACCATATATTAAAGCTCGGCTATGATAATATAGACCCGGCAGCACTAAGCATAACGGTAAACGGTCAGACACTTACGGGAGTAACAGTAGTAAGCAAGGAGAACTCAGAGGCAACAGGACAGAGCGAATACAGACCGATAGGTGATAATGAAATAAGACTTATACCTGAAACAGGAGAGGTTGTGTTTGGAAACGGCGTATACAATATGTTAAATGATACGGACTTTTCAGTTACCTACACAAAGACAGGCTTTAAAGAAAATGAGCTTCAGCCTGAGCATTACTTTGACTGCGTTAAGAGAGAAACCATAGGAGATAAGGTAGAAACTACCACATATACACAAAAGGATCAGAAAATAAATTATGTAGTCAGCTTTAACCAGTATCTTACGGTTAATGTTCAGGGACAGGATATATTGAAGCATCAGATAGGCAGAGACATAGATGAGATAGTCAACAGGACGGAGGACATAATATCGGCGTTAGACAAGATAAATAAGCTGTCAAGTGAGCTTGAAAATGCCGCCACTGATGCAGAAAAGAACAAGATAACATCCATGAAGGAGGCAGCGGAGCTTGAGCTTTCCTATGCACAGGAAAATCTTAAAAACAGCTTTGCTGACGGGCTTAAGCTGTTTAAGGAGCATCAGCAGACTGTAACTGTTGAGCTGTCAGACTTGGGAGCCAGAATGAGCCGTCTTTCTATGATAAAGGACAGACTGGAGCAGCAGTCACTTACCGTCAGTGAGCTTAAAAGCACGAATGAGGACACTGATTTGCCGGTGGCAGCAACAGAATACAACGCTATGGAGGATGTATACGACGCAGCCCTTGCAACTACCGCAAAGATAGTTCAAAAATCATTGCTTGATTTCCTGTAAAATACAGCAGGAATTTTGATATAAAAAAGCAGCATAATAATTATATCTGTGAAAGGAAGGTATGAACAGAAATGAATATTAACACAAGAATATTTGGGGAAATAGAGGTAAATGAAAGCAAGGTCATTACATTCCCGGCAGGAATTATAGGGTTTCCGGATTTGCAGAGATTTTTGCTTATACATGACGAGGAAAAGGCAGAAAGCATGATATCATGGCTACAGTCTGTAGATGAGCCTGCATTTGCAATGCCGGTAGTAAATCCCTTAAGCATACTTGACACCTACAATCCTACCGTAGAGGATGAGCTTTTATCGGATTTGGGGGATTTAGATGAAAACGATATGCTTGTACTGATTACAATTACGGTTCCGCAGGATATTTCAAAGATGACGGTAAATCTTGCCGCACCTATAGTGGCAAATGCAAAAAATATGAAGGCTGTACAAATTATTATAGATGAACAGGGATATGCAGTAAAATACCCGATTTATGATATACTAAAAAGCAGAAGGTCTGATAAAGAGTAAAGGAGGGTGAATTTATGCTTGCATTATCAAGAAAAAAAGATGAGTCCATAATCATAAACAATAATATAGAAGTCACTATTATTGAAGTGAAGGGCGAACAGGTTAAAATAGGAGTAACGGCACCAAAGTCCATACCTGTATACAGAAAAGAAGTGTACGAGCAGATACAGGAATCAAACAAGGAGTCGGCAAATTCCGCAGGCTTAGAGGCGTTAAAGGAATTATAATACCGGCCGCCAATAAAATTATAAAAAAATATAAAGAAAATGAAAAAACTGCCGAAATATAGAGTAGAAAACTATAAAAGGCAGTTTTTGTGCCTTTTTAATAGGCAAGAAACAAATTTACACGGAGGTAAAAATGATATATCCTGCTGTGATTAATTATTAAGCAAGACGGTCTGTATCAGGAAGGTCTCAAGCTTAAGTAAAAGCAGTTCGATATAAGCTACTTCGTATTTGGACCACAAGGATGTGGCGGAATGGAGGAATATTATGGCATTAGAATCAGTATCAAGGGCAGCAGGCGCAGCGGCATTTCAGAGCAGTGCTCCTGTGGCACAAGCAAGACATGTGGAGGCAGTACAGCCTGTATCTGTGTCAGAAGCACAGACGTCAGTACAGCAGTCATTTCAGCCAAAAAGTTCAGAAAACGGAACGAATCTGAATGACGAAAAGGCGAGAGAGCAAAACGTGGAAATGGATAACAAAAAAGTCCTGAACGCAGTTGCGGATCTCAATAAAAAAATGAATAACACCTATTGTCAGTATGGCATACATGAGGGAACAGGCAGAGTTACAATAAAAATACTTGACAAGGAAACAGACGATGTTATCAAGGAATTTCCTGCTGAGGAAACTTTGGATTTAATAGAAAAGGTTTGGGAGATTGCAGGTATTATGGTGGATAAGAAATTATAAAGCTGACTATAGCATATAAAAAAATATAATTCATAAAGCAAAAACCGGCTTATGAAATAATGAATGGAGGAATAATTATGCCAATTAGATTATCAGGAATGATATCAGGAATGGATACAGATTCACTTGTGCAGGAGCTTGTATCAGCATATAGTGTGAAAAAGGATAATTATGTAAAGGAGCAGACAAAGCTTGAGTGGCAGATGGATGCGTGGAAGGCTCTTAACACAAAGGTATACAGCTTCTATATAAATAAGCTCAGCCCAATGAGATTTACTACTGCATACAGCAAAAAAACAGCATCTGTATCAGACACTACAAAGGCTTCGGTTAAAGCAGACAGCAATGCAGTAAACGGAACACAGACACTGGCGATTAATAAGCTTGCAAAAACAGGATACCTTACAGGAGCGCAGCTTAAAAAGAGCGAAAAGGTAACGACAAGCACAAAGCTTACGGATTTAAATGGCGGCAGCTCATCAGGCATGCTTAGCGTAACTGTAGATGGAAATACTAAAGACATAGAATTGACCTCAGATATGAACGTAGGTCAGCTTGTGGCAAAGCTTAAGGAGGCAGGTCTTGACGCCAGCTTTGATGAGACAAACCAGCGTTTCTTTATCAGCTCAAAGACAAGCGGAGAACAGCATGATTTCTCCCTTACAGGCGATGCAGACGGAATAGAAATGATGAAAAGCTTAGGCATATATTCCGTATCCGCAGCAGACATAAAGTCGTATGAGGCAGCGGCAGCATACACAGACAGCGATATTGAAAATATGGCGTTAAATGATTATCTGAAAAAACAGATATCAGAAGCAAATAAGACATATACCAACAGAAATACACAGCTTGCAGAGGAAAGCAATAATCTGTCCAAAGAGTATTCATATGCAAATCTTACCTCTGAAAATAAAGCTAAAACATACGTTGGCGTTAAGGAGAGCATGGCTAAGCTTCAGGAGGAAATTCAAAAGCTTTATGATGATAATGAAGACAATAAGAATGATAATACCATAGAAGCAAAGCAAAAGCAGCTTGAGGAATATCAGGCTACGTTAAACACTTATGATGAAGTAAACGAAAAATACGGTATAAAAATAACCGGTGATACAGCCGACACAGCAGGCTTTGAGGAAGAGATAACAGCTAATACGCTCAGCGAGGAAGATCAGAAGACATATGTAAAGGGACTTGCAGACAAGATAACAGCTAATACGGAAGAAATAACAGCAAATAATAAGGCGGTAGAAGAAAATAATAAGCTTGTATCGAAAACATTGTCTTCTGATGAGATAAAGGCAGTAGAGTTTACAAAATACGGTGAAGCAGACACAAGCACAATAAGAGCGGATTATGCAGATGATGATGTATACAAGTCATATGCAGCAAAGTATGAAGGCGTAAGAGCTACAGCACAGGATGTTATGTCTAAGGTAGAGGCTGCAACTGATGCAGAAGGAAAAATAGATGAAGAAGCATTGGCAGCATCATTAGGCACAAGTGCAGGAGTGCGTATTTCAGGTGCTGATTCGGAGATAGTGCTTAATGGAGCAACCTTTACATCAAACAGCAATAACTACTCTATAAACGGACTTACAATCACTGCAAAAGCAGTAACAAAGCCTGAGGAAAATATAACCATTACTACGGAAACAGATGTAGACGGAATTTACAATATGATAAAGGATACTCTTAAGGAGTATAATGACCTTATAAAGGAGATGGACACATTATACAATGCAGCCTCATCAAAGGGATACGATCCGCTTACTGATGAAGAAAAGGATGCCATGTCAGACACAGAGGTAGAGAAATGGGAGAAGAAGATTAAGGATTCGCTTCTCAGAAGGGATTCAACACTTAGCGGTGTAATATCTACCATGAAGATGGCAATGAGTACAGCCTATAAGGTAGGAGACAAATCATACTCTCTCTCAAGCTTTGGTATATCTACACTTGGCTATTTTGCCTCAGGCGAAAATGAAAAGGGTGTATATCATATAGACGGAGACAGCGAGGATGGAACAACATCAGGAAATGCAGATAAGCTTCGTGCAGCTATAGCCAGTGACCCTGACACGGTTGTAAGCTTCTTTACACAGCTTACACAGGGATTATATGACAATCTCACAAAGAAGATGTCATCGTCAACTATAAGCAGTGCATACACTATTTATAACGACAAGCAGATGAAGAAGACCTACGACAGATATAGTGATACTATCAAGCAGTGGGAGGAAAAGGTTACGGCTATGGAGGATAAGTATTATAATCAGTTCTCCGCTATGGAGGTAGCATTAGCTAAGATGCAGTCAAGCACCTCTGCTCTGTCGTCACTTATGAACTATTAAAAGGGGTATAATACAATGGCGTTACAAACCGGCTATAACCAGTATGCAAACAACAAAATAATGACAGCCTCACCTGCACAGCTTACGCTTATGCTGTATGATGGTGCCATAAAATTCTGTAATCTTGCCATAGTAGGCATAGAGCAGAAGGACATAAATAAGGCACATACAAACATAAGAAAGGTAGAGAATATTATTCAGGAATTTCGCTCAAGCCTTAATTTTAAATATCCGGTAGCACAGGATTTTGAAAATGTATACAGATATATATATGACAGACTTGTGGATGCTAATATAAGCAAGGATAAGGAAATACTGGAGGAAGTCCTTAAACATTTGAGAACCATGCGTAATACATGGGAAGAGGTAATAAAGAATGCAAAACAATAAGCAGGATTATATAGGTATATTGAAAGAGAGTCTTGACAGGAAGATAAAGGTTCTTGATGATATACTTGAGCAAAATAAGCTTCAGGAAAATGTACTGCATGAGCCTGAAATAGACTTCGACCGTTTTAATGAAACGGTCGAAGCAAAGGACAAATGTATAAATGAGCTGGATGCACTGGATAAAGGCTTTCAGGCTGTTTTTGACAGAGTGAAGGAATCATTGAATGAAAACAGAGAAGCATACAGGCAGGATATAATAGAGCTTCAGGAGAAAATAAAGACAATTACCGAAAAGTCTATGGACATACAGACCGGTGAAGCCAGAAATAAGGAATCATTTCAGAAAAACATAGCAGAATCACGTAAAAATATTCGCTCTGTTAAGACTGCCAATAAGGTAGCTTCAAGCTATTATCAGAGCATGAATAAGCTGAATGTGGTGGACTCACAGTTTTTAGATACAAAAAAATAAAAAAAATTTTAAACAGCTATAAAGTATTTCGGGTGAGAACCGATATAATAAATGTGAACATCACAAGGGTTAAATAAAACAAGATGTTATACATAAAAAGATATTTACCTCGAAAGAGGTTAATATAAAATAAAAATAATGCCGCAAGGAAGCGGCTGTATATTCAAGGAGGAATGTATTATGGTAGTACAGCACAACATGACATCTATGAACGCTAACAGGCAGTTAGGTATCACAGTAAACAATCAGGCAAAGGCAACAGAGAAGTTATCTTCTGGTTACAAAGTTAACCGTGCCGGTGATGATGCAGCAGGTCTTACAATTTCTGAGAAGATGAGAAGCCAGATAAGAGGACTTAACAAGGCTTCAACAAATGCTGAGGATGGTATATCAGTTATCCAGACAGCAGAAGGTGCATTAAATGAAGCACATGAAATCTTACAGAGAATGAATGAGCTTGCAACACAGGCAGCTAACGACACAAATACATCATCTGACAGAACAGCTATCCAGAAAGAGATTGATGCATTAACATCAGAAATTAACAGAATTGCATCTACAACACAGTTCAATACGATGAATTTGCTTGATGGTGATTTTTCTGGTAAGAATCTTCAGGTTGGAGCGTTGAATGGTCAGACTATTCAAATCTCTATTGATGCTATGAATGCTTCATCTATTGGAGTAAATGGTTTGTGTGTAAGTAATAATACACAGGCAGGTGCAGCAATGAGCAAGATACAGGGAGCTATTTCAAAAGTATCTACTCAGAGATCAGCACTTGGTGCTCTTCAGAACAGACTTGAGCATACTGTAAAGAATCTTGATACAACTGCTGAGAATACTCAGGCTGCAGAGTCTCGTATCCGTGATACAGATATGGCTGACCAGATGGTTGAATACAGCAAGAATAACATCTTGCAGCAGGCAGGACAGTCTATGCTTGCACAGGCTAATTCAGCTAATCAGGGCGTATTGTCATTATTACAGTAATAGTAAAACTATCATATTTGGTCTGCTCGTTATGAGCAGACCATTTTTTTAATAAAAAACAGGGCTGAGAGTAAAAATGAGGTAGATATGGATATAAATGAAATTATGGAAAGTATAGACAGATTGACAGGAGAGTTGTATAAGGAAAACAGTAATTTATATGAAAAATTTTTAAAGCTTTATCCGATTATAAAAAATTCCTATGAGGAGTTTATTGCCTTGCTTCCAAGACTAAACGAGATAGGCATTGATATAAAATCAGAAAGACTGTTACAGGATATGAGAGATATATCTGATGCCATAGAAAATAAGGACAAGGTGCTTTTTTTTGATACACTTAAATTTAGAGTTAGGGAAACTTTGGGATGGTACAAGCAGATAATAGAAATAATGGAAGAGGAATAATATATGGTTATAGTGGGAAATGATAGCAAAAATGAGAGCATTACTTTGGATGTAATAATACAAAGAGCAGAGGAAGAGGAAATCCAAGTAGCAATAGAAGAAAGAAGAACAGGGGAAAAAATTGTAAAGGTTTTGAAGGAAGGCAGAGAATATTATCTGAATAGTATATATGGAGAGGATCTAGCGGAATGTTGGTGTAACCAATGTGATTTGAGAGGCTATGGAACAGTAGTAGTTTTGTTGGGAATAGCAAATGGTGAATATATAGAAAAAATAAAGGAAAGAAACAGCGATGTAGTAATTATTTTATATGAGCCATCCTACAGCATTTTGTATGCGGCTGTGGAATGTATCGGAATTGGAGAATTTGATGAAAAAACCCAAAATATATATCTGTGCATAGGAGAAGGAAGCTTATCAAAGCTGTATAATACAATGGATACTTTGATAGGCTATGAAAACATGAAAAATGTAAGAATTATGGTCTCTCCAAACTATGAATTAATAATGGAGGAAGCCTTTGAAAGGTTTAGAGATATATGTAGCCAAAAAATGTCAATGATCTATGTTAATAAAAATACAATGGAGATGTTTAAAAAGGAATTTATCCAAAATATAACAGATAATATACCTGATAATATAAATCAGTATAGCTTGGGCGATTTAAAGGACAGCTTTGATAATATTGATTTAGATGAAATACCTGCAGTTATAGTAGCGGCAGGTCCATCGCTGGATAAAAATATAAGAGAACTTAAAAATATAAAAGGAAAAGCATTTATAGTAGCGGTAGACACAGCTTTAAAATCCTTGGCAAGGGAGAATATTATACCGGATATAGCTGTTACGGTGGATCCACATAAGCCGGTATCACTTTTTGATAATGAAAAAATAAGCCATGTTCCGTTAATATATTCCTTAGGTGCAAATGCAGACATTAAACAGGTGCATAAAGGAATGCGTATATACCAAAACGATAAAAACAGTATTTTAGACAAGCTTATATATAAGTTTGAAAAAAAAGTATTGAGACTTTCTACAGGTGGCTCTGTTGCAAATGATGCATTTTCGTTGGTACAAGTGCTGGGCTTTAAAACTATAATATTTATTGGATTAGATTTGGCATATCCAAATAATAAAATGCACACCGACAGTGCCTATGAAAAGGAAAGCGAAAATTATATAGAAGCTGATTCCAAAAAATATATAGAGGTTGAAGATATATACGGCAATATGGTAAAGACAGAGGGTAACATGAACATATACCGACAGTGGTTTGAAAGAGAGATTATCAACTATCCTGATTTAAAGGTTATAGATGCCACAGAGGGCGGAGCAAAGAAGAAAGGAATGGAAATTCTTACACTAAGTGAGGCAATAAGCAGAGAATGCAGGAGTGAAGGAAATATAGATTTCCCAAGCATAATTGCATCAACAAAGCCATATTTTTCTAATGAGGAAAAGTATGAAATAATTGAATATATAAATAATTTAAGTAAAGAAATGGATAGTACAAGAAAAAGAATGAAGGAGGGAATTGAAGCCTACGATAAGCTTGATGAGTTTAACAGAAGGCAGAAATATACAGGGAAAGAGTTTCAAAATACGATGAAAAGAGTAGCTGATATAAACAGATGGCTGACAGACAGTAAGGAGATGGAATATCTGCAGCTATATGTGGCAGAGGATGATTACAAAATAAAGGGAGAATTGTACGAGGAGAAAGAAAACTCGTATGAAGATATAAAGCATATGATTACAAGCGGAAAGGAATTGATAAACTCCATGATTAATGCAACATATCAGGTTGAAGCTGATATGAAGCAGGCAGCGGAAAAGATGAATAATATATAAAAAATAAAGCATATAAATGCGTATTATAAGAGGAGTGAAAGTAATGTACATACCATACGGCAGACAGTCAATAGATGAGAAGGATATACAGGCGGTTGTAGAAGTGTTAAAATCAGACTTTCTCACAACAGGACCTGCCATAGCTGATTTTGAAAAAAAAGTAGCAGCTTATGTGGGTGCAAAATATGCGGTAGCTGTATCAAACGGAACAGCAGCCTTGCACGCAGCGTGCTTTGCAGCAGGAATAGGTGTGGGAGATGAGGTTATCACCACGCCCATTACATTTGCAGCATCATCAAACTGTGTGCTTTATATGGGCGGAACACCGGTGTTTGCAGATATAGACAGTAAAACATATAATATCAGCCCTGAGGATATAGAGAGAAAGCTGACAGCTAAAACAAAAGCAATTATACCTGTGCATTTTACGGGGCAGCCATGTGATATGGACAGGATAAATGAAATAGCTAAAAAGCATAATCTTACAGTGATAGAGGACGGAGCACATGCACTGGGTGCAGTATATAAGGGAAGAAAAATAGGAAGCATATCAGATATGACAATCTTCAGCTTTCATCCTGTAAAGCATATTACTACAGGTGAAGGCGGAATGATTGTAACAAATAATGAAAATCTGTATAAAAGATTAATGCTGTTTAGGACACACGGAATAACAAGAGAGCCGGAGTTACTTATTAAAAACGACGGATTATGGTACTATGAGCAGCAGGAGCTTGGGTACAATTACAGAATAACAGACATACAGTGTGCATTAGGCTGTTCACAGATGGATAAACTGGATATGTTTTTAGATAAACGCCGTTCAATAGCAGAAAAATATGATGCCGCATTTTCGGATAATAAAAACGTTATTGTGCCATATCAGGATACATCAGGCATAAATGCGTACCATTTGTATGTAATATGGGTAAAGCCTGAAATAAGAAAATCACTTTTTACACATTTAAGGGAAGCCGGAATCGGTGTAAATGTACATTACATACCTGTGTATAAGCATCCTTACTACAGAAAAAACGGATATGACAAGGTAATATGTCCAAATGCAGAAAAGTATTATGAAGGAGCTGTAAGTCTGCCTATGTATCCGGCACTGACAGAGGAAGAACAGCAATATGTTATAGATAAGGTAAATGAATTTACGGAAATACTAAGCGAATAATCAGGAGGTAAAAATGATTTTAATACGGACAGATGCAAACAGTATAGTGGCTACAGGACACTTAATGAGATGTCTGTCCGTTGCCGATGCACTAAAGGAGCTTGTGCAGGAGGAAATAGTATTCTGTATGGCTGATATGAGCGGACGTAAAATTGCTGAGGACAGGGGCTATAGAGTAATCCGGATAACAGGCTGTTGGGATGATTTGCTTAAGGAAAAAGCAGAGCTTAAAAAAATTATTATTGAAAATAACGTGTCAATGATGATTATAGACTCATATTATGTCTGTTCGGAATATTTTGAAGGTCTTTCCGGATTAACAAAAACCATATATATTGATGACAGAAATACAGAAAGCTATGATTGTGACTTAATTGTAAATTATTCAATTTATGCAGATGAAATGGGCTATTATAATATGTATGATAAATCAAAGCTTTTGCTGGGGGCAGAATATACCCCGTTAAGAAAGCAGTTTGCTTATGTGCCTAAGCATAATTTTAAGGAACCTTTGAAGAAAGTATTAATATTGTCAGGAGGAACAGACTCATATAATTTTTTGACAAAAGTAACGAAAAGGCTTCTTGAAACAAAAAGTGATATTGAATTAACTGTTATTTCCGGAAAAATGAATAAATATTATAATGAACTGGAAAATATGGCAAAGAAACATAATAATATTATTCTTTTATCATATGTAAGTGAAATGGCAAAGTATATGTGTGAAGCAGATGTGGCTATATCAGCCTGTGGTACGACAATATATGAGCTTTGTGCCTGTGGGACGCCTGTGGTTGGCTATGGCTGGACAGACAATCACAAATTTAATCTGGAAAAATATATAAGAGATAATCTTATGCTTTGGAGCGGCGACCTAAGGGACGGCGTAGGAGAGTGCGTTGAAAAATGCGTAAATAATGCTGTTATATTGTTAAACAATGCGGAAGGCTGTAGAAAAATGTCTGAGGAACAGCAGAAAAGAGTGAAAGGCAATGGGGCCATGAATATGGCAGAAGCTATATATAATAAAGCTCTTTGATAGAAGGAAATTATAATAATTAATAAATTGTAAAATTTGGACAACAATTAACGTTGTCAGTAGCAGAGTTTAACAGTTTTTTCTTGGGAAAAATAAGAATTAAGAATATATCAGAATATGCCGATATACATACAATAAAGCAAAAAAATAATTCATTCAAAAGAAGAGTGGATAGATGCAGGGAGGCATATGACAATGTTAAACGGAAAGACGATACTTATTACAGGAGGAACAGGTTCCTTCGGAAAATGCTTTACAAAATATGTTCTGGAAAACTATAATCCAAAGAAAATAATAATATATTCAAGAGATGAGTTTAAGCAGTTTAATATGGCTAATCAATTTAACCAATATAAAGACAGGCTTCGCTTTTTTATTGGTGATGTGCGGGATAAGGACAGACTTTACAGAGCCTTTGAAGGTGTGGACTATGTAGTGCACGCCGCAGCTATGAAGCAGGTGCCTGCGTGTGAGTACAATCCTATAGAGGCAGTGAAAACAAATATAAACGGAGCCATGAATATTATAGATGCAGCGCTTGACAAAAATGTCAAAAGAGTAGTTGCATTATCTACAGACAAGGCGGTAAACCCTATAAACTTATACGGAGGTACAAAGCTTGTATCAGATAAGCTCTTTATATCAGCAAACGCCTATGCAGGTACAAAGGATGTATGTTTTTCTATAGTAAGATATGGAAATGTGGCAGGCAGCAGAGGCTCTGTTATACCTTTTTTCAAGGAAATAATAGAAAACGGAGGAAATAAGCTTCCTATTACAGACTATAGAATGACAAGGTTCTGGATAAGCTTAGAGGAGGGAGTTTTACTTGTAATAAAGGCATTAACAGAGGCAAGAGGAGGAGAAACCTTTATTTCAAAAATACCATCCTTTAAGATAACAGATTTGGCACAGGCATTACTTCCGGGATGTGAGATGCCGGAGGTAGGAATACGTGAAGGTGAAAAGCTCCATGAGATTATGGTTACAAGAGAGGACTCTATGAATACATATGAATATGACAAGCATTTCATAGTATATCCAAATATGGAATGGTGGGATACCGGCAAGATACAGCAGGGAGGAAAGAAGGTTGAGCAGGGATTTTCCTATAGCTCGGATAATAACACCCAATGGCTTTCTGTAGGCGACCTTATAGAAAAACTAAAACATATATAATATAATGAGAAGAGAGAAGATGCAATGAATAGAATAGCTATTATAACTGCAAGAGGTGGAAGTAAGCGTATTCCGAAAAAAAATATAAAGGATTTTTGCGGCAAACCGATAATAGCATATGCGATAGAGGCGGCAATAGAGTCGGGTGTATTTGAGGAGGTTATGGTGTCTACAGACAGCATGGAAATAGCAGAGATAGCAAAAGGCTATGGTGCAGAAATACCCTTTATGCGTAGTGAGTATACAGCAGGAGATTATGCTACTACAGCAGATGTAATTATGGAGGTTTTAGACCAATATGATAAAATGGGAAAAAAATTTGATACTGCGGTATGTATATATCCGACGGCTCCTTTTGTTACCGCTGAAAAATTAAAGCAGGCGACAGATAATCTTGAAAAAAGCAATGCTTATGAAGTAATCCCTATTGTACCATTTTCATATCCGCCTCAAAGAGGATATATAATGGATGAAAATAATATAAAACTTAAGTATCCGGAATATATGGATTCAAGGTCTCAGGATTTAGAAAAAATATATCATGATGCAGGCCAGTTTTATTGCTTAGATGTACAAAAATTTATAGAGCTTAAGGGAAAAATAAAGGATCATATCCGGCCGTATGTTGTAAGTGAACTGGAAGTTCAGGATATAGATACAATAGAGGATTGGAGAATAGCTGAAATAAAATATAGGATTATGAAAGGGATATAGAGAGATGCATTTATATGATAAGATACAAAATGGTGTATACATTATTGCAGAAATGTCAGCTAATCATGGTGGAGATATAAATAATGCCTTTAGAATTGTAGAGGAGGCAAAAAAAGCAGGAGCAGATTGTGTAAAAATTCAGACATATACTGCGGATACATTAACTATAGACTGCAATAAGGAGCCTTTCAGAATAAAGGGAGGTCTTTGGGATGGTTATACGTATTATGACTTATATAAAGAGGCATATACGCCATGGGAATGGCAGAAAAGTATAAAAGAAAAATGCGAGGAAGTAGGTATTGATTTTTTATCGACGCCTTTTGACAAGACGGCAGTAGATTTTTTGGAGCAGCTATCAGTAGATTTTTATAAAATCGCATCATTTGAGTTGATAGACATACCATTGATAGAATATACGGCATCAAAGGGAAAGCCGATGATTATGTCCTGCGGAATGGCGAGCGAGGAAGAAATAAGAGAAGCCGTAGATGCATGCTACAGACAGAATAACAGAAATATAGTTTTACTAAAATGCTGTAGTCAGTATCCGGCTAAATATGAGGATATGAATTTAGCAGTTATTCCGGATATGATAAGTAAATTTGGTATTGCAATAGGATTATCAGATCACTCTAAGGGAAGCCTTGCTCCTGTAGTGGCAGTAACATTAGGTGCAAAGGTTGTAGAGAAGCATGTATGTCTTGATGAGGAAATTGAGAGTGCAGATATAGGCTTTTCAATGAAAATGTCTGAATTTAAGAAAATGGTTGATGATGTGAGAAATGCAACCTTAGTAATCGGAAAGCCAACCTATGAATTGACAGAAAATGAAAAGAACGGTTTAAGCGGAAGACGTTCACTGTTTGCCGTAAAGAACATAAAAAAAGGAGAAAGCTTTACGGAAGAAAACATCAGAAGCATTAGACCTTCAAACGGTGTAAAACCAAAATATTATAAGGAGCTGTTATCGAAAAAGGCAAAACAGGATTATGATTTTGGTGACCCGATATCTTATGATGAAATTGATTAGTAAAGGATATACGTCTTAGGAGGATAAATTGGAAAAAGAAATAAATGCATTTTGCAGGCAGATACATGAGGAAGATTTGGAGATGATAATGAATTGGCGTATGCTGCCTGAAATAACAAGATATATGAATACAGACCCAAAGCTTACCTTAGAGGGGCAAAAGCAGTGGTTTGAGAAAATAAAAAAGAGTGATAAGGATTTTTACTGGATTTTGGAGGTAGACGGAACCCCTGCAGGAGTAGTCAGTCTTGTAGATTACGATTTAAATCAGATTCATACAGGCGTATATATTGCAGTAAAGGAAAAACGTTCTCTTAAGCTGACTTTATATCTCCAATGGAATTTATATCGATATGCATTTGAATATTTGAAAGTGCATAAGGTGTGCGAAGAAGTGTTTTCTGAAAATAAAGAAGTCAACAGGATTCTTGATATGTGCGGAAGCAAGCGGGAAGGCGTGCTAAGGGATAGTGTGTGTAAAAACGGGAAATACTATGATGTAGTAACACGAGGCATATTAAGAAGCGAATGGGAGGAAGTAAAGGAAAAGCGTACGTTTGACATAATTATGTTTGAAATAAAAGGAGAAAACAAATGCTATTAAAAGGAAAAAATGCTGTTATTACAGGAAGCAACAGAGGTATAGGAAAGTCTGTGCTGGAGCGGTTTGCCTTGCATGGTGCAGATGTATTTGCACCATGCAAGGAAGGAAACGGAAGAATTTAAGGAAATGTGAAAAAAACAGCAGAAAAATATAAAAAATACAAAAAAAAATGACGATATATAAATAAAGTGTTATTTAGTTAAACAAGGAGGTTTTTTATATGACAAATTTAGAAAAATACAACAAGGCGTTTGAGACAGGCTTAGAATTATCCGAAGATATGATTAATTTTGATTTAGAGTATCAGAAGGTGAAAAATTGGGATTCAGTAGGACATATGAGCCTGGTTGCAGAGTTGGAGGATGCATTTGATATAATGATGGATACAGATGATATAATTGATTTCAGCTCATATAAAAAGGGAATGGAAATATTAAGCAAATATGGAGTTGAATTTTAAAACATCAGTCAGAACACAAGGATTTGCATAAAATTATATATAGGTGGGAACAATATGAATTTTTATAGTGATATTGATATATATAAGGATAATATTGCAATTATTACAGACAGACGAGAAAGAATAACATATAAGGAGCTGACAGAGGATGCAGACTTTATAATGCGGGACTTGAAGACAAGAAGTGTGCTTTTTTTAGTATGTAAAAATTGCATTGAGAGTATTTGTGCCTATATCGGAGCATTGAGAAAGGGCATTGTTCCGGTTATGATAAATTCGGAAATGGATTCCGAATTATTTTTTAATCTGTATAATATATACAGACCAATGTATATATATGCACCAAAGGACTGGAGCAGCATAGAAAAATGCAAGGCAGACCAATTAAAAGCATATAGGGATTACATAATATTCAAGACAGAGTTTGAGCAGGATTATCAGCTGAATGATAAGCTGGCACTATTGTTGACTACATCAGGAAGCACAGGAAGTCCGAAGCTTGTGAGACAGAGCTATGTAAATATACAGTCAAATGCTGATGCAATAGCAGAGTATCTGGAGCTTGATGAGAACGAGAAGCCTATAACTACTTTGCCTTTAAACTATACATATGGTCTTTCCATTGTAAACAGTCATCTGCTTGTAGGAGCGACAATATTGCTTACAGATTATACACTTTTAAATCGTGAGTTCTGGAATTTTTTCAAAGAGGAGGGAGCCACGTCCTTTGGCGGTGTTCCGTATACATATGAAATATTAAAAAAACTCAGGTTTTTTAATATGGCGCTTCCAAGCCTTAAAACCATGACACAGGCAGGTGGTAAATTATCACCACAGCTTCATAAGGAGTTTGCGGAATATGCCAAGAACAATAATATGCACTTTGTTGTAATGTATGGACAGACAGAGGCTACTGCAAGAATGGCATATCTGCCATGGAATAAATCTATAGAAAAATACGGAAGCATGGGAATCGCCATACCGGGCGGAAAATTATGGCTTAAGGATGAAGATGGAAATGTTATAACTGAGAAGGATGTTGTGGGAGAGCTTATATATGAGGGCGAAAATGTTACATTAGGTTATGCAGAAGCCGCAGAGGATTTGGTTAAGGATGATGAACGGGGAGGAGTCCTTGAGACAGGAGATATGGCAAAGCGTGACGAGGATGGATTTTTCTATATTGTAGGAAGAAAAAAAAGATTTTTGAAAATATACGGAAATCGTGTAAATCTTGACGAGGTTGAGAGAATGATAAAATCAGAATTTTCAGACTTGGATTGTGCATGTGCAGGTGTTGATGACAAGCTGTATGCATTTGTGACTGTACAGGAGGAAAGTATGATACAGGCAGTAAAGAACTTCCTTACACAAAAAACAGGTCTTAATCCTACGGCATTTTCCGTAAAAACCATTGAGGAATTGCCAAAGAATGAAGCAGGAAAAACATTATATAAAAAATTGGAGAAGCTGTATGACTAAAATTGAGGATATATTGGATATTCCTGCTTATTCACTGAAAAAGGAAGAAAAGTCAAAGTGGCTGACAGACAGGCTTAAGGAATTATCCTATAAACATAGAGATAATTGTGAAGAGTATTCAAAAATTTTAAAAATTTTAAATGCAAATATTGAGGAGGCAGAGAGCTATTATGATATTCCGTTCCTTCCTGTGCGGTTATTTAAGGAGCTTGAGCTTAAAAGTATAAAAGATGATGAGATATTTAAGACAATGACCTCATCGGGAACAACAGGACAGGCAGTTTCAAGGATATATCTTGACAGGACAACTGCATCAAACCAGCAGAAGGTGCTTGTTAAGATAGTTTCTGAATATACGGGAAAAAGCAGAATGCCAATGCTTATTATAGACAGTCCGTCCGTTATAAAAAACAGAGCTATGTTTTCAGCCAGAGGGGCAGGAATATTAGGCTTTTCAATTTTTGGCTCAGATAAGCAGTATGCTTTAGATGATGATATGAATCCGGACCTTGATAAGGTACAGGCATTTCTTGAAAAGCATAAGGGAGAGAAAATATTAGTATTTGGATTTACCTTTATGATTTGGCAGCATTTTTATAAGGAGCTGCTAAAAAGACCAAAATGCATTGATTTGAGTAACGGTGTAATGATACATGGAGGCGGTTGGAAAAAGCTTGCAAATGAAGCTGTTTCGCCTGAGGAATTTAGAGAAAGCTTAGAAAAGGTTTGCGGTTTAAATGATATACATGATTATTATGGAATGGTGGAGCAGACCGGATGTATATATATGCAGTGTGAATACGGACATCTCCATGCAAGCAACTTTTCAGACATAATTATCAGAAACACTACGGATTTTAGTATTTGCAGCGTGGGAGAAAAGGGAGTAATACAGGTAGTTTCCGCTATTCCGGAATCTTATCCCGGACATTCTATTATTACGGAGGATGAGGGAATATTGTTGGGGGAGGATGATTGTCCTTGTGGAAGATACGGAAAGTATTTTAAGGTGTTGGGACGAGTTAAGAATGCAGAAATCAGGGGGTGCAGCGACACATATGAAAGACACTAAAATAGAATGGATAATTGGAGATGAAAATATAAAGGTTTGTCCCCTTAAGCCGTATAGTGATATTGTGGTTGACTTTTTAGATGAATTGTCAGCAATTCTAAGAAAAAATGTAATAAGGGGAAAGTATAATGATATAAGTACACTTGCCTTTTGGTGCAGGAGAGGCAGTCTGCTAAAGATGAAGGAAAAAGCAGGAGGTTTAAATAACAGACTGGGCAGAGGATTGGTGTTTCATATAACTCCGTCTAATGTTCCTATAAATTTTGCATTTTCATATTTTTTTGGACTTCTTTCAGGGAATGGGAATATAGTAAGGGTTCCGTCAAAAAAATACGAGCAGATTGATATAATATGTAATGCCATTAGGACAGTATTGGAAAATGAAAAATATAAAATAATAAGAAACGCTACAGCCTTTGTAAGATATGGTCATAATAAGGAAATAACAGATGAATTTTCCCTTATGGCAGATGCAAGGATTATATGGGGAGGAGATGCTTCAATAGCAGAGATAAGAAAATCTCCAATGAAAAGCAAAGGTGTAGAAATAGTATTTGCAGACAGATTTTCGCTGGGAATAATAGACAGTGATGAATATGTTAAACTGTCAGAAGAAGACAGTGATGAATTTGCAGTAAAATTTTATAATGATACATATTTAATGGATCAAAATGCATGCTCAACACCACATCTTATATTGTGGGTTGGGGCAAGAAAGGAGACAGCAAAGGGAAAATTTTGGAAATCAGTCCATAAGGCTGCCGTTTTGTACAATTTAGAGCCGATTAAGGCAATGGATAAATATACGGATTTATGCTTAGCAGGCTGCGAGAATGACATTAAAAAGGCAGAGAGGACAGACAATTTGTTGTATGTGGTGGAATTAAATGAGCTTCCCTGTGAAATAGAAAAGCTCAGAGGAAGATATGGAATGTTTTATCAGTATGATTTAGAGGATATAAACAGTTTGGCACCATATATTGATAGTAAGGTTCAAACACTTTTGTATTACGGAATTGATAAGAATATGATTGTAGACTTTGTTTTAGACAATCATCTGCAGGGAATAGACAGAATAGTTCCCTTTGGAAAGGCTTTGGACATGGGAGTATACTGGGATGGGTATGATATAGTGTCCCAGTTAAGCAGAATAGTAATTGTGGAGTGATACTGTTAATTGTATCGGCTAAGGAGGATAATAAATGTCAGCAGTAAGTAAAAATGCGATTGTTACGGGAAGCAGCAGAGGAATTGGAAAAGCAGTCTTAAAGCAGTTTGCTGAAAGCGGTTATAATATATGGGCATGTGCAAGAAGTGAAAATTCGGAATTTGAAAGAGAAATAAATGAACTCAGTGAAAAGCACCGTGTTTGGATTAAGCCTGTATATTTTGATTTAAGTAAGGAAGATGAAATAAAGGCAGGAATAAAAGGGATTATAGAAGAACATAAAGATATAGATGTACTTGTTAATAATGCAGGTGTTCCTCATAGCGGTTTATTATCAATGACATCGCTTAAGTCAATGAGAGAGGTATATGAAGTTAATGTTTTTGCTCAGATATTAATTATGCAGCTTGTAAGCAGAAAGATGATAAAACAAAAAAGAGGTTCCATAATTAATATGTGTTCTGTAGGAGGAATTGAGCATAATTCAGGATATTTGGCTTATGGTTCAAGTAAAGCGGCGTTAGCATGGATTACAAAATCGGTGGCAAAGGAGCTGTCGCCTTTAGGTATACGTGTAAATGGTATTGCTCCGGGACTTATTGAAACAGATATGGGAAATTATAAATCAGATGATGAAATTGTTAAAGTGATGGACAGAACTCCTATGAAACGTATGGGAAAACCGGAGGAGATTGCTAAAGCTGTTGTATTTTTGGCATCAGAAGATTCATCATATATGACAGGGCATATTATGGTTGTTGATGGAGGCAGATTATGAGTATAATTAATTCCGAAGAAAATGTTAAAAGGCTAAAGAAAATGGCTGAAAGAATGAGGCTTGCTGCACTGGACATGGCACTTGCATCAGGAAGTAATGGCTCTCATTTAGGTGGAAGCCTGTCATCCATTGAAATAATTGCAGTATTATATGGAGAAGTATTAAAATATGATGTGAAAAATCCTCTTGATACCAATAGAGACAGATTTATTCCAAGTAAAAATCATTGTGTATTGGCCCATATTCCTGCATTGGCAGAAGTGGGTTTTATTCCTTACGAAGAAATACTTGAATTTCAAAAGGATGGTGGAAGACTTACAGGATATCCGGAAAGAAAGGAAATTGGACTGGAATATTCAGGAGGAAGTCTTGGAATGGCGATTTCAGTTGGTATCGGAATTGGGTTAAGCCTTAAGGAGAACAAGAAGAACAACAAGGTTTATATTTTAATGGGGGATGGTGAATTAAATGAAGGCTCTGTGTGGGAGGGCTTTATGTCTGCAACACATTTTAAGCTTGATAATCTTACAGTTATAATTGACAGAAATCACCTATCTTATGATGGAAATACAGAGGATGTTATGGGTATTGAGGATTTAGGTGAAAAGATGAGGAGCTTTAACTGGCATGTTTCAAAATGTAACGGACATGATATAGGTCAGCTTCTGACTGTTTTTTCTGAGCATGAACCTTCAAAACCACATATTATTATTGCAGATACAATTAAGGGAAAAGGAGTATCCTTTATTGAAAACAGATGTGAATGGCACCATCATACACTTACAAAAGAACAGTATGATGTGGCTAGAAAAGAAATATTAGGAAATGAGGAATAAGCAATGAATGTTACACCTAAAGATATAAGAACATGGTCAAGGCTAGGGCAAAGAGGGGCGGTTTTTGCAATTATGCTGCCTGAGATTGCAGAAAAAGTTGATAATCTTAAGCTTTTAACGGCGGACTTAGCTATTTTATCAGGCATGGACAGATATATGACAAATTATCCTGATAAATTTTTAAATGTCGGCATTGCAGAGCAGAATATGATTGGAATTGGAGCCGGACTTGCTATGGAGGGATATTGTATATTTGCAACAACATACGCTTCATTTATTGCAGTGAGAAGTTTGGAACATGTAAGACAGCATCTTTCTTATTTGCAGTGTAATGTTAAAATTATTGGCTCATCGGCAGGAGTTGTCGCAGCGAAGTCTGGTGTTTCTCATTGGGCTACAGAGGATTTGGCATTTATAAGGGCTTTGCCAAATCTTACTGTATTTTCGCCGGCAGATAGTTTAGAGGCTATGAAAATTGTTGATTATGCATCAAAAAAAGACGGACCTATGTATATACGTCTTAGCGGAGGATTAAATTGTCCTATTGTATATAAAGAGGACTATGAATTTATTCCGGAAAAGCTTATTCAGCTTAATAAGGGAGAAGATATAGCTATTATTGCTACAGGGTTAATGGTAAATGAAGCATTGAAGGCAGAAAGATTATTAAATGAACAAGGATTAAGCTGTAGTGTTTTCAATATGCATACTATTAAGCCTATTGACAAAGAAGGGCTTGAAAATATTTTCAAAAAATATAAAATGATAGTAACCGTTGAAGAACATAACGTTTTGGGAGGAATGGGAAGTGCAGTTGCTGAATTTAAAGCTGTTTTTCAAAATACGCCAAAGCAGGTTTTTATAGGATTTCAGGATTCCTATGCAGATGCCGGTTCACAAAGATTTATCTGGGAGCAGGTGGGCTTGACAGACGAGCTAATTGCAAAACGAATTATAGAGGAATGGAGTAAAGTAAATGATAGATGACTTTTATCAATTAAATCCCTATGAACTTAATAAAAATGATAAGGAAATTTTACTTAGAAAAGAATTAACTGAGTTGACGGAGTTTCACAGAAAACAGTGTAAGGAATATGATAATTTTTTGAATGCTGTAGGCTATAGCAGGAAAAATATAAAATCAGTTTATGATATTCCATTTTTTCCGGTAAGATTGTTTAAGGAATACGATTTGTTAAGCATAAATCGTAATGATGTTTTTAAAACAATGACATCTTCAGGTACTACCGGACAGTCTGTTTCTAAGATTTTTGTTGATAAGGAAACGGCAATGATACAGCAAAAAGTTATGATAAGGATATTAAGTGATTATTGGGGGAAAAAACGATTGCCAATGCTTGTTGTTGATACACCGTCTGTATTGAAGGACAGACAGATGTTTTCTGCAAGAGGTGCTGCAATTATGGGCTTAAATATTGTATCAAGAGAAACAGTCTATGTATTGAATGATGATATGAGCTTGAACTTTGAAAAGCTTCAAAATTTTTTAGAAAAATACAAAGGCCGGCGTTTTATTATTTTTGGCTTTACTTTTATGGTATGGCAGCATTTTTATAAAGAACTGCTAAACTTAGGTGGTTTTTTTGACATGTCTGAGGCTTTTTTAATGACCGGCGGCGGTTGGAAAAAGCTGCAAAGCGAAGCTATATCAAGACAGGAATTTAAAAGCTGCTTTGAGCAATTATGCGGTATTAGACACTTTTTAGATCATTATGGAATGGTAGAACAGACAGGCTGTATTTATGCAGAATGTGAATGTGGACATTTGCATTCAAGTATTTTTTCAGATGTAATTATAAGAAATTATAAAGATTTTGCACCATGCGGTATTGGAGAAAAAGGTATTATGCAGGTTGTTTCAGTTTTACCACATTCGTATCCGGGACATTCTTTATTAACGGAGGATGAGGGAATTATTGTCGGAGAAGACGATTGTCCTTGTGGAAGAAAAGGTAAATACATAGAAGTAATAGGACGATTAAAAAATGCGGAATTAAGGGGGTGCAGTGATACTTATGCAGATAAATTCAAATGAGATAGAATTTTTAGTGGGTGATTTTGACATTTTAAGTAATATGACAAATATTCCTGTTTTACCGGCATTTTCCGATATAGCTGTCAGTTTTTTATCTGAATTATCCAAAGAATTACTAGGTGACAAAAGGACACGTCAACATGTAGATGTTGTTTCTTATGCATATTGGATAAGAAGGGCATCTCTTGCTGCTGTCAGAAACAAGCACTTAGATTATAAAAACAGGCTTGGCAGGGGAGTAGCATTTCATGTAGCACCGTCAAATGTTCCGGTAAATTTTGCAGTATCAATGACATCTTCTGTTCTTGCGGGAAATATAAATGTTATAAGACTGTCTGACAAGCAATTTGAGCAGGTTAATATTATTTGTGATGGGATAAATAAGTTATTAAATAATAAATTTATGAGCTTAAAACCTTATTTTTGTATAGTGAGATATGCTCATAATGAATTGATTACCAGAGAACTGTCAGCTATGTGTGATGTAAGAATTATTTGGGGAGGAAACAGAACTATTGAAACAATTAGAAAGGAGGATATTCCTCCTCGTGCCATAGAAATGACATTTGCAGACAGATTTTCTGTTGCAATAATAAATTCAGAGAAATACTTAAAATCAGATATAAAAGAAACAGCAAAGGGATTTTATACTGATACCTATTATACAGATCAAAATGCATGCAGTTCTCCAAGAATTATAATATGGACGGGAAGTAAGATAAATGAGGCAAAGGAAGTGTTTTGGAATGAGCTTAAAGCTCTTGTTGAGAGGGACTATGATATGAAGCCCATTCAGGCAGTTGATAAATATACTTCATTTTGCTCTCTTGCAATGTCATTATCAGATGGCTGTCTGAATAAATCAGAGGATAATTTAATTGTAAGAATTGAGTTGGATAAGCTTAGTCCGGATATTATGGACTATAAAAACGGAGGAGGATATTTTTTTGAGTATAATGCTAAAAGCCTTTCCGAAATTGTACCTATTCTTACAAAACAATGTCAAACAATTTCTTTTTTAGGGGAAAGTAAAGAAGAAATAAGAGAAATTGTTTTTAAAAACGGAGTACGGGGAGTTGATAGAATAGTTCCGCTGGGTCAAACCATGGGGCTTGAATTTATTTGGGATGGATATAAAATGATTGAAAATATGTCACGGTTTATATATTCAGGAGAATATTAAATTTGTCAATATGAAAGGAAGGTATATATGAACAGAGAATTGGAAGGAAAAAATGCCATTGTTACAGGGGCTAATAGAGGTATTGGAAATGCCATTGTTAAAAAGCTTGCAGAAAACGGAGCAAACATATGGGCTTGTGCAAGACAAAAAAGTGAAGAATTTGAGGCGGAGATGAAGGGAATTGCACTGAGTAATAATGTTGTTATTGAGCCGGTTTATTTTGAATTAAATTCAGAGGAAAGTATAAAAAAGGGATTTGAAGCCATATATAAACAAAAAAAAGATATTGATATTTTAGTTAATAATGCAGGTATCGGTCATGCTGCTTCTTTTCCAATGACAGCTTCAAAAACAATGACAGAGGTTTTTGGAATAAACACATTTGCACCGATGATTTTGACAAGATACGTTTTAAAACGCATGATGCACCAAAAGTCAGGAGCTATTATAAATATTGCATCCACAGCCGGTATGGATTCCAATGCAGGAAATTGCATTTATGGTCCTTCCAAGGCGGCATTAATTTCTTTTTCAAAATGCCTTGGAGCAGAAATGGCACCTTTAGGTATTAGAGTCAACGCTGTTGCACCGGGAGCCAGTGATACGGAAATGGTAGGTATATTTGCAAACATTGCAAAGGAACATTTATTACATCGATCTGCTATGGAAAGACTGGCAAATCCGGAGGAAATAGCAGAAGTAGTTGCATTTTTGGCATCTTCAAAGGCATCATTTGTAAATGGTCAGGTTATTCGGGTAGATGGTGGTGCCCAATAAGCTTTCATATAGAAATGCACAGGAAGACAGGTAAAATATGCAGCTATTAAAAGTGCGTGATTTTAATAATTTAAGAGATATTAAAGCTATATTGGAGGAAACGATATGAATAAATTTATTGAAAATATAAAAGAAAAAAAAGATATGATTGGAGGAAATGATATGGATAAATTTATTGAAAGTATAAAAGAAAAAGAAGTATATGTATATGGGGGGGGGTATGAGAGGCAAAATAGTTGTATCATTTTTGTCTGCAATTGAAAACATAATTCCAAAAGCAATAGTTGTAAGTGATGGACATCGCGAGGCTATGAAATATACAACAGCAGATAAAATACAGGTTCCGATATTAGAATTAAGTGATTTACTTAAAATAGAAAATAAAGCCTCTGCCATTTTTATAAATACAGTAGTTTCGGGAAAGGAAACAGTGGAAGCCTTACTAATGGAAAGGGAATTTCAGACAGCAGCACTTCCTGATAGATGGATAGAGGAAATAAGCGGCATTTATGAAGATTATTATTTCAAAAAGATAGATATTGATTTTCAAAAAGAAATATTGGAATTTAAAAATGTTAAATGCTATAATCCGGCTTTTATTAAAAAGGAGTGGAAACATCTGGTGTTTGAAACTATGGGCGATGAGATTATTGTTCCTATATATGATGATTATTCCTTGATGGTTGATGGTGCTTATGAGTATGAGGAGGTTGTTTGTAAAAAAAATGATATTGTAATAGATGCAGGAGCTAATGTTGGGTTATTTGCATGCTATGCAGCAGAAAAGGGCTGTAAGGTATTTGCCTGTGAACCAAGCAGTCAGGCACTGGAAGTACTGCATAAGCAAAAGCTGCTTTATAAGAATATAGAGATAATAGATAAAGGATTGTCAGATTATGACGGAAAGGTGAGCTTTTATGAATCCGAAAATTGTGAACTGTCTTCAATAGGATTACCAAGAGGTAATGTAAAGAAGTGTGTAATTGATGTTACTACAATTGACAGCTTGCTGGAAAAGGGTATCATTCCAAGAGTTGATTATATTAAAGCTGATATTGAAGGTGCAGAGAGAGATGCGCTAAGAGGTGCTGTTAAAGCAATGAAAAAGTATGCACCAAAGCTGGCTATATGTACATATCATTATCCTGATGATAAGAAATTATTAGAAACAATTATTAAATCTGCCAATCCAAATTATGTTGTAAAGCACAAATGGAGAAAATTGTTTGCGTATGTACCTGATTAATGGAATGAAAATCCAATTCCTTGCCTTTAGACGGAACAGCAATAAGCCCTTATAGGGCTAAAATCAAACCACTGGTTGAAATGGTGTTAGTGACTCACCGAAACGGTTATAAGACCAAACGTGTTAACAGTAGCTATGCTTCTATGGATATAGAAGTTCCACAGGACAGAAAATCAACATTTGAACCACAGATTGTCAGAAAGGTTATATATACTACTAACGCTATTGAAAGTTTAAATTCTATGTATAGGAGATTAACAGACAAAGGAGCGTATTTCCACAAGTGATACAGCACTTTTAAAAGCATTGTACCCGGTAATATTTGAAGCTGCAAAAAACCAAACACAGACCATTAGAAACCGCTGTATATGGAGAGCTGTGTATCATGTACGAAAGAGCACTTCCTTTTATATTTTGCTTACAATTTCATTGATGCGAGAAAGCGAAGAGTGGTGCTTAGCTACCTTTTCTCTTCCGTTTTGAGCTATTTTTTTTCGTATATCATCATTTTTTAAGTAAAAACTAACCTTTTCTGATAGATCTTCTTCACTTCCAAAGAAATCTAAATCAGTACCGGCTTCAAAGTAATCAAAAATCTCCTCCTGATAATTCATAAGAAGAAAACCGCCTGCCGACAGTACATCCCATACACGCTGTGACAGACCTGTTTCAATGGTTCTTGCCGTAATCTGAAGGTTTATTTTACTGTTATGGAATATAAGAGGCATTTCGGTAAGAGATTTTGCAAAGCCCTTGTTGTGAGCTTTGGGAATAACAGTAGTATCACTGCCCGTATATATATCCAGATTATAGCTTTCGGATAAATTTTTCAAAAGTCTGATTCGGTCCAGCTCAGATACTTTTATACTAAGGTAGTTATAGGCAACCACCGCCTTATTATCCTTTTTCGATTTTTCAGGAAATGAATATATTTTTTCGTATTTCATAAATTCATTAATCATATCATCAGAGAGTATTTCGTATATCAAATTTGAACCATAAATTTTCAACTGATAATCTATAACTCCATCAAAATATCCTTTAAATACGGAGGAAGATTTTTAACCTTGTTATAGGGGCATTTTTCGGTATATAATGAGCCAATAAAGGATATATCGGATGAATATGATGAGTATAAATTTTTATTATTCTCAAGAACACTATCTATGTGTGAAATGTCAGAGCATAAAGGCATATGAAATATACAATCCGGATTATCATTCTTGTGTCGTTTATATAATGCTTTATCAAAAATAAATATTCTGTTATAAGGATTCTTAATTGTGTCGGAATATAATTCCAAAACCGGACTATCAACAATAATGCTTATATACGGAATGTGATATATGTTGCATAAAGCAGAAAGAACCGGATAAAAGTTTATAGTGATTACAAATAAAACAGAATGGGCATTTAAAATGCTTTTAACATTGTCAACAACTTTTTCCGATGATACATTCTTCTGTGTTATTTCTGTTCTTTCTTCAATAACATTTATGCCAAGTGATGTCAGGGCGTTAATATATATAGGTTCACAAATGCTGTTGTAGCGATAAAATAACACATTTATATTATTATTGTTCATAAGGCTCCTCCAAAAACTCATAAATGGTAATAAGTAAAAATACTTAACAAGATATATTTTAAAACAAAACAAGGTATATTGCAAGTTTGAAATTCTATATAAATATAGCAATAGCAGAATGTGGACAAATCCACATTCTACTTTGAAATCATAACAGGTTTATTTCTCATCGTAAACATATGCACCAACGGAGATGGTGAGCCATAGTATGCACTGCTATCCTCTGCAATATTATCCAACCCTATAGTGTTTATATCAAACATTTCGCACCATGCTCCTTTAGTATATTCCCCAAGCAGCTTAATAAGCTTCTGAGTTGTGCTGTTATCTACACTTTCCCACGCACTTAAAGAAGATGGATACATGCAGATTTTAAGATTAAATTCTGAGCTGTTTTCTGCAAATATTTCCAGTTTCTTTTTTACTTCACTTAGAACCAAAGCCTTTTTACTTGCCAGTTCATTTTCACCAATACAGTATACAATAGTTTTTTTTGCATTAACCTTAGTATCTGTTAATACATTTTCTGCAGTATATAATTTGGCTGTCCTGATTTTCTTGTCCCAAATACTGTATGTTTCTTCACCTGCAAACTCTGTCAGCCTTTGAATATACATCTTTTTCATATTTTCAGACTGGACTAATATCTGATCTGCATATATAATTGCCGGTGCAGTAACATAATGCTTCATATTGTAAATGTCACGAAAATCCGTTTGGTTAAATTCACTTACATAAAATGGAGGAGCATAAATTAACAAATCCGTATAATTTCTTAAATTTTCGGCATAAAATTCCGGAGGAATCGTCAGGCAGGGATTTTCTCTGTCATATGGATCCTGAATATAAATTATATCAGGCTGCAGCAGCCTTAAATCTATATTGTTCCACATTCTGACCTCTATTTCTGCCGGAAGAAAATCCATATCTTCCGGTACAATACTTTTAAAACTTGCATTTCCTAAAATATCCTTAAAAACAACAGGTACTAAAACGGCATAAATCTCATTGCTTTCGTTAGCAGCACTGATTTGCCATAATTTTTCAAATCCTTTCCATTGCTTTGAACCTGTAGTAACAAATAAGATTACCTTCTTTTGCAGCAGCTTTTCGTTGATTATTTTTTTTACGGCTTTATAGGCATCCTTAAAAGCTGATACACTATCTGCAAACTCCCGGCTTTCTAAGATATCATCTAAGATATCATCTTTGATGTCATCTTTACCCGTAAGCAGTTCATATGTTTTATA